>Ga0187772_10000171_pt1 | contig 27042 bp, 27 predicted proteins | sample 0116_SJ02_MP15_2_FD_133137 | JGI IMG/M metagenome (GOLD analysis project Ga0187772, IMG submission 133137) | Tropical peat soil microbial communities from peatlands in Department of Meta, Colombia - 0116_SJ02_MP15_20_MG | ecosystem: Environmental > Terrestrial > Soil > Wetlands > Peat | place... | reverse complement strand
TCGTCCTCAGGGCCCTCCGTGAGATGTGCGTGACCGATATCGAAATTGAAGCGCAAGCCGGTAAGACGGGTTTCATCGACAAATGCGCGCAGGTAGGAAGGCGCTCCCATTTCACTGGTGGTGTTTTCCACGCAGATGGTGACCCCGGCGTGTTTGGCATGAAGGATCAGATGCTCAAGTGAGCTGAACGCTGCGTCCCGCTTGCGCGGGTCGGCGGTTTCGCGAGATCCGCCCATGTGAAGAATCAACCGCGGAAAGGGCAGATCCTCGGCGACGTCGATGACGCGCTTCAATTCATCCATCGCTTCGATGCGGCGGACCCGCTCCACTTCCGTGACAGAAAGCGGACTGCCTCCTTCGCGATTCACGCTGAGATCGCGCGAGGTGGGGGCGTGAAGAGACATGAGTTGCAGGTGATTGTCCGCCAGGGCGTGCGCTATGGCTTGCACTTCCGTTTTTGCTACGTAATCAAAGTGGCTGCGGGTGGCAAAGATCTCGACCGCCTGGAATCCGGCCCCATGAATCTGTCCGAGCAAGTCTCGAGTGAGTTTCTTGGAAACAAAGAGGTAGGTCGAGAGGATTCTTTGCATAGCTTACAAGTTTAGCCGGAGGATTGGGGACATTGCGAGCAAGAGGAGAGCGTGGCAGAGGATGAGTTAACACTTCCTGAACGCATCAGTAGCCGATAGCGGAGCCGTTGTCGCGGGGATCGGCGGCGCCGCAGCGTTCCTTGGTTTTGGGATCGATACCGATGGCGTTGACGAGACCGATATGGCCGCTCTGCTTCACCTCATAACCGCGAGCTTTCATTTGATTTTCCATTTCGGCGGAGAAGGGTTTCTCCATAACGAGGTTGTCGGGAAGCCACTGGTGATGGAAGCGTGGCGCGTTGATGGCCGATTGCGCGTCCATGCCAAGGCGCATCCAGTTGAGGATGGAAAGCAGCGTGGCCGAAATTATGGTCGGGCCGCCGGGGGAACCGGTGACAAAACTGAGCTGGCCATCGCGAAGGGCGATTGTGGGCGTCATGGAACTGAGCGGGCGTTTGCCGGGGGCGATGGTATTGCCTTCGGACTGGACCAGGCCGAAGAGGGCGTTGGGGACTCCGGGTTGCGTGGTGAAATCATCCATTTCGTCGTTAAGAAGGAAACCGGCGGAAGAGGTGACATGCGAACCGTAACCATTGTTCAGGGTGAAGGTGCTGGCGACGGCATTTCCAGCGGCGTCGACTACAGAGAAGTGGGTGGTGTGCGGGCCTTCGCCGAGGCTGATGATGGTGTTTGGCCGAACGCTGGCCCTTACGCCAGAGCCGCAAACATGAGGATTGCCTGCCCGAATGTCTTTGCTCGCACTGGCGCGGACAGGATCGATCGTGGCGAGAAGATCCTTTGCGTAACAAGGGCTAGTCAAGCCCGCCACCGGCACGCTAGAAAAATCAGGATCCGCGAGATACGCGGCGCGGTCGGCGAACATGCGGCGCATGACTTCCGCGACCATGTGGACACTTTGCGGGTCGTCCCACCCCTTCAAAGGGACGTCCTGCAGCATGTTGAGGGCTTCGATGATAGCGACGCCGCCGGAACTGGGGGGAGGAGAAGTCAGAATCTCCCAATGCTGGCCTTTGATGGCGTAGTTAGCCTGCAGGACTTCGCGAACCTTGGGCTGATAGTGGGCGAGGTCGTCCATCGTGATGAGGCCACCGAGCGCGGCCATATCGCTCGCGAGCATCTGAGCGGTTTGCCCTTTGTAGAATTCATCGGGGCCATTGTTGGCGATGCGCTTCAGCGTGGCGGCGAGTTCCGGCTGCCGCAGTTTGTCTCCCACTTGATACATCTTGCCGTCGTTCAGGAAAACGTGGTTGCTCACGGAGAAGCGCTGCAAGTCAACCCGTTCGTTCCGGAACTCACGGACTAGCTTCTCCGTGACGGGTATGCCTTCTTCGGCATAACGGATGGCGGGCTGGAGGACGTCCGAGAGCTTCATGGTGCCATGGGTTTTGAGGGCGAGGGCAAGGCCCGCCACTGTGCCGGGAACTGCGACCGAACGATAGCCGATGACGGAGGCTTGCTTATTTAGCGTTCCGTCGGGATTGAGGTACATGTCGCGTGTGGCTTTGCCGGGAGCCATCTCGCGATAGTCGAAGAAATTCGTCTTACCCGTGGCAAGGCGGACGAGCATGAACCCGCCCCCGCCGATATTGCCGGCAGCAGGCTCGACGACGGCTAAGGCGAAAGCAGTGGCAACCGACGCATCGACGGCGTTGCCGCCCCGTTTGAGTATTTCGACTCCGGCCTGCGAGGCGAGCGGTTCATCCGTGACGACCATACCGTGAGCGGCACGAACGGGTTCGCGAGGCCATTCTTTGGGGATATCGGGGCTATCGTGGAATTCGTTGGCAGTTTGGGCTCTGGTTCGGAGTGGCGAAGCGAAGACAGCGAAAAGCGCAGACAACAGAAGCAAAGTTTTCAGTCGCATCACAGAGAAAAAACAGTATTTGATTCAGAAGGGAGCGTCAAGCTGGGTGTATGCTTTGCCGGTATTTTATTCCAGGAGTCAACAAACATGAATCTTCGAGGTGTTCGACAGTTTGTTCTCGCAATTTGTTTCCTGGTGATCGCTGCGCAGATCCGGGCGCAGCAGGGGCCGCCAGCTGATCTGGATGCGTATGTGGCGCGGTCGATGCAGACGTTTGAAGTGCCGGGGATGGCAGTGGCCATCGTGAAGGACGGAAAGGCAGTGTTGCTGAAGGGGTATGGGGTGCGAAAACTCGGAGAGCCAACAGGGGTCGACGAGAATACGCTCTTTGGAATTGGCTCGAACACCAAGGCGTTCACGGCGGCAGCGCTGGCAACGCTCGTCGATGAAGGGACAATCTCCTGGGATGATCCAGTGTATGAGCGGCTCAAGGGATTTGAGATGTACGACCCCTATGTGTCCAAGGAGATGCGAATTCGAGATTTGCTATGCCATCGTAGCGGACTCGGGTTGGGCGAAGGAGACTTGATGTTTTGGCCGCACACTACGTTTACGCGAGACGACGTTGTGTACCGGGTTCGCTTTTTGAAGCCGAAGAGCAGCTTTCGGACTACCTATGCCTATAGCAACCTGATGTTTGTCACCGCCGGGCAGGTGGTGGCCGAGGTGAGTGGGAGGAGCTGGGACGAGTATCTGCGTGAGAAGATCTTTGTGCCGCTGGGGATGAGAAACACAAATACAAGCTCGACAATATTCAAGGATGGAGAAGACTGGGCTACACCGCATTCGAAAGTGGAAGGGAAACTACAGCCGATTGCGCTTGAAAATCTGGACAACGCCGGGCCGGCGGGCTCGATCAATTCTTCCGTGGCGGACATGTCGAAATGGGTGCTGATGCAGTTGAATCGCGGGAAGATCCCGGGGACAGAGGTTCGGATTTTCAGCGAGAAATCATCGCAGGAAATGTGGGCGCAACAGATGATCGTGCCTGTGCGAACGGGTCCTGAGGGATTGAAAAACCTGCAGGCGCATTTTGCGGGCTACGGAATGGGTTGGGTTTTGCGCGATTACAAAGGGAGAAAGCTGGTCGGCCACTCCGGTGGAGTGGCGGGGTACGTGACGCGCGTAATGCTGGTGCCGGAAGAAAATCTGGGGGTGGTGATTCTGACAAATGCAGAAGAAGATTTTGCGTTCGAATCAGTGCTCTACCACGTCCTAGACTCGTATTTGGGAGGGCCAACCGAGGATTACATCGTGGGCTTGAAAGCGTTGGAGGATAAGCAGCGCAAAAAAGCAGACGAAACGATGAGCAAGGCTTCCCAAACGCGGGCGGCGGACTCGAAGCCGTCTCTCCCCCTGGAGAAGTACGCTGGAGATTATTCCGACCCATGGTATGGGAAGGTGGCGGTTCAGCTGGAGAATGGAGGGCTGGTGCTGAACTTCGAAAGGACGCTGAAAGGGTTGGCGGACTTGCAGCACTGGCAGTACGACACGTTTAAAGCGCACTGGCGAGACCGCACCGTCGAGGATGCGTTCGTGACGTTCGCGTTGAAGTCGGACGGGGCAATTGACCATTTCACGATGGTTGCCGTATCGCCGCTTGCGGACTTCAGTTTTGATTATCAGGACTTGTATTTCACGCCGGTGGTGATGAAGAAGTAGGAAGCTCCTCAGAATGGTGATTGAAACTTTGCCGCGCACTATTCGGCGAGGAATTCGACTTCGGGAGGGCCAGGGAGCAGACCCGCTGCCGTGCCCCGCTCGATGAGTTCTCGCACGGCTTTCTTCCCCTTTTCGCCGTAGCCAAGGGTCCACTTGTTTACATACATCCCGACAAACTTGTCAGCGAGCTCCGTGTCCATTTCCCGGGCAAACTGCATGGCGTAATTCAGGGCCTCTTCGCGATGCTCGAGGCCGTAGGCGACGCTGTCGCGAATCGTTTTGGCGACCTGACGGCCGAGGTCTGGCCCCAGCGCACGGCGCACGGCGTTTCCGCCCAGTGGAAGAGGCAAGGAGGTTTGCTCCTGCCACCAGATGCCTAGATCAATCACGCGGTGCAGCCCCAATTGAGGGAAGAAAAGCTGCCCTTCGTGGATCAGGAGTCCGGCTTCGACGACTTCATTGCGGACTGCCTCGATGATCTTGTCAAAAGGGATGACGACTGCTTCAAAATCGGGTTGATAGAGCTTCAGGGTGAGATAGGCGCTGGTTTTCAGTCCTGGTACGCCGATGCGCTTTCCCTTTAGTTCCTGTGGTTTCATGGCATGGGTCGTAACCACGATAGGGCCGTAGCCTTCACCAAAGCTGGCGCCGCAATCCAAGAGGAGATACTTCTCGCGCAGGGAAGGGTAAGCGGCGAAGCTTACGGCGGTGACATCGTAGGTTTCCTGCAGGGCAGCCTCGTTGAGCGACTGGATGTCCGAAAGGACGTGAGTGTACTTGTAGCCCGGCGTAGGAAGCTTGTGCGTGGCCAAGGCATAGAACATGAACGCGTCGTCGGAATCTGGCGAGTGGGCGAGCTTGATTTCCCGGGGCTCTTTTTCCGTTTGCGAGGCCACTTGTCTTCCGGGCATGGAAGTAATGCGTCCTTTACCAACCCGGGCCGATTCGAACGAAGAGACAACTTCGCTACCGTGCGGCGCTCTAGGGACAAAGAAGGGAGAGGTCGAGCGACGTAAGGACCGAAGAATCTCGCGGCCGGGCTTGCTGTTGCAGGAGAAAGACTAGCATAGACGAGGGCAGGGAACAAACCTTGCGACCGTTCAGAGCCGAGTCGACTGTGGCGCGAGGCGAGTTCGCGGCCGTTCTGCCTGGTTACGCTAAGCGGCGGAAATGAGGTGGGCGATGGCGTCGTCGAAGCTGACCTTGCCGTCGAGATAGGGCTGCCAATAGAGAGTCAGGAGGAGATGATACTGCTCCCAGCCGCGTTGGCTGAGGATATCCTTCAAAGCATAGGGAACTATGTTCGGATTGGGCTGTTGGGGCGAAGCATCCCCCGCGCCCTTGTCTATGGTCGCGTCCTTGAATACAGGACGGAGGACTTCCCCGGTCGTGTAAATGATGAGCGCGTGCCAGAGGTCGCGAGGAATGGGTTTTTCGCGCTGTTTGCATTCACGGCTGATGGCGGCTTCGACGGGCGTCGCGATGCCGTGCGACGCCTCGTGAAACAGAACTTCCAGCGCTTCAGGGCCCTGGTTGCGGGGATCCGTGCTGGCGATCGTGACCCTCAAAGGATCGAGGGTGGTGTAGGCGCCCACGGCATTGGCGTAGGCGCAAACGTCGACGCGGATTTTTTCTTTGGGCCAACGAGTCTGATAGATATCGGCTAGCCGCTCGGAGAGGCCCACGCCTTGTTCTCGGACGAGTGGCGCGACGCGGATGACCCAGCGCCGGTTGGCGCGATCTTGGTCCGGCCACCAGTGCGCGCGGTAGATGGGGGCGACGGAGTCGAGAACAGGCCCGATATTGCCGGGCAGGCCGGCATCGCAGCGGGGCTTTTTTCGGCCTGTCAATTCGTCGCAATCTTCAAAATCCTCAATCTGGTTCTTCAAAAGAACGAGGTCAATGTTGATGAGAAGGTCTTTTCCCGCATAGTTCGAAACGTAGTAAGAAATAGCGTCGTCCCAGGTCTTCTGTTCCGCCGGAGAAAGCGCAACGGCCGGTCCAGGCGTTTGCTTCAGGAAAGGAGCGGGCGTCTTTCCCCCGGTTGAGCGAGCATCCTTGGCGGCAAGACGGACGCGTGCCTCGTGATAAAGAAAGTGATGGAGATTGACCCAGAATCCGCTGTGGAATTCGAATACCGGGAGCGGTCCATACATCGAATCCACTTCCTGGCCATGCGACGCAGGTGCCGCGCCAGCGAGTAAAACGGCGATGCAAAGAAGTAGGAGCCAACGCAAAAATGCGGCGCGCATAGGGTCGAAGGGAATGTTAGCTCAACTCGCGCGCGTCTCAAATCCGGCAGGCGGCGCCAGATGCTTTTGTGTAACGGAGTCAATACTCTTCCGTGGCGCTAAGCCAGCGCTCGAGTTTGGCCTGTTCTTCTGTGGTAACAGTCTCAAAGGCTACTCCCATTCCCAATACCGGGCTTACGTACACAACGCGCCCGACCGCTTCGAACACTTCGTCGTGATGGGTGAGGCTCCCTCTCACTTCAGGCCAGCACAAAGCTGGCATTCCTGCCTGGAGGGAGTTAAAGACGGAGCAATGCTCGAGCTGAAAGAGGGATGATCCCAACTCATTTTCTCGCGAAGCAGAAGGTGCGGCAATAGGTCAGGCGCGGCTATTACAAGTAGTAAATGGAGAGCCACAGGGGGTTGTTACTCGAGTTTTGGGTCCTTCAAGTTGCCAACGGCGCCCTTGTGGTCGCCTCCGTGCAATGCGCCCGTGCCATCGCGGAGAAAGGAGAGCGTGCCGGTGCGCCCGTATTCGATGGGGATCGCCGCAAGTTCGAAGATAGCCGGTGCGCCAACGTCGTTCGCGCCTACGATGACGTAGCGGAAGGAATAGCCGTCCCTGCGGCCTGCGGCGAGATCTGCTTCGACAACGCCCGCACGGTCGCTTCTAGGACCACTTTTGTCAGCCGGGCCGAGCTCAGCCAAAGTCTGGGGCAGGCGGGTATAGGTGACCCGGTATTTTTCAATGGCGGCCACAAGCTCTTTCATGGAAGCGACCGCCGACTTTTCGTTGGTCTGTATTTCCTCGCGATCCCATTCTTCGGCGAGCGTTGGGATGTCCAGGAGAAGAACACCGAGGGACAAAAGCTTCCACTGATTATTTTCGCGAACCAGGCCCATGATGACGCTGTGCGCGTTCGCGTTGGCTGCGTCCGAGGCGTCTTTGGCTAGTAGCGGCAAATAAACGATGTTGTCGCGGATTTCCGGCTTGCCGATCTGCAATTGCGTCGTGACGGTTGGCGTGGCGCAGAAGACGACAAGATTGCCTGCTGAATCAGTTTCTGAACGAGGGGTTCCGGCCTGGTCCAGCAGCACGAATCGCCTGAGGAGTTTTGTCTGGGCAGCCGGAGTCATCAGGGCAAAAGCACCCGAATTGCGGGCGGTTAGGAAACTTTCGAAGCGCTTCGTATCCTGCGAGCAGGAAGCCATCAGAATGTCGCGAAGAACGCTTGCTGGATCGCCGCTCTGATTGGTCTGTGCGCACCGCGCCGGAACGACGCAAAAGGACAGCACCAGCAAAGCACAGGTGGCACCCCACAACAGCTTCCAGACTTTCCGCATGTCCTCTCAATCCTTTGCTGCACCAAGTATTTTGGCCAGGTTTCGTGTGAAGACCGAGCGAGGCAAAACTTCCGTTGCGCCGGCTGCCTTCGCCTGGGCGGCAAGATCAACCTGTACGTGAGACAAAAACGAAACTATCGGCAACTCTATTTGGGTTGCGCGAAGCCTGGCGATGGTTGCCAAGGGGTTGTTCCTGGAGTTGAGGTCGACGATGACGAGTTTCGTGGGAGGTTCGAGCATGGTGCCGAGAACATCTCCGTTGGCGGCCACTTTGAATTCGACACCGAGATGTTTGGCGGTCTCAGCGACTTTCATCTGAAAAAAGAGATCATTCATTAATCCGACAACCCTGCCCATCGGTCCTCCCCTGGCAAACTATAACTCCCACTGGCGTGCTTGCGTCTAACACAACATGACTTACAATGAGCGTGCCTTCGGGAGGTCTGTGATGCAACCCCTTTCTCCGTCTCCCCTTCAGGCTCCCATTTCGATGCTGGAAAAGACTCCGGGGATTCTGGAACTTTTGTTGCGGGATATTCCTTCGGAGGTTTTGGAATGGAAGCCCTCTGCCGACCGCTGGTCCATAACAGAGGTGCTCGGGCATTTGGTGTTGATCGAAAGGCTGTACGAGCAAAGAGTGCGGCGGATCGTGCTGGAGGAATCGCCAGCGCTTCCAACATATGAGGAACCAGAGGAGGGAAAAGGAGGGAAGAAATCGGCGCGTCAGCACATGGAAGAATTTGTTCCGCTGCGGCGGGCGTTCTCTTTTTATCTGCACTCCATTCCCTCCGCGTCGGCGGGTCGCACGGGGCAGCATGCGGAGCTAGGCGGCATTTCTCTTTCCGAGATGCTTCATGAACTGGCAAACCACGACCTTGGTCATTTGCGCCAGATTGCGGAGCTGTATCGGGCCAAGAGTTTTTATCCGTATGCCGGGCCGTTCCAGAAGTATTCCAATCCCAAACCATGAGTAGACATCCCGAAGACGAACGTCTGGCTGCTTCGCACGCGCTCGAAGTGACCATTTATTCGCGGCCCGGCTGTCATCTGTGCGAAGAAGCCATAGAAGTGATGAAGCCGCTGTTGAAGGAATTTGGCGCCACCCTGCGGGAAGTGAATATCGATCAAGACAACGAACTCGGCGAACGATATTGTTGGGATATTCCGGTGATTTTTGTTGGCAAACACAAAGCAGCGAAGCACAGAGTGGATCCGAAGCAACTCCGGCGTCAATTGGAAGAAGCCCGGGTGCGGGGGAAGACGATCGCTACCCGGATCTTGGATGGACGGCCCGAATAGAAGTGACGACTTCTAGTGCCCGTTGGAAGGTTCGTGGGCGCCGACGGTCTTGTCAGGAATGTCTCCCGGGCGGCCTTTCACGCGATCATACACGCTCAGGGCGCTCACGGAGCCGAGCGCTTCGTTGTAAAACGTGGGCACTCCGAGCGCGGTGCGCAACTCCTCATTGAATTTGCGCAGATTGGCGAGCTGTTCGGCGAGAGCGGGCAGTTTCGTGCCGTCATCGGTTAGCAGAAATTTCTGATAGCCCGCGTCCCACAATCGCGTGAAATGGCCTTTCATCATGATGGTAGGGAGGATGGTCATCTGAAAGCGGCCGTCGGGATTCTGGCGGAATTCCGCGCCGGAGCTGTACTTCTCCACGCGCACTACACCGCGGGTACTTCCCACGGAAAACCCCAGGGAAGCCAGAGTGTCCATCGCTTTCTTCTCAAAACGTTCGTTTACATTCCACATGGCTTACTCAGACTAAACAATCCAAAGACCGGTGTAAAGCCGCCGAAATGGTCGAAAAGCTGTGGAAAACGAGCAGGAATTGAGTCCCCGATGCTGTTCCACGGGCCGGAATGTCTTCCGGAAGTAGCTGCCGACCAACCCCGAATCATTAACATATATTTTGCTTAGGCTAGCACCGCTCGGCTTATAGCCACCTAATAAAGCCAAATTCGAAATGTTAAGCGGCGCATTCCATCGAAGGCGTTCTCCGCGTAGAATAGTAATAAGGAACACACCATGGCGACAAAAACAGAGGCGTTATCCGGACATCCAGCGGCAGCGAGCCTGACCAACGAAGAGATCTTGCGGTACAGCCGGCACTTGATCATGCCGGAAGTGGGAATGGAGGGCCAGCTCAAGCTGAAGTCGGCCCGGGTGCTGTTGATTGGCACCGGAGGGCTTGGCGCTCCTCTCGGCTTGTACCTGACAGCCGCGGGAGTGGGCCACATCGGCCTGGTCGATTTTGATGTGGTGGATTTCACCAACTTGCAACGCCAGGTGACCTTCGGCACGAGTGACGTGGGCAAACCGAAGACCGAAGCCGCCAGTGCACGCCTGACCAACCTGAATCCCGATGTGAAAATTTCGAGCTATGAGACCAAGCTCACAAGCGAGAATGCGCTGGAACTCTTCAAGGATTACGACATCATCGTCGACGGCACGGACAATTTTCCGACTCGCTACCTGGTGAACGACGCATGCATCCTGCTCGGAAAGCCAAATGTCTACGGATCGATATTCCGGTTCGAAGGGCAAGTTACGGTGTTTGGCATGCCGGATGGACCGTGCTATCGGTGCCTCTATCCGGAACCCCCTCCGCCGGGACTGGTGCCTTCCTGCGCCGAGGGCGGTGTGCTGGGTGTGCTCCCTGGGATCGTCGGCTCTCTCCAGGCGCTGGAGACCATCAAGCTGATTATCGGCCGCGGGGAATCGCTCGCCGGTCGCCTGGTATTGTTTGACGCGCTGGCGATGAAATTCCGGGAGCTGAAGCTGCGGAAGAACTCTCACTGCCCAATGTGCGGAACGCATCGGAAGATTCACCAGCTCATCGACTACAACGAATTCTGCGGGATTCGCGGAGAAGAAGAGACGGAGACCAATCTGCACGTTCCGGAAATCGGCGCAAGGGAATTGAAGGCGCGGCTCGACCGGGGAGACGACATTTTCATCCTGGACGTACGTGAGCCGCACGAATACCAGATTTGCAATATCAAGGGTCATCTGATCCCGCTCGGCGAATTGCCGAGGCGAGTGCACGAGCTCGACTCCGCGCGGGAAATCGTGGCGCACTGTAAGAGCGGAAAGCGTTCGGCGCAAGCGGTCGATTTCCTGCGGCAAGCAGGCTTCCGCAAAATCTACAACCTGCATGGGGGGATCTTGTCCTGGTCGACGGAAGTGGATCCAACCGTCCCGCGCTATTAGGAATCCACGGCACATTGGGAACGATTCTTGTATTCCCACGCAGCCCCGGCTATCCTTGCCGGCGCGTTGCGCGCAACATTCAATTCATTGATCGGAGGAGTTCGTGGCCGGAACAAAAGTGACAGTCTTCAGCAATGGTCCACTTCGCATTGAAGGCGATTTTGAGATCATGGATCAAGAGGGGCAGAAGTTCGGTCTTGCGGGAAGGACGGCGATTACGCTCTGCCGCTGCGGCCACTCCGCGAACAGCCCCTTCTGCGACGGAACACACAAAAAGCAGGGTTTTGCGAGCCCCATTGTGGCCAGAGACCTCCCGCCACCAACTCCGAAAGTCTGAAACTGCGATTTCCAGCAAGATGAGACAGTCTCAGAGTGAGACATAGTACGGATTCCGCTCATTTTTGCTTAAACGCCTGCTAACTAACTGGATACACGAGCGATACTGTATCAAAAGGGAACGGTTCGGGGCCCGCTCCACGTCTCGGGCTTGTCTCACGCGCTACAAATGGCGGCAGAAAGGAATAATAAGTCTTTACTCATCATATAGTTATAGAGTGTGATTTGCGACCGTAAAAGGGCCCGTACGTGCATTCCCTTGTCTTGCCGGGTTTCTCCGGCGATTGGGGGATGTTTTGGGGGATTGGGCGACAATCACTGGGTTTCTTCGGAAGGACCGAGGTCGTCTGCCTCTAATTGGTTACGGCCTGTTTCTGGGACTTCTCATCGGGGCGATTTTGTACTCCCGCTTTGTCCACGTCATCGGTTCCCCCACAGACTATCTCTATTTGGAAGTTGGCGGTTCCCTCCTATGCTTCTGCTATGCCGCTAATGCCCTGGTTCGGTTCCGCGGAACACACGATCGCATCGCGCTGATTCTCGCGTTCGGGTTCGTGCTCTCCGGAATGATTGAGACGGTCGGCTACTTCGGTCTCAATGATCTACTGCGTACTGGCCAGGCCGCCCTCTCCCATGTGCCCATGGGGTGGATGGTTGGGCGGACGATGCTGGCGGTATTGCTTTTGGCCGCGCTGGCGGTCGAGAAGTTCCTGCCAATTTCTCGGCAGCCAAGCCGGGAAACTGCAGGCGCGCTGTTTGTAGTTGCTGCCGCGGCGTACATCACGAGCGCCGCATTCATCGCCGCGCCCGCAACGCCTATTGCCAAGTACGGAGCCTTTTTCTCCCGGCCCTGGGAGCTTCTTCCCGGCGGGTTGTTCGCGCTGGCAGCGCTTTCCTTCTACCGCCGTTACAAAGAGCAGCAGAAAAACGACGGCGAAGCTTCCCTCTACGATTATTCGCTGTTTCTCGTCGCACTTTTGAACACCGCCTGCCATTTGGCCGCCCTTTTTTCGCGGCGCATGTTTGATGGGCCTTTCTTCATCGCGGAACTCAGCAAGGTAGCCAGCTACACAATCATCCTCGGCGGCGCGCTGATCGATCAGGCGCGCTTGTTCGACCAGGTGCGTTCGCTGGCCATTAGCGACCCTCTTACCGGGCTGGCGAACTACCGGCGTCTCATCGCGGTGATTGAATCAGAACTGGATCGCTCTCGCCGGACGCGACGCCCCTTCAGCATCGTCCTGCTCGATATGGACGGGTTGAAAACAATCAATGACCGTTACGGTCATCTAGTGGGCAGCCGCGCGCTCGTGCGCCTGGGCAAGATTCTGCGAAATCATTCGCGGGCGATTGACACCCCGGCGCGTTACGGCGGGGACGAGTTCGCGCTGGTACTTCCGGAAGCTCCCAAGGAAATTGCAGCTCGAGTTTCCGCACGGATCCGGGAACGCCTCGCTAGCGAGTCGGAACAGCCGGCACTCAGCGTCAGCGCGGGAATCGCGGCCTATCCGGAAGACGGCGACACCGCGGAAAAGCTTTTGGGCGCGGCGGACCGCACTCTGTATCGCATGAAACACCGCGGCAGCGCCATGAATTCGATCACGCGCATTGCCGCGTGCCTGTGAGCATGAGAAGCGATGAGTCACAAGAACCAGTTTCGCTTTGTTCGGAAGGAGAGCCGGATACCGATGGAAATCCCGGTTGTACTGGACGGCCATCGGCAGATACCCGGAGTGGAAGCCACGTTCACGGAGAACGTGAGCGCCAAAGGAGCGCGAGTGGTGAGCACGCGCCGCTGGGACAAAGGTGCGCCGCTGCTGTTCGCCTCGCGCACGGGAGAGTTTCGTTCCGAGGCTCGGGTGGCCTACTGCCAACCGTTGCATAGCGACGGCTATGCGATAGGGGTGGAGTTCCTCGAGCCGAAGGGGCGATGGGTAGTTCAATCTGCAAATTAGCTTGACGGATTTCGGCGAGCGGACAGGAGGGAACTGCTGGAACCATTCTTAAGGAAGTTCAGTTACTGCGCAAACGCAAAGCGCCGGACGGTTTAGAAGGAACCGCACGGCGCTTTTGCTATTTCGGGTGCACCACGCGTTGTTCTTGCGTCCCGCAGGGGCCGCCCGCTGAGGCAGGCCGCTCTCGGTTCGAAGATGAGGTTGTATACTGGAAACCTGCTTGTTGCATGTAATGAGCCTTAAGGGAGACCATTCGTTGCGAATCCTCGTTACCGGCGCGGCCGGCTACATTGGAAGTATCTGTTCGGAGGTTCTGCTCGCTCGCGGCCATGAGGTTGTAGCTCTGGACAATCTCTGTGAAGGCCACCGGTCCGCCTTGCCGCCGGGAGCGGTGTTTGTTCACGTCGACCTTGCCGATCGCACGCGTCTTGAAGAGGTCTTTCGTGCGCACAAAATTGAAGCCGTCATGCACTTTGCGGGGGAAGCTTTGGTGGCCAAGTCCGTTCGCGAACCGAGCACCTTTTATTCCGCAAATGTGGCTTGTGGAGTCAACCTGCTGGACGCAATGGTCCGTCACAAGGTCGACAAAATCATTTTCTCCTCGACCGCGGCCACTTACGGCGAACCGAAGACGGTTCCCATACCGGAGGACCACATCCAGGACCCCATCAATCCCTATGGCAAGTCCAAACTGAGATTCGAACAGATTCTTGCCGACTTTCGGAACTACACTGGGCTGAAGTATGTCAACGTCCGCTACTTCAACGCGGCTGGCGCCAGCCCGGAACGGGGAGAGGCGCACCGCACAGAGACGCACCTGATTCCGAGGGTTCTGGATACGGCGCTTGGGGCCTATGCTGTGCTGGAGATTTTTGGATCGGACTATCCCACGCCGGATGGAACCTGCGTGCGTGACTATGTGCACGTCCTGGACATCGCAGATTCGCACATGCGCGCGCTCGAAGAGATTGACCGCGTTGCCGGGGAGGGGTTCAACGTCGGGAATAGCACCGGGTATTCGAACCTGCAGGTCGTACAGATGGCGGAGAGCATTACAGGACGAAAAATCGCGCACAAGTTGTCCCCCCGTCGTCCCGGTGACCCGGCGGTTCTTGTAGCTAGCAACGACAAGCTGAAGCGGATGCTTGGCTGGGAGGCCTCGCATTCCTCACTGGAAGAAATTATTCAGTCTGCCTGGGATTGGCGGCAGAGGTTTCCACGCGGCTATCCGGACTGAAGCACTTTCTCGTACACGGCTAGAGTGTTTTCCACCATACGGTCAGAGGAGAAGCGTTCGATCACTTCCTTGCGTCCGGCTTCTCCGAGCCGCTTTTGCAAGTCTTGATCAGCCAGCAAACGAATCATCGCGGCGGCGAATTTATCTGCGGCGGGCTCGGCTACAAGGGCAGTTCGCCCGTTTTCTACCACTTCGCCCAGCGCGCCTCGTGTGGTTGAAATCACGGGCATGCCATAGGCCATGGCGGCCTGCAGCGCGGTTCCCAGGCCCTCGAATTCGGAGGGAAACACAAAGCCATCAAGTGCTTTGTAAAAGCCTCGCATGTCGTTGACAAACCCTGGCAGGAGGACGGCGTGTTTCAATCCCAATTGCGCCACCTGTTCCTTTACCTCTGCTAGAGAAGGTCCTGCGCCGACCAGTAAAACTCGCGTTTTCGGAAACTGTTGCAACACGCTCGGGAGCGCCTCGACAATGTGCCGCTGGCCTTTCTCCGGCACGAATGCGCCGGCGCATCCGAAAATAAATTCGTCGTCGGCAATGCCCCATTTTTGTCGCACCGAGTGCCGTTCTTCCGCGGAAGGCATCTGAGGGATTTCCACGCCTTCATTCACTATCGCAATACGTTCCGAGGGAAATCCGCTGTCGACCAGGCTTTGCGCCACGTTCTTGCTGTTGGCGATGAACAGATTCAAGGCGCGGAACCTCGCCCTCGATATCCAATTGCGTTTCAGCGGGAAGCCGATTCGCCGCGAAGACAACAGCGGCAACCGTCGATACGCGCCGGCCAGCCAGGCCGCGGTGAGGGCGTGCGCCTCATTGACGTGTACCAGTTCGATGCGTCCGTCAGCAAGAATGGATTTTATGCGAGAGGCGGCGGCTAGTTGTGGCAGCGTGCGTGAAACGCTGTGCACGTAGATTCCTTCTTTTTTTGCGCGATGGCTTAGCGAGGAGCCGTGCGTTGCCACCAATTCCGCCGCATGGCCGCGCTCGTACAGCCCCTTCAGCAAAAGCAGCGCCTGACTCTGTCCGCCGCGCCACTCGGTTTCCAGATCGACGAAGAGCGGTATCAAACAGCACCGCGATTCCGGCGCAGCTCTTCCGCTTCAACCAACTCACCGAGCTTCTTAAACTTCAAGCGAACGCCACGCGCAGCCATCTGTGCGATCAGCGCGCCCCGGTAGCCATCGAGGAAACCCGCGCCCAAAAAAAAGTGGTGCATCCAACTCCAGGGGGCGGCCACCCACATAGCGGCGCGCCAATGGCGCCTTCCCTGTTCGAACATCTCCAGGGCAATCGTGGTGGTGTACTTCTCGACTTTTGCTTCATGTTCGGAAAACGTGCGGATCGTGTAGTGAAGTAAATCACCGCGCAGGCGGCCGATTTTGCCATCGTAACGAAGTGCGGAGTGAATCGCGCCGCTGAAACTGGCTTTATCACGACGGTAAATGCGGCGCTGCCAATCCGGATACCAGCGCGAGTGATGAATCCACGCGCCTAGGTACCAGGTCAAGCGCGGCATCTCATACACGGCGCACTGTGGTTCTAGAGTCTTCCACTGGCGGACCGACTCCTTCAACTCGTCGCTTAGTTCTTCATCGGCATCGAGGAGGAAAATCCAGTCCTGCGAGGCAAGAGAGGCCGCGTAATTCTTCTGGTCCGCGTGATTTGTAAACGGGCGTTCGAAAACTTTGGCGCCGTATTCGCGCGCTGTTTCCGCAGTGCGATCGGCACTGCCACCATCGACGACGATAATTTCGTCGGCAAGGGTCTGCACCGAACGGAGAACTCGCGGCAAGTTTTCCTGCTCGTTCTGTACGACGAGGCACACACTGAGGCGGTTCATTTTTGCGTCACGCTAGCTTATCGGCGCCAGTATCTCACACCTGGTGAGGCCATCCTGGGCATGCCCGGCGCGACAGCTTACTTTCGAGTGCGGAGGGTGAGGCGGATGGTGCTGCTCCCCACACGAAACTCGGCGCCATCCTGCAAAACAGCAGCGCGCACCCGCTCTTCTTCAAGGAAAGTACCGTTTGTGGAGTCGAGATCTTTCAAGTTTGCGAAGCCCTCGCGTACCTCGACCAAACAATGGTGACGAGATACCTCCGGATCGGTCAGGGCAAAATCGGCGCCTTTGCGACCGATCACGACACGTGATTTGGTCAGGGTCAGAGAACGCCCCATTTCCGGGCCGGTGGTGACAGCTAACAAAGCCTCCACGCCTGTTGGCAGAGCCGGGCTCTCTTCGATTGCGGGCGCTTTCAGGCGCGCCGTGGAGGCGTCCGCTCGGGCGAAGGAAGGCATGGGGGAGATCACCACGGTTTCATCGGCGCGCCGCTTCACTTCCACAATGGTGGTCTTGCCGCATTTGGTGCAGCGGAACTGGACTTTGGCATGCTTTGCCAGAACCGAGTCGTTCAGCAGATGCTGTTGCCCGCAATGGATGCAGCCGGCCTGCATGCCTCCAAAATACCACGTTCGCTCAGGGCCAAGCTGGCCGCAGGGGCAGGCTTGTGAGAAGGGTTAACCGACGGCTTCGCAGGGACTTGGGAACCTGTGTTAGCATAAAAAATTACACAAAGGTCAGGAGATGGGCTGTGACTACTCATATATCGCGCAAGGAATTGAAGCAGGACAAGCTCCGCGAGACTTTCGAACACGGAGCGGAGGCCGTCCTTTCGCACACTCGATTGGCGTCTATAGCATTGACAGTGCTGATTGTGGCCGGGGCCGCATATCTCGGCTGGAAGTTTTACAGTGACCACCAGACGGGGAAGGCTCAGGTTGCCCTAGACGACGCTATGAAGATTTTCAACGCCACAATAACGGTGCCCGGCCAGCCCACGCAGCCCGGGGAAATCACCTACCCCAGCACAGAGCAGCGCGCACAGGCTGCGGAGCCCAAGCTCTCCGCCGTGGCCGCGCAATATCCACGCACAAATCCCGGCAAGCTGGCGCGTTATTACGCTGCGCTGACGATGATGGACATGGACCGCCTGAACCAGGCGTCCGAAGAGTTGAAGAAGCTGGAGGACGGTTCGGACAAGGAACTCGCGGCGCTGTCGAGGTACCAGAGCGCGTTGATCGACGAACGCAACGGGAAGAGGGACGAAGCGATCAGGACACTACAGGCTTTGAGCACGTCCGGATCCGTGCTGGTTCCCAAGCCGATGGTGCTGCTGGAACTGGCCGGGCTCTACGGTCAGACAGACAAGAAGCAGGCCACGGCGCTCTACGAACAGCTAAAGAAGGACTATCCGAACACGCCTGTGTCAGACCAAGCGGATCGGGGCTTGGAGCTGCTCGGACCGAATTCCTGAGAAGTTGCGAATCGACGGACTTGCTGGCAATGAGGCAACTTTTCCCCACCTGAGAGATCGCTGGAGGCCTCGGACATCGTAACCTATCCAGCTTTGGCACCCTGGGCCATGCGGGCCGAGGACTCCCGCGGACGGCGTTACCCGGAGCAATCGCATCCGTATCGAAGCGAATACGCGAGGGACCGCGACCGCATTATTCACGCGCGGGCCTTCCGGCGCCTGGAAGCCAAGACACAAGTTTTCACCTCACGTTTTTCCGATCATTTCCGAAACCGGCTAACCCACACGCTTGAAGTTTCTCAGATTGCACGAACGGTGGCCCATGCGCTGGCCCTGAACTCGGAGTTGGTTGAGGCTCTGGCGCTGGTCCACGATATTGGTCACCCCCCGTTTGGACACGCAGGAGAGCGAAAACTCGACGAATTGATGCACGCGCACGGAGGGCGTTTCGACCACAATCTCCACGCGTTGAGGATCGTGGAACAGTTCGAGCACCGCTATGCTGATTTCCCCGGCCTCAACCTGACATTTGAGGTCCGCGAAGGGATCGTCAAACACTCCCGGGACTACAGTGCTGCGGAGTTTCCAGAGCTGGGGGAATACCGTTTGGATGTGCGACCACCACTGGAAGCCCAGCTTATCGACTGGGTGGACGAAATTGCCTACAACACCGCGGACCTGGACGACGCGCTCGAAGCAAATCTATTGGACCTTGATTCTCTTTACAGGGAGGCCCCGTTCTTCGGACAGATCTATGCGAAGGTGGACGGGGAGCATCCCCGTGGGACGAGCAAGTTGAAATTCAACGAAACGCTGCGTCATGCCCTCGATCTTTTGGCTACAGACCTTATCGAAAACACAAAAAGCCAGATTCACAATTCGGGCATTCAGACGGTGGAGGAAGTCCGCAACAGTCCTGCCCGGCTAGCGATTCTAAGTGACGACGGCCGTGCACGAAACCGGGATCTGAAGAGCTTTCTTTTCACCCATGTCTACAACCACCCACTGATCACAGAAGACAGCCAACGGTCGGTGCAGTGCCTGGAAGAGCTTTTCCTTTACTACCTGCGGAAACCGGATTCCATGCCTGAGGCGCACGAAGAGATGGCGCGCGAAACGCCGCGTCATATAGTCGTCTGCGATTACATCGCTGGGATGACGGACCAGTTCCTTCTGCGGCAGTACCAGGAGCGCTTTGGCAGCCTGCCTGGTTCTGTCCTTCTATCGAACGCCCCCAGCGGATAGAATGAAGCGGCCCTCCGGAGGGACGCATGGCAGTTCGCCGATTACTTCGCCTCTTAATGCTCACCGGAATGTGGTCCTTTTCCGCTTATGGCAGTCCGCAACTACCTAGCCTGAGTACTCTGACAAACACCGCCGCTTCCCCCCAACAGCCCCAGGTTCCTCCAGACCCGCTGGGCCGTGAAAATCCGCGTGGTTGCCTGCTTGGATTTATCAAGGCGGCGCAAGAAGAGAGATATTCCGTGGCCGTGCAGTATTTCCAGCCACTCCCTCCCCGGAAACGTGCTTCCGAGGAGGATGAGGAGGAACTCGCTGCGCAACTACTGGCCATCCTCAATCAAAAATTCACCGGCCCTATGGATTTCGTGAGCAAGGACCCGCAAGGTCGCCTGGATGACGGATTGCCCCCCGAACAGGAAAGAATCAGCAGCAGCCTCGGCGCGACCGATAGCTTTCCTATTATGTTGGTGCGAATTGAGGATCAACAAGGCCGGAAGCTCTGGTACGTTTCGCGAGCGACACTGGATTCCATCCCCAAGGTGTATGACTCCCTGACATTTCCGGCTGTGGAACAGAAAATCCCGGATTATCTGGTGGAGCACAGATTCCTGGCCATGCCTTACTGGCAGTGGTTGGGCATTCTTGTTTTTATTCCTCTGGCGTTTTTGGTGGCGCGAGCCTTAACGAAGACTTTTGAGCTTGCGACTCGCTACACGCGAAAAATGCGTCACCTGCCTCCGCTGCCCATTGAGCCTGTAAAGAAGGTCGGCCCGCTCACGTTCGTGATCGCGCTGCTGATTCACTATTCCCTGGTGTCGTACATAGGCACGTCGCTGCTCTACCGGATCTATTACCGACGCGTGATCTGGATATTTCTGACGATTGCGTTTTATTGGTTGCTGACGCGCATCACGCGGGCCATTACCACGCGCATTGGTGTTAGCCTCACCAGCCGGGGGATGTATGCCGAGAGATCGATCGTATCGCTGATCCGTCGATTCATTGAAGTGAGCATTTTCATCCTGGTGACGCTCATCGTGCTCCATGCGCTGGGCTTCGATGTTAGTGCAGCGCTGGCGGGCGTTGGGATCGGCACCCTCGCCCTCGGTCTAGGTGCGCAGAAGACGTTTGAAAACATGTTTGGCGGAATCTCCATTCTCTTTGACAAGGTAGTCCTGATCGGTGATACGTGCAAAGTCAACAATCAGGCAGGCGTGGTGGAAGATATTGGCTTACGCTCAACGCGGCTGCGGACCCCGGAGCGGACTTTGCTCTCCATTCCCAATGGCACCATGGCCACCGCAGTCATTGAGAATCTCCGCTTTCGAGACAAGTTTCTTTGCCAGCAGGTGATTCGCCTGCGCTATGACCTCTCGCCGGACCACGTTCGCTTCGTTTTAGACAGGATTCGCGATCTGCTGCTCGAAAATCCTAAGGTGGAAGATTCGTCCTCGCGTGTGCGCTTCATTCGCTTTTCCGATTATGCGCTTGAGGTCGAGATCTATTGCTACATTCTGGAAGGCGACTATGCCTCGTATCTGGCGACGCAGGAAGCCCTCCTGCTGTCGATCATGGACGCCCTGGAGAGAGCAGGGGCGGTCGTAGCACTTCCGACGCAAACAACCTTAGTGACACAGGACTCCTGGATGGACCCGGAAAAAACGAAGGCGGCAAGGGTCGCGATCGAGAAAATGCGTGATCCAGGAGCGCCCGAGTCGCAGAAGCTCCCGCCAAACACGTGAAATCCTGAGGAATGAAAAAACTGCCGCGTTACTGTGCGAAAGTGTTGCACGTGTCAATCGAGCCGGAGTTGAGCCCCTTGTTGAACCAGCTCATGCGCTGCTCGGAAGTGCCGTGGGTAAAGGTTTCCGGCTGCACTCGTCCGCGGGCCATTTGTTGAATGTGATCGTCGCCAACGGCTGCAGCGGCTCCCAATGCGGATTGAACATCGGAGCCGTCGATTAGGCCTCTCTGCTGCGTGGAATGCGCCCAGACACCGGCGAAGCAATCTGCTTGTAGTTCCATTTGCACGGAAGCGGCGTTGGCGGAGCCGGGGTTTCTGCTCTGGAACTGACGGACCTTGCTTTCGATGCCTATTAGTTTTTGAACGTGGTGGCCCACTTCGTGAGCGAGAACGTACGCTTGAGCAAATTCACCCGGAGCGCCGAACCTTCGTTTCAATTCGTCATAAAAAGAAAGGTCGATGTAGACCTTTTCATCACCAGGACAGTAGAAAGGGCCAGTAGCTGCTTCCGCCCCGCCGCAGGCGGAATCAGTGGAATCGCGGAAAAGCACGAGCTTGGCATGACGATAGGGGACGCTCGCCTGCTGGGGAAGTAACTGTTCCCAGGTCTTTTGTGTGTCGTCGAGCACGAAGGAAACGAACTGGACCAGCGGTTTTTCCGCTTCATCCTTCGCTGCATCCGGCCTGCTGACGGCGGCCGAACCTGACGAGGGTGCTCCTCCGCCTCCCAGGAGTGCAAGAAAGTTTTGTTTGAAGATCAGGCTCAAGACCAAAAGAATTAGCAATCCGCCCAACCCAATGTGCATGCCTCCGAAGCCGAACCCTCCGCCCCCGCCGCCGCTCTGATCGCGACGGTCTTCAATATCATCACTGACTCCGCCCGGTGTCCAACGCATAACAGATTCTCCTTAAGGGTAACTTCGCGGCCTTTCAGTTTTCCTGAGGATCGATTCTGGGCGGACCAACCGGCTTGATAGTACCACTGCTCACCACGGAGGAAGTGAGGATTCTCTCACAGAATGAACAACCTGTTAGGGCAGCGTAGAAAGAGCGATTGTCTACCTGGGGGTTGGTAACTTTCGTGTTAAATGCGAAGCAACCGCTTCTACCGGACCCTGAAGCATCGGGTTAGAATTCGAACGAGAACTCCATGTCTCCCAAAGCGGTGAACGGCGAACGGAGAAAGCAGCTTCGCAAGGACCCACCCAGCCTTGTCTACGTCGAACTAGGCCCTTCTAACGGCGGCATGCTCCGCAACCTCTCGGAAGAAGGTTTTTCCCTCAGGGCCATGATGCCGTTGCGCCCCGGCGATACTACCCCTTTTTCCTTTTCTCTGAATCAGACGGTTCGAATCGAAGGCCAGGGCGAGATCCTCTGGATTGAAGAAGATGGCCGAGTGGTCGGCGTGCGCTTCCTAGAGCTTCCTGCTGTCGCCCAAGCGCAGATTGTAAGCTGGCTAAACGGGGCGCTGGACTCACAGGAAAAGGAGGAACAAGTCAGAAAGCCCCTTGTGCCCGAAGCACAAACTTTTGAGGAGCTTCGCGAAGAGATTCGCGCTTCGATACCGAGCAGACCACCGACGAAGCCGCATTGGGATTTGCATGTTCCCGCCGCCCCGCTGGAAGTTCCGGTGCAGCCAATAATCGTCCCCGAGAAACTGCCAGAGGAGGTCGCCGTTGCCACGAATGAGGCCGCGGAGCAGGTGGAACCGGAGCCGCAAGAAACGGCCCATGTACCAGATGCAACGGCATTTCCCGGATTGCCAAATTTTTCTTCCACGCAACAGGCGATCGAGATTTCGTTTGAGCCGCTCTCCCCTCCTTTCTCTCGCCACGTCGCCTTCCATCCCTTAACGCCGACGGAGGAAACAGCCCGGGAAGAAATCCGGGGGGAAGAGGAGGCTGCACCACCATCGCCGCCGGGGCTTCCTGATATTTCAGAGATATTGATGCCTCCGCCCAGTCACGAAGCAGCCGTTCCGTCAAGGGCACGCGGTCTTGCGACAACGCAGTCTTCTGATCACAGCCATAGTCCTTCGGCAGCCAGTTGGATGGAACGGTTCACTCTGTCGCGCGCCGTAGCCATTATGGTCTTGCTCGGACTGTCGGTCGGCGTTTTGGCTTACCACCGTACGCTTGGACAGGCGCTCATCTGGCTAGGGGAGAAAATGGGAGGAACGTCGGTGGATCAGGTGCCAGTTCCAACGGTTGCCGAAAGGGTCACATCTGGCGAAGCCAAAGCACCTGTAACAAGTTCAACCGCAGCACCAGCTTCTTCGTCCAATTCCATGCAAACACAAACTGGCCAGGAAAACTCCAGCCCGCCTGAGTCGAATCGCAACGATGTGCAAACTCCTCCGTCCACAACGACTCAGAATTCTCTGCCAGTGACCCCTCTCTCCGGAGGTGCGTCTTCTCTAGGCTCGGAGGCGGGCTTGGCGGAGTACTCTCAGGCGCTCCAGCTTCTGCATGAAAGAAGTGGAGGAGTAGACACGTCAGAGGCCCTGCGACTCCTGTGGATCTCGGTGGAAAAAGGTAACCCAAGCGCCGAGCTTACGCTTGCCGAACTCTATTGGCACGGGAAGGGTGTGGCGAGGAACTGCGACCAGGCACGGATTCTGCTAAGCGCCGCAGCTCGGAAAGGCAATGCCGAAGCTCAGAAGCAGTTGCGACAGTTCGAACGGGATGGATGTGAATAAATAAGCTCGTTTCCACGACGGCAAAGTTGTAAGAGAATAGGCGCGACGGAAGATCCAAGCTCAAGCACGTGTGGAGGCCAACTGTGTTCTGCTCCAAGTGTGGTGCCGCGCTCGCGACAGACACGGCGTTTTGTCAAGTATGTGGAAATCCCGTAGAGAGAACAGCGATTTCGACTGCTGCTGCGCCTGCCATCTCACCTCATGCAGGTGTGGGCGCGATTGTGTACGCGACGAATGTGACGTATGCCGGATTTTGGCTTCGTTTTGTCGCTTACATCATTGATGGATTCATTCTTGGATTTGCCACCTTCCTTTTACTTGTTCCCTTGTTCTTTTTGATGGGAGGCGCGGCAATCCTAACCTCGTTCAGTCACCACATAGGAGAGGAGCCGAACCCAGTGGAGATCGGCTCGATTGTGTTTCTTGCGATCGTTTTGGGCGGCTTATCGATCATTTGTCATTGGCTCTATTTTGCTTATCTCGAAAGCGGAGAAAAACAGGCCACTTGGGGCAAGCAGGTTCTCGGTCTCTACGTGACAGACCTTGCTGGCAACCGTGTGACCTTTGGAAGGGCAAGTGGCAGATTCTTTGCTAAGCTCATCACTGGCCTGATTCCGCTGGGAATCGGGTACATCATGGCTGGATTCACGCAGAGGAAGCAGGCTCTTCACGACATGATTGCAAGCTGTCTTGTTCTGAGGCGCTAGACGCCAGAGCTACTTCTTGCGGATAATCTTGTCTTTCTTCAGCTGGTTCACCAGGGTCTGGGCATACTCTTTTCCCAGCTTCTCGAAGTCCTTCGAATAGATGGTGTCTGTTTCGCCGCTCCAGACTAGCCTTTCATCTTTCGTGTCGTAGAGATTGAATTCCACACGGACCACAACATTTTCCGTTGTGTAAGAACTGGTTGGGACGAAAGTGCCGTAAGCCATATTCCAGTAAGGCCAGAACGTGTAATAGCCCGGCGGTGGCACGTAGATTCCGCCAGTAACCACCTCTTGCGACTCTTGACGTACTGTTTTGGGGCGAATCACTAGCACGCTGTCGAGAGAACTCTCCTTGATGCGCTGCTTGAGTTCGCCCTCCATCATTTCATTTCTGGGCGGCAGGACCATGTAGCTCTGCACGCCTTCCACGCCATAGTTCGCAAGCAGCTTCTTCATCTGGTCTTCGAATTCCTGGCGGATCAGGTAATTTTCCAGGATGCTGGCGACAAGCATTTTTTGGAAATGCGGCATGGGCACGCCTGTAAGCACCCAACGGTGGACTATTTTTGTGCCGGCAAGGAGAGGAAGTGCGGGGAGAGAGAGGATGGCAAGCAGCGCACCGGCGCGACGGCCGAATTTCATTCGATTAGCTCCGGAAAAACGAAATGTGGAGAGCATGTTAGCACGCCTTCCAATGGGGAATGCGACGACTTTTGGGCTCCATTCGTTTGCTTTCGCGCCAATTTGACGAGAGTCGGACAGGGAATTACGATGAGGGCCCGGCTAAGGAGAAAAAATGAAGCGAAGAGAATTTGTGGCAAGCGGAGCCGCAGCCGTGTTGCTGAGCGCACTGCATTTGGGGGCAGCGGATGTGAAGAGATTCAAGCTGGGTGTCATCACGGATGAGGTCACGCAGAATTTCGAGGAAGCGCTTCAGTGGATCAGAGGATTCGGGTTGGAATGGGTGGAGTTGCGCTTCCTGTGGAACAAATACGTAACAGAACTCAATCCGGACGACGTGAAGCGGGCGAAGGATCTGCTGGCCAAATTCGGATTGCGAGTTTCTGTGGTGGATTCTGCGTATTTCAAGACGTTGCTGCCCGGAACGCAGTCAAAATTTGCCGAGGGAAAGCCCGACCCGCTGCAAAGCGGCGATTTTTCACAGCAGGGTGCGCTGCTCGAGCGCGCTTTTGCCAGGGCGAAGGACTTTGGAACGGACAAGGTGCGAATCTTTTCTTTTCTGCGCGTCGAGCAGCCGCAGACAGTGTTTGATCGCGTAGCGAAGGAACTCGAACGAACTGCGGCGATGGCGCAGAAAGACGGGATTCGGCTCCTGCTTGAAAATGAATTTTCCTGCAACGTGGCCACCGGCGAAGAAGGCGCCGCGATGTTGAAAGCAGTCGTTTCTCCCGCGCTGGGATTGAATTGGGATCCCGGAAATGCGTATGATGCCGGCGAAACGCCGTATCCAAAGGGCTACGAATCGTTGGACAAAGCGCGAATTTGGCATATGCATTTGAAGGATGCGGCACCGGGGGCGAAACCAGGAGAGAGCGTATGGATGCCGATTGGCGGCGGAAAGATTGATTTTGTGGGGCAATTTCGCGCGCTGGTCAAAGACCGGTATGAAGGAACCATGTCCCTCGAGACGCACTATCTGAATGCCGCGAAGAACAAAGAGCAGTCCAGCCAGGAGTCGATGGAAGGACTGTTGAAGGTGATTCGCGAGGCTTGATCTCGCTGAACGCTAGTGATTTCGGACCTAGGAGAAGAACGTGGGCCTATCACGAAGGGAGTTTCTGGCGGCGGGTGCAGCAACGGCATTCTTGAGCCGATATTCCTGGGCAAGCCAGGTGCGGCTGCCGCTGGCGTTTTCGACTTTGGGGTGCCCGGCATGGGATTGGAACAAAATCCTCGAGTTTGCGCAGACCAATGGATTCGCGGCCATTGAATTAAGGGGCTTAATGGCCAAGATGGACTTGCCGTCGCTTCCGGAATTCGCCCCCGGACAAATCACGGAAATGAAACGGCAGGTGGCCGAACATGGCTTGAAGATCTCCGACTTGGGCAGTTCCTCAGAGATGCACGTGGCTGATCCGACGGAGCGCGCGAAGGAACTCGGAGACGCCAAGCGATTCATCGACCTGGCATCGTCGCTCGAAGTTCCTTACGTCCGTGTTTTCGGCAATCAAATTCGTGGGCCAAGAGAAGAAGTACTCGCGCGCGTTGTCGACGGCTTGCATCAGCTTGGGGAGTATGGAGGACCACGGGGCGTGACAGTCCTGATCGAGTCGCACGGAGATTTTGTAGACTCTGCCACACTGAAGGAGGTGCTAACCCGGGCGGATTCGAAAAACGTGGCTTTGCTCTGGGACGCTCACCACACTTTTGTGGATGGCCATGAGACCCCAGAGCAAACGGTCGCTGCACTTGGCCCATGGATCCGGCACACGCATCTGAAGGATTCCGTACCAGATGCGAAGGGAAGAAAATACGTTCTGCCCGGTACAGGGGAGGTGCCCATCGAGCGGCAGGTCCTGGCCCTGCGGAGAATCGGATATAAGGGGTATTACTGTTTCGAATGGGAAAAGGTCTGGCATCCGGACATTGGGGAGCCGAAGGCAGCTTTCCCCGAATACGTGAAAGTGGTTAGCGGCTACCTCGAAGAACCCTTGCAAAAGGAGCCCTAGTACTAGGAGCCTTTACTGACCGATTCGCTTCCACTCCTTGTCGTACCCTGCCCGCTTTCTTGACTTACGCGGGAAGTGCCGAAATAATAGAAAGGCATGAGCGTACGCGCCGGAGGCGCTGAAGACATGTTCCTCGACGTCAAGGATCTTGCCGTCCGCAAAGTGCGCATCCGGAAGGATTATGCCCC
>Ga0187772_10000170_pt1 | contig 27127 bp, 26 predicted proteins | sample 0116_SJ02_MP15_2_FD_133137 | JGI IMG/M metagenome (GOLD analysis project Ga0187772, IMG submission 133137) | Tropical peat soil microbial communities from peatlands in Department of Meta, Colombia - 0116_SJ02_MP15_20_MG | ecosystem: Environmental > Terrestrial > Soil > Wetlands > Peat | place... | reverse complement strand
TTAGGACCTTCGCGAGGTCGTGGACCCGAGAGTGCGCGACCGTCACGGAGGCGTTCATCCCCGGCGATCGGCTGCTCAGGAGGAGGGCGAGCGGGAGCCCGACGGTCTCGGAGCGCCCGACCACCGCGACCGGTTCTCCCTCAATCGGCGCACGGTAGTAACGGGCGATCGCGACCGCGGCGAGCGCGACGGCGGGTACGTGGACCGGTCGCTGCGCGACGAGGCGGCCGAGGTTCGCGGGGCCCACGCCGTCGACGTCCTTTTCGGGGCGCAGTGCCGATATCGCGTCGTAGAAGTCGAACGGGGCGGGGAGCGGATGCTCGAGGAGCACCGCATGCACGGTAGGGTCCTGATCGAGGGCATGCAATCGTGCCCCGAGCTCGCGGGGACCGTCGCCCGAGCCGAGCGGCTCCTCCCGGAACCGGACGCCGACCGCGGCCGCGCCCTTCCCCTGGCGACGTAGGTAGAAGCGGAACGGGCTGTCGGTGCCCCGGTGCACGCTCACGAGGGACGGCGGGCCGACGCCGGGACCGGCCTTCGCGATCGCCGCCCGCGTCTCGGCGTCAATCGCGTCGGCCACCGGTCGACCCTCCAATCGCGCGGTCATGCGCCTTTCGAGGCGTCGAGCCGGGCAGCGTAGATAACGGGCGTTACCGGCACGAACGTCCCCGCCCGGCCCCGGTCCCGCTCGAGCTGGTGAGATGGGTTTCCGGGAAGGGATTTATAGAGACCCTATCATAGATTGGCCGGCAGAACGGCCCCCCCTCGGAAGGGTCGGGACGCCCACATGGTCGAAGGAGCGGGAACACCGTCCGGCGAGACCGGAGAGCCCAGCCCTCCGGCCGACCTCGGAAGTTGGGGACGAAGTCTGCCGTACACCTCGTCGGCGCAGGTCGAGGTCCCTCCGCGACTTCTCGATCAGGTCATCGGACAGGACGAGGCGGTCGAGGTCGCCCGGAAGGCGGCGACGCAGAAGCGCCACATGATCCTGATCGGCGAGCCCGGCACGGGCAAGAGCATGCTCGCGCGGGCGATGGTCGACTTCCTCCCGAAGGAGCAGCTCCAGGACATCCTCGCCTACCCGAACAACGAGGACCCGAACGAACCGAAGATCCGGGTCGTCCCCTCGGGGAAGGGAAAGGAGATCGTCGCCGCCCAGAAAGTCGAGGCGGCCCAGAAGAAGGAGCAGAAGACGATCCTCTTCATCGTCATCGCGCTCGCGATCTTCGCGCTCACGCTCTACGTGGTGCTCACGAGCCACCCACCGGACCTCACCGCCCTCCTCTTCGGTCTACTGATCATCCTGATCGTCTACGCCCTGATCCGCTTCTCGGGCGGCCGGAACGACGCGAGCGCCGGGGTGGCGAAGCTCCTCGTGACCCATACGCCCGACGAGAAGCCGCCGTTCATCGACGCGACGGGGGCCCACGCCGGCGCTCTCCTCGGCGACGTGAAGCACGACCCGTTCCAGTCGGGCGGACTCGAGACCCCGCCGCACGAGCGCGTCGAGGTCGGCGCGATCCACAAGGCGAACGGCGGCGTCCTCTTCGTGGACGAGATCAACCTGCTCAAGATCGAGAGCCAGCATTCGCTCCTGACCGCGCTCCAGGAGCGGAAGTTCCCGATCGTCGGCCAGTCGGAGCGCTCGGCCGGCGCGATGGTCAAGACCGAGCCGGTCCCGTCCGACTTCGTCCTTGTCGCGGCGGGGAACGTTGACAGCGTGCAGACGATGCACCCCGCCCTCCGCTCGCGGATCCGGGGCTACGGCTACGAGCTCTACGTGAAGTCGACGATGCCCGACACGCTCGAGAACCGGATGAAGCTCGTCCGGTTCATCGCGCAAGAGGTGCAGAAGGACAAGAAGATCCCGCACTTCGACCAGGACGCGATCACGGAGGTGATCCGGGAGGCCCAGCGCCGCTCGGGCCGGTCCGGCCAGCTTACCCTCCGCCTCCGCGAGCTCGGCGGCCTCGTCCGCGTCGCGGGGGACATCGCCCTTTCCGAGGGCTCCCCGATCGTGCACGCGGAGCAGGTCGTCCGCGCGAAGCGCGCGAGCCGCTCGCTCGAGCAGCAGATCGCGGACCGCTACATCGAGCGGCGCAAGGAGTACCACATGTTCACGACCGTCGGGAGCGCGGTCGGGGTCGTGAACGGACTCGCGGCGATCAATGCGCAGTCGGGGATGGCCGAGTTCTCGGGGATCGTGCTCCCGATCGCGGCCGAAGTGACGCCCGCCCAGACCCGCGACGGCGGCGTGGTCGTCGCGACGGGGAAGCTCGGCGAGATCGCGCGGGAGGCGGTGCAGAACGTCAGCGCCCTCATCAAGAAGTACACGGGCGAGGACATCTCGCGCTACGACATCCACATCCAGTTCGTCGGCGCGTCCGACGGGGTCGAGGGCGACAGCGCCTCGGTCTCGATCGCGACCGCCGTCATCAGCGCGCTCGAGGGCGTCCCCGTCGACCAGTCGGTCGCGATGACGGGCTCGTTGAGCGTGCGGGGCCAGGTGCTCCCCGTCGGCGGGGTGACCGCGAAGGTCGAGGCCGCCGCGGACTCGGGGATCCGGCGGGTCCTCATCCCCGAGGAGAACATCGACGACCTCGTGCTCGAGTCGAGATACAAGGGCATGGTCGAAGTGATCCCGGTGCGCACGCTCCGGGACGTGCTCAAGTACGCCCTCGTCGGGCAGGGATCGAAGAAGGAGTCGCTCCTCGAGCGGCTCGCGGCGATGGTCCACGCCACGAGCCGCAACGGCGAGGAGGTACCGACGCCCGCGGCGGTCGCGCCGACGACGCCCCCGGGACGTCCCCTAGGCTCGTGAGAGCGTCGTCGTTCCGCCTACCGGTCCATCCTCCCGCCCCGCCTCGGCCGTTCCCCACCGACCCGGACGAGGAGGACGAGGAGCGCTTCACCGATCGACCCTGCTACGAGTTCAACACCGCGCTCGGCGGCGGCGCCGACGACCGCCACTGCCGGCACTGCCGCCACTACCTCACGTCGCGGTGCCCCCACATCGACGAGTTCCTCGACGACGTGGACGATTTGAGCCCCGAGTGAGTCCCGGTCCCGTGCGCGGCCTCCTCATCGGCCGGTTCCAGCCGTTCCACGGGGGGCATCTCGAGGTCGTGCGCACGATCCGGTCGAGCCGTCCCGCGGAGGGCCTCGTCCTCGGGATCGGGAGCGCCCAGGAGTCGTACACCTGGAAGAACCCGTTCACGGCGGGGGAGCGCGTCGAGATGATCGGCCGAGCGCTCGAGGAAGCGAAGATCGCGGGCTGCGCCGCGATCCCGATCCCCGACATCCAGCGGCACGCGCTCTGGGTCTCGTACCTCGTCTCCCAGCTCCCGCCGTTCGAGCGCGTCTACACGAACAACCCGCTCACGCAGCTGCTCTTCGAACAGGCGCACTTCGCGGTCGAGAACCCGCCGGTCTTCGACCGGCACCGGTACGAGGGCGAGCGGGTGCGCGAGCAGCTCGCGACCGGAAAGGAGTGGGGTTCGCTCGTTCCGCCCGCCGTCGAGCGGTACCTCGAGGAGATCGGCGCGCCCGCGCGCCTCGCCCTCCTGAAGCAGGGGGAGGGGCGGTCCTCGAAGAAGCGGGCCCCATGAGCGAGCCCGGGACGAAGACGCCGGGGCGCCGTCGCTTCGATCCGTTGCCCGAGTGGGCCGGCACGACGACCCGGCTCGTTCACGGCGCCCGCCGTCCGGACTGGAACGCGGGCGCGGTGACGCCGCCGATCTACCAGACCTCGACGTTCCACTATCCCGCGGAACACTCCGAGGCGCGCGAGCGGGGGGACGTCTACCTCTACACCCGGCTCGGGAACCCGACGGTCGATCTTCCGGAGGAAGGGGTTCGAGCGCTCGAAGGAGGCGAGTCAGCCCGACTGTTCGCGTCGGGGATGGGCGCGGTGACGTCGACCGTGCTCTCGCTCGTGCGAGCGGGGGACGAGATCGTCGCGATCGAAGGGCTGTACGGAGGGACCGACGACTTCCTGAAGGAGTTCCTCCCGCGGTTCGGGGTCCGGGTCCGCTTCGTGTCGGACTCCGAAGCCCGGGCTCCCGAGGAGGTCCTCCGGGAGGGCACGCGGCTCGCGCTCCTCGAGAGTCCCACCAACCCCCGACTTCACGTGATGGATATCGCCCGGTGGGCGCGGGCCGCCGACGCCGTGGGCGCCCTCCTCCTCGTCGACAACACGTTCGCGACGCCGATCAATCAGCGACCGCTCTCCCTCGGGGCCGACGCGGTGATTCACAGCGCGACCAAGTACCTCGGCGGCCACTCCGATCTCATCGCGGGGGCGCTCGCGGGCTCCCGCTCGGTCGTCGATCGCGTGGACGCGAAGGGCTACCTCGGCGCCTCCCTCGACCCGTTCGCGGCGTTCCTGCTTCATCGGAGCCTGAAGACGCTCGCGCTGCGCGTCGCGCGACAGAACGAGAACGCGCGACGCGTCGTGGAGGCGCTCCGACACCACCCGGCGATCGCGGAGCTCCACTACCCCGGTTCCGCAAGCGCGGAAGAGGAGGCGATCGCCGCGCGCCAGATGCAAGGGCGGGGCGGCATGCTCTCCCTGTCGATCCGCGGCGGCGCCCCCGCGGTCGAACGGTTCCTCGGGCGGCTCCGATTCTTCCACATCGCGTCGAGCCTCGGCTCGGTCGAGAGCCTGGTCAGCGTCCCGATCCAAACCTCCCACCGCCACCTCTCGGAGTCCGAGCTCGCCCGGCTCGGAATCGATCCGGGGTTCGTGCGGCTCTCGCTCGGGATCGAGGACGCGGGCGACCTCGTGCGCGACCTAACCGAGGCGCTCGACGGGCTCCGCTGACGTTCCGCCGCCAGCATTATAGTCGCGTCCAGTTCGTCCGCCGTCGACGCCACTGTAGCTCAGTCGGCAGAGCGGCTGATTCGTAATCAGCAGGTCGGGGGTTCAAGTCCCTCCAGTGGCTGCTTTCCTCTCGAATACTGCCGTTACCCCTAATCGATCGCATCGGAGACGAACTAGTCGGGAGACGCACGCTCGACGGCCAACTTTCCCGCCTTCCACACCTTAAGAACGTGATCCGGCTCGCCGAGGACTTCAATCCGCTTGGACGGATCCTCCCGAACGGCGATCACGTCCGCGGCAAAACCCGGTTGGAGCTGCCCCGAACGCGGTGCCTGGGGGCCGAGAGTCAATGGGCCTAGCGCCGTCGCGGATCGGATGGCCTCCAGCGGCGACATCCCCATCTGCTCGACCATCAGGGAGAGCTCGCAGCCATTGACGCCCCAACTGAGCGGCCCAGCCTCGGCCGAGATGCCGATATCTGTCCCCATCGCGATGGGAACCTTCTTCCGGACTGCGAGTCGCATGGACCGCTGGACCTGATCGCGGATCTTCCGCCCCTTCTCCAGCATGTGCTCGGGCAATCCCTTCAGACCATCTGAGGTAACGAGGGCTTGGACCGAGAGCGTGGGGACCAGAACGGCCCCCTTTTCAATCATCAGGTCGGCGGCCTCGTCGTCAAGGTACGTGCCGTGCTCGATGGTCCTAGCTCCGGCCCGGAGCGCTGCCATGATACCTGCCTTACCGTGACAATGTGCCGCGACTATCCGCTCAGCCCGCGCCGCCTCCTCGACAATCGCCCGCAGTTCCTCGTCAGAGAACTGTTGATGCTTCGGATCGTCGACATCACTCATCACCCCTCCGGAAGCGCACACCTTGACGACGTGAGCGCCTAATCGAAGCACCTTCCGCACCGCGAGCAGACAGGCCGGGATTCCATCGCAGGGTCCAGGGAGTTCGCGTTGATTCTGCCAGAAGTTCACGAATTCGATGGGAAATGCGTGCGCATCTCCGTGCCCACCGGTGGTGCTGAGAGCGGCTCCCGAGGCGTAGATGTTCGGGCCGGGAATCGATCCCTCGTTCACCGCGCGACTGAGGTAGATTCCGAGTCCGGCGAGTTCACGAATCGACGTGAATCCGGCCCGTAGAACCCTCTCGGCGTCTTTCACCGAACGAATGAGGGCCACGGGATAGGAAGTGTAGATTTGTTCTTCCATCGAGACGCTGCGAATCCCACTGAAATGAGTGTGACAGTCCCATAACCCTGGCATGACGACCGGAACCGACACGGTACTGTCCGATGGTCCGGGTCGCGGGGAGCCCTCTACAGTTCCAGCGTACGTGATGACCGGCCCATCCATCACCACACAGCCACCCCGAATCGGGTCGCCCGAGCCCGGGATGACGACATCGGCCTCGATCCGAATGACCATGCAAGCCCGAAGCTTTCCTCGTGGTAAGACTTTGGTCGACGCGAAATGGAGCAGTTTGCCCGAGACGCTCCCCCCCGCGTGGTCTTGGTTGCAGTTCTGTTATCAGCCACTACGAGGAGGATCCACCCGACGCGAAAGGTCGCCAATTGAGGCTGAACGCGCTCAACGCCGAATACCTTGCCCCTTTGTTATTCGACTGGTGGACCTGAACCCTTAGTTCAGGTCCCTCTAGTGGAGGCTCTTCCCGGTGGTCCGAGGCGCGATTCCCCGGTAACGACTATCCTGGACCTCGACCCAGCGACACGGTACCGGTTGGACCTCGGTGGACGGGGAGTGGTAGAGGTCCTTCGAACGATAGGCTGGACCACCCAACGTTGAAATATCGATACGTCAATCGCTTAGTGGGGAAGCCAACGATGGATACGGTCACCGTCTCGTCCAAGTACCAAGTTGTCATTCCCGAACGGATTCGACGCCAGCATCGAATCCGGCCGGGAGACAAACTCGCGGTGATAGTCAAGCACGGAGTGGTTCACTTGGTGCCCGTCCGCCCGTTCGAGATGTCGAAGGGCATGTTCCGGGGAGCTAAGGCGGACCTCCGCGACGTTCGTGACCACGCCGATCGCTTGTAATGGGAGGCGGGATCACGATTAGCATCGACAGCTACGGCTGGCTAGAACGATTTCTAGAAGGCCCGAAAGCGGCCCAATACAATCGAGTCTTCTCGAGTGTTCCTCCGGACCAGATTGTCACCTCGGTGGTCACGGTCTACGAGGTGTATCGGAAACTCCGTCCTCTCCGGGGCGAATCCGCGGCCCTCGAAGCGGTCGTCCACCTCCGTGCCACTCTGTTAGTTCCAATAGACGACCAGCTGGCGTTGGAGGCGGCGGATTACTCGCTGTCCCATCGTCTTCACTTTGCTGACGCTCTCGTGTACGCTACGGCCCGCCGGTTCGGAGCCGAGTTACACACCAGTGATACCGACCTTCGCGGCGTTCCCGGCGTTATTGTCCACTGAAGCGACAAAGAATCTCGAATCCATCGTGGAGAGCAGACGTTGACCACTTGATCTGAAGGCGGCAAGCGGCCACAGGGATCCCCTCTCTATCGAGCGACGAGGTCCAAGTGACGAAGGGACTTGAACCCCTAGTTCAAGTCCCTCGAGTGGCTGGATCTTCAGGAGACTGCGCCGTCACCGGCCGGTATGATGCAAGTCCCCCCCCGCTCGCCTGACGTCCTTCGGAGCGAGGCACCTGGTCAATCCCAAAGCCCTCACTTGGTACGCTGTCCAAACTTGAATCCCCGAGTTTCAATGATGTCGAACGGATTCCCATCGGGGTCGGCGAGTGTCACGTAGTCGGAGCCCTCCTTCGCGGGTTGGATCATTCTGGCTCCTAGCTTCAACAGTCTCTGGACCTCGCTCTCAGGCTCCGAGGAGTAGAGGTCGAAGTGGAACCAGTACGTCCCGGTCGGGCCGTTCGGGTCCTTTTGAAACGAGACGTTCGGCCCTTTCTGATGCGGGTCGTACAGGATGGCCCAATCGTCCGTCGGGGGGTAACAGAACTCGTACCCGAGAGCGGCTTTCCAGAACGCAATCATCTGTTCCCAGTGTTTGCAGTCGATAACGACTGACCCGACCCAGAGCTTGCCCGGTCCGTCCATCGAGCTTCGTGAGTCTCTTCCAATATGTAGCGGTCCGGTCGTCGAGTGGGATCGGAGCGCAGGACTTTGCCACGCGGCGGGGGTGGACTTGAACCCTAGGTTCAGGTCCCTCCAGTGGCTGCCTTCCTCTCGAAGATGTGCCTCGTCGCTCAAGGCAGATGACCATGGCTTGCCGAAAGTCCGCTGCACGGGCACAAACGACTCCTGTTGTGCGAACAGCTCCCGGCCTCGAAGTTATCCCGGGTCCTGGCCGAAAGTGCGCGTTGTCCCCCACTAGGCCGGTGCAGACGGAGCGACCGACTCTCACGCAAAGGGTTCTGCACGGTGGAGGCTCGCGGGAGGTAGGTCAGTCGAGGTAGGGAGGAGGTGAACGATTCGCCAAATCCTCCCACCGACACCGCCGACTGCCGTGAGCTGCCCGGAAGCCATGGGACTCACCATGGGCCGCCAATCCGGCCTCTCTTCACGAGAAGTGCACCCGCGTTTCACCTTCCCCTCGTTCTCGCAACCCTCGAGTTCCCTTCAGAATAGTCGACTACGGTAAGGACGGGAGTGTGCAGCCAAGCTGTCAGTTCTTCTGATGAGAACTCATCGGAGGCTTGCCCAGGATGATGTCAAAGAAGTGCCATTGCTTGGGGCCACTGTACGACATCCCATCCTCGACGGTTTCTCGCAGGAGCTCGATCTTGAGTCCTTTCGCTAGACCTCGCACTTCATTGAGGGAGTGGAAGGAGAGGTGTCGCTCCCCATTCCATTCGTCGCGGTCCCCGAACAGCTGACCAGCGAAGTGTCCTCCGGGACGTATCGCGACCCGGATGTTGCTCCAGAGCTTGGAAAAGTGAGAGGGCGTACAGAATGGAAGAGAGAAACTCGCGTAGATCAGGTCCGCGGGCGGAAGCTCGAGACCCTCCATGGGAGTTACCAGCGTGGTCAGGGATCGACGGCATCGGGACGGGACGCGGCGGGCAAGGAATCGCGCGGCGCTGGCCTGTTGGTCGATAGCAAGCACCCTCCACCCCCTTCTCAGGAGTTCGAGGGTGTCGGTCCCCGCGCCGAATCCAAGGTCTATGGCGGTTCGACCTCGTTTCGTCGTTCCTTCCCACGCGACGTGATTGAGAACCTGCAGGAGAAGGTCCCGGGGAGGACGGTTCGAGGTGTACCGATAGTAGCCAGCCCACTTCGCCGCGGGCACATTGGCGCTCCTCCTAGTCACGGGGGGGACCCCACAGTTCGGCGGTAGACAGCCGTCCCCGCGATTAAGTTGCTCGTTTTGGACGGCTCCCAGCACGGAAGGACTTGAACCGTTGGTTCAAGTCCCTCCAGTGGCTGCTTTTTCGTCTATCCTAGAGTTCCTCATCGTGGGTACCAAGTCACTTCGGGCGATGAGCGCAGGTCGGCCTCCGCCCAAGGGCTAATCTAAGCGGAACCGATTTCGCACTCCGGTCATGCCGCGGCATCTCGCCGCCATCATGTACACGGACATCACCGGCTTCACAGCGCTCGCGCAGGCTGACGAAGCTGGCGCACTCCGGCTCTTGCAGGAGCAGGAGAAGCTGGTCGGACAGGTTCTCGAAGCCCACCGAGGACGGAAAGTCAAGTCGATGGGAGACGGTCTTCTGATCGAGTTTCCGGACGCGCTGGATGCCGTGGAGTGCGCCGTCACCCTTCAGCGCCAGGTCCACGAGCACGACACTCGGGAGGGCGCCCGGCCGCTCAGGATGCGAGTGGGGATCCACCTCGGCGATGTCCAGCGACGGGGGATCGACATTCTTGGCGACGCGGTGAACATTGCATCGCGGATTGAGCCGCTCGCTGATCCGGGGGGTGTCTGCCTCTCCGAGCCGGTCTACGTTCAAGTCTGCAACAAGGTGCCCTACCAGATGGAGAAGCTCGGTCCGAGGATCCTCAAGGGAGTGCGGGAACCGATGCAGATTTACCGGGTAGTTCTGCCGTGGGCGCCTGAGGAGCCTCCCGCGAGCGGTTCGACCCTTCCTCGCCTCGCGGTTCTTCCGCTCGCGAACATCAGCCCCGACCCAAAGGACGAATACTTCGCGGACGGCTTGACCGAGGAGCTGATCACCGTCCTCTCCCAGTTGGGAGCGCTCCAGGTCATCGCCCGCACTTCGGTCGTCCAATACAAGTCCGCACCGAAGCCCATCCCTCAGATTGGCCATGAGCTCGGGGTGACATCGGTCCTCGAAGGGAGCGTCCGAAAGGCCGGCGACCAGATCCGAATAACGGTCCAGCTCATCGATGTCGCTTCTCAGTCCCACACGTGGGCTGGCACCTATGACCGGAAACTCGACGACGTCTTCGCCATCCAGACCGACGTTGCGAAGCGGATCTCGGAGGCGTTGAAGGTCAAGATGGGAAAAGGGGAGGAGACCCGACTCGCCGCGCTGCCGAGCGTGAGGTCGGACTCGTACCAGGCGTATCTGAAGGGTCGCGCTATTCTGTCCTTCATCGCGTCGGAAGGCCAACTAAGAGGAGCGAAGGAGCAGTTTGAGCTCGCGATCGCGGCCGACCCTGCGAACGCGAGGGCCCATGCGGCGCTTGCTCAGGTGTTGTTCAACCTCGGCTGGTTCTACTACGACGATCGGGGAGACGAGTGGGAAGCGGGAATCCGGACTCATGCGGCACGCGCTTTGGAGCTCGACCCGGGTCTTGCGGAAGGTCACTGCTCCCTGGCGTACATCTTGTGGTACGCCCATGAATTCGATGCCGTCGAGAAGGAGCTCCGCCTTGCCCTCTCCCTCAACCCGAGCCTCTCCTTTGCGCATTACTTGTATGCCCTCGTTCTCGAAGACGAGGGTCGTGTCAGTGAGGCGCTCGAAGAGCACGCCATCGCCGAGGCCCTGGACCCTCGATCCGGGAGCATCCTCGCTTCACACGCTCAGTTGCTTCTCATGCTTCGAAGGCTCGAAGAGGCAAAGACCAAGATCGATAGGCTCCGCGAGTTGGACACCACTGGGCGGGAGTATCATTGGTTGTTCTTCCGCTATTATCTCGCGAAATCCGACTTCAAGGAAGCTCTTCGGGAAGCCGACCTTGCCGCCTCAAGTATGCACCGCGGCCTCACCGCCAACCACGCCGCGATCTATGCGCTCGCGGGCGAGAGCGAGCGAGCCCGTTCCCTTCTAAAGGATTTATCCCGGGAACCGGAAAAGATCGCGCCGGCGTATGGACTCGCGGCGGCATACGCCGCGTTAGGAGACCTCGACGAATGCTTTCGCCTCCTGGACAAGGCCTTCGAGAACGACAACATCCCCTTCCAGATGCTTCGAAATGCTCCGGAGTTCGAAGCTGTGCGTCGCGATCCACGGTTCACACGACTGCTGAAGAGGATGAATCTCGCCTAGTCTGACTCCCTCTCCGCAGAAAACCGTTCGGGACGGGTGAGCATAAGGCCGATTCGGGGGATCGCAGCCGACGCGGGATGCCCTCAACACCGAATGGCATGCGGGCTCGCCCTCCGGCCCGTGGACTTGAACCCGTAGGGGAGATCCCTCCAGAGGCTGGCGTACTCTTGCGGCCAAATCTCTAGCCTTCTCCGTCGCCCGCAGCCTCGCCGGATGGGGGCGCAGATGCGGGTACGGAAGTCGGTGCGCGTTTGCCCATCACCTCCCGACCCAAAAGTGAGATCACTCCCATCACCACGAACAGGGTGGCGGCAAGGTAGAAGCAGAACTGGAATGCGGCGTGAGAAGGAAGCGAGAAGGAGTATGCCCCCGTCGTCTGGACCGACACGAAGGTCGACAGGATCGCTCCCGCGATCGGTGCACCCAGGCTTTGACCGATGTAACGGAATGACGTGTTCAAGGAGGTCCCGAGCCCCATTTCCTTGGGTTCGATCGAGAGGACGAGAAGGTTCTGGATCGAGACGGTCAGCATGCCGCTCCCGAGAGCGTACACGGCCAGAAACTCGGTGATCATCTCCGGACTGGTCGCGGTGGAAAGCAGCAGGAAGCCGGCCATCGCGAAGACCGACCCGACGCAGAGGAAGGGCTTCACGCCGTACCGGGGGATGACCGTCCCGACCGCGAGTGCGACCGGTAGAAGCACGACGATGAGCGGAATCAGGATGAGTCCGGTTTGGAACACGGTGAGGCCGAACCCGATCGGTCCGGGCAGCTGCATGAAGTACGTGATGGCTTGGAAGGCGACGTAGAGCGAAATCCCGTACACCACGACGAGCAGGTTCGCGATCAGGACGTTCCGTTGGCGGAGAAGGCGCAGGTCGAAGACGGGCTCGGCTCTCCCCCTCTCGTAGAGTGCGAGGGGAACGAGCGCGAGAAGCCCCCCGAAGATCAGCCCGAGAACGGCGGCCGAGGTCCATCCCCACGCCGCTCCCTGCGAAAGTCCGAGGACGATGGCCGTCAGTGACGCGCCAAGCCACGCCGCCCCGAGGGAGTCCAGACGAGCCCCGGGCTTGAGGTTCGGCGACTCCCGTACGAGGAAGTAGGTGAGGACCGTCAGCGCAAGAATGCACGGGAGGGCGAGGTGGTAGTTCGCCTGCCAACCGTAATCGGAGGTCACAACGGCTCCCACGAGGATTCCCACTGCTCCACCGGAAACCTGCACCGCGCTGATGACGCCCTGTGCCCGAGGAACCAGGGGTCGCGGGAACTCCTCGCGGGCGAGGCTGAAGGCCAACGGGAACGTACCCAGACCGACCCCTTGGAAGAATCTAGACACCAGCACGAGCTCGAAAGTCGGGGCAAACGAGGTCGTCGTAGCGACCACCAAGTACGCTGCGAGCGTCCAGAGGAGAACGCGCCGCTTCCCGTAGATGTCGGCGAGCTTGCCGACCACGGGCATGACCGCCACGCCGAAGACGGTGTAGAGGGAGATCAGAAGGCTCGTCGTCGCGATGTCGACATGGTACTCCCTCGCGATCGTCGGCAGCGCGGGAGTGAGCATCGTGTCGATGTAGACGACCAGGGCGGCGATGAGCGAGAGCAGGACGAGCGCCCGATTGGCGTAACCGCGGTCGAACCCGGACCCTACTCCGTCGATTGGGAGTGGGTTTCGCCCACTGGCCTGCATCGTCGAGCACCTGTCACACGAGGAATCCGCCGGCCGGAATTCGCCTCACTGCCTCACAGGCTAGGTTATGGGTTGTTCCAAACCTTCGGCTTACGAGGGTGCAGCATCCATGCGACGGATCGTAGTCGAACTCTACGGCCCAGACCTTCTACGGAGGATCGAGGGGAGTCGCGCCCTCCGGCGTCTGGACTCCTTCGAGGTTCTCCACATGCTGCGGCACGACGCTCACGAGTTCGCTGGGATCTGTCGCATCACGCCGAAGGACCCTCGGATGCAGGTCGAGGACTGTTTTCGCGACGATCCAGTGACCACCGAGATTCAGGTGCTCCAGCGGGGCCGGCACTCCTCGATCGCGTTGGTCCGAAGGCTGTCCCAAGAACTTAGACCGGGTCCGCACGAGCCGCTGCTGTTCGGTGGACCGGCCACGAAGCCCGGCGCCGGATACCTTCTCGGACCACTCGGATACCAGGAGGGCACGATCCGCTTCTCGCTTGTCGGGACCGACGCACAGTTGCGAGAGTTCCTCAACCAAGCGAAAAGTCTCGGGCACCAGTTTCGGGTGGTCGCCCTAGGCGCGCCGAGTTTCGGCGTGTCGCCGCTCGATCGGCTCACTGAAAAGCAACGCCTTGTGCTTCGAACCGCGCATCGGCTCGGCTATTACGACGTGCCGCGAAGAATTGATTCGCGGAGGCTTGGCCGCGCCCTCGGACTGAGGGCGGCGACCGTCGTGGAGCACTTGCGGAAGGCCGAGCAGCGCCTCCTCGACTGTCTTCTTCTCCCGTAGGTTCAACACGCCCGGTTCCGAGCCTCCGAATGGCCCCGAGTTGGACCGGACTTGAACCCGTGGTTCGGGTCCCTCGAGTTGCTGGATCTCCAATCGACCGGACCATCGCCTACGTCGTAGATCGAGACGCCCACCCTTCACCTACTCTCGTTCGGCGCGAGGCCGTACGTCGGGCCTGAAGTCCCACTCTCGAACCGGTCGAGGCTCTACACCGCCAGAACTCCGTCCCCTCCTAGAGGGGGCCGGAGGTCGAAGGGTCTGCTGACGTGAAAGTCAGGATGGACAACCTCCGTGCGACACTTTCGCCGGATTCCTTGCGAGAACCGCCCAAACTCGGAGTGCATCGAGGACGGCCGAAAACTGCCCGGGGGCGCTTCACCGACAGCCGGTCCGCTGTCCGGAGCGGTCCGTTCTTTCGGGACGCCTATCGAAGAAACCGGGTCTCCCCATTAAGTTACAATAGACGTAGATACACAAAGTGCGAAATACTTCTCGTGACCAACGATATCTTCTTCGTGCTGGCAGACCCGACCCCTCGACGCCTCCTCGAGGCGCTGGCGTCGGGCGAGCGCTCCGTGAACGAACTGGTGAGCGGGGTCGAGTTAGAACAGCCCGGTGTTTCCCGTCACCTGCGCATCTTGTTGGAGGCCGGCTTCGTCCATGTGCGGCCGGAGGGCCAGCGTCGCTGGTACTCGTTGCGGACGGAGCCCTTCGATACACTCGCCGACTGGATGCGCGCTGTGGCACAGGACCAGGCGGGCCGCCTCCAGCGGCTGGCCGATGTCGTACAAGGGCCGAATAGGACGAAAACGAGAAGGAGGAAACCATGACGGACCAGCGCCCGAAAGGAGCTGTCAGCGAGCGAGGGATCGTCGTCCAACGCACGATCCGAGCGAGGCCCGAGAGGATCTTCGGTGCCTACACGGACCCGAGGCTCGTTTCACGTTGGTGGCCACCGCCGGGTAGCTCCCTGCGGGTCGAGCAAATGGAGGTACGTCCGGGTGGACGAGATCGCTATGTCCAGCGGGGAGCCGACGGGCGAGAGCTCGTCTTCGTAGGATCGTACCTCGAGGTGAAGCCCTCTGCCCGTCTGGTCTACACCTTCGAGGTCGAGGGACAAGGGAACCCCGTGACGACGACCGTAGAGCTCCAGGAGGAGGGACCATCGACTCGCGTCACCCTCACAAACCTCTGCGTATCTAAGGAGGTCCGAGAGATGATGGTGAAGTACGGGGCGCAGGCGGGGGCCACGGCCGCTCTCGTTCAGCTCGCGAGGCTGCTCGAACCCCCCGAGCGGGGGACTCCATGACACCCGCAGAAAAGGGCGGAAAGAAGCCCGATCGCAAGGGGTTCTCGGCCGAGGAGAAGGCGGCTGCGAGGGAGGCCGTCAGAGAACGACAGGTCGACTGGGGCAAACTAAGTCCGGAAGAGGCGGAGCGGATCGTGGTTGCGAAGATCGCAGAGTTCCCCGAGCCGGACCGTTCTCTCGCGAAGCGGATTCATGGAATCGTTCGGCAGAATGCCCCACATCTCGTACCGAGGCTTTGGTACGGGATGCCGGCCTATTCCAAGGATGGCCAGGTCGTCTGCTTCTTCCAGAACGCGAGCAAATTCAAGGTGCGGTATTCGACCCTCGGGTTCAGCGACGAGTCGAAGCTAGACGACGGTAAGATCTGGCCCGTCATGTATGCGGTCACAGAAGTGACCCCCGCCGAGGAAGCGAAGATCGGGGCGCTCGTCCGCAAGGCCGTTGGCTGAGGACGACGGAAGGCCCTGAGACGGCTGACCCATCACGTGCCGAACGGGGCCGACCTGTCCACAGCGAAGGGAGGGGCCGGCCCTCGACCGGTGCCCTATGGCGGGGGCTCGCCCCCGGAACGGTCGGTCCTCCTTTCGGAGGCACCGATTGACATGGACTTCCCACGCCCCGTCCCGGAGGATGTCGACCATAGCCGAAGCGAGGTCGTGCGCTCAGGACTAGGACGGCGAGCAAGCCCCGGGATGGGGGTTTGACCTCCGGGTTCAGGTCCCCTCGCTGACTGCGTACCCGCGCTGCCTCCGCTCAGCTCCGTCACAGGGAAGGGTCGACCCGTGCGCGCGGTGGGAACCACGTCACCGCAGGTCCCTGAGTCTTCCAAGTGCCGACTCTGAATCCATAGGGATGAACGATGGGTGCGCGCACGCGGCCTGTCGGGTCAGCACTACCGTGAGGCCACCATCTGCGCGAGAGCAATCGACGCGCGTCGCGCGGTTCTACCGAGCAGGCACGAACTGCGGACGGCGCGCACGCCCCGAGCGACAAACCAAACTTACAGACCCCACAGCTCGCGGCCGGAGATGTTGCGGTTCTTCCGTCGAGTCCCCGAGTTTCGCCTCATCGTTCGATCAGAGGGGCCATGCCGGGGGACCTGCCCGATCAATCGTTTCATCATCCGCCAGACCCCGCTGCGAGAGTAGCGGATTCCCCATGTCGATTGGATAAACCTTCGAGTCCGCGAGGGAGTCGAAAGGTCGACGAAATACCCCATCCCGATCGACGCGGGAGACCGCAGGAGCTGAAGGATCCGAAGCTGTCGTGCCGCGAGACGAGGTCTCGCACCCCGATGAGGTCGGGCGGAGAGCGCGTGGTGGCCGCCCTCATCCATCGCTCGGACCCACTGGCAAACCGCTGCAGGAGTCACTCCGAAACGGCGCGACACCGCCGCCTGGGTCATCCCCGCCCGCACATGACCGACCGCCAGACGTCGGCGAACCTCTAGGCGTCTGGGATCGCGGACGGGGGGGGACATATCGAGGGATGCCTTTCGGGCCAATATTAAGCTATCAAGTCAACACTTCTCTCGCGCATCTAAATACGTCATTCTGCTCTTCAATCCGATGCTCGCAACCGCACCCCTGCCGCGGATGAAGGCGATTGTCCAACCCAGGTACGGCCCACCGGACGTGCTGCAGTTTCAGGAGACCGGTTCACCTGTCTCGAGTGACGACGGGGTGCTCGTGAAAGTCCGTGCGGCGTCGGTGAACGCGCTGGACTGGCATATCATGAGAGGCAAGCCGTTCCCCGTTCGGTTCCTCGAAGGCTTCCGTCGGCCGAAGCACCCCGTTCGGGGGATGGACGTGGCCGGGATTGTGCAAGCTGTGGGAAAGAACGTGTCACGGTGGAAGCCCGGGAACGAGGTGTTCGGCACCGCGCGGGGGACGTTCGCCGAGTACGCGACCGCGCCCGAGGGCAATTTCGTTGCGAAACCGAGCAATCTCACGTTCGAACAAGCCGCGGCGATTCCGATCGCCGCATTCACGGCTCTCGAGGCGCTTCGCGATCACGGCCACGTCCAGCCGGGCCAAAGAGTTCTGATCAATGGGGCGGGGGGCGGGGTCGGCACCTTCGCGGTCCAGATCGCAAAATCACTCGGGGCCCACGTCACGGCCGTCACCAGCACGCGCAACGTGGACCTGGTCCGGTCCATCGGCGCGGAGTCGATCATCGACTATGAGAAGGAGGACTTCACGCGCGGTGCCGATCGGTACGACGCACTGCTCGACATCTCCAGAAAACACTCCTTCGCTTCGTGCCGCCGGATCCTGAAACCGGAGGGCGTTCACGTCGTGGTGGGGGGCAACGGATTCGGCCGGGCCGTCCTCGCATCCATCGGAAGCCGATTCCGTCGGAATCGGGTCGTCATGTTCGTGGCGAAAGGGCGCGACGAGGACCTAACGGTACTGAGGACCCTGGTCATGACCGGGAAGTTGGCTCCCGTGGTCGACCGTCGGTACCCCCTGAGTCAAGTTCCCGACGCGATCCGGTACGTCGAAACGGGTCAGGCGCAAGGGAAGGTCGTCATCAGCGTGGGTTAGGGCGGTGCGCGATGACCGGTGCAAACGGGACAGGCCCTCACGATGCGGCTTAGTTTGGGTCGCTAGGGTCCCCCTCGAGAATCGCAAGTCTGCGACTCTGCCCGATCTCGCTCCGCGATCGAACCTCGGGACTAGCTCCCTTCATTCTGTTCCTTCCGAATGACTTCGGCTCGAGCCAACGCAGCCCATAAGACCCGGGCGGGCGGTCGAGCCGGTCATGGCGGAATTAAGCCCCAACAAGCGAGTCATAGCGACCTACCTGAGCAGGGACCGAGCGAAGTCAGATTCCCTCATGGCCGACGATATCGAATGGGTCGAGTGGGTGGACGGAGTGACGCCTGCGGGCGCGGTCTGCAAGGGGAAGGCGGCCGTCATCGGGAACCCGGGGGACGATGAACTCCGAAATGAGATCACGAGGATGACAGAGGAAGGCAATGTGGTCGTCGTCGAGGGTATCTGTCATGTGACGAAGAAGGACGGCACATCCCTGAAGGTCCGGTTTTGCAACATCTTCGAATTGAAGGACGGCAAGGTCCGGCGGCAGGACTCCTTCGGGGCGTTGCTCAAGAGCTGAATCGACGGCTCTGCCCACTAGTGTGGGTCCCCGTCCGAGACCTCTAGGACGTGCGGGGGTGGTAAGGCACCCGCCCTCGGCAGAGAGGGCGCGCTCGACCGACAACCTCCCGGCGGCTTCGGGACGCCGGGGCAAAGGGATCTCTCTCGGAGGGGTCCCAAACGGCCCGGCGGTTCGGAGCTCCTCACGGAGCGATCGCTTCGACGAGGAATCGCGGACCCGAGGGCGAATATGGACGCAGATCATAGTCTCCGAACACCGCCTGCGGCACGAAGCCGGCGCTCCGGAGCTCCTGCTTCACGCTCCGGGGGCTGAGAACGGCGGTCGAGGTCCCGCTCCCCTGAGCGGCGAGGACCCGACCCGACCGAGAGAGGAGGAGGTGGAGCGACTCGCTCCGAACCTGATTCGCCCTTGAGCCCGTTTCCGAGAAGACTCGAAGGTAGATCCGGCCCCGCCGGTCCACGACTCGGGCGGCGGTGAGGAAGGGGACTCCGTCGCGGATGGTGCGGTACGATCGGACCGAATCCAACGCGAGGATGAGCTTCCCGCCCTGGCGGAGGCTCCGGCGGATCTGGCGGAGGGCCCGGACTCGATCTCCTCGGGAAAGGATGAGACCGTACGAGTTCACCGCGATGATGGCGGCGTCGAGCTCTCGCCCCGCGGCCCCCCGTACGAGGTCGATTCGTCGCAGCCGAACGCGTTGGCGAACCGAACGGGGCTGCCTCCGAAGCCGTTGCCGTGCTTCGCGGAGCATGCCCTTGGAGGAGTCGGCCCCCCAGACGCGATGTCCGGCGCGCGCCAGAGCGATCGTAACCCGCCCCGTGCCGCACATCCCGTCGAGAACGGTCCGGGCACGCCTCAGCCGACGCTTGTAGAAGGAGAGATCCTCAGTTAGCCGCTCCCACTCGTAATCGTAGAACCGGGCCTCCGCGTCGTAGCCGGGAGATGTTCGTTTCCGAGTCGTCATCGGCGGCGCCCGGAACCGGGACGGCTATGAGAGGGTAACCGGGCTGCGGCCGACGCAGGATCGGTCCAAAACCAAACGATGCCGGAAGATCGGCACATCTCGGGCCGATGGGCTCGGCGGTTCCGCCGAATTTCACCCTCTCGTAAATACTCGGAACTCCCATCGCGTAGTGCGACGCGATGGCGGGCGACTCCCGAGCCGACCACTCGTTTGTGGGCCGGGCCGATGTGGTCGACGCCCTCCACCGGCGGTTCGACGAGGTGCGGGCCGGCTCGGGTCGGGTCACCCTCCTGGTCGGGGACACGGGCGTTGGCAAGTCGACGTTGATCTCGGAGCTCGTGCCCGAGATGCGCGCCCACGGGACCCGCGTGCTGGTCGGTCGGGCACCGGCGGTCGACGATCCACCGCCGTTCTCCCTGCTCCAGTCCGCGGTCCAGAGCTCTACGGACGATCCGCTCCTCCGATCCGATGCAGATCCGAGCATGAGCGACGGTGCGATGTTGATCGGCTTTGTCCCGGGCTTCGGGGAGTCGACTGTCGAGAAACCGATCGGACTCGAGGCCCGCCTGCTCGACTATCTCGGCGGCGGAGACGGAGAGGGGGCTCGCACCCGCGAGCAGCTCCTCAACGACCTCGCCGTACGGTTCCTCGAGCTCACCCGTCACGGTCCGACGGTCCTCATCCTTGAAGACCTCGATCACGCCGACCGATCGTCGCTTGCCGCGGTGGAGTTCTTCGCCCGAGAGCTTGGAGAGCGACCCCTTTGGATCCTCGCGACGGCCCGACCCCCCGGGGCCCTATCGTCGACCGCACGTCAGCGGGTCGAACGGTTCGAGGCATCGAGTCGGGCGGAGCGCCTGATCCTCCGGCCGTTAACCTCCGCGGAAACCGAGGACTATCTGCGAAAGCACCGGGCCCCCGGCGAGCTCACTCCCGAAGAGATCGAACGTCGGTTCTCCGAGTCGGGCGGGAACCCGTATCTCCTGCAGCAGTTCGACCGGCGGCCGGGTCGAGAAGGCGAGGGGGAACCGACCCGATCCCCCCGGGACGAGGAAGACCAGCAGGTCCTCGATCTCGCGGCCGTGCTCGGCCCGCAGTTCCCGTTCTCCCTGCTCCTCAAGGCGAGCGAGGAGGACGAGGAGCGCCTCGCCGAGGAGGTCGACCGGCTGGTCGGCCAGGGCGTGCTCTTCGAACGCCCGGGAGAACTGCTCGAGTTCCCTCAGGACCGCCTCCGCGAGGAGGTCTACAACTACCTCTCCGAACGCCGCCGCCGGGTCCTCCATCGCCGCGCGGGCGCGGCGCTCGAGGTCGTCGGGCGGGCGGATCCAGCCAGAGTCTACGCCCTCGCGCGCCACTTCTATCTCGGACGGGAGGGTCAGAAGTCGGTCAAGTACAACCGCATCGCCGCCGAGATCGCGGAGCGGGCGCTCGCCCCCGAGGTGGCGTGGGAGCACTACACGCACGCCCTCGAGAGCCACCGGCAGTTCGAGCCCGAGGACCTCGCGGGGGAAGCCGAGCTCGTGTTGAGTCTCGCGCGCGTCTCGGAAGAGCTCGGACTGCTCAAAGATTCCGAGGAGACCCTGCGCGAGTTCCTCGACCGGACCCGGGGGGACCCCGGCCTTTTCCCGGGACGTCGTGCCACGCTGGAAGTGTTTCTGTGCCGGGTCCTGGCTTCGGAGGGGAACCTCCCCGCGACGGCCGAGCTCGCCGGGCAGGTTCTCTCCACGCCCGGGCTCGAGGAGGACCCGCTCGTCCAGGTCGGCGCCCGCCACCATCTCGGGATGGTCGCGTACTACGAGGGCCGCTACCCCGAGGCGCTGGCCCACCATACGGAGGAGATCGAGATCGCGCGTCGTGTCGGGAACCCTCAGGTCCTCGCTCGGGCGCAGATCTGGCGCATCGCGACCCTCCAGATGCTCGGCATGGTAGAGCCGGCGATCGCGGAGGCGCGCGCCGTGACCCAAGTACGCGACCGTTTCGGCTCGGTCCGGGAGTCCGCGATGGCGCACCTGTTCCTGGGGGACATCCTCGCCGACGCCCGCTCGCCGCCCGCTGACCGTCAGCAAGCGATCGAGGAGTACGCGACGGCGATCCGTTTCGCCGAGCAGGCGAAGGACCCGCGACGCGTCGGGTGGGCTCTGTACAAGACCTCCGAGCTCCTCCGCGAAGCTGGTCGGCTCCCCGAAGCCATCGAGCGGGTCGATAAGGCGTGCCACATCCTCGCGGAGGTCGGAGATCAGGTCGGGCTGGCGGTCTCCTACCGCGCTCGAGGCAGAATCGCATTGGATCGGGGCGACCTGGACCGTGCCGAATCGGACCTGCGCGATTCGGTCCGCCTGCTACGCGGAACGAACAACACTCTCGAGGAGGTCGACACGATCCTGAGGTTGGGCCAGCTCGCCTCCGCCCGTGGGGACACGGAGGGGGTGCGTCAGGCTCTCGACGAGCTCGCCGAGATGAACCTGCCGCAGCTGAGACCCGACCTGCGAGGGGAGAGGGACGCTCTTGAGCGGAACCTCGCGAGCGCGACGGCTCCTCCGTGAGCCGGGCCGTCGTGAAGGCTCGATCGTCGCTTCGCGTCCCCCGGTCCCCCGCGGATCCCGCGCGACAAGTTCGCGCGATACCACCGCAGGTGGGAGATCCCCGACGCGGGTCACTCCGCTCGCCCCGCCGCTCGAGTGAGCCCGCCCGCCGTCCTGCGATGAAGGGCGTCCTCGATCGAAGACCTCCCGGATGATCCCGCGCCACCCCCGCGCCGGAATCCGAGAGGCGGGGCGGGTCTTGGGTCCGCTCCATTAGGCCGATTGGCCGACCCCGCGCGGCTAGTATTTAGCAGAGTGGTCGGGTGTGAGCAGGCGACCTAAGTCTGGGGGAGGTAGGATGGTCGAACCGAGGACGAAGCGGGTGGTGCTGTGGGTCTGGCTCGGCACCTCCGCGCTCCTCGGATGGTGGTTCGCCTGGGTCGCGGTCTCGGGGATCCTTCACCCGACGCGGCTCCCGTCCGGCAGTTTCGTGTTCTTCGCACCCGGTGCCGGCTGGAGCAGCACCGTCTATCCGTTCACCTACGTCGGCGTCGTGCTCTCGCTCCTCGGCGTCGGGTACTTCGTGTGGCGGCAGGAGGGACGGAGCGCACCCGCCTTCGTGCTCGCAGGGCTCGCGGCGTACGTCAGTTCGGTCGGGATGATCAATCTGTACGAGCAGACCTTTGTGCTCGGCGTCGAGACGACGACGCACTCCCATCTCTTCTGGACGTTCTACTGGGGGACTCCTTCGAGCGCGGCGTGGACTCTCCTCGGGATCTCCTGGGTATTCGCCGCTCTACCGTGGTCGCACCGGTACAACTGGATGCTCGCCGTCCCGCTGCTCGTCGTCTTCGTCACTTCGATGGCGGCCTGGTACGCCTTCGGCTTTCCGGACACGAACCAAGGCGCGGGATGGGTGTACGCGGTGAACGCGGCGAGCCGGATCGCCTCCCAATTGGTCCTGGTCGCGCTCGTCGTTCCCGAGGCGACCTCGAGGCGGTGGATCGCGAGCGCGAGGGCGCTCCTGGGCCGCGCTCGCCGGCTCGCCCGATCGGGAACGAACCGGGCCGCGTCGTCGACGATCCCCCGGTGAGAAACGCGTGGGCCTCCGGGACAGGGGGAGCGGAGCTCGGGTCCTCGCCTCGGAACCCGCTCGGTCCATCGAGCGGGGTCCGTTCGAGGCCGGGTTTCATCTTCTTTGCTCTCATGGCGAAACCGACGAACGGGCGTCATGTCCGATCTCGAGCATGGAGAGACCGAAGCGGAGGAGCTCGTGCTCACCGGCCTTCGATGGGCCTTCGCGGTCACGCTCGTCGTGCTCGGGCTCGAAATCGCGGGGGCGTTCCTCTCCCGGAGCCTGTCGCTCACCGTCGACGCCGTGCACAACTTCCCCGACCTCCTCGCGTTCGCGGTCTCCTGGTTCGCGCTCCAGGCGACCGGACGTGGCGCGAGTGAGCGGTTCACCTTCGGCGTGCACCGGTTCGAGGTCTTCGCGGGGCTCCTGAACGCCGGGCTCGTCCTCGGGACCGGGCTCGCGTTCGGCTACGAGGCAGTGACGAACCTGTTGCGGAACACCAACTTCGCCGGACCGGTGGACGCCGTCTGGCTGTTGCTCGTGGCGGTTCCCACGTTCGCCCTGCGGACGACGAACCTCTTCCTCCTCGGGCGGGTCCCCCGCCGGACCCGGGATCTCAACCTCCGCAGCGTCGTGGTGCACCTCGCGAGCGATATCCTCATCACCATGGCGCTGGTCGCCGACGGCGTCCTTCTTCTTGTGCGTCCCGGATGGATCGGGGTCGATGCGGCGGCGGCCCTCGTGGTCGCCGGCATCCTCGTGTACGAGTCGCTCCCGCTCTTCCGCGACGGCATCGACGTCCTGACCGAGCGCACCCCCCGGAACCTCTCGGTCGCGGAGATCGATCGCGTCGCTCGCACCGTCCCCCACGTGACCGCCGTTCACGACCTACACGTGTGGGCGGTCTGCCCGACCCTCGTGTGCATGACCGCGCACGTACAGCTCGACGAAATGTCCCTCCGGGAGTCGATGGCGGTCGTCGGGGAGCTCCGGACCCGCATGGCGCAGGAGTTCGGGATCCTCCACTCGGTGTTCGAAGTGGAGACGGGGCCCCCGCCTTCGCGCCGGGCGGCCGCCGCTCCGGCTCGTTCGCCGGGCTAGGGGCCGCCCGAGGACGGGTCGTTGCGAACCGGAGCGGTCGGCGTTCGCGTCCACAAGGTTTTCAAAGGGGACCCTCCCGTTGAATACGGGCGGAGCCCCCCCCGTGAGCAATCCGTGGTTCCCGCCGTCCCGTACCCCGCCCGGCCTCTACCGGCTCGCGCGCGCGTTCCGGCGGGTCTCGCTCGTCCTATTGGTCCTCGTGCTCGTTTTCCTCGCGTCGGCAATCTACTCGGCCGTCGAGGTGGTCCGCAGCGGACCGACGGCCGGCAACTTCTCGGCGGCGTTCGTGTCGAACGGGACCGTCGCGGTGTCGGGGGACCTCAACTTCTCGAACAACGGGTTCTACCCGATCTCGGACTTCTCGGTCCACGTCCGGGTGCTCAACCAGTCCCTCGATTACCTCGGGGAAGGGTCGTTCGGGCCGATCACCCTCCCGAGCGGGGCGGTCCAGCCGATCACGATCACGTTCCACCTCCCCGTGGGAAGCTCGGGACCGGGCGCTTCGCTGCTCACGCAGGACCAGGTCCTCAACGTGAGCGTCTGGGGGAACGCGACGTACGCCTACCTCATCCCGGTCTCCATCGCGGTCGAGACCAACAAGTCGTGGGGGGCGCCGTTCGCGGACCTCGAGGTCTCGGTCGGGACCCCGTTCTCGGGCGGCGGAGGGATCGAGGTTCCGGTCACGATCCAGTACGAGAACCACGCCAAGTTCGATGAGTCGGGGACGCTCCAGTTCTCGGTCGTCTCGGCGAACGGCCCGAGCTGCGGGGGGAGCTCCTTCCCGGTCTCGGTCCCCGCGGGGAGCGGCTTCGACCAGACGAAGGACGTCGCGATCCAGTCGGGGTGTTCGCCGGCCGGCGGCACGCTCGTCGCCGCGTACGTGACGAACGGCCTCACGATCCCGCTCCCGCCCGAGGCGATCCCGTGAGGTCGGCTCCGCCTCCCCGTCCGATCGGCTACTCGGTGCCGTCCCTCGGCTACCGGATCCTCGCAGGGGGCCTCCGCCTCCTCCCCCTCATCATCGTGCTCGTGGGGCTGCCGGTCGCGGCCCTCACCTTCCTCACCACCCACGGGCTCCACGTGCCGATCTCGATCCTCACGGTCACCGTCGCCGGCCTCGCGATCGCGGTCCTCAGCACCGCGCGCTACGTCCTCAAGCCCACGTGGATGTACGGGCCGCTGTCGATGGCGGTCTCCGCGGTGACGATCGCGTACCTGCTCACGTTCTTTTTCGCCGCGACGCTCGACTTCGGGATCCCCCAGCACGGGATCTCCGTCGGGATCGGGGTCGAGGGGGTGATCGGGCTCCTCCTCGCGGTCCCCGCCCTCGCGTTCGCGGCCGGCCTCGTCACGACGATCGAGGACCTCCGCTCGCCGCGCGAGCGGCTCCCGTTCGACTACCCGCCGTAGGACGGTCCGGGGGGGCGGGCTACACGCCCTGGGCGGTCGCCTCGACGATCCGTACCGGGGTCCTCGGCCGGTCGTTGCCGTCCCGCGGGACCGCCGCGATCTTCTCGACGACGTCCTGTCCGCCCCGAACGTGGCCGAAGATCGCGTGCTTGCCGTCGAGCCACTGCGTCGCCGCGAGGGTGATGAAGAACTGGCTCCCACCGGTGTTCGGTCCGGCGTTCGCCATCGAGAGCACGCCGGGACCGTCGTGCCGGAGCCCCGGTCCGAACTCGTCCGGGATCTCGTAGCCCGGTCCGCCGGTGCCCGTCCCTTTGGGGCACCCGCCCTGGATCATGAACCCCGGGATGACCCGGTGGAACGTCAGCCCGTTGTAGAACCCCTTGCGGACGAGCGTCAGGAAGTTCTCGGCGGTCTTCGGTGCGCGGTCCCGGTAGACCTCGATGCGGATGTCCCCGAGGGTCGTTCGCAGCGTGACGGTAGGGTTCGCCATGCGGCCCCCACCAGCGCCCGAGGTAATAGGTCCTCGGGGAGCGCGCTCGAGCGAGGTCATTAAGCCGAGGCCGACCCTCTTCGACGTGAAACCGGCGGGCCCTCGACCGGCACCGAGGAATGAACCGTTCGATCGCGTACATCGGGGTCGGCCTCATCCTGTTGGGGTGCGCGCTCGTCGCGTCGCCGATCGTGCTCACGGGCGCCGAAGAGTTCGACCTCGAGCAGGAGCTCGGCCTCTTCGTGGCCCCGTTCGGGCTCGTGGTCGTCCTGCTCGGGGCCGTGGCGCACGACCCCGAGACGACCACGGTCGCGGGGGCGTTCGGCAGCTCCGAGGCGAACGTGCTCCGGGCGGCGGCCGAGGCGCGCAGCCGCGAGGCGCCGCGGCCCCCGGTCCGGTTCAATCCGAAGGAGCCGGTGGCATGCCGGTACTGCCGGACGAACATCCCCGCCGACCTCGTCCAGTGCCCGAGGTGCACCCGGGCCCGCAACTGCCGCGGGTGCGGCCGCCCGCTCGGCATGGTCCTCGACCGACCGACGTGCCCCACGTGCGCGCGGGCCGAGGCGTTTTGTAACTGTCCGATGCTCGCCCGCCCCGGGCCGTCCGCGGCGACCGGGGCCCGAGGGGTACGTCGCGTGTGACCGCGCCGGTCGATGACCGTAGCCTGCCTCGAGGGGTCGCCGCCGCCTCCGACGTCCCGGTGGTGGTCCACTTCGACGGCGCGTGCCAACCCCCGCGAGGCGGAGGCGTCGCCACGTTCGGCTACACGATCGAGGGGGTCGGCCTCGACCACGAGGACTCCGGTCTTGCGACCCGGCCGTTCAGCGAGCGGGCGACGAACAACGTCGCCGAGTACGTGGCCGCGATCCGGGCGCTCGAGTGGCTCCTCGAGCGGGGGTATCGCGGGGACCTCGTCGTCACCGGGGACAGCCAGCTCGTGATCCGACAGGTCCGCGGGGAGTACGAGGTCCGGAAGGAGCACCTCAAGGCCTACCACGCGCGGCTCCTCCAGCTCGTGAAGGAGTTCCGATCGGTCCGGTTCGAGTGGGTCCCCCGCGGCGAGAACGCGCGGGCCGACGCCCTGTCGAAGTCCGCCCTCGGCCTCGCGGCGAGCGAGGCCCGAAAGTACCGCCCGTTGCGGGCGGTCGAGGTCGACGAGGACGAGAGAGACGACCCGGAGACCGAGGCGGGACCCTAGACCGGACCGTCGTTCCAGCGGACCGTATAGACGAGGGTTCGACCCTCGACCGCGGCCCGGGCCCGAGCCGTGTCGACGTACGTCGCGAACGCGGCCGCGGCGTCCGGCGAGAGCTTCGGACGGACTCCGTAGCCGCGAGGGCTCCCTACCCCGAGGATCACCCGAGGTGCGGGTCCGGCCGGCACGGCCGG
>Ga0187772_10000169_pt1 | contig 27266 bp, 27 predicted proteins | sample 0116_SJ02_MP15_2_FD_133137 | JGI IMG/M metagenome (GOLD analysis project Ga0187772, IMG submission 133137) | Tropical peat soil microbial communities from peatlands in Department of Meta, Colombia - 0116_SJ02_MP15_20_MG | ecosystem: Environmental > Terrestrial > Soil > Wetlands > Peat | place... | reverse complement strand
GCACTTTCGGATGGAGATTCTCGTTATTCCATGGCAATCAGGTTGGCTCTCGAAGGGAAAGGCTATCACGTTACAATGCCGGCAAATCACGATTCTGCCATGGACGCGGCACACGCGAACCGTGTCGATCTGGTGATCACCGATCTCTTGGCAGTTCTGGAGAGGGCAAAAGAACGCCATCCAGAAACAATGGGTGTTGTCGTATTTTCGACTCGTAATAAATGGGACCCCATTTGCCGTATCATCCGATCTTCGCCGGATGACTGTCTCTTCAGGCCCTTCGAATTAACGGAACTGGAAATGCGTGTCAATAATTGCTTTGAAAGGCTGGAGCGCCTTCGAAGTAATCTTCGACCCGAATGGTGCGAACAGAGTTTCGATGAAAAGATTCTTAATAAAGCGGAGTTCATGTCACACGACATCAGAGGGCCTCTCATCTCCATTTCTGACACCTTGAAGTTATTGAGCCGTGGTCATTACGGGAACATGGATGAGGAGGTCTTAAATGGGATCAACGAACTATCTTCGAAAATCACCGGGCTAATCGGGTTAACCGAAGAGTATCTCCTGAGGAGCTTTTCGACCAACGACGATTCAGTGACCGATAGAGAGGCTTTGGATTTGATGAGGGATATCCTGATCCCGGTCCTGAAGGAATTCTCCCCAGAACTAAGGGGACACCATCTCGTCATTGACCATAGTCTCCATGCGATGTCGAGCAAACCAATTTCGCTTGAGACAAATCGGGTCTTGCTAAAGATGGTCTTCAGGAATCTCCTCAAAAACGCCATCAAATACGGTGACGAACGGGGCGTGATCGCCTTGGGTTTTGAAGATCACGGTTCTTCATACCAGTTGAATGTTTACAACAGCGGAAACCCCATCCCCGAAGAATATCGCAACAGGCTCTTCAGACAATTTACTGGGATTGGGAATCGTAACAATGGAAAAGACGGAACAGGTTTAGGTCTGTATTTGACTAAGAAGGTCATCCAGAAACTGGGCGGTTGTATCTGGTACGAGGCAAGGGAAGGCGGTTCAAACTTCGTATTCACTCTTCCTACGAAGCCAGCATTTTCAGGGGATCTACTGCTCCCGGTTGGAGCACGGGCATGAAGTGTTACGTCTAACGACCTCTTCCCAAAGACTGCTGTTTACAACCTGTAAAAACCTCCTAATTTTTAGACAGCGGAAGGTTCTAAAACCGATGAAAGAGGTTAATCCCATGGAGACACACCCGACCGATTCCCAGCAACCCTCCTTATCTCTTTGGCTGTCGCAGTCCAGAATGCCAACCGATGAAAAGATATTTATTAATCGTCAGGATCTATCTCAGGCTATCATCAATGGCAAAAAGTTGCTGAAGGCGGGCGAAAACGTTTCCATCAGTCCGCATCGTCTCGCCCTCGACCCCATCCATTAACAATTGTGAAAAGGGGTAGCCAGTTTAAATCGAAAGGAGGTAAGAACATGAATGGAGGGTATAAAAGTGATTTCAAGGACACGTTATGGGGTCTGTTCTGGGTTGGAGTGATCGTTGTTCCTGTTGTCTACGTCATCCTGCAAAAGAAAAAAGCGGGAGACTATGATGACAACGGTCGGTAACCTTCTAAGGTACAGCGGGCCGATGTCCGCACCCGATTCTTTACTCCTTACCCCCGGGAAAAGGGTGAATTTTACGGGACATCCAGCTTAAAGTGAAGCGATTGCGAGTTTACCTACGACCTGACCGGGGGCTGAACAAAGAAAAAGACATGTGCACAAAAAGAGAACCTGCGAAGGACTCTAAGAAACGTTTGGTTTGAGAAAATAGATTAGGGAGCGCTTGCAATGCGTTTAGTGGGAATCTCCTTGGTGGTACTAATGTTTGCGACCGCTTCGGTTATCGAATCAGGTGCAGGTGGTGCGGATACAGGGTTTTCTCCTGGGGAGGAGGCCTTAAGCGGATTCTTTCTTGCCATTGGAGACTACTACAGAATTCCCCAGAGCGAGGTTGTCATCATTAAGGAAAGGGGTATCCCCGCCTATGAAATTCCGGTGGTTTTATTCATTGCGAAAAGGGCCCATGTCGCGCCGGAGATCGTAATGGACTTTAGGCTCCGTGACAACACGTGGCTTTATGCCACGCGTCGTTTTGGCCTTGGCCCGGAGATATTTTATGTTCCAGTGAGTGGGGTGGTCAAAAATTCACCCTACGGCAAGGCATATGGGTACTACAAGCATAAACCTAAAAAAGAGTGGAAAACGATCGCGCTCAGTGACGAGGATATCATAAACCTTGTTAACCTCAAATTGATGTCGGAGCACTACGGATATCCGCCTGAAAAGATAATAAAGATGCGGTCAGGAGGTCAAGAATTTGGCTCAATTAACGACGAAATCAGAAAGGAGAAGGGAAAGATTAGAGACCATGAAGAAAAGGAGGTTAGGGCAAAGAGCGAGAGGGGAAAAGGGAGAAAAGAAATTGAATAACAGAGCAGAAAGTTGGTGCCGAAGGGGGGATTTGAACCCCCACGGGGATTACCCACCACCCCCTCAAGATGGCGTGTCTACCACTTCCACCACTTCGGCATTGTAATGTAACAGCTGACAGCCTACTACCGTCGGCATTCCTGCCTACCGGCAGGCAGGGGCTGCCGGCGATGTCTACTCGCCTTACTAAATGAGGGCGCTACAGTTCTACTTCTTCGGCTCGGGCAGAGGCACCTGAGGCTGAATGGGTGCTTCCGAGGGCGCTGCGGGGGCCGCGGGAGCCGGCCTTTCTTTCATAATCGTAGAAGCCCTTCTTGTGGAGGCGAAGGTGAGAAGAAGCGAGGTGAGCATAAAAATGATGGCAGCAACAGTGGTCAGTTTAGTAAGAAACCCCATCGCTCCGGCACTTCCGAAAATTGTCTGACTCGCTCCTCCGAATGCGGCCCCCATCTCTGCTCCCTTTCCTGCTTGAAGCAGCACGATCAAAATGAGCGCAATGCAGACCAAAATATGCAGGGCAATGATAATCGTCATAAATCCAATCCTTTCTTAGATATCACTCACAGAATATGAGAAATTCTTTCCGCCATTTTCTTCCTTGCCTACCGATAGGCAGGCGCTGTAAATTTATATCACAATTCTCTGAATCTGACAATCTTTGAGAAGGATTCCGCCTTCAGGCTCACCCCTCCCACCAACGCCCCGTCGATATCCGGTTGGCTCATCAGTCCCCTGATATTTTCCGCGGTCACGCTTCCCCCGTATTGGATCAGGATTTTCTCTGAGACCTTCCGTGAATAAAGCTTCTCCACTTTCTCCCTGATGAATCGATGCGTCTCTTCAGCCTGTTCCGGGGTGGCCGTCTTGCCCGTACCGATAGCCCAAACGGGTTCATAGGCGATCACAATATCCCTCCATTCCTTATCGCCCAGTCCCCTCGATCCGCCTTCTATCTGCCTTTCGATCACCGAAAACGTCTTTCCGTCTTCCCTCTCCTTCAACGTCTCTCCAATGCAGAAAATCACCTTCAGGCTCTGAGCCAGTGCTGCCTTGACCTTTCGATTGACCGTTTCATCCGTCTCTCCAAAGTATTGCCTTCTTTCAGAGTGACCGATAATGACATAGTGACAGCCCGCTTCCTTGAGCATAAGAGCAGAAACCTCACCAGTGAAGGCGCCTTTCTCTTCCCAGTAAAGATTCTGAGCGACAAGACCAATGGGAGTACCTTCCAGTTCCCTGCGGACAGCGTCGATCGCGGTAAATGGAGGTGCAACAGCCACTTCCACTTCTTTAACTCCTGAAATGGCTTTTTTCAATTCTCTGACGAGATCGACGGCTTCTCCAACCGTCTTGTTCATCTTCCAGTTTCCCGCGATGAAAGGCAATCTTCCCATTATATACACCTCTTAACCCCACCTGACCTCCCCTTAGTTAAGGGGAGGAAAGGACGGGTTATTTTTGATTACAGTTTAAATTCTCCGGGTCTCTCCATCACCCCTTCTCCCCACTATTCTTTCTAAGGGCCTCGATGCCCGGCAACTTCTTCCCCTCGAGGAATTCGAGAGAAGCCCCGCCTCCTGTAGAGATATGACTGATTCTATCCGCTACCCCTGCCTGTTTCACTGCGGCCACAGAATCTCCCCCTCCCACAATACTGAAGGTGTGGGAGTTCGCGATCGCCTTCGCAATAGCAAAAGTCCCGTGACTGAATGGTTCCAATTCGAAGACACCCATGGGTCCATTCCACACGATGGTTTTCGCAGACTGGATCTCTTTTGAAAAAGTCTTTACCGTTTCCGGACCAATATCCAAGCAGACCCATCCCGGAGGAATCTTATCGTTCTTGACAACCTTTCTCTTCGCCTGAATATCCATTCGCTCGGCAGCGACGTGATCGGAAGGGAGGAAAAACGTTATCTTCCCTCTCGCTTCTTCCAGGAGGCTGAGCGAGAGGCCAATCTGGTCCTCTTCGACAAGGGATTTTCCCACCTGAAACCCCTGAGCTTTAAGAAATGTATAGGCCATGCCTCCCCCAATCAGGAGCGTGGTCACCTTATCCAGAAGGTTTTGGATCACACCTATCTTATCCGAAATCTTTGCCCCCCCCAGAATCGCTACGTAAGGCTTTTCCGGATTTACAAGAGCCTTCTCCAGACTCTCAACTTCTTTCATCATTAAGAAACCGACTGCCACAGTCTTCACGAACCGTGTCATTCCCTCTGTGGACGCATGAGCCCGGTGGGCAGTGCCAAAAGCGTCATTGACATAGACGTCACAGAGGGCGGCCAAGGCTTTCGAAAAGGCTTCTTCATTTTTCTCCTCCTCGGGATGGAACCTGAGGTTTTCCAGGAGAATGACATCCCCTTCTTTCAAGCCTTCAATCTGTTTCTGAACCTCTTCTCCAATGCAGTCCGTGGCGAAAGCCACCTTTTTCCCCAACAGTTGGGACAACCTTTTGGCGACTGGGGCTAAACTGAATTTAGGATCTCTCTTTCCTTTGGGCCTTCCCAGATGAGAGGCGAGGATGACCTTCCCACCGGCCTCACTGACAAACCGAATGGTTGGGAGGGATAGGAGGATCCGGGTATCATCCGTAATTTTATTCTTCTCGTTCAGGGGAACATTGAAATCAACTCGAATAAATACCCGTTTCCCTTTCAATTCAACTTGACCCGCGGTGCGAATGGTCATCGTCCTAACCTGCTCGTCCCATCTTTGTTTTAGGGTTCAAGTTTTACTGAGGAGTAAGGAATCCTACCCTCTACCGTAAGGCCGGCTTACTTTTTCCCAAAAAGATACGGAAACAACTCCACCAGCCGATTGGAAAAACCCCATTCGTTATCATACCAAGAAATAATCTTCACCAGTTTTCCGCCGATCACCTTCGTTGACGGGCCATCCACAATGGAGGAGTGGGGATTGCCATTGAAGTCAACGGAGACGAGAGGCTCCTCACAAAAGCTCAGAATCCCTTTCAATTTCCCTTCTGCAGACGACTTTAAAACCTTATTCACGTCATCTGCCGTCGTCTCTCTCTCCAGCCTCGCCACCAGATCGACCACGGAGACGTTCGGCGTGGGAACCCGGATAGCCATCCCGTCCATCTTTCCTTTCAACGCCGGTATGACGAGGGAGAGGGCCGTCGCAGCGCCCGTGGTCGTTGGGATCATCGACATCGCAGCTGCCCTGGCACGGCGAAGATCCCGGTGCGGAAAATCGAGAATCACCTGATCATTGGTGTAGGCGTGAATGGTTGTCATCAGTCCATATTCCACCCCGAACTCATCCACTAATATCTTGGCAATAGGGGCAAGACAGTTCGTTGTGCATGATCCCATGGAAATGATGTGATGTTTTGAAGGGTTATAATCCTTCTCATTGACTCCCAGGACCAAAGACACATCCGGGTCTTTCGCCGGAGCAGAAACCACTACTTTTTTCGCACCCGCCTCAACGTGTTTTGAGCCGCCCGCTCGATCTGTAAACTTCCCCGTGCTTTCAAGTACCACATCTACTCTCAAATCTTTCCAGGGAAGCTGCCCCGGATCTTTCAGCGCGAAGACCTTCACCTCTTTCCCGTCGATCAAGATGGCATCCTTCTTCGCTTCGACCTGCGTGCCAAATTTTCCATGGACCGAATCGTATTTCAAGAGGTGCGCCAACGTCTGCGCATCGGTAAGATCGTTGACCGCCACAAATTCCAACTCCTTTCTATTCAGACCAGCTCGAAGGGCATTCCGACCAATTCTTCCAAATCCGTTTATCCCGACCCTGACTGCCATCGCCACTCCCTCCTTTCAAAAATTAAAAATATTATATAACTTTTTTTCGTTTTTCGCGTCAATATTTTTCAAGAAATTTGCAGACTTCACAAAAGGAGAGCGACCTGGTATAGTGGGCATGAAGAGGGTGGAAGGATGGAAAAGAAAGCCCAGGTGACACGCGACAGAAATATACTCGAAATCGTACGGGGCCTTCTCCTCTCAGAGGTCGCCTTCCGTGAGATCCTTAAGAAGTATAGAAAGGGTCACCTGCGTTTTTCAGATATCGGCACCTGGGTGGATGACAAGGGCCAGGGCCTCCTCTATAATTTAAAGGAGCAGTGTCACTTCCTCTTTCGATATAGGGGGAAAAAACAGATCCACAAAAGTGATTGGCTTCTTGACTTAGTGATTGGGTCGATTTTCCATGAAGCCATGAAGCTGAGAGAGAACATCTACCAGATGGAAGTTTATCAGCCCAGGTATCTCCAATACAAAGCCAAGTTCGGGAAATCCGACTATGAGAAGGACTATCTTCGATTGTTCGAGCGGATCATCCTAAAGGCCAAGCAGGGGGTGGACGACGGGATGCTGGAGACTCGGTCTCTTTTTAAAGATGCGACGGCGCAACTCGTCGATCTTTTTAAACAGGGGGCCAAGAATACATTTTTGGTCCGTTTCCTCCTGGAAAATCTAACTCTTTTGCACAAGATTTATGGCCCCAAGAAGACGAAAGAAATTTTCAATATAATGTTTGAAAAGGGGTTTTTGGACGCCTACCGGCTCGCTGGTGTAAGTTATCTGCGGAGTCAACATTACGATCTCTCCTCGAACTATTTTTTAAAGGCCCTGAAAATGGACCCTCATCATGAAGGTCTCCGATTCCTGCTAAACTTCAGCCTCGGGATGAATGAGTACTATAGGAATGCCTATTCGAAGTCCTTATCCTATTTTTCGAAGCTGGCTCGGGCCAAATTAGACGGAAAACTGAATAAGGAATATTTGAGAAAAGCAGAAGAAATTTGCAAAAAGATCGCTTCCGACTTTAAAGATGAAAGGGGACCCAAAGCGGCGAGAGAAGCAGGCTCCCTTGCTGATCGAATTAGGAAATGTTATGCTGAGTTTAAAAGGAGTTCGTGAGATGCCTATTTACGAGTATCATTGCGGCCAGTGCCAGAGCGAATTCGAAAAACTGGTGATGAATACCTCTGAAAAAATCGCCTGCCCCAAATGTAAGAGCAAAAAAGTTCAGCGGGTGATGTCCGCTTTTGCCTTTTCCGCGGGCGGGAAGTTCAAAAGCACCGCTGGTTCGTCCTGCGGGACCTGCTCCGCTTCCACCTGCTCCACCTGCGGCTCTAAATAAAGGGTTCTAGGATTCAAGGGGCCGAGAGTTCGAAATTTTAAGAATTTATCATAGGCCTTCGTAAGAAGTCTTCTAGAGCTTTTTAAATTCTTCTTGAGGGCCTGAATTTTTCCTTTTTCTTCAACACTCCTATTTCTTTATCTTTCTTGACCCCTAGAATCCCTGACTCCTGGAAGCCTAAATTACAGGCTGGTCAGGTGCCTCCGCATTTCCATCTCTTCCCTCAACAAATTATTTTTTCCGAGTTCTTTTAAGGCCTCCCCGGTCATCCGAATCATTTTCTCCCGATCCTCGGGGAGTTTTCCGTGGAGGGGGAGGAGATTGGAAATATGATCGCTTAAGAATTCAGAGGTTACGTGAAGCCCTTCTAAGAGCAGCCTTGTTTCCTTTAATATCGTTTCCGGCGAAGCCGGTTGAAAACGACCCTCCACCATGGCCCCGTAGAACGGAGAGTTGGGTTGAGGAATAAAGGTCCGGACGCGGATGAAATGGGGATCGATTTGATTCAACACCTCTTCGGTTCCCCTCGCATGCTGTTCCCATTTTTCTTCACCGCCAATGCCTAACAGAACATATAAGGAGTACTCGAAGCCCGCTTCTTTGGCTTTTCTCCCTGCTTCAACCATCTCTTCCGGGGTCGCCCCTTTCTCGATCTCCTGGAGGAGCTCTCGATCGCCGGTCTCAAGACCTACATGAAGTCTTGTTAACCCTGCTTGACGGATTCTTATTAAATCCTCCAAAGGTTTCTTGGCAATGGTCTTGGCTCGCGCATAACTGGTTACCCTTTCAATATGGGGAAAGGAGGACAATAAAGTGTCCAAAATTTTGACCACCATCTCGGTCTTCGCCACAAGACTATTCGAATCCCCAATAAAAATCGTCCCGACCCTGTCCCCGTAAAGATCGCTCGCTGATTCGATATCCTCGAGAATCTCTTCAATCTTCCTAATTTCGAACTTCACCCCTTTATACATAGAGCAGAAAGTGCACCGGTTCCACGGACATCCACGGGTCACCCTCAGAAGAAGGCTGTTTGCTTCGCTGGGCGGTCTGAAAGGTGGAAAATCGTAATCTCTTTTTCTCAATCCGAATCTGCCGATGGTCATCATGTACCTCCAGTTAAGGTGCCTAAAGTTAGAAGTATCTAAAGCGTCGAAGAATTCTATTGTCATTCGAATTCAACTCTAGGCATTTTACCTCACTTTAGTCACTTTAGCTCACTTTAAATTTTTGGTCACTTTCCTAAAATATCATCGATACGGGGATCCCCTTTTTCTGAAAACGCTCTTTTAGCTCCGTTCCGGCCAGACGAAAATAATCCTCTTCCAAATACTGATCCAGTTTGGCCTTGCGATAAACCGCCTTCACCTTATTCGGATAATTCATTCGATCGATAAGGACTTCGTCAATCAACCCGTCGAGCAGCCCCACTAGGTGCTTCGGGTTGAGAGGAAGCATCGGACCGATAAAAGCATAAGTTCCAATCTTTTCCTGGCGGAGGACCCTCAGGGCTTTGACTCGAGACAAGATCGAAGGAGAGCAGGGCTCAAAGATCTTCTTGATCTCGTCATCATCGGTAGTAATGGAGAACCCCACTTCAATTCTTTTGAATCGTTTAAATAGATCCATGTCTCTCAGGCAAAGAGGGGAACGGGTCAATACATTTACTGAAAGCTGGAGATCCAGAAGAGCTTCCAAACATTGTCGAGTCAGTTGATACTTTTTCTCCACAGGCTGGTAAGGATCCGTCACCGTGCTGAGGGCAACAACCCCATGCCTTCCCCTTTTTAACTCTTTCCTCAGCAAATAGGGAGCGTTCACTTTAACATCGACAAACTCTCCCCACGGTTCAAGGTGACCGGTGAAACGTTTCATGAAGCTAGCATAACAGTACCTGCAGCCATGACCGCATCCTACGTACGGATTGAGGCAGTAATCGAAGCCGGAGATGGCTGTCTTGGTTAGAAGGCTCTTCGCAAAGATTTCTTTAATTTTCATTCTTTACATTATAACGGAGAGGCGATAAAAGTGAAAGTTCTTCCCGACCGTGTGGAACGAAACGAACTGGAAGTTTATCAGGCAGGCGGGTTAAACAAAGGCGAGTGGGAATTCGAATTCCCTTTTAACGAGAAGGTCTCATTAGAGTGCGAATAGACTTGCTCAAAGAACACCAAAATATCTATCTCCCCTTTTTTCGCTTTCTGCCAAAGATCATAGAGGTGATGAGTGGTAATCATGCTCATATTGTGGCGACTTAAGAAATTGCTCAGCTCTTTGGAGATATGACTGACCTGGCCCCTCTCAGAAAGCGGAAGGCGGATATGGGTGCTCGCAATAATCAAGGATTTCTCATCCTCCTTTTTTTCTTTCTCAAACTGCAAGGCCCGGTTGATCTTGGGATGGTTTCCCTGGACCTCACCTTCGCTCATCAGAATCTGTACTCCAAACGCGATGCGGGTCCCGGGGATTTTCACAATGCGATCCACGGATTGGTAGTTAACCCCGGTTGATATCTTGAACCCCAGATCCTTTAGGATGGAATGAACTGTATCCATTAATAGCAATTCGCTTTTGGGCCAGAGCAGCGATTCAATAATGGAAAAATCCTGATCTTTGATCGCTGTGGATTCTTTCTTCGTGGCCTTGTCGATTTCTGATTGCAAAAAACTCTTCCTTGCCGCCTTTTTCGCAGAGTTTCTTTTTTCAATTCTACTTACTACAAGCATCGCAATAAGACAGCCCAAAGGGATGAAGAGCTTTAATTCTTCGGGAAACTTTAGAGCGCTATAAATAGCAAAAACCGCAAGTAAGAGTTGGATGATACCTAGCATGCTCTATCCGCCATTTCTAAAAAATAAATGAAAACAATTAGTTAACTCACGTTTATCCTGAGCAATTTCCATACCAACTGAGCAATTTCCATACCAAATTTAACTATGCGAGAAACTATTATGATTTCAAGAGATTAGCTTACCTTTGGTTTAACCTCTCATCAGTTCAAATATGACAATGTTTCACGATTTGAGCGAAAAGTGTCATGTTTTGACAAGGAAAGGCACAACGGTTGGACCATTTAAGGAGGGATTAATTCAGGTCCGTACTTAACATCTAATGAGATGGGGCTCCAAAAAGATGCTCAATCGTCCGATTCAACATCCTCGCTCCCTTCACCTCTGTTTCGAATAGAGGGACAATCGCCCTCACCCTGTCCCCGAAAATCTTCCAGATATCAGCCATATGCTCATCCTGCATCTGAATTCGGTTGAGGACGAACTCCACAGTATCTTTTCCGACCTGATCCTTTTGAATGACTCCGTTGACCACCACACCACCAACAGGAATTCCGAATTCATGGAACCAATTAATGAACCGGGTGATGACAGCAATGGGAAGGCTTTCCGGTAGCGTAACGAAAAAGAAAGCCGTGAGGGCTTCGTCGGTCAGAAGGTTTTTCGCACTGCCCATTCTATCCTTGAAACTTAAGAGGTAATCCAAGAGAGGGTCCTTTTTCTCTTTTTTCGAGAAAGAGAGGACTTCCCTCAAGGACTTTGCTTCCTCTCGGCTCTTCAGCATCTTCTCCACCCAAAGGGAGTAAACCTTTGACATCCCGAGAAGGCGTCTCGCATTCGCTGTGGGGGCAGTATCGAAGACGTAAAAATCATATTCATCCTTGAACATGAGATCCACCATATTTTCAAACATAGCCGACTCTTCGAAGGCAGGATTCATCGTGGCCGATTCGATGAAATCTTCTGCTTTGGTCGTGATATCTGCAAATTTGAGAAACCAGTTGATCTTCTCTCGGATTTCTCGTTTGGACCGTTCGATCGTATCCCGTGTGTCGATCTCAAAGGCATAGCATTTTTCTTCGTCGCAGACGACGGCTGCTTTTCCGAAGACATCTTTTTCTAATAGGTTAGAAAGGCTATGGACAGGATTGGTCGATGCCAGTAAAGTTCTCTTCCCCTGTTTGGCCGACCAGAGAGCCGCTGCCCCTGCCATGACGGTCTTTCCAACACCTCCTTTCCCCCCGAAAAAGATATATTTCAAACGAGGGTGATCTTTTAAGAATTTTCCCATACTGATCGTAATTTGGTCCATTTTTAAACTCCCGCGTATTGCTCTTTTCTGGTTACTGCTTTCTGCCTACTGGCTTACTAATTAAAAATTTCCAAACATCGCCTTGGCCATTTTTTCAATCATTGAAAGGCCGGTTACGTCTCGTTCCATCTCAGGCACAGATGCTAAAATCTGTTTACCAAAAGTGGTGTCAATCACTTTTAAATAATGCTCCTGCATCTCGAGACGATTTTTCAGGTATTCAGGAACATTTTTCCCTTTTAAGTCAGAGGGCAAAACCCGGTTCATGATGTAGCCGCTCAAGGGGACATCGAATTTAGCAAAAAGTTCTGCCGCCTTTAAGGTGTCCTTAATGATCATCTCCTCAGCAGTCAAAACAAAAAAGAAAGCTGTTTTTTGCTTGTCCGTCAAAATGCTCGACGATTTGTTGATACGGTCCTTGATGTAAAGAAGTTCTTTCAAGATGGCGTCTTCATCCAATTCTTTTTCCCGATGCATCACCGCTGCCACCTGATCATACTCCCTCATCTGTTCTCGGAGCGCGGTGATCTTACTGATCCACGCATCATAAACGGAAGCCATACTGAGGTAGTAGAGGGCATGGCCCAGCGGCACTAAATCATAGATATAATAATCGTAGCCACCCTTGATGACAATGTCAACGACCTCATCAAAGATCGCGCTCTCCTCCATGGCTGGTTCTGCCGCAGCAGCCTGGATATAGCTCTCGATCTCTTCTGGAATCTTACTCACTCCATACATATCGAAGATCTTCTGCCTAATCTCCTGCTGATATTCCTTGACACGACGGTCGGCATCAATCTCCTGCGCGTAGAGGTTGGGAATGATCTCAGTGGGTCCCTTCCCAAAGATATCTCTTTCAAAGATATCCGTTAACGAGGCTTGTGGATCAACAGAGAAGATCAACACCTTTTTCCCCTTTTTGGCTAAGTAATAGGCAGTCGCCGCGGAGAAAGTAGTCTTTCCCAGACCTCCCTTTCCGCCAAACATAATGTACCGCCGATCCGGATACTTTTCAAATATATCTGTTAATGGAATGTCAATCACCCCTTTCTAGGTTATCGAGTTTCTTGGGTTACTTGAGTTACTCGGGTTTGCTTGGGTTACCTTGATTAACTCAATAACCCAATAAACCCAATGAACTCCATAAACCTTCGTTGGCATTTCATGCCAAGCCATCTGTAAAATCTTTCTCCCTCAGCATTCGCCGCTTCCAGGTGGAAATCTGGGGAACCACATAAGGCAATAACCTTAAGGAATAGTAGGGCGGCAGAATAGGAACACCCAGCATGTCTCCCATGGTGATGAGAATGAAGAGGTGCTCCATGCTCGCCCTCGTCTTCAAGGCAAATCGGTACGAGTCGTGAGCTGCCATCCCATAGACAAACTCTTTAACCGCTTGAAAATATCCCGCTTTTTTCTTCTTCTCCTCTTTCGTCATAAAAACCTTCTCCTTCGATTAAATTGCCACATGTTATAATCCCCCCACCCTCCTTAGTAAAGGGGGTGAGGGGATTCACCTTACTCCTTACACCTCACGTCTAACGAAATAGTTATGCCTTTGCAGGCGCTCCTTCTGCTCGTACAGCTTTGTAACGGCCAAAGGCCTTCAACCCTTCCAGTCCCAGAATGATTGCAGCAATGATCAGGAATATCCCAACCAAACCCATCAGTATATTCCCGATATACGCTTCCCCCTTCACCGCTCCTGTAAATACCGCTGTGAAAAGTCTATAAGAGGTAACGACCAGGGCGGCGATCGTTGTAAAAAACATAAAAATCATCGGGTAAAAGGTCCAGGCATATGATTTCCCCTGAGACATCAGCCACGCTGTCATCAGCATCAATGCCAAGGAGGCCATCAATTGGTTGGCTCCTCCGAAAAGGATCCAGAGATATTGCCACCATCCTGTCAAGACCAGGATCAGCGTGAGAAGGCTGGCGATAATCGTCCCAATATGGACATTCTTAAAGATGGGGCTGATATCTCCCAATATCTCCGATGTAGCCACCCGCATAAACCGGATAACCAGTTGAAGGATGGTGACTGCCAGGATGATGAGCATAACGCCGCCATAAGACTTTCCAATGGTAGCCGGAAGCCCCAATACCCCTAAGAACTTCGACACTCCTGCTGCCCACACGCCAATAGGTCCTTTAGCAATGGCTGCTGCATATTCGGAAGACGAGGCGAAAATCGTTCCAGCAATGACCAGAGCGAACAAACCAAGCATCATCTCCACAAACATCACCCCGCCCCCTACGGGACGGGCATCCGGCTCATACTCCAATTGCCTGGCCGTTCCCGAACTTGAAACAATGCTGTGCCACCCGGAGACGGCCCCACAAGCGATCGTCACAAACAAGATCGGCCAGAGAGGCCCAATCTTGATATTAAAGCCTGTATAAGCGGGTAGTGTAAAATCAGGATGGAGTACAAATACTCCAATGATCCCGAATAAGAGGCCCAAGAAAATAATGTAGGAGGTGACATAATTAATGGGAAGGGCAAACCTCCAGATCGGTAAAACAGATGCGAAGTAACAGAAAACCAGCGCGGCGATCGCCCAAACAAGTCGACTATTGGCAATTCCTTGTCCAAGAATGCTGTCAGAGGGAGCAACGGTTCCAAGCCATATCCCGAACAACGAAATGGCGACGGTGACAGCAGTGGTCAGAATAATATCCTTCTTCCAGCGATAGATCATCTGCCCAGCAAGAACTCCACCGCCGGTGAAAAAAAGCCATGCCATGAGAGAACTTTTCTGCCCGATGGCTGCATTGACAACGATCGCCCCGAAGGCGCCCGCGATGAGAAGCAGAAAGAAATAAATAAAGCAGAGCAAAATGATCCGAGCTCGCGGCGAGATCAATTTGTAGCTTAATCCGCCAAAGGAAGCTCCTTCATTTCGCATGGCCACCACGGCGCTCGAGTAGTCGTGAACCCATCCAATGAATAACGCACCAAGGCAGAGCCACAGCAAACAGGGGAGCCACCCCCATTGGATAGCAAGGATAGGTCCGATGACCGGGGCCGCGCCAGCAATGGACTTGAATTGGTACCCGAACAGGACGTTCTTACTGGTGGGCATGAATTCCACCCCATCCATATACATCTTGGCCGGAGTGGCCCTCTTTGGGTCAGACTTCACGATTTTAGTATCAACGTACTTTGCATAGAAACGGTAACCAATGAAAAAGACGATGAACCCTATGACGATAACAACAACTGAATTCATGATCTTACCTCCTTGTGGTTATAAAACCACCCTTGAGATATTTTCCGAATTCCCCCCGCCCATATTCCTTGCCCATGCGTGACGCGCTCTCACCTCCTTCAATTTGGATAACCTAATTATATTCAAACAGCTTTTTATGTCAACCCCTTAACTTATTCGCCTTGAACCGCGCACGCACCCCGCCTCAAATCTGAAATTATTCAAAACACCCAAGCTGGCACTGGCTGATTTTGACCTTCGTCTCATTCAGGATCTTCCCCATCTCCTTCTTCGAGATTCCAAAATCTTCAGCGATCTTAAAGCACATGGCGCAGGGAAGTTTGCCATCCTTGGCTTTCTCCTTAATGGCCTCTTCTAACCTTTTACGATCCATAATGTGCTCCGTATACGAGAGTCGATGCCAAATGTCAAAGCCCAAAGTTCAAATCGAATCCAAATTTCAAAGCTCAAATAAAAAATGACAAGAGATTGTTTGACATTTGGATTTCGATTATCTAATCCCTCTTTTCTCTGAAGATATAAATCCCATATTCAAACCCATCCACCAACGCAAGAAAAGAGGCCCGATTGATATTTTCTGAAAATGCCTTCACCCTCCACGCATCCTTCCCATTGCTGAACAGAATCTCCACTTCCACACCCGCCGCGGTTCCAGCACCCGGATCGAAGATTCTGGAGCTGAAATCAACCAGCTTCACCTCATCAATTTCGGGGAAGATCGATTTGAGTGACTTTTTCAACACCTTGGTCAAGGCATCTACCGGTCCTACCCCTGTGTCCGCTTCGTGCATCTCTTTTCCGTTAGCCCGGAGCATGATGGTCGCCTCAGGCTGGATGCCGTCATCAATGAGTCGGTAGTTGCCGATGATCTCAAAATGGGGTTGATAACCGGACATCGACCTTAAAAGATTCAAAATCTTCGTCGCATCCTTGATTTTTTCCTCGACCAATATTTTCCCCTAACAAAAAATAATCTGTCTCGTGTCCGTATTAGATTAAGATTCTTAAGAATTGTCAAGAGAAATTATAACTTAAGGATCAGCGTAAAAGGTTATTTGACCATAACTCATCTCGCGTGTTATTTAAAGACAAGGGGAAAAATAATTTACGGACAGGGGACACAAATGATGTCATTAAAGGCGAGCGCCAAGGTGAAACTCGGCGGTGTCATGCCGCCGATCACGACACCTTTTCAAGACCGAAAATTAGCATCGGATCAACTTAAGAACAATTTTCAAAAATGGAACAAAACGGGTCTCTCCGGTTATCTCGTCCTGGGATCGAATGGAGAATCCGTCTATTTGAATGAGAAGGAAAAAATGAAAGTCGTCGAAGTTTCAAGAGCCTCCATCCCCCGATCAAAGATCATGATGGTCGGAACAGGACTGGAGTCAACTCGGGAGACCCTTCGCTTTACCAATCAAGCGGCTGAGATAGGTGCGGATTGTGCTCTCGTCGTTACGCCTTCCTATTTTAAGGGATCGATGAAACCCCAGATTTTGTACGATCATTTTGTTGCTGTTGCAGAATCTTCCCAAATCGGAATTCTCCTTTACAATGTCCCACAATTTACTGGAATCAATTTAGAACCGGAATGGGTTGCCAAGCTTTCAGAGCATCCCAACATCGTCGGGATGAAGGACAGCTCAGGGAATATCGGTCAATTGAGTGAGATCATTCATCTGTCTAAGAAAGGATTTGCCGTCTTCGTGGGTTCTGCACCCGTATTCTTCCCAGCCCTTTGTGTGGGGGCAGTGGGTGGAATTCTGGCCGTGGCCAATGTTGTTCCTCAGGAATACGTCCGGATTCAAACCCTTTTTGAAAAAGGGAAGATGAATGAGGCCAAGGCATTACAAAATCAACTAACCCCCCTGGCCAAAGCAGTGACGACAAAATACGGCATTGGCGGCTTAAAAATCGCGATGGACCTCGCGGGGTATTTCGGCGGAAATCCACGATCTCCTTTAACGAGACCTGGCCAGGCAACTGAGGAAGAACTGAGGCAGTTACTCCTTCGACGAAAGGATTGATGAATCGCTATTTAGCCTGAATCTTCAACCTCCAAACCGATCGCCGACCCTCATGCCGGTAAGCTTGGCAAATTCGATGGGTCCTCTCTTCTCCCCTTTCTCAACTTTGAGCCTGGCAACTCTTATCATCCCATCCTTGACGGCGATCTGGAGGGTTCCCTCTTCGATAGAGACGATCTCACCGGGTTGGCTTTCGATCGTCGATGAAGACATTTTAGCATCATAGAATCTTATCTTTTTCCCTTTGTAAGTCGTATAGGCGCCTGGTTGAGGATCACACCCCCTGATCAAATTGTTAATATCCTTGCCAGCCTTCCCAAAATCCACGGAGGCTACTCGATCATCACAGGGAGGCTCGTAGGTGGCCTTTGATTCATCCTGGGGAGTTCTCGGCGCCTTTCCTTGTTTGATCAATTCGACAGCCGACACCGTGGCATCCACGCCCATGGGAAAGAGTTTATTAAAATAGAGAGAGCCTGTGGTATCGTCGGGCTGAATATCCACCTCTTTTTGCAGCAAGATCGGACCGGTATCGATTTCTTTATCAACCCAAAAAATGGTCAAACCGGTCCGCGTATCACCCTGGATAATCGCCCAGTTAATAGCACTGGCACCGCGATGTCTGGGTAAGATAGAGGGATGATAACAAATGGTACCCAGTGAAGGAACGGCGAGCAACTTTTCAGGGAGGATATCCGTTACGAATGCCAAGATGGCAAGTTCTGGCTTCAATTTTGAGTAAGCCTCATAAACCTGAGGCTCCTTGATTAAATCTGGACGAAAGAAGGGAATGCTTGACTTTTCAGCCAGGGCCTTCATCGCTTCACCCCTCTTATCCGGCGGAGAGAAGATACCGACCACATCTTCTCCCCTCTCGATCAATTTCTCAAGTACCTTCTCTCCGAAAGGACCCTGACCCACCAGGATAATTCGCATAATCCACAAAAAGCGGACAGGCTACTTTTCACAGATCTTCAACAACAAGAAGAGCAAGAAAGTAGCCTTTCCCCTTTTCCTTCTCTCTATTTCTTACGTTTTGAATCAAAAGCAGCTATTTCCTGCATGACGGCAAGGATGCTCTTGGCATTCTCATAAACCGGGGTATCTACCATCTTGCCCTGGTAGGAGACAGAAGCCGAACCCTTTGCAATCCCTTCTTCTTCAAAGACCTTCACAACCCCTCTCGCCCACTCCACGTCCTCCGGGCTAGGGGTATAGATTCTGTTGGAAGGCTCAATCTGGGTTGGGTGTATGAGCATTCTCCCTTCATAACCCAACTGCCGGCCAAAGAGTGTGTTCTTCTCGAAGGCTGCAGTATCCTTAAAAGCCACGAAGGGGCAGTCGATCGCGATACACCCCGCAGCCCTCGCAGCCACAGCGGTGTGGGCGCGAGCATAGAATTGTTCCTCTCCCTCTATGGTGAGCTTTACTCTCATATCTTTGGTATAATCCACCGCGCCAAAGATGAGGGAGTTGACTCTCTTGCTTGCAGTGGCTGAAGGATAGGCATTGATGACCCCTTTGGCCGTCTCGATGAGAAGTTGGATGGCGACACTTCCCACCTTCAAGCCTCTCCTTCGCTCCAGTTCCTCCAGTTTCCAGTCGAGACGTTGAACATGATCCGGTCCTCCACACTTGGCCAGGCAAACACCTGAAAGCCCTTCATAGACAATGGCTTCGAGGTCATCATTGGTCAGGAGGGTTTCCCAGTTATTAATCCTGACGTAAACCGTTGACCCTCCAGACCCTGCATATTTCAGATTCTCCCGAGTCACTTCACGGGCTTTCGGTTTTTCTGCGGGGGGGACGGAGTCCTCGAGGTCTAAAGTGATGATGTCTGCTGGGAATTCTGGAGCCTTTGTAACCATTTTTTCATTATTTCCGGGAACATAAAAAACGGATCTCATCACAGTCATTTCTGCACCTCCTATGCTTATTAAATCCGAAATTCGAATACCGAAACTCGAAACAAATCCCGATATCAAATCCAAAAACGAAAGACAGGTTTGGAAAATTTGAATTTTGAGATTGTTTCGAATTTCATATTTCGTGCTTCGAATTTTATCAATATCACAGTTACAATGCCTTACCCTACTTGTTGATAAAACTTCTTGCTAGGATTCTAATAGCTTTTTAAGGGTGGGGGCGATTTCATCGGGTCGGTCCACGACATGAACTCCCGCCTCCTTAAGAGAAGCGATTTTATCCTTTGCCGATCCTTTTCCCCTCTCGATGATACTGCTTGCATGGGAGAATCGCATTCCCTCTGGTGCCCATGCCCCGGCCACGTAAACAACAAGGGGCTTCGTAAATTTCCTGGTCCTCACTGCCTCAGCCGCCTCCTCCTCATAAGGACCGCCAATTTCGCCAAAGACCGCGACAGCCTTCGTATCCAGATCCGCCTCAAAAAGTGGGAGGATGTCGCCCATCGATTGACCTAAAACCGGCTCCGTTCCGATATGCAAGACTGTGGTCACGCCAAGACCTACCTGTTGAATGGCCCATGGCACCGTGCCGGACTGCCCACCGCTCCTTGAAATAACCCCAACCGGTCCTGGCACAAAAACTCGTTTTGCAAACTCCGGGGTACCTCCGAGCCAGCCAGCTGCCGCAATACCGGGACTGATAATTCCGATCGATCCCGGTCCTAACAAACGGGCACCCTTCTGTTTCCCGTATGCCATCATCTCGAGGATGTCATAGAGAGGAACTCGCTCCACAGGCATCACAATAAACTTGATTCCTGCATCCAATGCCTCGAGAACCGCATCTTTCAGCCCCGGGCCAGGAACAAATGTTACACTTGCATCAACGGGACCCTTCGCCCTCGCAGCTTCTTCGACAGTATTAAAGACGGGGATTCCAGATACTTCCTCTCCTCCCCTTCCAGGTGTCACCCCGGCCACTACCTTGGTGCCATAACCCTTCATAAACGCAGCCCTTGCCGAGCCTTCTCTTCCTGTTATCCCTTGAACCAGTATCGTTGTATTTTTTTCGACTAGAATCGCCATCTTCACTGCCTCCAATGTTGGGGAAAAATGTGATTGGTGACTCGCGACCCATGACTCGTTATTTACGCTGTTTACCAAATCACGAATCGCAAGTACGATTCACGCTCAAACCACTCCATGTCTTCTTTTATATACGTCCAATCCCGGGATGGGGGCTTCGATAGTAATCGCCTTATTTCCCCTGAACCAGCATTCATATTCGCATGCGAGGCACTCTGTACCAACACGCTTGGCGAATTCTGCATCTCCACCCAGGGCAGGTTTTCCGTCCTTGATCACCAAGATCCCTCGATCGAAGAGTTTGCATCCCGCAGCACACGCATGCGTCTTGCAACCGACGCATTTGCTTTCATCAATAATGACTTTGATCGTCCTCTCTTCAAAATGCATTATTATTCCTCCTTAACGCTGTAAGAGCTGTTATTCCTGCCCCCTATCAAGTACGGGATAAACTCCAGCGGGAATCCAGATTGAAAAAGACTGGATTCCGGATCAAGTCCGGAATGACAAGATTTGTAAAATCATTTCTGAGACAGTACACTATGCTTTTATACCTCTCTTCTTTCGATACTCATCAACGAGAGCTCTCATCCGTTTTGCTAAGAACTCCGTTTCGTAAACCTTATCGCTTCCGTAAATCTCGATCGGGTTCTGGTTCTGCAAGTCCGCTGTTCCTTCTTTCAGAATCTCCATCGATTCCTTTTCTTTGTTCCCGCAGAGCAAAATGACACATGGGAATCCCGGTCTTTTGGGGAGTTCCTCCCTGAGGGCCTTCACCACGCCGTGGGCATGGTGCCACTGCTCCTGGTTCGCCACAATGAAACCTCCCAGCATATACCCTTCAATATCCGGCTGAGAGATGATCACCTTCGCAGCCCGGTAAACTTTTGCGGCTGTTGGATTTCCACTCGTATCAGCATAGTCGGCGATCTTGAGACCCTGACGGTTTAGAGCATCTACCCCTAGAATGGCACCTCCTCCGCCTATCCCGTGGTAGCCTACGTAACCCAGTCCTTTGTTATCCGGAGCCATCTGCGCAATGTAACAGGTTCCTCGGAGATCCCCCTCCTCAATCCACCATGCAATCTTGTCGAACTCGGTAGGAGGCGTTGGGGCTTCGCGGGCCACGTCAATGCCCAGTTCGGGATGGCGAAATACCGAAGAATCATCAATAGCGATCCGGCAATCCCCAGCGATGATTCTGCCATCCTTTGTCAAGACAAGAGGGTTGATCTCTGCTGTCCGGCAATTGTATCCCTTGAATGTCTGGTACAATCCCATGATCACTTGAGCGACGGACGGGAGAACCTGGGTGGGAACCTTCAGCTTCACGCAAAGATTGAGGGCATCATAGAGGCGGAACCCACGGAGGACATCCACGTTCATTTGGGCGATCTTTTCCGAAGGCACCGATTCAATATCCATTCCCCCTTCCGTACTAAACATCACAACTGGAGCCCTGACTTCCCGGGAGGCATCGATGATAACGCCGACATAGTATTCTTTTTCAATATCTAATTTTTCCTCTACCAGCACCCTTTCAACCTTCAGGTTCTTGATTTCCGATCCCAAGAGCTGATTCGCAACGATCTCGGCATCAAGAGCATGTTCTGCGAACTTGATGCCTCCAGCTTTCCCGCGACCTCCAGCCCAAACCTGCGATTTGACTGCAACGGGCTTGCCGATCTTCTCGGCGATCTTTTTGGCCTCCTGGGGAGTCGTTGCTACCTCGCCCTTGGGGATTGGCACTTTGGCTGCTTGGAGCAGCTGCTTTCCCTGGTATTCGTACAATCGAGCCATAACCTCCTCCTTACTGCGATGCCCGCGATCAACTACAGACCCTCCGGTTCTTGCAACTTTCTGGCTGCTTCATCGCCGCTGCGGAGCTTCAGGTTTTTTTTCCGCTAATCAGTAATTTCGACAAGGTGGGCCGGGTCAAACGGGCGTTTGGTCCCATTCGTTCAAGCAATCCCTCGAGAGCTTCTATGAGAATAGCAAGACCTTCCCCGTATGTCTCCCGCTGAAAAAAGGATCACCGCCGAAAGGCAGGAACTTCGGCTGCAGCACAACCGGCATCATCCTGTTCAATAATCACCAGCAAACTCACATCGTCTCCCGATTTAAGAACTTAGAAAAAAATTTACCATACACACAATATCTCTGTCAAATTCGATTCTTCTGCGAAGGCGAATGAAGACCTCATGGAAAATGGCGGCCTAAAGAGGGCGTCTCCTAGTATGCGCTCCTTTCGGGAGTTTCATTAACCGACGCATGACTTGAACGTTTTGATTTGAATTATGGTGTAACTTTGATAGATTGGGATAGTCTCATGCTACCGGAGTGAGCGATGCATGGATGTAGACCCTAAAGAGAATCCACTCCGGGATAACGGGACGTTTTTTCTCGCCTAAGTTGACAGATTTTGGAGGAGATCAACAAGCCCATTACCCAGTCGACAAGGCGTGCTGTTTTAACCTACCATACAGCTTTTCCTCCGGAGGGTGTGCCCACGACTGATTTCCCCTCTCGCTTTCTGTAACCCTCAAGGACGGATCCCCTTACGTGCACTAAAATCCCCACCCGGTGCTCGGGCTAATTTAAGCAAAGGAATTAGGGTATGGAAAATTTTACCCGGGGACCAATAAGGGGGGAAACGTTTTACACATTCTTTGGAAATTCATTCAGGACTTTTATGGAAAACGGTTCCGCTTCTGGCTTTTATTGGGATATTGAAACCATCCGGAAATAATATAGTTACAACAACTTAGAATCACGGTGAAGCTTTGGCATAAGGATTGATAGTTTAATGAATTTTGGATTGCTCAGATCCCGGCAGAAACGAACCACCCATCATGGCGGGACGTCAAGTCAAGGGCTTATCGGCAAAGTACTGTCTGGAAAAAATTGGAGGGAAAAATGGGAGGTGCAGTAACAAGTGCTTGTGTATTTCTGCTATTATTATTGATGTTTGGTGCTTTAGGTTTCATGTTCGGCAATTTCGACTAAGCTTCACTCTGCTCCATCCCAGTTCAGGCGTGCCTGGTCCTATGGGGCTCCTGTAGAAAAGACGGTCCCTATCTCCTCGAGGAAGGGATCGTTATTCTCAGAATCGTCTTGGAGACGATGACGGAGACTACCCGGAATGTAATCGCAGTTCGATCGTCAGGCGGCAGAAATAGTATGTTTAGAACGATGCTCGTTGAAGATAACTCCTCCTTTAGACGGATACTTAAAGATAATTTACAGGATCTATTTCCTTCAATGGAGATTATTGAAGCGGCCAACGGAGTAGAAGCGTTCCAGAAAATCGATTTTCATCTTCCCAATCTCATCTTTATGGACATTAGATTACCCGGCGAAAACGGCCTTGAGCTGACCAGGAGGATCAAAGCCGATCATCCGGGCATCATCGTGATTGTTCTTACCAGTTATGAATCACCGGAGTATCGGGAGGCCGCCGCCCAATGCAAAGCCGATTATTTCTTTTCTAAGGATGCTATCGCCAATGATGAAGTTTTTGGCTTGGTCAAATCAATTCTATTAAAAAAAGAGGTTAGTACAGAAGGTTCAGAATGATGCCTATTCCTGCCGCTGGTCGGTAACCTCGGGGTTCATCCTGGATAGAATCGTTGTCGGACTAACGAAGACTCGACCTTCTTAGAAAAGTGTCATAGAAAAGGATTCGCCTTCCCTGTTTTCCCTGTTCCTTTATTTTACTTCGTGGCTTTTTTCTCCGGTGTCAAAGGAAGTTCTCCGCATTGGGACCCGATCCATGCCTCGCTGAGCCTTCGCAGGTCCTGCTGCTGCAGCAGAATCGAGAAATTGGCATATTCAGGGTCCTTTTCCCGATAAGTCCTCTCAATGAAGGTAATGGAGGCGTTGGTCGCCCGGATCTCTGCATGGATCATCTCACACTTTCTCAATCTCCTGCGGGCCTTGATCGAGTCCGAGGGATGAAGGCAAGCGGGGGCCTTTTTCACCGGTGTGGGAGGCGGTTCCCCGCATTCGGATCTGGTCCACTCCTCGCTGAGTCTTCCTAAGAGCCGCTGTTGCTGCAAAATGGAGAATTCAGCATATTTGGGGTCTTTCTTCCGATAAGTCCTCTCGATGAAGGCAATGGAATTTCTGGTTGTGCGGGTCTGTGCTTGGATCATCTCGCACTTCTTCAATCCCCATCGGGCTTCGATCGAGTCCTCCGGGTGAGGGGAAAACCAGAGATAGTTTTGATAGACGTGATAGAGCGTGACCGAGCGGTTGTCTGTAATAGTGATCGGAATAGCCTCCATCGTCCCTTTCACCGCCTCGTGGTCCAGATGGTTCGATTCGATGATCTGTGAAAGATGGTCCATTAGGGAGATGATCATCCCGTCACGGCCCGGGGTGCTATAAATTTCCCACAATTCCGAACCCTCTGGGCAGCTTCCATCGTGGCACTGCTGGTACCCTGCCAGAACAATGGATACCCTCTCCCTGAGAAAGCGCGTGACCGTTTCCATAACTTTTGCCATCTTTTCCATGGGCGCATAGTTGGCAGGATCGATCCTACTGGCCACGGCCTCGACAAAGTCGGCATGGCCTTCACAAAAGCCGGGGGCATATTGTTCCTCGGAATAGAAGGGGTGGTCTTCGACAGGGAGATATTTCCATTCTCCGTCTTCAGAAACAGGCCATCGGAATTTTACGAGACCCGAGCGGGCTTGGGAGTCGGGCCTCGCCGAAAAAAAATACCCCAAGCACAGTTTTTGAACCTTCACGGGAAGCGCCGACTCCCAGGTCTGAAGGGGGTGGGCCTGGCTCCCGTCGAGGAAGACATGGCCGATGATCCCGGCATGGGATTCTCTTACCAAAAATACCGTTCCTGGTGTAACCGAATCGGAAGAAATGCGGACGGGATAGGTATCGAGGGGGAGAGTCCCCGTCCACGTCTTATGAAGGACGTAGAGCAGGGCAGCACGGAAACGCTCGTCCCTGTCCCACTCCGGGTGGGTTGGAAGATACTTCCAGTCCGTGGACCAGTGGCCGATGAGTTTGCCATCCGTTGTGGTAGCCGCAGCCGGAAGATGGGCGATCCGGGCATAGATCCATCGGATCGCATAGACGGCATCCGCACAATCCGTGGGGATCCTGTAACGGATGAAGAAATCTTCCGTAATCGTTTCATCCACCCATTTTTCAAACCGGCGCTCTTCTTCAACCGTCCACCGGCGATCGCCGACTTCCCAGACTTGATCAGAGGATTGAAGCTCCTCGCCCACGGGGCAGGGCTTCTCGGGCACGTCGTGGCGAGCGAAAAGCGAGCCAAGGAAATTTTCATTTATATCCTGCCTTTTGATCCCGTCTACGAGACGGGTGTTTCGGGGCAAGTGCCGGCAATTCAAGGACTGGCCGAAGCAATCAGTAGATGTGAAGATAATTAGAAGGAGAACAAGAAAGGGCATCGCTTCATATTAAAAAGAAAGGCGGAGGATTGTCAACACGAAGAACGGGAAGATTTTCAGGGTGCCTGTACAGCACATTCCCTGCCGAACCCAATATTTGTTTCTCGAGATACTCTTGAGATTGAATCGGATAGGGGTGAGGGAAATTCCGCATCCATCTGAGAGAAATTACAGACTCGTCAATGCACTTGTCCGGCTCTTAAGAAAAGAAGAGGTAATATTCCTTTTAAATAATAGATGATTGCGACGTTTTTCAAATTCGACGATTGGGCGGGTATTGAGGGTATAAATCTTGCACAGACTCGAGGAGTTAAAAAGGACATACGACAAGTAACATGAAACCAAAAAGCGGCGACATATTGAAGAGCATTTTAGATGGGGAGGACTACATCATCAAAAAGGTTGTAGAAAATATGGCTATGCTCGAATCACAAAGTGGAAAAAAACGAATTCTAACAGAGGTTGATACTCTGCGATTGTTTTATAGGAAAAAGGAAGAAATGAATTCATGAATCAAGAGAATGCAATGCTATATCTGATCAAATTCTCTTCCACTTAAGGCTTAGAAAAGTGACGTTGAAAAGCTTTAAACCGGCTGTGTCAAAAACCTGGCTTATCGTACTGGCAGGGCTGATGTGGAGTGCTGTCGGCTTGATGCTATGCCGATTAGCTTACCATTGGCTTGTTATCATTCAGTGGAGGTGGATTGTACCCCAAGAGCTGCTGGGCGCTATCCTCGCTCTGACCGCCCACAAATTTTGCTTCTCTCGGATTGCCCAGAAGAACATTCAAAGGCTTTCCGTAATAACCGAGAAAACTTGCATCTTTGCTTTTCAGAGATGGAAAAGCTATTTTGTGATCGCCCTGATGACTATCATCGGAATCACGCTGCGGAATTCGCCTGTCCCCAGACCCTATCTGGCCGTTGTGTATACAACGATCGGTGGCGCCCTATTTCTGGCAAGTCTCCAATATTATAGTTGTCTCTGGCGAATCGTCGTGCAGAGAAATTCATGCCTTCCGATGGTACGAAAATAATCGCGCCCGCGAACAAGAAAGACCTGCCCTCCCAGAAGAATCTACTTCGGACGCTTAAAAGCCTCCACTTCCGCCTTTAGCCAGTCGATCCAGCTCCCGATTCCCACACCGGTCTTACAGGACACTTCCAGGATGGTGATGCGAGGATTCAATGCCAGGACCCGTTTCCGCAATGTCGCCGCATCAAAATCGCTGAGGGACAGATAATCGATCTTATTGATCAGCAGAAGATCACATACGGAGAACATAAGGGGGTATTTGAGGGGTTTGTCATCCCCTTCGGGAACACTCAGGATCATCACGTTCTTGTGGGCGCCCGTGTCAAATTCGGCGGGGCAGACCAGGTTCCCCACGTTTTCAATGATGACCAGATCAAGCTCGTCAAGGTCGATGGCGTCAATGCCTCGGGTAACCATGGCTGCGTCGAGATGGCAGAATCCCCCCGTCCTGAGCTGGATGGTCCGGATTCCCCGGGCAGCAACCTTTTCCGCATCGACGGTCGAATCAATATCCGCTTCGATAACGCCGAGCCGCAAGCTGCCTCTCAGGCCTTCGACCGTCTGAAGAATGAGGCTGGTTTTGCCTGACCCAGGCGAGGACATAAGATTCAAAAGCATCGTCTTTGTCTTCCGGAGGCGTTCCCGGACCTCCCCGGCCTGTTTGATATTGTCGGAAAGGATCTCTTCCTTCACTTCTATTAGTTTGATATCCTCCACTACTGTACCTCTATCTGTTTGATGGTATACTCTCTTCCAGAAAGGAGCGTGCCGCCCTTCTCCCCGCAAGCAGGACAGACAAGTTCGCCCATTCTTG
>Ga0187772_10000168_pt1 | contig 27269 bp, 24 predicted proteins | sample 0116_SJ02_MP15_2_FD_133137 | JGI IMG/M metagenome (GOLD analysis project Ga0187772, IMG submission 133137) | Tropical peat soil microbial communities from peatlands in Department of Meta, Colombia - 0116_SJ02_MP15_20_MG | ecosystem: Environmental > Terrestrial > Soil > Wetlands > Peat | place... | reverse complement strand
CGATTCAAACCGCTTCCAACAGCTGAACCGACTTTGGGAAGGCGGCCGGCCTCGGGGGGCGGGGGCCGGCCGCGGGGTGCTCGAGCGCTTTCGCCGGCGCGCATCACCTCTATAGCGTTCGTCTTGCAACCGGCCCGACGACGGCCGGGTCCCGTCCACGGAGGTAATGCGATGAGTTCGCGATCCCTGTCGCGCCGGCGACCGTCGACGCCGCTGGTGGTGTCGTTCCTGGCCCTGTTCGTAGCCCTGGGGGGCGTCGGCTGGGCCGCCGACCGCCTGCCGCCGAACAGCGTGGGACTCGTCCAGCTCAAGCCGGGTTCGGTGGGATCCCGGAAGATCATCCCCGGCTCGGTCGGGGCCAGGCAGGTGAACCCGAGCCAGGTTCAGCTGCGGGTGGCCGGACCGTGCAGCGCCGGCGCCATCCAATCGATCGCGCTCTCGGGCGATGTGACCTGCACGCCGGCGCTACCGAACGAGTACGGCACGAGCGCTCAGGCGATGCTCGGCTCCGGGCAGACGCAGGTTGCCTCGGAGTCGCTTCCGGCGGGCAACGCCGGCGCGAGCTACATCGTGATCGGCGACGTCCGGCTCGATGCGCTCGAGAACGGCTCGGGGCCGGGCTCCGCCGATCTGAGCTGCACGCTCTCGGCGGGGGCGGCATCGACCTCCGGAGACCTCGTCGCCGAGTTTGGTGACAGTCGCACGGACGTCCCCGGAACGATCTCGCTGGTCCTGCCGGTCACCGCCACGGGGTCGTCACCGACCGTCGCCATCGCCTGCCAGGACCTCGGCACGACTGGCATCACGGCGCCCACGGTCACGCTGAACGCAACCATCAACGCGATCCAGACCGCCGGTAACAACTGAGCGCCGGTAGGCTGGGCGCATGTCTACAGCGAAAATGAACACCAGTCAGGGCACAATCACCCTCGAGCTGTTCGACGAGGATGCGCCGGCAACGGTTGCCAACTTCCGCAAGTTGGCCGCCGACCAGTTCTACGATGGGATCATCTTCCACCGGGTGATCCCCGACTTCATGATCCAGGGCGGCTGTCCGGAGGGCACCGGGACGGGCGGCCCCGGCTACACGTTCGACGACGAGATCAACCAGCACAAGGTGGTGCGCGGCGCGCTGGCCATGGCCAACGCAGGCCCCAACACGAACGGGTCGCAGTTCTTCATAGTTACCACCGAGCGAGCGCCCTGGCTCGACGGTAAGCACACCGTGTTCGGTCAGGTTACCGATGGGATGGACGCGGTCGATGCGATCGAGGCGGTTCCCACCGGCGCCGGAGATCGACCGGTCGACCCGCCCGTGATCGAGTCGATCGAGCTCGACTGACACACATGGAAGTTCTCGGTAGTTCCCGGCAAATGGCTGCCTGGAACTGCTGATGTCGATCGCCCGGAGCAGTGCCACGTTGGGATCGAAGGTTCTCGATCCAGCGTTGGGAAAGTGCCATGTTTCGTTTCCGCTTCGTTGCTGTTGCCGGCGCCGTGTTGCTGATCGCCGGATGCGGCAGTGCAACGGCGGGCCTGCCCGTCACCGCTGACACCGCCGCCGTCGTGCGTCCGCCCGCCGGCGGTCCGGTGCCCGCCGGCTTCGTGCCGCGCTCGTTCACGGCGATCGGCGATCACACCTGGTGGCTGCTCGGGACGGCCCCGTCCTGCATCTCGACGCCGTGCGCCTCGACGGCGATCGTGCGTACGACGGATGGCGGAGCCCCCTTTGTCACCATTCCGGCGCCACACGCGCCGTACGTCTTCGGTGCCCAGGGCACCACCGCGGTATCGGAGCTGCGCTTCGCCGACGCCCTTGACGGCTTCGCCTACGGTGGCGGCCTGTATGTCACCCACAACGGCGGTTCCAGCTGGAAGCGTGTGAGCCTCGGCGGGTCGGTCACCGACCTGGCGATCGCGGACGGCTACGCCTATGCCGTCGTCGCCAGCTCAGTTGGTCAGGGCCGGCTGATGCGCTCGCCCGTCGGACGCGAGGACTGGGTCACGCTGCCCGCCGCCGGCCACGATGTCTCCGGTCTCTCGGTGCACGGGACCGACGTGTTCGTCCAGCACTGGAACGACGCCTCGCATCTGCTGATCTCCCACAACCGCGGCGCCAGCTTCACGAGCTATCGCGCACCCGGAGTGGGGCTCCCGTGTGGCTACGAGGAGGCGCAGGCACCGGTCGTGTGGGCGCGCTGCGGGACCGGAACCCAAGCCGAGATGTTCCGCTCCATGAACGGTGGACAGAGCTTCCAGCCGGCCGGTCCCGGTTACGGGCAAGGGATCCCCAACACAGCGGCGTTCGCGCCGGCCACGGCAACCGTCGCTGCGGTCGCGGACAACCGGATATACCGCACCGGCAACGGCGGGGCTAACTGGACGGCGGTCGGACCGTCCGGCTTCCTGTGGCCGTACCTGGGGTTCACCAATGCCACCCACGGCGCGGCGCTGGCGGTGCCCTCGAGCTACGGCGGCGGCTACGTGGAGTTCCTCTACTACACCACCGACGGAGGCCTCAGCTGGCACAAGGTGACGATCGGCTCGCAACCGTTTCCGGACGCGCCGGCCAGCCAAAGCTTCACGTACGGCAGCCGGTGCCCGGCCGCACCGGCCAATCCGTACCTGACCACCCCGGCCGGGTGCCTGAGCGTGCGCGAAGCCGATGTCGACGGCGACGGCCAGCCCGACCTGCTGCTGCTGTACACGCGTCCCGGTGTGAAGGGGCTCATCTACCACTTCACGCTCAAGGTCTACCGCGCCAGCGGCGGCGTACTCACAACGCAACTGCCCGAGGAAGACATTCCGGCGACGTTCGAACTGCTGCGCAACGTCAACGGCCGGCCCGGCGCGGAGATCTTCATCCACACCGACCACATCTCGACCAGCGAGGAGCTGGCGATCTACACCTGGGATGGGACGACCCTGCAGCGAGCCGGCACGTTCGCCTACGACGGCTACGACATCGGCGAGGTGCAGTTCGGCATCACCTGCCATGCCCCGAAGACGATCGTGCAATACGAGTTCAGCACGACGACGCCCACGGCGAGCCAGCGGGTCTGGAAGGAGCTGACCACGACGTTCAGCTGGTTCGGACCAACGCTGAAGCGCGGAGCCACCGCAACTTCGACGTTCAACGCGGCGAACCCGCCGGCGCGTCTGGTCGGCGTGGGCTGCTGAGGTGAGGGAGGCCTGCCATGTCGAGCCAAGGAGCACGGACATGATTCGCCTACGTTCCACCGTAGTAGTTGCCCTCACCTTGGTGCTGCTAGGCGCGATCCTCGTGACCACCAGCGCCGCCTCTCCCAGTCAGGCCGGGCTGGCGTATATGACCGGCTCGCTGACCCGTGGACCGACCTGGGTGTGGGTCGCCGGCGCAAACGGTGCAGGCCGCCACAGGCTTGGTACCGGCTTCTCACCAGTTCTGTCACCTAACGGCCGCCTCGTGGCCGTAGCACCAGAGGCGGGCTCAGCGGTCACCGTGTACTCCTCGAGCGGACGCGTGCTCGGCAGATTCTTCAGTTCCACGCGGTACCAGACGCACACCTTCGCCTGGTCGCCGGACTCGCGGTACCTGGCGGTCGCGCTGCAATCGGCAACCGGCTCCCACTCGGGGCCGTGCCTGGTGGTGATCGACACGCGCACCACTCGGGTGAGAACGATCGCCAACGGCTCAGTGCAGGGCGTGAGCTTCGCTCCGAATGGCGCCGACCGGGTCGTTTACGGGCTCGGGAAGAGCGGGGGCGATTCGTCCAATCTGTACACCCTGGGCGCAACCGGTGGTCAGGTCAAGCAGCTGACCCACGACGGTGTCAGCCTCAATCCGGTTTGGGGTGTGCGCGGGATCGTGTTCGACCGCGAGACGCCCCGAACTCGTTACGGCCTGCCCTCGTACCCCGCCTATCAGCTGTACCTGCTCGCCGGCAGCCATCTGACCCGGATCACGCACATGAGCGTCGGCTGGGAGGGAGAGGGTCTGATCCCGGAAGCGATCTCGGCCGACGGCACGAAGCTGGCGGCGAACTGGATCGGCGATGACGTGGATCAGGGCTGGACTGTCAACATCGCCGCGCGCTCGGTGCATGAGCTTCCGCCGAGCTTCACCGCGGACGGGATCTCGCGTGACGGCCGCCGGGTCCTGCTCGACAGCATGTTCGGACTCGAGTTCGCGCCGACCACGAGCAAGATCGAGACGATCCCGTTCGCCGGTGGCCGGCTCACCATGCTCGTCACACCCGGCGGCGAGGCGAGCTGGGATCAGTAGCCCTGCTGACCGGTTGGATCAGCCCGCGTAGTTGTTGAACACCCCTGCACCGAACACGGAGAGCCCGGTTACGCCCCCGTAGCCGAGGGTGTGCAGCCCAAACAGCTTCTCGATCGACGCTAGCAGCGAGAAGTGATTGAAGTAGTCGATCACGTCGGTGCTGTTCGGCTTGACGTACTGCGAGATCAACAGCAGGCCGACCTGGCCACCGCCACCCATGGGCGTGGTCTCGCCGACGCCGAGTGAGGTGGACGGCGTCGTGCTCGTAGGCGTCGTCGTCGTCGAGCTGGTAGTGGAGGTCGAACTGGTAGTGGAGGTCGAGCCGGTAGCGGAGGTCGAACTGGTGATCGAGGTCGAGCCGGCTGTCGAGGTTGTGTTCGTGGTGGAGTCCGTGGTCGACGTCGTGGTCGTGCTTGCCGGAGCGGTCGTGGTCGTGGTCGCCCCTGTAGTCGTCGTACTCGTCGTGGTTGTCGTGCCCGCCCCCATCGCCGCCGGTGGCACCGGGGGCGGGGTCGTCAGCGTCCGCAGGTTCGCGTACGACGACGGACCGCAGCACGCGCTCGGGTCGGCGTCCGGACCCGTCTGCGGGGCCTGGTCGAATGTGATCGCGATCAGCCCACCATCCTTGTACGCGGGCGAGTGCTTGATCTCCGGCACCACCGACTTGAGGAAGCGGTTGGCGCCGGCGAGCGCGGGACGGGTGTGCGGCTTGCACGGCGCTTCGCTGCCGTCTTCGCACGGGGACGGAATTATGTAAGCGAGCGACGGAGTGCTGCTGTCGCTCTTCAGGTCGCCCGCGAGTTGGCCGAGGCCCACCTCATGGCTGCGGCAGGCGCCATCGCTCGTCAGCGAGCGGAAGTACACGAACGGGTTGCGCCACGCGAGATAGCTGTTGCTCGTACGCGCGGTCTGCGGCTCCTTGCTGCCGAGCTTCGGCACCTTGCACGCTGTCGGAGCGGTCGCGCTCACGCCCTGGAGGTAGGCCTTCCAGGTATCGCCGGCGCTCGTCAGCTGACCGGCGAGCGTCCTGGCGGCGGCCGGATACACGCATCCCGTGCCCAGGATCTGGCCGCGGGGACCCTTGCGGCCGGGTTTGATGCGCGAGAACACGGGGCAGTCGGACGCCGTCTGGACGGTCGGACCCTGGCCGCTGATCAGGGCGATCTCGTTGGCCAGCGGCGCCCCCGCCACCGCGTAGTAGTTGTAGATCAGCTCCCCCTCCCGGCGCAGCGCTCCGCTGAGGTAGCCGGCGCTCGCGCCGGCGACGAAGGATTTCCGAAAGCCGCGATCCGAGAGGACGATCAGAAATACGTGCTTGACGGGCGGAAGGCCGCCGTATCCAGTCGACGATGACGTCGTCGTTGTGCCGCTCCCGCCACCGCTCGCCGAGGTCGGCGACGTGCTGGGCGAGGCGGATGCCTGCGCGGGCGTAGCCGTCGCGCCGGCCCCAGCGCCTGCGCCGGAGCCGCCGCCACCACCTGACGCCGCCGAGCCCGCAGCGGATTGCACGGTCGGCGCGGCTGGGGTCGTATGTCCCAGGCCCACCACGATCAGCGGTGCGCTGGCCAGCGTCGCGACGCTCGTCCCTCCGACAAGCGAGCCCACGATCACCCCGAACCCGAGCAGTCCGATTACCGCAACCGCAGCGGCGCGTGGCCCGGGCATCGTGACCTGCAGCCCGCGCGGGGCAGGGCCGGGCTCTCGAACGGCGTCAGCCAGGGGGGTTCCGGGTGGCAGCGTCGGGGCGGAGCCTTGCTCCCGGAGCGCCCCGATCAGCCCCGCGACCTGCGCCGGCAAGGGCCCTCGCCGAGTCCCGCACTCCACGCAGTAGCGCTGGTCGTGCGCGAGCCGCGCCTGGCACTCCGCGCACCGGTCGGCGGAGGACGACGCGGTCGGAGCGGCGGTCTCGGTGATCATCGGCGGCCGACCAGTCTCGCCGCCCGTACGGTCGAAGTTGTGAACATCTTGAGTCCGGCGCCGGCCTCGGCGGAGACACCGTTTCGACCCGTCTCGGTCACGCCATGTTCACAATTATCCCCCGATGGCGCCGGATACTAGGACGCGGGGGGCGCTGCGGCGCGCCCACAATCAGGAACACAGTGGAGATGGAGACCAAGCGGTGGCGACCAATCCGGAGAACCGCGAGCACGAGGCGAGACCGGACGCGCCGACGCGCGAGCTGACTGCCGTCCCCGCCGCCGCCTCGGGGGATCACTGCAGCAATTGCGGAGCGCCCCTCGCGCACGATCAACGCTACTGCGTGCAGTGCGGCGAGCGGCGCGGCCAATCGACATTTCCGAAGGCCGAGCCGGTCACCGAGGTGCGATCGTCTCGGACCCGCTCGAGGCCCGCTGCACGTCCGCCGCGAATGTCATCCGGCGCCACGCTGGTGGCCGGGGTGGGGGTGCTGCTGCTGGCGATCGGGCTCGGCGTGCTGATCGGGCATCTCGGAAAGAGCCCGGCGACGCCGAAAGCCAGCGCCGGCCCCGAGGTGATCACCGTGCAGGGCGGCGGGGCCTCGACCGCCGCGGCGGCGACGACGGCGTCCACCCCGACGAGCGCCCCCAAGCACGTCAACAGCAACAGCCTCACCAAGAAGGCGCAGACCAAGTTGAAAGCGACCACCGCCTCCAAGACGGTCCAGAAGAAGGTCACTCAGGCCGCCGGCAAGGTCCTCGGGAACTCGAACAACCTGGCGCCGCCCACCGCCACAACGGGAAGCAGCTGTAGCAACGGCCAGGCCGGATGCCAGAACGGAAAGTTCACTGGGAACTTCTTCGGGCCGTGAGAGGAGTCTGAAGATGCGGATACCCGGACGCGGAAAACCTGCGAAGCCTGAGCCAGATGCCGACTCGACCACGGCGGCGAGCGCCACCGCCGCGAGCCAGGCACCCACCAACGCACCAACCGAGAGCCAGGTGATCGATCTCGAGCGACGGCGTGACGTGCTGAAGGCACGAGTGGCCGAGTTGCAATGGGACCTTGGCGGTCTGGTCTACGAGATGGCGATCCGGGACCGGATACGGGTTGACGTGCTGATCAAGCGTGCGGCGCTGCTCCAGGACGCCGACTCAGAGCTCGGCGAGATCGAACGGATCCTGCACCTCGAGCACAGCGCCACGGCCGGCGTGTGCGCTTCGTGCGCAGCGCCGCACAGCACCGGAGCGTCATTCTGCTGGCAGTGCGGGCAGCCGATCCTCCAGCAGGTCACCAGCGACTCGATCTTCTGAGGAGTCCAGACGACCGTTCTTAGCCGAAGCGTCCGGCGACGTAGTCCCGCGTGCGTGGGTCCGACGCGGCGCGGAAGATCGTCTCGGTGTCGCCGTACTCGATCAGCGTGCCCGACCGGTCAGCGCCGGTCGAGTCGAGACTGAAGAACGCGGCGCGGTCGGCCACGCGCGCGGCCTGTTGCATGTTGTGGGTGACGATCACGATCGTGAACCGGTGCTTGAGGTTGTGCATGAGGGCCTCGATCGCCGCCGTGGACACCGGGTCGAGCGCCGACGCCGGCTCGTCCAGCAGCAGCACGTCCGGCTCGATCGCGATCGACCGGGCGATGCACAGACGCTGCTGCTGACCGCCGGACAGGCCGAGTGCGCTGTCCCGTAGCCGGTCCTTGACCTCGTCCCACAGCGCGGCCTGGCGTAGCGCCTCCTCCACCCGGTCGTCCAGTTGGTGCTTCAGACCGAGGTTCCGGGCGGCCCAGGCGACGTTGTCGTAGATCGACTTCGGAAACGGGTTGGGCTTCTGAAACACCATCCCGATGCGGCGGCGCACCTCGACCCGGTTGGCGCGGCTTCCGTACAGGTCGTGGCCGTGGTACAGGACCTGACCCTCGAGGCGGAACGCAGGGATCGAGTCGTTCATCCGGTTGAGGCTGCGGATGAAGGTCGACTTACCGCACCCAGAAGGACCGATCACGGCGGTTACGAGGTTGCGGTAGATCTTCAGCGTAGTGCCGACCAGAGCGGGGTTGGCCCCGTAGTACACCGCCATGTCGCGGATGTCGAAAACCACGGGGCGGGTTTCGGTCCCGCCGCCGTTCGCCTCGGGTCGGATGACCGGGAGGACCGGCTCCGTCCGGATCCGGACGCGCCCCGCCGGCTGCTCGCCGCGGATGATCTGGCTAGCGGTCCGGCTGTCCCGGTCCCGGTCGGTCATTGGCCCATCTTCGCACGGCTGCGCGCGAGGATCACACGCGCGCCGACGTTGGCGATCAGGATGAAGATCATCAGCACGAGCGCGGCGGCCCAGACCCGGTCCACGGCCGAGGCCAGCGGCAGGTCATAGGACTGAAGGATGAAAATCGGGATGCTGGGGACACCGCCGAAGAGGTTGAACGACGTGGCGGTCTGGTTGAACAGCGAGTCGCAGATCAAGAGCGGCGCGGTCTCGCCGGCGGCGCGGGCGATGGCCAGGATCGCGCCGGTTACAAGCCCTCCCATGGCGGCCGGAAGGATCACCGTGAGCACGGTGCGCCAGCGGTTCACGCCGAGCGCGTCCGCGGCCTCGCGCAGGCTGCCGGGGACCAGCAGCAGCACTTCCTGGCTGGCCCGCGCCATCAGCGGGAGCATCACGATCGACAGCGCGACCGCGCCGGCGAAGCCGGACTCTTTATGCAGCGGAATCACGAGCAGCCCGTAGACGAAAAGCCCGACCACGATGGTCGGAAGGCCCTGCATCATGTCTAAGGCAAGCTTGAGGATCCGCCCCGTCCGCGACCGTGCGCCGGCGAACTCGGTCAGGTAGAGCCCCGTGAGGATCCCGATCGGCACAGCGATCACCGCTGCGGCCGCGACGATCTCGAGCGTCCCGAGCAGCATGTTGGCGATCCCCCCGCCGGCCAGGCCCTGTGAGTTGTGGACGACGAAGCCAAGGCTGAGCGACGACGCACCGCGGGACGCCACCCCGTACGCGACGATGATCAGCACCGCCACCGCCGCCAGCGCCGCGGCGGTCGCGGTGACCCGGACGAACCGGTCGGCCACGGAGCGTCGACGGAGGTTTCCCGACGGTGTCAGCGGCGCCGTCGGGTCGAACAGCCCGGTCTCCCCGAGCGTGATTCCAGTCGCCGTGCTCATGACGCTCTCGTCAGCATCCCCACGTCGAAGCGTCCGGCGATCGTTCGCGCCGCGAGGCTCGTGAGCAACGAGATCACCACCAGGACGAGCCCGGCATAGAACATCGCGGCCGTGTGCAGAGGATTCACGGCAGACTCGAACTGAGCGGCGATCTCCGCGGCGACACTCGAGGCGGGCTCGAACCCCGACGCGTGGATTTGGGTCACGTCGCCGATTACGAACGACACCGCGATCGCCTCGCCGAGCGCGCGCCCCAGCCCGAGCACCACGGCCGCGCCGACGCCGGACGCGGTGCTCGGGAGGACGATGCCCCGGATCACCTCCCAGCGGGTGGCGCCGAGGGCCTCGGCGCCGTCCTTGAGCTCCGCAGGGACGGTCAGGAACAGGTCGCGGCTGAGCGCCGAGATGATCGGCAGGATCATCACGGTCAGGACGATTCCGGCGGTAAAGAGACTGATCCCGGTCGTCGAGGCGGGACCGAACAGGGGAATGAACCCGAGCGCGCTGTGCAGACCGGGCTCGAGGTGGTAGATGAACGGGACGAGCACGACGAGGCCCCAGAAGCCGTAGATGATGCTCGGGACCGCCGCGAGCATCTCAACCAACGGACCGACCACCGCGCGCACCCGCCGCGGCGCCATCATGCTGAGGTACAGACCGATCGCGATTCCGAGTGGGGTGGCGAGCACGATCGCGATTATTGAGCTGACCACGGTCCCGTAGATCAGTGCGCCGGCTCCTTCGACGCTGAAATTGGGCGCCCACCGCGTGTGCCACAGGAACCCCAGACCGAAACGGTCGATCGCCGGCATCGCGTTGTTCACCAGCTGGTAGACGACATCGACGAGGGTCGCGACGACGAGCAGACCGGCCAGCGCGCACAGGCCGAACAGGATCCGGTCGCCGACCTTGCCCGCGCTACGAGCGCGCGTTCCCACGCGGGCGCGGGAGCCCCGCTGCCCCAGTGTGAACCTTGCCCTCGCGGACACGGCGCGCAAGCGTAAGGAAAACGCCGTCGCGGCGTTCCGTCACTGCGCACCGTTCACAAGCTTTCCACAACACGGTCACAACCTGGCCACAGTTGACTAAATCGGCATCGCGATGCTTTGCCCGCTCGCGAGGGGCGGCCGGGCCAAACGCCGAGCTTATAGGGATTCCCCTAAGGCGCCGCCGTCAGGCGCCGCCGAAAATTCCCATCGGGAGAAAGGAAGTTCTGCATTGAGGTCCAAGAAATTGGTCAGCCTGACGTGCGCAGGGTTGCTGGCCGGCTGTGTCTTCGGCCTGAGCTCCGCTGCCGCGTCCGCCGCCACCCCCACGCTCAACGGTGCCGGGTCGACATTGGTCGCCCCGATCGAGGCCGAATGGGCCGCGGTCTGGGACACGGCCAATAAGACCCTCGTCAACTACTCCCCCGTAGGCTCGGGAACCGGGGAGAAGGACATCGCCGCCGGCCTGGTGGACTTCGGCGCCTCCGACGCACCGCTGTCCGTGTATCCAACCGCTCCGGCCAACCTCATCCAGATCCCCTGGGCGCTGAGCGCGACCGGCGTGAGCTATCACCTCAACGGCCTGAAGCCCAAGGGCTCGACCCTCAAGCTAACCGGGTCGGTACTCGCCCAGATCTATCTCGGCCAGATCACGAACTGGGGTAGCAAGGCGATCAAGAACCTGAACAAGGGCGTGAAGATCCCCAACAAGCGGATCACGGTGTTCTTCCGCAGCGACGGATCCGGGGACACGTACGCGTTCACCAGGTACCTGTCAGATGTCAGCGGTGCCTTCAACTCCAAGGTCGGGAGCTCGACCACCGTGTCCTTCCCGGTCGGCTTGGGCGAGGCCGGCAACGAAGGCATGGCGACGGCACTCAAGGCCACGAACGGCGGAATCGCCTACATCGCGGTCTCGTATCTGATCGCCAACAACCTGCCGGCTGTGGCGATCAAGAACGGCGCCGGCAACTACGTGGTTCCGAACCTGAGCGCGATCGCGGCCGCGGCGTCCGGGATCGGTATCCCGGCCAATCGCCAGCTCACGATCGTCGACCCGGGTAGGGGCAAGAAGAAGGCGTACCCGATCTCGACGTTCACCTACGCGTTCGTCCCGACGAATGCCCCGCAGGGAGCGCTGATCCGGTCGTTCATCGGCTACGCGATCACGCAAGGCCAGGACTTCGGGCCCTCACTCGACTTCTCGCCGCTGCCTCAGGCGGTCGTCAACGCGGACGAGGCGGCACTCAACTCGATCAACTGACCGGACTGACATAGAGATGGTCTCCCGGGCCCGGGCGCGTGCGCGCCCGGGCCCCGGGGTCATGTTGGGCGCCGGGACGGCCGGTTCGCTACCGCAGTTCCACCTCTAGCAGGCGCTCGAGGCGAAGAAGGGTGTCGTCCGCGGCTCGGTGATGCACGGTGGCCATGCCGAGTTCAGCGGCCGGGGCGAGGTTGAACGGCAGGTCATCGACGAACACGCACGCGTCCGCCTCCACCCCGATGCGCTCGGCGCCGAGGACGTAGATCTCGGGCGAGGGCTTGCGGATCCCGACCTCCCCGGAGATCACCACGGCGTCGAACAGGTCGCCGAGGAGCTCTCGCGGGTAGCGTCTGGTTCCCCACGAGTTGGACACCAGCCCCGTGCGGACACCGGCGGAGCGGGCCCGGCGAACGCCTTCGATCATTTCCTCGTCTGGCACCGAGCCGGCGAACAGCCGGTCGACCAGGCCGATCGCGTCGACCCCGAGCAGGGGCGCGAGCTGGGTCTCGAACTCCTCCTCGGAGACCGTGCCGGTCTCGAACGCGATCAGCAGGTCGCGGGAGCTCGGGTCGTTGCGGAAAGCGCTCGCGATCGCATCCGGCTCGAGTCCCTCGAGCTCGCAGAAGGCACGGAACGAAGCGAACACGTCGCTGGTCAGGACCCCGCCCCAGTCGACCAGCAGCCCCCGATAAGGCGCCGCCGTCAGGCGCCGCCGACCAACCCGGTTCGTTCCGTCCTCAGAAACCATCGCGCGAGGTCGCCAGCGCTCGATCGGCGATCTCGACCACGCCCTCCTCGAACGACTTGAGGTACGGATCGTCGGTCGCGCCGGACAGAGCCCGTTTGTAGTTGCCCTCCATGAACACGACCGCCTTCCACAGGGCGAGTGTCATGTACCAGTTCAGCGCGTTCACCGAGCGGCCCGAGCGTTCCTCGTAGCGTGTGGTGAGCTGCTCGCGGGTCGGGAAGCCGGGCAGGAGGGTGACGTTGTTCAGGTTGAACTTGCCGACCCGATCGCCCGGCTGGGTCCAGTGCATGAGCAGGTAGCCGACGTCGGCCAACGGGTCGCCGATCGTCGCCATCTCCCAGTCGAAGATCGCCACCAGGCGCGCCGGCGCCGTGGCGGCGAACATCGTGTTGCCGAGCCGGAAGTCACCGTGCACCACCGTCGCCGGTCCGGACTGCGGCAGGTTCCCCGCCAGCCATCGCCCGACCTCCTCGACCTGGGGGAGCTCACGCGTCTGGTTGTGCTCCCACAGTCCCGTGAAGCGGCGCAGCTGGCGCTCCAGATAGCCCGTCGGCTTGCCGAAGCCCTCGAGACCGAGCATGGTCCAATCGACGGCGTGCAGCTCGACGAGCGCGTCTATCAGCTCTTCGGCGATCTGCGACCGCTGCTCGGGGTTGTCGAGCGCGGGCGGGATCGAGTCGGCCATGACCTCGCCGGTGACGAACTCCATGACGTAGAACGGGGCGCCGATGATGCTCGCGTCATCGCAGACCGCGAGCACCTTGGGCACGCGCACCGGCGTGCGCTCGAGCGCGCGCAGCAGCCGAGCTTCGCGCAGCACGTCGTGGGCGCTCGGCGGCAGCGGGCCACGCGGCGGGCGCCGGAGTACCACGCTGGACGAAAGCGCGAACGTGACGTTGGAGTGACCTTCGCCGATGGGCGTGGCCGTGAGGTCTCCGCCCGGGTCGAGACCGTTGGTCCCGAGCCACTCGATCAGCGGCTCGAGCACGAGCAGCGGCTCGCGCGTGTTGGCGGCCGCCTGGGCGTGCGTGCGGACGATGTCGTCGGGGGCGAGCGCGGTGGCCATCGAGTCCGTGAGCCTAGCGGCGGCAGCTACTCTCGGATGACGCCATGCCTGAGCTACCCGAGGTCGAGATCACCGCGCGTCTGATCGGCGCTGCCGTCGCCGGCAGCGAGATCGAGTCTGCGCTCGCGCCGGGGATCAATGCGCTCAAGACGTTCGATCCGCCTCTGACCGCGCTGCCGGGCCGGCGAATCGAACGTGTCGGGCGGCGCGGCAAGCTGTTCCTGATCGAGCTCGACGGCGATCTCGTGATCGAGATCCACCTGATGTCGGCCGGGCGCCTGCAGCTTTTCGACACTCGTGCGTCACTGCGCGATCGCACCTCGCGCTTCCTGCTGCGACTGGCCGATGGTCGCGAGCTGCGCCTGCGCGAGTTCGGCACGCGTCAGCGCGCCTGGGTGAAGTTGCTGCGCGCGGACGACGTCGCCGGCGAGGAGACGATCGCCGAGCTCGGACCCGAGGCGTGGCCCGACCCACCGCCGTTCGACGAGCTTCTCGACCAGCCGCGCCCGCTGTACGCGCTGTTACGCGACCAGCACGTGATCGCCGGCATCGGGCGCTCGTGGGTCGACGAGATCCTCCACGCCGCGATGATCTCGCCGTTCAAGCGAGGTTCCGATCTCGAGCCCGCCGAGGCCGAGCTCCTGCGCGAGACCACCGTGCGCGTCCTCGGCGACTCGATTGCGCACTACGAGCAGACCCTGTCCTTGCCGATCCCGGACAAGCTGCCGATGCCGCTCACCGTCCACCGACGCAACGGTGAGCCGTGCCCGCGGTGTGGCGACCAGCTCGAGGCGGTGTTCTACGAGGACTACGTGATGTGTTACTGCCCGACCTGCCAGACCGAGGGCAAGCTGCTCAAGGACCGCCGGCTGTCGCGGCTGTTGAAGTAGGCCTCGTCGTTACCTCTGGCGACCGCGTTCTCTCAGCTAGGATCCGACCGCCATGGCACTCGAGCCCGGCGCCACCGCCCCCGATTTCACCCTGCCCGACCAGCACGGCGACCCCGTGAAGCTGTCGGACCTCAGGGGCCAGACGGTGGTCCTCTACTTCTACCCCAAGGCCGACACGCCCGGCTGCACCACCCAGGCCTGCGGCGTGCGCGATCACCGCGCCGACTACGACCGGTCGGGCACCGTCGTGCTCGGCGTGTCCCCGGATCCCGTCAAGCCGATCGCCAAGTTCGACGAGAAGTACGGGCTGGGTTTCCCGCTCCTCTCCGACGAGGACCACTCGGTGGCGGAGGCGTACGGGGTGTGGGTCGAGAAGCACCGCTACGGCCGCACGTACATGGGAAACGAGCGGACCACGTTCGTGATCGGGCCGGACGGGACGATCAAGGACGTATTCCGGAACGTCAAGCCCGACCAGCACGACGATCTCGTGCTCGGTGCGGTGGCCGGGAGCTAGGTCGCTCTACTGAAGACCCTCACGGGCCTCGCGCACCAGGGTGACGGCCTCGGGGAAGATGTGTGCCATCACCGTGCGCAGCTGCTCGGCCTGCTGCTCCGTCGTCCCCTGGATGTTGATGCGGTTCATCGCCGCCACCGTCAGATCGACCGCGAGCTTGATCGCGTTGTCGGCCCAAGCCAGGCGTTGAGCGCCTTGCATCTGCTCGGCGAACTCGCCGAGCCGGCGCTGCAGCTCATCGGGATCTCCGAACAGGCCTCCGAATCCACTTCCTTCCATGAGACCAATGGTACCCACCTCGTCGCTCCGCGCGGAATCCGAATTTTGCGGCGCCGCCTGGCGGCAGCGCCTTCGGATCCGACTTAGACTGGGAGGCATGCAGCCCGAACAGCGGCTCGAATACGAGGCCCGAGTGCGCAACCGGCAGGTGGCGCTGGCGGGCGCGGCCGGCATCCTGGTCATCCTCGCCGTGCTCGTCCAGCTGCCCGGCGCGCACGTCAAGGTCAACGAGCAGACGCTGGGGCTGATCACCGAGCACAAGCGGATCGGGCTCGATCTGGCCGGCGCGATCCTGAGCGCTCTCGGCTCGCTGGCGCTGGGATGGACGCTGGCCTACCTGTTCGGCGCCGCCCGCGCGCGCGACCCCCGGACGAGGCCGCCCATCATGGGACAGGTCTCGATCGCTGCCGGCGTGATCGCCGCGGTGGCCGGCGTCGCGTCGGCGATCGCGTCGGGCGTCGCCGCCGACGACTTCGTCAGCCACGGCAGCCAGACGTGGCCCGAGGCCAACGCGCTGCTCCACAAGTCGTGGGTCGTGATACCCGAAATCGGTGTCTACCTCGGCGCTCTGCTGATCGCCGTCTCCCTCGTGATGGTGTCCCTGGGCGCGATGCGAGTCGGGCTCCTTCCCCGCTTCATGGGCTACCTCGGGATCATCGCCGGCATCCTCACGATCATCCCGCTCGTTCCGATCCCGATCGTCGAGGCGTACTGGCTCGTGGCGGTGGCCTACCTGCTGAGCGGCCGCTGGCCGAGCGGAGTGCCGCCGGCCTGGACCACCGGCACCGCGGTCCCGTGGCCGAGGAGCCAGCAGGTCCGCGCGTCCCGAGGGCAGGGGCGCGGCCGGGTGCCGCGGGCCACTCCGGCGCCCGAGCCCGTATCGCAGCCAGCCGGCGGGCCGGCACCGGGCACCACGCGATCTACCACCCCGAAGCGCAAGCGGAAACGCCGGAAATAGTTCCGCCCGCTCGCGGCGACTCGTCTATCCGTCCGGTTGGCTAAGCCCAACCAGGGCGACTGCCGATCCTCCCGTCAGCTGTCCCGGCTCCTGTCCACGCCGGGGGTCGGGACAGGTTCGCTTAGCCAGGCGACTGGAGAGCGAAAAATAGACGCAGCTACCGACCGGTCTTGGCCACTCGCCTGGGGCGCAGATCGGAAACGGCGCTGCGCGGGCTCGATTAGGCGGCCGTCGGGCGGCAGAACGCCGTTCGGCGGTCGCCGTTCATCGTGCCTGGACGGCCGCTGGACGGCCGCCACCGGCCGCTCAACGATCCGGTCTTGAGGACCGCCGCGTCCGGGTGCACCTTACGCGCTGATAGGCAACCTCTCACAGGAGGGAATAGATGGAAGCCGCAAACATCGGGGCGCGCGAGGCCGACGTGGCGCCGGCGCCCGAAGCCCGGGCGATGGGGTGGACCCCGGCCGACCCCGGTCCTCTGGGCCTCGCCGCATTCGCGGGCACCACGTTCATGCTCAGCCTGATCAACTCCGGGCTGGTAGGCACGCACAAGCTGCCCGGTGGTGGCCTGCTGCCAATGGTGGCCGCGCTGGCGCTCGCCTATGGCGGCGCCGCTCAGTTCCTGGCCGGTATCTGGGAGTTCCGGACCGGGAACACGTTCGGCGCCGTGGCGTTCTGCTCATACGGCGCGTTCTGGATCTCGTTCTACTTCATCGTCCAGTCCGTAGGCAAGAACCTGCCGACCGAGGTGTTCAGCGGGCTCGGGCTGTACCTGTGGATGTGGGGGATCTTCACGGCGTACATGTTCATCGCGTCGCTGCGGACGACAGGCGCCGTGGCGTTGGTGTTCCTGTTGCTGGCGATCACGTTCATCATCCTCGGCATCGGCAACTCGTCGCTGGCGGGCACCGCCTCCGCCACGAACGGCACGATTAAGCTGGGCGGCTGGGTCGGGATCATCACGGCGATCGCCGCGTGGTACGCGTCGTTCGCCGGCGTGCTCAACTCGACCTTCGGCCGGGTGGTCGCTCCGGTGGTTCCGCTCAGGCGCTGAGGCGAGGCGAGAAAACCCCACGCCCAGGCTCGCCTGGTAGTAGAAATAAGGCAAGAAATGACCCTTGGAGCGCCGGCGGCGACGCTGGCGCTCCGGGCTGTCCAGCCATCGGATGCCCGTCCGCGCGAACGGGGGCAAGAGAGAGGAGGAGAGCTGAAGTGGCTGATGTGACCCAAAAGCCGCCCACCGCGCAGGAGATCGCGGAGGCTTCGGCCTCAGAGGCGCAGATCGCTGTCCACTGGCGCGAGGAGGAGTACTACCCTCCGCCAGCCGAGTTCGTTGCGCAGGCCAATGCGAACGAGCCCTCGATTCTCCAGCGCTTCAGCGCGCAGAACTTCCCGGAGTGCTACGCCGACTACGCCGAGATGCTCACGTGGGAGCGCAAGTGGGACACGATCCTCGACACGAGCAACCCGCCCTTCTTCAAGTGGTTCGTCGGCGGGCGCCTGAACGCGTGCGTCAACTGCGTCGACCGCCATCTGGAGACTCGAGCTGACAAGAACGCGATCATCTGGGTTCCCGAGTCCGAAGAGGCCGAGGCGCAGGAGATCACGTACGCCGACCTCCACCGGCGCGTCAACGAGTTCGCCGCACTGGTGCGTGACTTCGCCGGCCTGGGGAAGGGCGATCGGATCACCTTCCATTTGCCGATGGTCCCCGAGCTGCCCGTGTCGATGCTGGCCTGCGCTCGCCTTGGCGTGATCCACTCCGAGGTGTTCGGCGGGTTCAGCGGCGCCGCCTGCGGCCAGCGGATGGCCGACGCCCATAGCACCGTGCTGGTCACGATGGACGCGTACTCCCGCAACGGGGACCTGATCGACCACAAGGTCAAGGCCGACGAGGCGATCGAGGAGGCCCGCAAGGAGGGGATCGAGGTCGAGAAGGTGCTCGTGTGGAGGCGCATCCCGGGCGAGTACCACTCAGAGAGCCCGATGGTCGAGGGGCGCGACTACTTCATCGACGAGGTGCTCGAGAAGTACTCGGGGGCAGAGGTGGAGCCCGAGTCGATGGCCGCCGAGGACACGCTGTTCTTGATGTACACGAGCGGTACCACGGGTCGCCCGAAGGGCGCTCAGCATTCCACCGGCGGCTACCTGGCCTACGTGACCGGGACGTCGAAGTACTACCAGGACATCCACCCGGACGACACGTACTGGTGCTTCGCCGATATCGGCTGGATCACCGGCCACTCCTACATCGTCTACGGCCCGCTCGCGCTCGGCACCACGAGCGTGATGTACGAGGGGGTGCCGACATATCCGGACCCGGGGCGGCCGTGGCGGATTGCCGAGAAGCTCGGCGTCGACATCTTCCACACCGCACCGACCACGATCCGGATGCTGCGCAAGCTGGGTCCGGACGAGCCGGCCAAGTACGACTACCACTTCAAGACCATGACGACGGTCGGCGAGCCGATCGAGCCCGACGTGTGGCGGTGGTACTACGACTTCGTCGGCAAGGGGAGGGCCGCGATCACCGACACGTGGTGGATGACCGAGACCGGCGGCTTCCTCGGCTCGACGCTGCCAGGGCTTCAGCCGATGAAGCCCGGCAGCTGCGGTCCGGCCGCGCTCGGCCTCCAGCTCGTCATCTACGACGAGAACGGCGAGGAGATCCCGCGCGGCTCCGGCAAGGCCGGCTACATCTGTGTGCGCAACCCGTGGCCCGGCCGGATGAGCACGGTGTGGGGCCAGGACCAGCGGTTCATCGACACCTACTACGCGCGGTTCAACAAGGACAAGGACTCGAAGGACTGGCGTGACTGGCCGTTCATGTGTGGCGACGGCGCCGTCGAGGCCGAGGACGGCTACTTCCGGATCCTCGGCCGGATCGACGACGTGATCAACGTCGCCGGGCACCGGCTCGGGACCAAGGAGCTCGAGTCGGCCGCGATCATGGTCGACGAGGTAGCCGAAGCGGCCGCGGTCCCGGTCATCGACGAGATCCGCGGCAAGATCGTCGAGATGTATGTGGCGCTCAAGCCAGGCGTCGAGGCCGGCGACGACGTCGCCCAGAAGGTCTCCCAGATGATCGTCAAGGAGATCGGGGCCATCGCCAGGCCGAAGAATGTCTGGGTCGTCAAGGACATGCCGAAGACCCGCTCGGGGAAGATCATGCGGCGCGTGATCGCCGCCGTTTCCAACTTCGCCGACGTCGGCGACACTTCAACGCTCGCCAACCCGGAGATCGTCGAGGACATCCGCCACCACGTGCAGAGCGAGAAGGTGGCTCACGGCGAGGTGCCGCGCGAGCTGTCCGAGCAGGAGAAGCAGGAGATCGCCGCGTACGGACACGCGGAGTAGCGCCTCTCCGGATCCGCTGGGTCGCGTCCGCTCGCAGATTTTGCGGGCGGACGCGAACGTATGTCCGCGTACCGAGGACGTTAGTCAGCCACGCTGCCGGGGGTAGAGAACCTCTAAAGGGTGTTCTCTTGAACGGCCAGCTCGAGGGCAAGATCAAAGAAGAACAGAAGGTCGAGGAGAACTAGGCGAGGACGGGGCGTGGGGCGGAGGCGCCCTACACCCCGAGCCGACGGCTTAGATCCGCCACGTGCCGGCGCGCCACCGGGATTACCTGGCCGTCGGCGAAGGCCAGTTCGGCTGTGCCTCCGAGCAGGGGACGGAGCTCGACCGCGCGGGCCAGGTTGGCGACGTACTGGCGGTGCACGCGGATGAAGCCGAACTGTTGCCACCGCCGCTCGACCTCGCTGAGCGTGTTGCGCAGCAGGTAGCGGCCGTCCTCGGTGACGATTCGGACGAAGTCGCCGTGCGACTGGACGTAGAGAATTGCGCCGCGGTTGATCAGTCGGGTCGCGCCGCCCCTCGCGCTCGCCACCGCGACCATCTCGCTCTCGCCGGCCGCTTGAGTGCGCGGCTGCCGGCCATGCCCGTTGTCATCTGGGTGGGACTCGGTTCTCTCAACCGCCGCCGACACCCGTTCGAGCGCCTCCTCGAGCCGGCGCCGGCTGACCGGCTTGCGCAGGTAGTCCAGCGCGCGCAACTCGAAGGCGTCCACCGCGCCGCTGTCGTAGGCGCTCACGAACACGAGCTGGGGCGGCGAGGCGAAGCGTGTGAGCACTCGACCGAGCTCGACCCCGTCGAGATCGGGCATGCGGACATCGAGGAAGATCGCGTCGTAGGCCTGGTGGGAGGCCTTGAGCAGCGCGTCGTGGCCGCCGAACGCGCATTCGACCTCGTGCACCGCGGGAAAGCTCCGCAGGAGCCGCGCCAGGTCCTCGAGCTGGGTGTGCTCGTCGTCGACGGCGAGGATCGTGAGCCCGTCCGCGCTCATACCGATCCGGCCAGCTCGGGCTGCACGACCTCCCCGCGCAGGTTCGGCACGGTCATGACGGCGGTCGTTCCCCGTCCGAGATCCGACTCGATCCGCAGCGCATAGCGCTGGCCGAACGTCGCTCGCAACCGGGCATCCACGTTGGAGACGCCGATGCCCCCGCCGGCGCCCGCGAGCACCGACTCGAGCCGCTCGGGCTCGATGCCGATCCCGTCGTCGGATACCCGCAGCTCAAGGTCGCCGCGCACGATCCGAGCGGAAATCGTCACCCGCCCACTCCCGGCCCGCCGCTCAACCCCGTGGCGCACCGCGTTCTCGACCAGCGGCTGGACCGACATCGCCGGCACGACGGTCTCACGCGTCTCCTCGGGCACGTCGACGCTGACGTGCAGGATGCCGCGGAAGCGCGCCTGCTCGAGGCGCAGGTAGCGCTCGACGTGGTCGATCTCCTCGCCGAGCGTCACGTACGAGCGGCCGTCGCGGAACAGGTAGCGCGTGAACTCGGCGAAGTCGATCAGCAGGTCGCGCGCCTCCTCGGGCCGGGCGTGGATGTCGCCGGCGACCGCAGCCAGCGCGTTGTAGATGAAATGCGGCGAGATCTGCGCGCGGAGGGCCCGGAGCTCGGCCTGGGCGACGCGCTCCTCCTGTGCGGCCGCCAGCGACAGCTCCACCTGTGCCGAGACCAGGCTGGCCGCTTCCTGGACAACTCGCAGCTCGTGGTGGCTGGGCCGCCCGACGGATCGGTAAAAGGTGATCAGCGTGCCGATCCGTCTGTCCTGGGCGATCAGCGGCGCCAGCACGGCCGAGCGCAGCGGGCAGGTGGGATCGGAGGAGATCAGCCGCGGCACGATGTGCATGTGGTCGTCGCGGGCGCGCTCGAGCAGCCGCGAGAGCAGGTCGCCCGGCCGCACCTGTTCGCGACCCTCACCGTCGATCGCCAGCACCGCGCGCGTATCGGCCAACGCGACCGCGGCGGCGCCCATCAACTCCCGCAGATGCGGGACGGCTCGCTCGGCGTTACGGCCCGTCAACCCCTTGCGCAGGTGGGGGAGAGTGGTCGTGGCAGCGTGTAGGGCGGCCTGCATGGCCGCCTCCGGGCTTTTCGAGGCGCGCGGACCGTGCATGGCACGCCATACCGCGGCGATGATCGCGGCAAGCCCAATCCCTAAGCCGACGCCCAGAGCCAGATCCATGGTGAGCCTCACAAATCTTACCGATCCTTGTGTCGGTTGTTACTCAGGCCGAGGCGCCGCCGTCGCCGACGCCGCTGTGATGACTGGGGCGACAGTCCGGTGCGCACGACAGGCCGGTGAGAGCCACCCCGCTCGATCCGTTGCCGTCGATCGACGTCGATGATTCGCCGGTGGAGCCGAACGTCTCCGCTCCGCCGCCCGAGTCAACCACCGCGCACAGGTCCAGCGCCGGGGGGCACCTGACGGCCTCGGGAGTGTTGCCGGTGACCGACGTCGAGGCCGACGGCTGGCCGGTCTGCGGATTGAACGTGATCCCTTGCCCGCCGGTGTCGATCGCGGAGCATTGGGTCGTGGCGGGGCAGCTCACGCCGACGAGTTCATTGCTGCTGGTCGTGTCGATCTGGTGCGTCGATACGACCGCCCCCCGACGGAGGCGTAAACGTGACCTCCTCGCCGCTCGAGTCGACCGCGGTGCACTGCGTGGCGGACGGACACGCGACCGACAGCGGCACGGCGTTCGTGTCGATCGAAGTAGGCGTCGCCCCCGACGGCGACTGCGGATCGAACGTGACCTGCTCGCCCCGGGTATCGATCGCCGTGCACTGCGCCAGCGCCGGGCAGGCCACCGCGATGAGCGCGGAGCCCGCGACCACGGCGTCGGTCGCTCCCTGGGGAGCCTGCGGATTGAACGTGGCCTCGCGGCCCTGGCCGTCCACGGCGACGCACAGAGAAGCGCTCGGGCAAGCCACGGCGTCGAGGCCGGTTCCGGCGGCATGGCTGTCGACGGTGACAGCCACCGACCACGCCAGGCTCGCGTGGGCCACATTGGGCACCGCCAGGAGCGCCAGCCAGCACGAGACCACCGCGGTACACCGCATCGCGCCCACCTCCATCGCGTGCATCACGACGAACGCCCCTTACCTCTTCACCGCTCCGGGTTATAACACCGCGCGGGCTCGGCCGGGAGTCGCAGAGACAGCTCCGGTGAACCCGGCGTGCCATCGCTTGCGGTTCGAACGACCCTGCGCTAGCTTGCGCTCCGCGTCCGGAGGGGGGCGGGAAGACCAGTCACGCCTGGAAGGGGTGGAGATGATTCGTTTACGTGCGCTCTCGGCCGCGATCGTATGCGTCGCGCTCGGCGCGACGGCGCCGGCCGCTTTCGGCTCCACCACGTTCCAACCGCGGGTCGACGGGGCGCTTGGCCTCGTGCCGACCGTGCATCAGGACGGGCAAGCGATCGCGCAGGACGTCGCGAGCGGATCCGCCACCTCGGTCACCTACCACGGGGGCTCGGTGATGACGGGCGCGGTCACGGTCCACACCATCTTCTGGGCGCCCTCGGGCTACTCGTTCCAGGCCGGATACCAAACCCTGGTCCAGCAATTCTTCAGCGACTTAGCCAACGACAAGAGCGCTCCTGGAACCTGCACGGCAAACGACTGCAACGCGTTCACTGACCTCAATCAATACTGGGAAGAGACGGGAGTCGATCAGTCGACTCCGCCCGGGGTCACCGACGGCTCCTACGACATCGCCTACGGCACGGCGAGCGATTCGGATACCGATCCCTATCCCCAAGGCGGCCAGTGCGCGTCGCCATATGGCGTCACGACCTGCCTTACCGATGGACAGGTGCAGACCGAGATCAACAACGTCGCTCCGACGAACGAGCGTGGCCTGGGCAACCTGTGGATCGTGTTCCTGCCGGAGAATGTCGACGAGTGCATCAACGTGAGCCTGTGCGGCACGGACTCATTCGGCGGCTATCACGGGGAATTGAACCTAGGGAGCGGCGGGCCAACGATCTACGCCGTCGTGGTCGATCCGAGCATCGAAACCGAAGTCAGCCAGGGCGCCGATCCAAATGGCCAGCCATACGCTGAGGCCGCGATCAACGCCGCCGCGCACGAGACGGTCGAGTCCATCACCGATCCCGACGGCACGGGTTGGCTTAACTCGGACGGCTTTGAGGTGGCGGACATGTGCGAGTCGGGTCCTCAAACCGGCACCGCCCTCGGTACCGCGACCGACGGGGCCCCGTACAACCAGGTCATCAGCCACAACGACTACCTGATCCAAGAGATGTGGTCCAACGACGACGGTGGATGCGTACAGGCCACTACCCAGACCTCGCCACCCGCTCCGTTCCCGCTGCCACAGGTCGACCTCACCCAGTTCAGCCCCGAGGTGAGCGGAAACATCGGGTCCGGCATCGCGAACGTCACCGTGCGCGTTTCCCTCGTCCGCGCCGGCACAACCGTGACGCAGGCGTCTACCACCACGAACACCAACGGGCATTGGACCGTGACGCTCGCCCATCCCGTCGGCGATGACCGCGACGAGATCGACGTTGACTACTCCGGAACGGGTGCACCGAGTCCGAACGATCAGGTCATCCTCACCGGCGACGGCGCCAATCCGCTCGACGGCGGCTGGGTCGGTTGGCTCGACATGGACAACGGCAGCGCCGTGACCAGCAACACGCTCTCCTTGGCCCCGTGTTTCGAGACCGGCGTCGAATCTTCCACAGTTACGACGGAATCGCCGACTGACTTCTGCAACACGCAAACCGACGTGGCCGACGAGCCCACCTCCTCTCCGGTCACCTCAGGGACGGTCGCGACCTGGACGTCGAACGACAACCGGGCCTTCCAGCCGCCCGGAACGGGCATCCCCAACTCGAGCGGCGGGCTGGTGAGCCTCACGGTCCCGATCGGTGAGCCCGGCTCCGTCTCAGCGCTCGGGAGCTTCTTCCCATTCTTCACCCCGACGGGGTTTCCGACCTGCACGGCGGACCTGGGTGCACAGACCTTGAGCTGCTCCGGGCTGTCGGACTCCGGGAGCTACTCCATTACCGATCAGACCGACTCGGACTCGATGAGCGGCCTGACGCCGAGCGTAGGAATCGTGAGCGCCCCGCTCACGGTTCACCGTGGCGACGTTGTCGTCCTGTCGAACGGATCGAGGGTGCTGACCACGCTCCACGTCGCCGACCTGAGGGTCAACATCGCCGGTGACAGCGCCACCGTCCAGGGCGGAACCTGCCAGCCCGCCGAGTACTGGGGCGCGCCGCTATCCGCGCTGCCGACCAGCACGAACGCTGGCGTGAACGGCGCCGCGGGAACGGGACAGATCTGCGTCAACGGCGACCCCGCCGGACTCCCGACCAGCGACATCGCCCAGACCGATGATCTGAGCGGTGGGCAGACGGTGACGGAGGTGGCCGATGTCGCGAACACGTCGCCGATGAACGGCGAAATCGTCTACGGCGCCTTCACGGCTCTGGCCGAGGCGACCGACGGCTTCTCGCCGATCGCGGTGAGCATCGCGCGGTCATCGGGAGGCGCGCCGGTGTTCGAGAACGCCAACGTTGATAGCGCCAACGGCGCGGCGGTGGCGGCGCTTACTCCCGGCACCTACACGGCCACGTGGACGGTCACGAGCGACAACGGCGACACCCGAACCGAGACCACGCGGTTCGTGGAGGAGGCGCCGATCGGCGCTCAGGGACCCGCGGGTCCGCAAGGCTCGCAGGGCGCGCAGGGAGCACAGGGCGCCCAAGGTGCGCAGGGGCCACAGGGACCGCAGGGACCTCCGGGGCCCACGCCGAAGATCACCTGCAAGCTGCTGAAGCACAACGTGATCAAGTGCACCGTCACCTATCCCAAGGCGCGCGACACGAAGGGCTCGCTCGCCGCGATCATCACCCGCGGTGGCGGGATCGTGGCCCTTGGTAGCGCTCGGATCGCGCGCGGTGGTGCCACCCTGATCATGCGCGAGCTGCGGGTCAGGAAGCGGGGGGCCTGGGAGATGACCCTGGTCCTGAGCCGATCCAGGAAGGCCGCGACGACGCAGACGGTGACGTTGAAGGTGCGGTAGTCCGGCGCCGGCAGATGAGGCGCCCGCCGCTAGCGGGCGCCTCAGCTGGCGGTGTTCAGGCGCTGGCCGAAGCCCGGGCGTGGCTGCGCATCTCGGACAGGATCCGCTCGAGGCGCGGCTCGGTCTCCCGGTCGACGTGGGTCATGAGCGCCCCCACCGCCGGGTGTACTGAGCTGATCTGAGCGTGCATCTCGTGGGCCACCGCGCGGTAGCTCGGGTGGCCCTCGCGCCCGGAGCGCAGCTCGATCAGCTGCATCGCCTCGCGGGCGTTGAGGTCGAGGATGAAGCGGATCCGGTAGCCGAGGCAGAGCGCATAAGGCGCGGCCATGGTCAGGCCGACGTCGACGAGGCGGTGGTATTCGCCGGCGGACAGCTCGAGCGCGCGGCGGTAGTCGTCGGCGCAGCCCGCGACCTCGACCTGGTCGGGGACGTCCGCGCCCAGATCCGGCGTCAGCGACTGCCACTGGACGGTCAGCATCCGGTGGCGCTGGAGGTCGCGGAAGGCGCCGTAGTCGGCGACGATCTCGAAGCGGTAATGGAGCGCCTCGAGGCCGCGTCCGGGCCGGTGGCGGCGGTTGCCCCGTGCGCCCGCGAGATCGGCCAGGAGCGGAGCGCGCGCGTCGGCGTCGAGAGAGGCGACGGTCTCGCGCATCCGCTCCTCGCTGCTCGCGCCGCCCTCGAACAGCAGCGCGCACAGGAGATCGTCCTCGTCGCCGTCGGCGCGCAGGAGGGTGACGGACGGGCCCGCCGGCCCGTCGGGAGTGTCGAGGCCGAGGCGCCGCGCCCAGCGCTCGCCGGCGCGCCCGCGCGCCTCCAGGTACTCGATCCACTGGCCGCCGCGGTCGGGTCGCTCCACGCGGGTCAGGAAGCTCGGGATCACGGCTTGGAGCTCATCGAAGATCATCCGTCCGTAGTCGCGGGCCTCCGGCAGCGGGTGGGCGAGGAGGTGGAGGATCAGTTGCTCGTAGGTCTGGCCGCTGGCGAAGATGCCCATGTGCGACAGGGCGCTGGCGGGCAGCAGTCCGCGCAGGAGGTCGAACGCCTTGGCCCTGATCGCGCGCGCGTGGGCGGCCACCGGCTCGTCGCCGGCGCGGGGAAACTCCTCCTCCGCCCAAGCGCAGACGCGGGGCAGCGAGCGCGCGTAGATTCCGAACAGCTCGTCCATGGCCCGCTCGTAGTCCGGGCCGAGCGATGCGTCGCGGTAGTAGCGGTAGCGGGGGCGGGCGGGGTCCGATCCGGGCATCGCCCCGTCATAGGGGATGTAGCGGGTCGACTGCTCGAGGTAGGCCCCGAGCCGGGGTCGCTGCAGGACCTTGGTGAGGACGTTCGAGACCCACTCACAGGCCACATGGGCGCCACCGAGCTGCGCCACCGAGTCATCGCCGTAGCCGAGGAAGATGCGCTCGTAGAGCTGGGCGGCCCGCGTGCCCTCGCCGGTCTCGGCGGCGCCGGCGGCGGCGGAGTCGGGGAGGTCGTCGGCGAACTCGTCAAGGAACAGCCGTCTCAGGGTGCCCGGGTAGCGGGAATAACGGGCGAACAGCGCCGCCTTGACCGTCTCGGGCAGGTTGACCAGCGCGAACACCGGCCGGTCGAGGTTGGTGAAATGGGGGCGAAGCCGCTCGCGCTCGGCCTCGCTGAAGGTCTCAACCGGATACTGCACGGGCGGACCAGACTAGCGGCCACTCCGGCCGGTGAGGAAGATGCCGTTGTCGGTGGCGCCTGTCGGTGGCGCCTGTCGGTGGCGGCTGCCGGTGGCGGCTGCCGGTGGCGCCTGACGATGGGGCCTGTCGGTGGCGGCT
>Ga0187772_10000167_pt1 | contig 27343 bp, 26 predicted proteins | sample 0116_SJ02_MP15_2_FD_133137 | JGI IMG/M metagenome (GOLD analysis project Ga0187772, IMG submission 133137) | Tropical peat soil microbial communities from peatlands in Department of Meta, Colombia - 0116_SJ02_MP15_20_MG | ecosystem: Environmental > Terrestrial > Soil > Wetlands > Peat | place... | reverse complement strand
TTAATTATAGGTGGATGAATGAGATCGAAGGGGAACGCATAGGAACTATCTCGCTTATCTACGAGCATAGTCATCGAGGGCTGGTCAACAACCTGACAAAGATGCAGCACGTCTATGCAAATCTGATAAAGTCATCCGTCCATCTCCACCTTGACCACGATAATTGTTTGGAGTTTATTATGCTGCGGGGGGATGGTAAGGATATTAAAGAGGTTGCGGAGAAGCTGATGGCGCTTAAGGGTGTCAAATATGTAAAGCTTAACACAATATCGCCCAGCACAAAATTGTAGGTAAACCCGTGATACCCGATTGGATGAAAGAAGGCGAAACAGGCCCATATCAGGGTGCCGCCAGCGTTGCCAAAAAGAAGAGCTTTGTACAGAAGACGCTTTATGCTGCTCTCGATTTTTTCCAGGAGAGCCTGATCTCCGAGGGCTTTGCGAAGCGTAATGGTTTATTACAACACCTTGATCCCCGTGTAAAGTTAATTTCTGCTCTCGTGCTCATTGTCGCCGTGAGTATATCCAAGGATGCCTGGGTACTATTTGTCGTGTATCTATTGACCTTGCTCCTCGCATATTTCAGTAAAATAGAAGTAGCATTCTTTATTAAACGTGTATGGGTGTTCATTCCCATTTTTGCGGGCATCATTGTACTGCCCATGCTCTTTAATGTTTTTCTGCCGGGCGACAGGTTGATCACTCTTATTACTCTAAGTAACGGTGCACATCTGGGGTCGATCCTGCTGCCCAGTAGTATTTATATCACTAGGCAGGGCATGATCTACGTCATTTCATTCATGTTGCGAGTGGCTACGTGCGTATCAATCACAGTATTATTGTTTCTCACCACGCAGCGTGATTTGCTCTTTAAATCGCTACGCTCACTTCACGTCCCGAAGGTATATATTTTGACCCTCAACATGTGCTACAGGTATATTTTCCTGCTCTTGAATATGGTGACGGACTTTTTTAAGGCTAGAAAGAGCAGGCAGATTAAAAATTTGCCTTTACGGGAAGAGCAAAGGTGGGTAGGGGGCCGTATTGGTCATATATTCATAAAATCGCTGGACATGAGCAATAGGGTACAAGACGCGATGATCTCGCGGGGGTTTGATGGCGACGTGAAACTCTTGCACGTTTACGCGATACACAGGAGGGATTACGCGGCGATCACAACCGCACTGACACTCAGCTCGATCCTGGCACTTATCTCCCAGAATATTATTAAAATTTAACGTTCATCTAGGCGATCACATTATGCAGACAATATTCGATTTACAAAATGTATCTTATACATATTTGGAAAAGTTTGAGGCGTTGAAGGAAGTGACCTTAACGATGACCGCAGGAGAGCAGATTGCGATCATCGGATCTAATGGCAGCGGAAAATCCACGCTTCTCTCTATATTGAATGCACTAATATACCCGACGTCTGGTGAATTTTATGCGTTCGATAACCCGGTGAAGGAGGAAAACTTCAACTCGCTTGAAGACAATGAATTCGCTCGCTACTTCCGAACAAAGGTAGGCTTTGTATTCCAGGACCCAGATGTCCAGCTATTCTCCTCCACAGTCTTCGACGAGATCGCTTTTGGCCCACTTCAGCTGGGATTTCCGAGAGAAGAAGTCATAAAGCGAACGGAAGAGGTCATATCGATGGTGGGTCTCTCCAATTTAAGGGACCGAGCACCTCACACGCTGAGCGGCGGCGAGAGAAAGAAGGTATGTATTGGTTCGGTACTCTCCGTTAATCCCGACGTGTTATTGTTAGATGAGCCTACTGGGGGTTTAGATCCACGCAGCCAATTATGGGTAATTGAGCTGCTGCAGGATCTTGCTATAGCGGGCAAAACGATCATCACGGCTACCCATGATCTGGACATCATAGAAAAGATAAGTACGAGGGCTATTGTGTTTGGCGAGGATCACACTGTTAAAGCGGATTCTGATAGTACTGTAGTGATGAACGATCTTGAATTATTGATGTCCGCGAACCTGATTCACGAGCACATGCACTGGCACGGCAAGCTAATGCATGAGCATCTGCATTCGCATATTGGAGAAGACCATCACGAGCACTGAACCGCATCACTCATTTGTTTCGCACTACGTTCGGGCTCTTCTTATGTCCGCACCTTGCTGATTAGAACCGAAGTGTTATTCACTTTACCTGTAGGCAGTACCCTACCAAGCTCTTGAAACCCTACCAGATCCTCTTCGATGACTGGGGCATAAAGGATGGCTCTCATGCCGCTATACGTCCTGTAGAGGATTTTGGTCTCAGGAGGGACAAAGCGTCTAAGATTTTTGAATATTCTCTTCTTGGGCTCAGCAACAGCCGCTACCATCACGACGTCGTATAATAAATGCGATAACGCAGTCTCGTTGCTGCAAACGACTTCGATTTCTGAGCTCAAATCTAATTTATTAAGCACTAGTGCACAGAGTTTCGCTATCTCGGACTCTTTTTCAATGCAGATCCCTCTCACATCAGAAAACTTGTTCAACAATATCGATGTCAATGGAACCGATCCACCTCCAATAAGCACCATCCAGTCCCCTGCTGAGAAGGGGACAAGTTGTGCTTCATTGCGCACCAAGATTACGTGGCGGTCGCAGTGGTGGAACGACTCTATTTTGGCCCAAGGGTCTTCAGCTGCCAGTATGTCACGAGCGTTTTGGGTTTCTAGACGTGCTCCAGCCGCAACATAAAACTTTCGAATGATCTTCAAGGCTTCGTGCATTTTCTCATCATAAAGAATATGCCTTGCCTCGTCAAACTCTATCGTGCTATCGTGGGCTATTGCATCTATCGCATCAAGCAGAGCTATAATCACTTCTAAGGACTCTTTTTGGAGATCAGCGCAATCAAACTCGTTTAACGCGTCGGCTATTGCTGAGATATTCTCCCAATGCTTATAACAACTCATGTAAACCTCTTTTAAAGTAGCGCTTCACTGTCTGATTTTTTCTGTATGTCAACATACCAAACAGTTTTTAAAATAAATGATAAGGGATAGTCCTTTCAACTTAAGCCTCATCTTCATCACTGTATCGCTAGAACAAAGAAAGACGATCAGAATAACACTGCCAGCAGTGTCGCCACAAATGGTGAGCCACCGGTGAAGCCTGACACTCCTAAGGCGCCTAATAATATACTTCCAATAGCTATGGGGATAACGACGGGCAAAATCGGCCACAGGAATACTAACATTTGCTTTTTCACCTCTTCTCTCTCGATTTATCATCTTAAACGAATAATTTCTGAAGCGAACCACTACGCGTCGTGCAGCATACGTCGAGGGATATCAAAGTAGACCCATCAAGAAAAATATGCATGCTACAGGTATGTTTGGGGGTGTTGACAGTAGCGGAACAACCGCTGCGATAAAAAACGCAGGCGCTAGAAACGGCCCCATAAATGGTATGAATAACATTTTGTTAACCACCTTCTGTTGTTTCGAAATTTTCCTATAATTTTTAGAACACACATCACTTTAGTACAACCGGTAGTGTTAGCCCAAACGCACTTAAGAAAAGTAACGCAGCAGGAATTGCTGGGGCTACAGATCCCACAAGAGTAGCCGCACCTCCGACAACAAAGAGTATGTCACCTATGAAGGATACAGCTGAACCAACGAAAGTCCAAGATACAGCAATGCCGGTCGCTATTGCTGTAGCCAAAGCGATTAAATCTACGGTTACATCACAGAAAATTAGAGCAACCAAACTTATTCACCTCCTCTTATTATTACTTTTTTATAAATTAATAACACTAAACGTACTTAAATTTAAACATTTGTAATATTAAATAGTTTATATAATTATCGTTAATGTTACAAAGCTCACAGAAAAATCAAATAAAATGATACAAGGTACCATTTTTCAGTTAGACCTTTGTCTAATTCTTTCTCCCTATTTTGTGTACTTCTAAGTAGCTTTGCTCTTTACTAACGCGTGTGATTGCCTCGCCGCAGCTGTAGCGCTTCTGTAACCCGTCTTGAATAAACCATTCATGCAGCAGCCCGATTAGCTCAAGCAAAGACGTAGGAACACGAGCCTAACCATTCCACAGATGGTAGATGTTTATTCGTCGTCAATTTATTAATCATTGCAGTGAGTCTGTTCAGCGAGCGCTGAAAACCCAACGAGATAGTAAATTAGGCTATTCAGTTTCAACGGCCAAATTAAAATTATTTCACGAGCCAAGGTTCCATAAGCGTTGCTTTGCACTTATCTTTAAACATGCACTTGCCACAATTTCTTGGATGGGTTGGACAGCCTGCTGATTCGAGATACTTGGCGGCAACTTGTGCGGCATCGGCTCCCGTATTATCAGCTTTTACAGGTGCATTTATCGGATAATATCCGGAAAAGTCGACATTTTTTAATCCTATGTCCCTGCACGCCTTTTCTAATCGTTGCATCATATGCTTTGAAGGGCCCGGGTGATAGTATAATATATAACTTGGTCGAAATCCAATGAGTCGATATGGTATTGCAGGATCGATATCTTTGATAAATTCAGCAATCTTTGGAATCTGGGCATCAGTGATTCCGGGTACAACTACCGTTCGAAACACCCGTATTTTTTCCGGGTTCTTAGTAGCGACAAGTTCTGCATTTCGCAATACAGGTTCCACAGGCGCGCCAGTCAACGCCTCGTGAACAATTCCATCAAAGGCTTTTATTTCAAAGTTAAAATATGATGCGAGGACCATTAACCGTTTCAGCGTGCGGCGTGTCGAAAAGCCATTTGTGGCGATACCAACTTCAATGCCCGGAGCTACTTCCCTCGCTTTGTCAACTACAGCTCCTATATACGGAGTGTGTATAGACGGCTCCCCGCCGGTAAAACTGAGTCTGTACGTTCCTATCTTCTTGGCTATAGGACTGCCTAACGCTATACGAAGTTCATTAACTATATCTTCTGGCTCTGAATATCCCCTGTACGTCCATCCCGCATCAGGGTACTGCGAAATGCGGTAGGCATTACAATAGATGCACCGAAAACAACACCCTAGAAGAGTGATCGAGTAACTCTTTAAAACGTACGCAAAGCTAGTGTAGGCGATCTCAGGAACTCCAACGCGACAGACTCCTCTCTCTCCACTAAGCCTATCGACGTTACACCTCCATTCACATAATGTGCACGCCTTAAGCTCGTTGAGATAGTTTAAATTCATATCCAATACTTCACAATCCAACATTAGGCGTACGTCGTAACTAAATATCCTTTTTATCCTTCATCAGGACTTTGCCAAACAATCTGCAGAATCACTCGACTCATAGAAAGCATTGCGAGATCTCTATGTGAATTGCACGTATCTCGCGTCTAACGCATATTAAGCTGAGTGTATACAAACAGAAAATAAACAACAGCCATCTATTTGACATAGGGGCAAATGAAAAAATATCATCAATTCCCAGATTAGTGTGCATTAACAAGTTATTACTATCGTGCAGATAAGTGTGCTATTAGTATTACTATTAGATAGTTTTTTATAACTGTGACACTTATTTCTTTTTGGCGATATCATGCACATACCAGATGGATATCTAGGACCATTAACATACATACCAATGTATATTATCATGATTCCGATTTGGTTTTATGCGGGAACTTGGCTACGTAAATCCCTCAAATCTAAACAAGTGCCATATCTGGCGCTCGCAGCCGCTTTCTCTTTCGTAATTATGATGTTCAATGTGCCCATACCAGGAGGAAGCACAGGGCATGCAGTAGGCAGTGCGTTGGTAGCAATTATATTAGGACCTTGGGCTGCAGTCGTTACGACGTCCGTGGCCCTCCTCATACAGTGCTTACTTTTTGGTGATGGAGGTATTACGGCTTTTGGTGCAAATTGTTTTAATATGGCCGTCGTCATACCTTTTATTGCATACTACGGCTATCGATTGATCAGCGGAAAAACGGACATTGCCTCAAATCGAAGAATCATTGGTGCAGGGGTTGGCGGATGGCTAGGTTTGACTACCGCCGCCGGCATTGCTGGCTTTGAGATGGGTATCCAGCCCATACTCGAGCACACTGCTGATGGCACGCCACTATACATGCCTTATGGGCTCAGCGTAACTGTGCCGGCAATGCTGTTTGGACATGCGTTTTTCTTCAGCATTATTGAAGTTCTCGTTACGGCATTGGCCTTTGCATATATAGCACGGAATGATCCAACAATCATATTCGACTACAAAGGAACGGCAGGAAAAAGGGGGAACGTTAAGACAACGGCGACAGCTTAACACGAGTTGAAATCCATGGATAGAGTTCTAAAACGGTTATTAATAGTGCTCGTTGTTCTAATTATATTGGCGCCCCTTGGCTTACTTGCAAGTGGCACTGCATTCGGGGAATGGAGCGCCGATGATATACAGAAACTGGTAGGCTACGTCCCCTCTGGTCTTCAGAGTCTTTCCAGTCTATGGAATCCTCCATTGCCAGATTATGGCTACCCGGCCGCACCCGCGGGATTCATCGGTGATAGTCTTGGATATTATCTATCAGCAATCATAGGAGCAGTTGTCGGCGGTGGCGCACTATTCCTAATTGGAAAAGCTCTAACGAAAAACACTGCCGAAAATAATGAATGACTTCGTTGGTATGACAGAAATGTCAAGAAATGAGTGATATTTTGGTGATTTGCAGGACCACACGCTCTCAAGGTTCAGGTAATCATAGTGCCCCTTTTGTACTGCGAATGCCTTTTCTTGGCTGAAGAGCGTCCTGTAGTGCGACTCCAAGCGCCTTGAATATCGCCTCTATGGTGTGGTGATCGTTTGTGCCATAGGCATTCACGTGAATTGTCATCATCGCATTAGAGGCAAGTGACTCGAAAAAGTGCTTCACTAAACTCACATCCATGCCGCCGACGCTGGAAGTGACTGTCGCGTTAAATACCACATAACTCCGCCCTGATATGTCGAGTGCCATCGTTGCAAGCGAATCGTCCATGGGAATCGACGCATTTCCGAACCTTTTTATACCGCTCTTATTCCCGAGTGAGTCTTTTATGGCCATTCCAAGCGTGATGCCGACATCTTCTACGGTGTGATGGATATTTCCATCACCCTGGACAAGTAGCCGTATCCCAATATCACCATGCTTTGACAGTGCTTCCAGCATGTGATTAAAAAAAGGCACTCCTGTATCGATGGAAATCTCAGAGGCATCATCCAGATTTAGATGAAGTTCAATTCTTGTCTCCTTTGTTTCTCTCGTGACGTCAGCCGTTCGCATCTTAACCAACCTTTACATACCACTTACAATATTAAAAGCATCTATCAGGTTGAACTTATCGGTATAGATCGCAGAGCCGACGACGACTCCGGCAGCTCCCGTCTCAGCAACCGCTTTAATGTCCTTAAGGGAGCCGATACCGCCTGACGCTATCACTGGTATGTCGATGCGTTCTACGACACTTCTGATGACATTAGCCCTTGCACCGCTCATCCTGCCTTCCACATCGACATCGGTAAAGAGCAGAGAACCTGCACCAAGTTCTTGGAACATGAGGCCCATATCCTCTGGCGGCAACCCCGCGCTTTTAGTCCATCCCTCAATGAGAACCTCGTTCTTTTTTGAGTCTATAGACACCATAATAGATTCGTTCCCGAATTCATTTGTGAGGCTGTAGACGATCGTCGGGTCTCGCACTGCAGCCGTGCCTAATATTACCCTGTCCGCTCCAATTTTAAGTAAGTCGTTTACATCATCGTGTGACCGAACGCCACCACCAACTTGAACAAATGCATCAAGCTGAGCAATTTTATACACGATTTTGAGGTTCCTCGCCTTTCCAAACGCGCCGTCAAGGTCGATGATGTGGAGTGCATCAGCTCCGTCGTCAATCCAATGCTGTGCCACTGCTACCGGATCATCGAGCGATATGAGAACGTTGTCAGGCACCCCACCGACAAGCTGGACGCACTTTCCGTCTTTAATGTCGACAGCAGGGATCACCTTAAAGTCCACGTTATTAACCTCGTGCTAGACATTATCATGATGTATTATTGCCGCTTTTTCATATCTTTGATGGTATGATTGCTTTTCACGGGACTATGGGCTGCAGATTCGTTGGGATTTCATAGAAGCAGTAAGAAGGCTTTATTCGAGGCGTTCATTTGTACCAGTTTAGACTCTCCTTGATATAGTCGATGAGCGAGATAAAGAAACTCTTTGCCTCTTCATTCATGGCAGTTCTTTCGATCAGATGGTTCGCTGCGTCGGCGTGCATTCTCGAATGATTCTTCGCCTCTTCGAGAGCTCCACAATCAGTGATTATATTCTGGACAATCTTCAGGCTGTTCGGAGAGCTGTCATGAGCTACGCGCTCAAGTGTCTCTAACTGAGCCCGATCAGCCATTTTATAGGTGTAGACAATGTGGAGCGGTTTCTTGTTTTTGTATAGATCCTCACCCGGTCTTCTGCCATATTGCTCTTCCAAGGCAAACGTATCGATGATATCATCCTGTATGTCAAAGCTATAGCCAATGTGGAGAGCAGCCTCCTCCAACAGTTGGAGGTCTCGATCTGAGGCTCCGGCCAACACGGCTCCAATGCTGAGTGAGGCTTTAAAGAGTGATGCCGCCCGCTTTGAAGCCATGACATACCACTCGTCTACGCTTGGAATTGTATGTTCGAAAAGAAGGTCGAGAAGTTGACTGTCATTCACTGCTTGGAAATCAGAGTTGAGCATCGTTACCACTTTAGCTACTTTATCCGTCGTGAAATTTGACTTCATTATTGCTTTTGAGGAGAGAGCACCTAGGATGTTACCCGCAAAGACTGCTACCCCAGTGCCATAGTGGTCATCGAACTGAGAGTACATCGCGTGAATGGTGCGGTCTCCACGCCGTAACTCATCGTTGTCAATGAGATCATCGTGTACTAGTATAGCGTGACGGTAGAGCTCCATGCCAGTACAGACATCGAGGATCCGATCATTAACATAGTTCGTAAATCCTTTATATGTGAGGAGAGTGCTACAGGATGCCAGCCTCTTCCCCCTTCTGAGTGTATAATCTGTGATGTCTTTGTACACTCTCCCGATGAAATCATGGTAAGTGTAGGCATCCTTACACTCCTGCCTGAGGAAGAGGGATAGCCGCTGCTCTATCAAAGTACCGTACGCATCTAACGTGCTCTCCCAGATTAACTTGCATTCTCTCTCTTCATTTGACATGTTTTTTTACTGAGCCAAAGATACATTGTTATCTTGGATTTCAACCCTGTGGTTAGGATTGTGATGTGGTTATAGGTAACCATGCGAGAGAGGAGAACAGAAGGAGCAGACAACAGGTGTTCCATAGGTGGAATCTACAGCACCTAGAGTTAAGACCAATCCACATAATGGCAATACTTTTTGTCCAATTTTGGACTAGTTTTAGTCTAGTTTTGGATGATCTCTGCTCTGCTCGCCTGGTAATCACCGTCACTAGAGGCCAAGTGACCTTATATTATCTGGAACATTTTTTCGTGTGTAATTTCCTCGTCAGACTTAAAATCTAATGGTCGCAGTTCTGCTTGCAATTGCTTCAAACAGTTGAAGTACATCGTCAACAGTCTGTCTGTCGGAATTTCAGATAGGTCTCTGGATTCCAGTTCGCTCTTAATCTTATTGAGATTCTCGCCCAGAAACTCCAACCTTTTCTGCGTCGTGAGGGAGTACTTCTCACGCAGTGCTTCCACTTCAATGGACTCGAGGTTGTCAATCTCTCCTCTAAGATCCCTCGCCCAGTTGATGAGCGTCTGTTTGCTCACTTTAAGCTCTTGGGCTATACTGCTGAAGCTCTTTCCTTTTGCGCGGAGCACCATAAATCGCTCTTTTGTTTCTTGGTCTTTCATACTTTCACCATTATATAATTCTGCAGTAGTTCACATAATGCGTTCGGGTGCACAATGGAAGTAATATTGCGAAATATCCCACCCTTAAACAGGAGTATAAAAGTAGAATATAACTTCCTGGCTTTATAAAAAAGTCTAATGTAATTGAAGGTATAAACGCGTTTTCTAATATTAGGAACAATTATAAGTCCCGCCTGGCAAGTTGAACATTCGAAACGGAAGGAGTACAGTATAATTACGTTATCACTATACCAATTTCGAGTGGCTGCACTCCATAGATGTATAGCCGAACAATAGCCTCTAGCATAGGGGAGGCTGATACCTACCAGTTGAAATGCGATAATGACACTTAGTGTAATGTCTTATGCAGTGGCATTAAATTCTCATTAAAAAAAGTACCACAAGTAAGGGTATTTTTCATCGCTTAAATCAAATGCTGATGGACCGCATCCTGTCAGCGCGTAACATGATAGTGGCACAGACGAACGCGATGATTCTGCATGGGGTGTCTTGTCTCAATCAATCCGCTCGTTAATATCCAGAACTTATCCCGTTTTCTGCACGATTCCAAGACCCGCACGCTGTACAGTTATCTGAGGGGAACCGTGATACTTAACCGAGCCGGCACCACTCATGTTAACAGTGAGGGTGTTCAAAGCTGTTACTTCAGCAGAGCCAACCCCCATTATGGTAACCGTCGTAGAATCGGTTTGCAGTTCGTAACTGTGAAGGCTTCCCACGCCCGTCAATGAAGCGGTGTAATTCGTCGCATTACCGCGTAAGAGCACTGTACCGGCGCCAGATACCTGTGTAGTAAGCTGAGTAACGTTGACGGCAATATCAATCCTGCCAGCACCTTGCAGCGTTACGTTGAGCATCGCTGCATTTAGTGGAGAGCTGCTTAGAACGGTTCCTGCACCGCTGTTATTTACAGAGTCAATACCAGTGACGGATACATAAACAGTGGGTGGTGTCGTAATGGACGCAAGCAGATTTGTTGGCAATCTTTAAGACTCCATTTGTTACTTCTGTTCGAATACTTGGAACAATGCTGTCTTTTGCCTCAACTACTACTGATTGGGTATTGTTTTGGGTAATGTATAGCGTGCTAGGAAGCGCGAAGTCTATGCTTGTAAAAGGACTACGCTCCTCGTCTCCTTAGTAATGGTTTCAGGACCCGTGCTCGTGTTCGTCTTGAACTGGACACAACCGCAGACTAGGACGGCACTAATGAGTGCAATTGTTATATAGTAGATAACTCTCACGTCTCCCACTCTCAGCCATACTATGTGCTAATGCATTGAATATCTATTTAGTGGTACTCAACTTCGCCACTGTTCAACGCAGCGAGCATCATATTCTATTACCCATCGTTCATATTTTATGATCTCCCAGTGTATGCCTTTTTTGTCATCTGTAAAATTTCGAGCTTCTCCTAAAACATTCAAGACAGTTCAATTAATTTTAAAAAAGCCCCCAAGGCAGAGTTCGGTACATCTCTCGTAGAGATATAAAGGCTACAATCTATCGAGTCACCTCTCTACTTTTTAATATCCTGTGTTTGCGCTAATATAAGCTTCTTCTATACATAGAACGTTAAATTCTCTTTTAGAAGCTGAAACTAACTTAACTAATTTTACATTTTATGCATTAACAAGTAATGCTTTTGATCAGTAACAGTCATAAAAAAATATTACCGCAGTCGCCAACCACACCTGTGGTCGATAGCGTAAATTAAAGATTAAAAATCCTCGCATCTAATCCTAATCTACAATATTTCAACGCACTTTCCAGAACCAATGAAGGTACCGATATCATCACTTATATTTTTGAATACAATACCAAGTTTCAAATTGTGTTTGGTATCTCGATTTGTATCTCTAAATATACCAGACATTTGAAAAGTCTCAGATGACAAGAATACTGATGAGTCCAGCAATTGATCGTCTTGTATGCGCCCCGAGATAGAACGAAATCCTATCGAATCCACTGACACTTTAAACCTGACATTCTTACCTTCAAGGTTGAATGTTTTAATAAAATCACTTTCTTCTAGTGAGATTTTTACATATTTTACACCTTCATATTCTGTGATGTTGCAATCACGCATATCCCCCTCACCTCTTTAAAAACTGATAAAAACTAACAATCATTTTGTCCATATTAGTTTTGTATTTAATTATCTATATCGGTTTTATATTTAAAAAATGGCGCCCAGCATTAAATTATAATTACCAAAATTCTGTTTGTTATACCCTTCTCGCAAATCTTCATCTTTGAACTGTAAATAACCCTGAGTGGTACTCAAGTCCGCATGCCCCAACAACTGCTGCACCCGCTGCAAATCATTCCTGTATTCGATAGCTAAATTGGAGATTCAAATCTTCGCACCTAATCTAAATCGACCTTATGCATCTCTCCAACTGCCACATGACGTTTTACTAGCGAATCTCATTGCGCAATATACCAGCCAAGTACGGTTGGGCCGACTAAACGCACTTTTTTCTGTGGATAAGTAGTAAATAACATCAGAATAACAAATAAAATATACGATAGGTTAACAAATAAAACCAGCAGAATATTACCGCCGACTGCCGCATCGCGAGTTATTAACTTTAAGGAGGGGAAGGAGGATGACAATATGGCAGCAGTAAGTCAAAATAAATACTTACTTGATAGTGAGCATAAAATTTCTGATGATTCTGCACCTTTATTTTCAACCCTTAACATAGCAACTGTAGTATTAGGAAATCGATTAATTAGACGAATTATTAAAGGACTTTATATCAAAGATAGCAATGTTATTTATGACGTCCTGACGCATTACAGCACCGAGAATCATATTAGTTATAGAGAAAAATTGAAATTCTTGCCCTTCTACGCGTTCATAGAACTTGGGAGAACGCTGTTCAAAGTCGATAAATCAGTGATGAAGGACTATTTTGGTCAGCAAGTCACCCGCAGAGGACTGTCAAACATTATTAAAAGCGTCGCTGAGTATGGGGCAACAAAGCCGCAAAAATTATACGCTCCTTTTTTAGTTGTTTGGAACTTTACGAACGCGTGCAACTTACGATGCAAACATTGTTATCAGAGTGCCGGCAAGCTCTCCCCCGATGAATTAACGCTCGAAGAGAAGCTGAATGTTGTCGATCAGCTGGCTGAAAATGACGTCGTTGCCATTGCTTTTTCAGGTGGAGAGGCCCTATTGCACCATGATTTTTGGGCGGTCGCCAAATATGCCTCTGATAAAGGCCTCTACCTCTCATTAGCAACAAATGGAACACTGTTGACAACAGACATAGTGAAACGGCTAAAAAAAGTTGGCGTTGAATACTTTGAGATAAGCCTTGATTCCGTTAACCCCGTGAAACATGATGAATTTAGAGGAGTTGCGGGAGCGCAGGATCGTACAATAGCTGGAATAAAAAACGTCGTTGCCGAGGATGGACTTTACTCTTGTGTAGCGACGACATTAACCAAAGAGAATTATACTGAATTGGATGAGTTAATTGATCTAAGTAAAAATTTAGGTGTAGATAGAAGCTTGATTTTTAACTTCATTCCAGTTGGAAGAGGTACTGAAATCATAGATATGGATCTTTCCCCAGAAGAGCGAGAAATGGTAATGCAAAAAATGTATGGGTACTTGAGCGGGATGACGTCGAGGTTTGAGGTCCTCACTACCGCGCCCCAGTTTTCTCGAGTCTGTCTTATGGAGTCGAAGAGTGGAATCATGTCGCTTGCACATTTCGGAGCAGCTGGGTTTAGCGATAAGGTAGGGACGCTCGCGGAGTTTATAGGTGGTTGTGGCGCTGGGAGAATGTACTGTGCAATTCAACCTAACGGAATAGTCACCCCGTGCGTCTTTATGCCGATAGAAGTAGGCAATCTGAGAAACGAATTATTTATCGACATCTGGAAAAATTCTGAAGTTATGCAATCTTTAAGAGAAAGACACGATCTAAAAGGACAATGTGGTCATTGTAGTTATAAGTATATCTGTGGAGGATGTAGAGCGCGGGCCTACGCCTATTTCAACGATATAAAAGCTCCTGACATCGGTTGTATTAATAATTGTCAGTTCTACTATGATACTTTAAAGCAAACAGAGGCAGCAATAAGCTGCGAAACATATTAAAAAGCAAAACGTCCGCGTCCGGAATGAGGATAAAAGTAGCCATGATCCCACGTAACAAAGAATAAGGGGGACGTTACTTCGAGGCTGGGTATATAGTTGCTCCCACAAGATTAGTATATATCGTTGCATTTTTGAGACAGTTTGGTCGGAGCAAAATCATTGTACATGCGTAATCAGGAATCATGTATATAATAAACTAACTGTAAAATGACGGAGTGAATGTACTTGAAATGGATAAGGGTCAGAATGGGCGAGGCTCTGATCTTGTTATGATTAAGACTGCAACCACGTTGATATGTTCTTCCGTTAAAGAATTAGTGAACTTAATTTAATTATTTGATTAAAAAATAAAAGTAGATAATTTTGCAACGCAAATCATTTAATATATTTGGTAGCATTCAGGAGAGGAGTATTTGTGGATACGTTAATAGATATCTACAGCATACCTCTGCTGTGATTATGAGGAGCAGCAACCGATCGAGGGTTTAATCGCCGTTCGTGTGCGGTTATTGCTCGCGCACAGTTAGCTAAAAATTGATGTCATTGATCGAGGACTCGAAGTAACTGTTACAGCTGACTCGCTGCGCTGCTCTTTGACACAGGTAAACTAAAGGAGGAACTGAACATGAAAGTCGTAGCCTTCAACGGCAGTGCGCGCAAGGATGGCAACACTGCCGCTCTTATCAAATATATATTTCTCGAACTTGAAAAGGAAGGGATTGGAACCGAGCTGGTACAACTTGCAGGCAGTAAGATTCAGGGCTGTATCGCCTGCTATAAGTGTTTCGAAAATAGGGATAAACGCTGTGCGGTGGATAACGATGTGGTGAACGAATGCATCGAAAAAATGAATGAGGCTGATGGGATCATCCTCGGGTCTCCCACCTATTTTGCTGACATCACCACGGACATGAAGGCACTAATTGAGCGGGCGGGCTTTGTGGCTAAAGCTAATGAGGATATGTTTAGGCACAAGGTCGGCGCGGCTGTGGTGGCGGTGCGCCGAGGGGGGGCAATACATACCTTTGACTCTCTCAACCATTTCTTCTTCATTAGTCAGATGATCGTTCCAGGCTCTAGATACTGGAACATAGGTATTGGACGCGATATCGGTGAGGTCGAAAAGGATGAAGAAGGCGTGGAGACCATGAAGAATCTCGGCCAAAACATGGTGTGGCTGTTGAAAAAAATTCATGAGTAAATTGCAGTCCTTGGCGTTGTGAAAGGAGCAACCGCAATCTGAATGCCTAAACCGCTGCTCTTGTATCATTTGAACCAGTGTCAAGAGATAAACGAAAATCGAACAGAGAAAAAAATTGTCTTTACCTTCTATCAACAGCAATGTTATAAAAGCGCTATATGTCATTCTAGTAGGTATAATGAGATAGTTCGCTTTCATCAGTGAAAACGTGCCTGCAGCGTGACTACGTTAAAAGAATAGTCGAGTAATGTAGTTTTGCGTACGACACGCAAATTCACTACAACAAACCCTCATGGTTTGTCGTATTCTGACTCTCGTGTGTGTAAAGCAGTGTGCATTCCGTGTCGCAGATACGGTTATCGTTGACGATTTTTATCTGGACAGCGTAGGCTGACCGTTTCAAGCCGATTTCCTTTGATTATAGTGGTGAACAAGAAACGGCATAAAATCGTCTATTCCTGACAGCCAGTTTAATTCTTTTGGGATTTTAAGCACAAATTTAAAGTGGAATTTCGCCTATTTGTTAATATTAGTTACTAGTCAATTTACATCATTAATTGAAGAAGGCACTACGATGTTGAATCCAGAATTAAATGATGGGGCAAAGGAAGTAGCCCTGATGTCTAGCTTGCAACAGATTGTTATGTTGCATATCTACAATACACCGGGCGACGGGTTACGCTTGTGGCAGATTCAAAATAGAGTTGATACGGAATCAAAGGATGCAATAAAAGCAGCTCTTATGGAACTTGTTGAGGCAGGCTATATTGATATAATCTCGACTGGTGGCGGACCGAAATATTGCAAAAGACACTCAAAAATATATATTTTAAGTGTTTTGTCTTCGATAATAGGAGAGGTTTAAAGCACAATTTCTTTACTACAGCTGTATAGACAGCTGTGCAAGCGCTATAGTTTGATCTCCGAATCGTTAGGATTAAGGTATCATAAGCATTGCAGATTCCCGTACAAATATTCAGGGTGGATCAGGCATGGTAATTGCAAATAGGCAGCTCTGTTCGATATTTTTCTAAACAAAGGAGAGAGAAAAGCCACTTTTACGACTTGCGTAAAGCTTCCACCAAATGTTGGTTGTGGTTATTTTCGTGATCAAACATCGATGGTTGCGAGGAGCTTATGCGTGTTATATTAATCTTAGCGTCAGTCGCGTGAATAAACAAGCTTTCTGTCGTCGTTCTTTATGGTGAGTTTTAGGGTTCAAACGGCACAAATGCGATGTATTCGATAGTACTCCCTATATTTCGTTATGGCATATGGAGCAAGTCTCTCATCGCCAACAAAACTTCGATTCGTCACTAACTAGAAAAAGAGTACATAAAGCCTTCCATTGATTCATTAAAAAAATGGGGAGATTGAAAACTGAATCTCATCTCCTCGCTCCACTCCACTGGCGCCTCTATGCAACATTATAATAACTAAAAAGTGATTTAAGTCCATCCTAGTATTGGAAGAGTACCTATTCCGAGCGGGCCGGTGTTTGCAGATACAATAACATTTAACCAATTTGCAGGGCCCATTAAATAAGGAACTGTTCCACTTACGAGTGGCATTATACAACTCAAAAGTGGCGCTAAGAACCCGAACATCTTTTTCACCTCCCCCTCAATTTATCCTGTTCTGATCTAATGTGATCACTAATAAAGGTTTCTTTTCTATTTGATCTAATGTGATCACTAATAAAGGTTTTCCTTTCTTACCGTGGATAAGTATAAAAAATAAGATAAGGTGGAACAGAAAAACTGAGCGATAGACCGATTATGTTGCTAAGTAAAGCGAAAATACCTGACACGAGATGTTACTATCACTCCTACGTTCATATAGCAATTTGTGATAAGTTGACATTCTTAAAAAACATGAACATTAATGAGTTCAGGAATGATGCGGAGCTGTTTGCGGACCACTCCCAATCAAGCGTGCTCGATAGTGGGTTGTAGCCCCAACAACTGGAAGCTTATGGCTACACGTTTTTACATGAATATTAAAAACAAAAAGAGGTTAACGTTTTCCCTTTACCTAACTTGAAATATTCTTCTAATTGAATATTGCTAGCATGAGACTCGCTATTGATATAGGTTTGATGTTACATCAAGCACAGGCATTAAACGGCTCGCTTTGCGTGTACAAGCGTCCTGTCTCCTCATGCTAAAAATAATAGTGACTTAGATTTATTTACTCATTACTCATAGCCGAATCAATCATACCGCCTCTGCTGACTCGACGTTCATCATCCTTAGCAATTTTTCAAGCAACAGTATTGTTCCTTTCTTATCCAACGGCTTGTTTTCATTTCCGCATTTAGGAGAGTAGATACATGCTGGGCACCCACTTTCGCAGTTACAGGCCCTCACAAGCTCGATGGTCGTCTTTATAATATCTTCAATTAATTCAAACGCGTTTTCCGTCAGTCCTATCCCCCCCTCAAAACCATCATAGATAAAGACCGTTGGGTTTGCGGTGTCGGGATGATATGGTGTAGACACGCCCCCTATGTCCCATCGGTCACACATAACGTAAAAAGGCATTATCCCAATCATTGCATGTTCGATACCATGCAATGCACCCGCGAAGTCTACATGCTTCTCTTTTAGTGCTACCTTCACGTCATCCGGCACAGTAAACCACAACCCTGTTGTTTTAAAGTGCAAAGGCGGCAAGTCAAGCGTCTCGATTCCCATAACGCGGTCATAGCGTAGTATCTTGTATCCAACGTAGCGCTCGGTGACATTAACATCCCCGAACGAAACCACAAACTCTCCTATCTCTTTCTGTTCTATCTCCTGTAAAATTTCTATATCCACCGTTTTCATAGGTTCAGTGTGAAAATCGACTCCCCTCTTCTTGACATAAACGGTGCGACTGTTCAGGTTGAAGTCCTCTACAATGTAGGTCTCTCCCTGATGCAGTAAAACTGCTCCGTTATGGGCCTCTCGATATGCCTGTATCCTGTCAATACTCTCCAGTAGTTTTCCATTACAAATGATGTTAAACGTATCTGAGCTCAAAGCATCTAGGCGAACAACTTCTGTAGCTCTCCCTTTTCCCGAGTACACCCATCCTCTTAAAGTATTTTGTACTAAACCTTGCCGCTCCAGCTCTCTCAAACCTTCTTCACAGGTTTCGCCAAAAAATGACCCTCCATCAGCTGCTGTGATGGGCGCTTCAGCTGCGGCACACATGAGATGCCCTAAAACGATGTAATAATTCGATAGATCAATTATTGCATGTTCATGAGATCTACCAAAGAATATCTCTGGATGCTTCATAAAATATTGATCTAATGGGTTTTGGAAGGCAACAAGTGTCGTAATCGATTCTCCTACGCCTCTCCCCGCTCTTCCTGCTTGCTGCCACGTTGAGATAATTGTTCCTGGATACCCGGAAATTATCACACTATCTAGTGAACCAATGTCTATTCCTAGCTCTAAAGCGTTGGTTGATGTTACCCCCAACAGCGCCCCATTCTTGAGATTATTCTCTATTTCTCTCCGCTCTTCAGGGAGGTATCCCGCTCTATATGCAGTAATTCTGTCCGCCAGGTGCGGCTCAGCTTCTTTAACCTCCATTTTTGACCATAGAGCAATTAGCTCTGCCATTTTTCTTGAGACTGTGAAACACAGCGTTTGGAGGTGACTCCGTACAAAAAACAGAAACAAACTCTTCGTCTCTTGGTGGCTAGAGAGCTCACCGCTGTTACCTCCGTTGAAATAGGGATTGTAGAAGATAAAGTATTTCTTCCCTTTTGGTGATCCATCCCGGGAAATGAGGTCAAAGCTACATCCGATCAACTTCTCACCGAGTTCAATGGGATTCGCGAGCGTGGCCGTCGACAAGATAAACTGCGGGTCTGAACCATACAGGTTACATAGTCTTCGCAACCTTCGCAATAAAAATGCGACGTTTGATCCAAAAACACCTCGATATATGTGCCCCTCATCAATGACTACGAACTTCAAATTGCTTAAGAACTTTTGCCATTTGTAATGCCAAGGCAAGACATGGTGAAGTTCGTACGGATTGCTTATTATTATTCTTGCTGTCTCTCTGATCTTGGGTCGTTTACTCGTAGGTGTATCGCCGTCGTACACTTCCGGATGAACTAGAATCCCACTTAGTCGTTCAAACTCCTTAATCACTTTCAGTTGATCGTTGGAGAGCGCTTTTGTAGGGTAAAGGTAGAGGGCTGTGGCATTTTTGTCTTGGAGCAACGTTTCAAAGATTGGAACATTGAACGCCAATGTCTTTCCTGACGCTGTCGGCGTCGTGATTACCACATTCTTGCCTGACCGCAATGCATTGAGCGCATCACATTGATGCTGATAAAGGGTTATTCGCTTTTTCGCTAGGTACCGCTGGAGGTTTATTGGCAACTCCGTAGCGAGTTCTCCGTACCTAGGTTCTTGTGCTGGCAACACCTCGATATGCTCTATCCTGTCCTTGTATCGAGGTCCGCCCTCGAGCACTTTAATTATGCGTTCTACTGTTATCCCCATCCCTCACACAGTTTTGAGAAGAGAGACGTTAGAGTAATTAGATCCTGCCTATTATGGTCAACTACGGAAATGACAGGTCCTACATTTTTGGTCCTAAGATAGGTTTCATAGAATTCTGGCACTAGTGCACTCGGCACATCATCTTTTCGCGTTCCAAGGAACTGTCGCTCTAATGTAGTCAATTTAAAATTGTACAAGGTTTCTTTCCATGCACGCCTTGAAAAATAGAGCACATCAAAATGCGGTCTTTCTAGATCTCCTCTTATTCTGTAATATGCTAGTCTCTCTTTAATATACGGTATATCAAAAGTTCGCCCATTGAATGTTATGAATGCACTCCTATCCCTCAAATGAGAGAGTACTGCGGTTAACGCAGCGGGCTCTTCTTGTACACGTCGTAACAGATATTGATGTACTGTTAAACCCTCATCGGAGAAATGCGCGACGCCAAACAGTATAATCGGTCTCGTGAAGAGACCTAGAGTCTCGATATCTACAAATAGAAAGTCCTCTCGTTTGTGAAGACCTGAAGCACAAAAAACAAGTGGGTGCGATTTCGGGAACCACTTACAGATCCAATTAGTAATGCGGCGCGTATCGCAGTGGTTAAGAAGCTCCAAAAACTTCATCGCTTCATGACCGAAGCGTGGGTGCCTTACGAGATCTTCAATCGTCTCGTAGCCGTCATCCTTTAGGGTGCGTTCAGTTGCCTCTCCGATTCCATACATTAATTTAAGACTCGCCAATATCCTCTCTCGCGCCGCGTCATGTTTTACTGTTTTTAGGCTTATTCTATGTTGGCTTTTTATTCGATAACAAGTGCCGCTCTTTGTGATTACATCCTCACCGTGAAGAGCTTCTTCCAAAGTCTTTCCTTCGTACCGCTTCAGCAGTTTCAGTTTCAATTGTTGAGCTGCTTGGTACTCCTGATCGGTTACACTAAAAAAAGTCGGTGCAAACCCGCGAAAGCTATCCCTCTCGGGCTTGGTAATTTCATATTCTTTAGTGTCATCGACGTTTTCTCGCAATCTTCTGCTTATTTTTGTAAGCATTGCTTTAGAGTTACTTTCATCGCTTACCATAGTAGCGCTCACGTAAATATCGCGTAGACGTAATAGCCTAAGCCATTATCTCAGTGGTACATTGAAACGATTGTTTGCCCTTCATGAGTTCTCACATAGCCATCTGATACTCCGCGTTATACTTTCTTGATTGTCGCTTAAAACTATTAAATTGTTTACTCTAATGAATTCAAGCGACGTGCATCTAAGAGTAGCAGCGTTTAGAGATTACATTACTTTCTAGGTGGTATTGCCGAAATAACAAATGCATATGTTCCCATTAATGATTAAGCGAAAAAGTCTCTTCTGCTAGTTGGTGATACTGTGGTTAATCTCGGCACTCCGCTATGTGCAATCTGTAAACATTACGACAGTGATTTAAAATGTATTGCCTTCCCTGACGGGATCCCGTGGGAAATTTTGGTGGAACGCCACAATCATCGAAAACCGTACATTGGCGACTGCGGGGTACAGTTTGAGCCCAATGACCGTCCATAAACAGTTTTGAGCCGACTTAAAAAAAGCAGTAGTATCTTCTTCGTTCAAGCTTGAAGAAACCTAATAGTCGAGTTTTTAAGGAGTCGATGAATTGGTTATGGCTCGCAGAGAAAATCTTTCATTGGATCTCAAGATTTTCGCGGCTCTCACAGACAAGTAGCCACTTTATTGATAAAACGCTACAGCAACTAGTTCATCTAACGCCGAAAGATTAAAACACCCGCTTAAGAGAAAAGAAAGAAATCATCAGATCAGCTGTGACTGGTATCTTCGCCGTACATAACAATGTCATCGGTTTGAACAATATAACTGTTGATGATTGGTTGACCTAATTGTACTTGGGAGGTTTTTATGTAATACGCGTACGTCAATGGTCTATGACCGGTCGCCCTATTGTAAGGATCAGTATCTTGTGGTGTGGTGGAGAACAAATTAAATCCGTTAGTTTCTCCCTTGACGAATTTAGTCGCATCATCAATGGTGGTAAAACGTTTTAACGTAAAGTTGCTGAAGACTGTCGTAGTATCGTTGGATTTGTCACCAGAAACCTCATTCACCTTTACGGTGTTGGCATCGATCCAGGTTTCATTCCACGATTCCAGTGATCCCGTTGTTGCTGCAGGAACGTCACGTATTTTTACTAGCATTAATTTCAACACTTGGTCTTGTTCTGCTCCAGAACTGGTTGGCTGACTTTGATTTGTCTCATTTTTGTTGTTTGATGACATGCACCCCGCTGTAAGAACTGAAGAGACTATCATAACGGCAATCAGTACCAACAACAATTGTCTTTGTGCATTCATTTTCTAACCAACGCTTAACATGTAACAGACGTATAAATAAGCTTCTCGCATGACCATATGATCTGCTTCGTTGAAACTGTAATAATAATCCATTAGAGCCGTCAGGGAATTTCTACGGCTTGTTATAATATTCAGAACTCTCAATATCCATCGAGTCCATAGTCCTTCTACCCGAGGAGCGACGAATGTAATATATCCTCTTCACTAGTTTGGCAGTCTTGTAACTGTAGCTTCTGTATGCGAATTGATTCAATCGCGTTCAACAAAAAATGCTGGCTATTACATTTTTACTTTTTCTTTATCGCAGCTATGAATTCGTCTACTGGCGTGGCGGGCATACTTATTATCTGGACAGTTCCGCGAGATCCCAGCTCCACCGAAGCCCGGCCAACCGCCTCATTGTCTGGCGCTTCCACCACGTTAACAAAATCATAGGGCCCTAGAACTGCGTGTTGACTAAGAACTTTCACGCCGAAAGCTTCAATCTCTTTATCGACTTCAAGAATTCGTTCAGGTCTGTCTTTAACAGTCTTTCTTCCCTCAGCTGTAAGGGTTGAAAGAAGAATATATGTCGGCATACAAGTACCTCCGACAATCATTCTGTGTTTATATCACTTCTGCTTTTCGCTAGACTTGGTTCTCGTGTTTCTAAACTGGACAGTTCTTTTAGCGCACTATTAAAATGTTTACGACGACATGCACCACTTTCAGTCACTCACCGGATTATTTAACTATACAAATGTAAGGTAGAACTCCGTAGCACATATCGTACTTCTAAGAAACATCCAACTTAGATTGTTCGAAATTTTCAGTCAACAGCGATGAACCAGCATAAAAAATCTTCAAGAAAAACGGATATAGCATACTAAGATAGCTAAGACCGCATCACCCCGCATCTCTCATATCTCCATAGAGCCAACTTAAGCGCATGTTTGGCCCACACATCTTCTCTCTCTATGAAGCCAACATTGCTACATCAACAGCCTTAGCGACCTTAGTAGAGGTGTAGTAATGAACGATACTACTGTGGTAACAGGTTATATTAAAACGTTTGCAAAAAAAATTGTATGTTATTAATTCTTTTTTAAAAATTCTGTATTGAGGGGTTAAGCGTTATGAATGCTCCCAATATAAAAGAGATGCCGTTGTCATGTTTGATGTTGCCGAATTCCTACAATTTTGATCGTTCTTTATTCCAGGTGCCTCTATAGAACGTCATCTCCCTCTCATCATTCGAGTTGATTGGCCACTATTTCAATTTACAGGTGTCCCATTAGTCAGCACATCAATTATTTGGGCATGAAATGGTCGGTCAACAGCACATATAAAAGCAATTCCTGTAGCTGCTGCCGCAACCTCAATAGTATCACCATTCTCATCGGTTATAATCGCATTGCTCTCGCGTACCACAAGTTGGGCAGCTGCAATGTCATAGCCGCTCACGAGCCCCCTCGTATCTATTACTGCATCAATTTTCCCTGCCGCTACCAAACACATATCAAGGGCCACACTTCCCAGCGTTCTTACGATACACTTCTTCTCGAGCTCTATCAGGCCTCGTGGAACAGTCGGAACCCCATAAGAATAAACAGATATTATCGGCTTGTACCTCTGAATTTTCTTTGTTTCGAGTTTTTTTCCGTTAAAATATGCCCCCTTCCCCCCTTCGGCTGCGTAGACGTTCTTGAAGTTAGTTACTATAACGCCTATCTCAATATCGCTGAGAGTTACATCCTTATTTTTTTGCGCATAAGCAAGAGAAGAACAAAAGTAGGGGAGATCTATCGAGGCGTTCGTGGAGCCATCGATGGGGTCGAAGATCAAAGTACACTCAGGGTACTTACCAACTACCCTGTCACCATACTCCTCAGAGATGACTCTTGCGTTTATTGCTCTATCACGCAGCTCATGCTCAAGCGTCTCCTCTGCTACAACATCAAATCTTCGTGTAACGTCACTTTTCTTAACATGGATAATGGTGGCGAAATCATCCGATGCTTTTATAAAACCAAGCACGGAATCCATCGCTGCATTTGCGATATGGATGATCTCATCAATTTCCATTGAAAAGCTCTCCTATGCGCTCTACAATATTCTCTGCGGCCTCTCGTGGGCCAATTTTTTCACTATCTATTACGATTTCTGGGTGATTCGTCTCTTCGTAGGGGACATTTATTCCAGGAACAGTGGCATTCTTCGCCACAGCACTTTTGTATATCCCTTTCGGAGAGTACTCAGTTACCCGTTTTGATTCTCTCTCAATGCAAATTTCAAGCGTGCATTTCACATAAATCTCAGCAAAGTTCGGTATAAGCTGTCGGGCGAGGTCTCGATAACGTTTACGATTCGCCGTTGCATCTACTATTACGTTTATGCCGCACTCCGTGAGTATTTTTGCCATGTACGCAAGCGATGCATAGACGATATTCCGCTCCTCCTCAGTGTACTTTGGCTGAGGGGTAACTACCTTGCGCACCTCGTCAAGCTGTAATATTTTTAACCTCTCGCCAGTGAGAAGGTTTTGCACCCCTCTTGCAATCGTCGTCTTTCCACTGCCGGGCAGCCCCGTTATCCATATAGCCCACGCCATAGCATTCATTATCCCTTTAGCAACGAGTTCACATCTTGGTAGTCGAACATTTCAACTTCAAGAATATTTTTGACGAAATTAAAGAGCTTGACCCTCACCTCTGAATCAAGATGTGGGTACCACAAAGGGCTGGCGACGACGAGACCCCGAAACGCATAGAAAGGCTGAACCACTTCCATTACCTCTTCGTCTCCTGTCTTGTCGAGATAATTTTTTATGAACATGCCAAACAGAGTTTTAAACTCCTTTGACAATTTGCCATATTTTTGAATTGAATAGAACAGGTAATTGATGCTCATGGCCGTAATGTCGTCGGCCGCCTCTCCGCACTCCCCTCGGCTCCTATCAAGCGCGGTAAAGTCAAGTCCATCTCTGAACATCACGTTCCATGGGTGATAGTCTCCATGCACTACGCAGAGCCTGTAGCATCGATCTTTGAGGGTATACCGCCAGTCTACGCATCGTTTTTCAAGTTTCAAAAACGCATCGGTTGAAAAAAATTCGAAGTCAGACGGATAGCTATCAATCAAGCCCATGATGAGTTCTCCGTGGCCAATAAGGTCTCTTATACGCCGGGTGTATAGAACAGGATTGTTCCGTCTCTCCGTGTGGATCTCCGACAGGTAGTCGGAAAGAGATGCAGCACGAGCGACATCGAGATTGCCCAATACGCCTGTGTTTTTGATTCTGTCTAGGTCTTTAAAGTATTCCACCCCTTCTACCTTGTCCATGAGGATGAAGTACTCTTCTGCATCGCCTGCCGAGCGCATTGCCCCATCGGTCGTGAAATAACCGACATCGAGGGATCTTACGTGTCTCGGGAGCTTTCCGAACGTCGAATGCTGCCAGATTAATATCTGTGCCCTATCTGAAAAGTGGTCGTGGCCGAACCCCGCCTCTGGACGCATCGATGACAGAACGACGGATTTGAAATCGTCGTTGATCATAACGTCAATTTGGTAGGGCTTTCCGTAGCCGAAGCCTTTAAGCTCTTCATCTACGGGCATAAGGCCTAACTCTTTTATCTCTTTCACTTCTGCGTTATGTCCAAATACCTCTTTTATATAATCTTCAATAACTGACATGGTGTTTAAATACGCAAAATAGGGTAGTCGTTTTTATTCTTTGCTTCATTAACGCCGATGATCGACCTCTAAGTGCCTAAAGTCCATGAGCTCAGATATTTTCTCTGTTCGTCTGTGAGCTTTTCAATTCCGATTCCGAGTGCCCCCAATTTGAGTTCCGCGACTCGTCGATCTATCTCTACTGGGACACTGTACACCTTGCTCTCAAGATTTTTATGCTCAACAAGATACCTCACGCATAAGGCCTGATTTGCAAAACTCATGTCCATGACTTCAGGAGGGTGGCCAAACGCTGCTGACAGGTTTATGAGTCTCCCCTCTGCTAGAACATATATTCTCCTCCCATCGGTCATTAGGTACTCGTCAACGTTCTCCTTCACATTGGACTTACTAGCCATTGTATTGAGGGCGTTGAGGTCAAGCTCGACGTTGAAGTGGCCTGAATTACACACGATGGCGTGATCCTTCATAATAGCAAAATGCTCCTTGCGGATTACCGATATGTCTCCGGTTACGGTGATGAAGAGGTCTCCAACTCTTGCAGCATCAATCATCGGCATAACCCTAAAGCCATCCATCGCTGCTTCAAGAGCCTTTCTCGGTTCAACTTCGACGACGACTACATTTGCACCCAGCCCCCTGGCTCTCGCAGCCACGCCTCTACCACACCACCCATAGCCTGCTATGACGACGGTTTTTCCGGCAAATAAGAAGTTTGTAGCATTCATAATACCGTGGAGAGTACTCTGACCAGTTCCATAGCGATTATCGAACATCATTTTGGTCTCTGCATCGTTTACTGCTATTACGGGGTACTTTAGCCCGCCTTCTGCCGCCAAGGCCCGTAAGCGTATGACTCCGGTAGTAGTCTCCTCACACCCCCCTATGATGTCATCCAGATATTCCGTATGCTTCTCGTGGATTGTGGCAATTACGTCGGCTCCGTCATCAAGGGTAATATGTGGTTTGATTTTCAACGCCTCCTCTATGCATTCATAGTACTGCTGTTCGTTCTCTCCCCTCAGCGCGCATACGTTGATCCCTTCTGACACAAGCGCTGCAGCCACGTCGTCCTGAGTGCTAAGCGGGTTCGACCCCGTAACTGAGACGTTAGCCCCTCCGGCCTTTAAAACGTGAATAAGATTTGCAGTTTCAACCGTAACGTGCAAACAAGCTGTAATATTAACGTCGCGAAGAGGCTTTTCGCGCTCGAATTCTTGCTTTATTCTCTCAAGTACTGGCATATGTCTTCGGGCCCACTCAATGCGCTTTTTTCCCTCGCCAGCCAGATTTATGTCTTTTATGATGTTCCTCATTAAGAGTCCTCTCGTTTCTGTCTATATTATTTGATAAAACTTACCACACATTTTATAACGGATACAATAGATACACCCATTGCTTATAAGTTCGTCGAACAAATCAAGTAAAATGAACAATCGTGATTACAATGAGTAGAGAAAGCATTCTATTTACCTCGGAGTCAGTAACTGAAGGACACCCCGACAAACTCTGTGATCGGATTTCGGATGCCGTCCTAGATTCAATCATTGTGAACGATCGAAAGGCGAGGGTGGCGTGTGAAACTGCCG
>Ga0187772_10000166_pt1 | contig 27402 bp, 21 predicted proteins | sample 0116_SJ02_MP15_2_FD_133137 | JGI IMG/M metagenome (GOLD analysis project Ga0187772, IMG submission 133137) | Tropical peat soil microbial communities from peatlands in Department of Meta, Colombia - 0116_SJ02_MP15_20_MG | ecosystem: Environmental > Terrestrial > Soil > Wetlands > Peat | place... | reverse complement strand
CGAGCGCGTCCGGCGATGTAAACCTTTCGGACATTAAGGGCGATGTCTCAGCCAATGCCGCGTCCGGGGCCATTCGTGTAGAGAATCCGGGAGGGCGAGTAGAGGCTTCCTCGGCCAGCGGATCGATTGACGTAACGGGCTCACGAAGCGATATGAAGATTCATGCGATTTCGGGAAGCGTGAATGTCGCGGGAGATCCGAGTGGCAGCCGGCTCTGGGAGTTGAAGTCGGTTTCCGGCTCCGTCGATATTCGGGTGCCGCCGAGCGCGAGCTTCCTGTTCACCGCGGAAACCACTTCGGGAGATATCCGAACCAATATCCCAGTGATTCTGGAAGAGCAAGGGAAGCACTCTCTCCGCGCACATATTGGCTCCGCCTCCGGGAGAATTGAAGTACATACCGTATCCGGCGGCGTGGACGTGCAAGGGTCGTAGGGCAACTCTTAGAAGCTAGCGGCTGCTTTTTGAGGCCGCTGCAAAACTCATCTCACCCCGTTACAATAAAGATGTGCTGCCTATTCGCCAAGCCTGCTGCAAGTTTCTGATCGTGGTTTGGCTTGGTTTCCTGATGCCCCATATGGCCTGGGCCCAACAGTCACCGAAGCCATCGACGCCGTCAGCACCTGCGCCGGTTCCCAACCCCGCGCAGAAACAGGCACAGCAACAAGAGCCCACAGAGCGACAAGAACTGCAGAAGGCGATCGAAGCCGCAGCAAACGATCGCGCAGCTTTGGTGCGTAATCTGGAAGCGTTTCTCAAAAAATACCCCGAATCTTCCCAGCGGCCGCAGATATACCGCGCCATTGTGGAATCGAGCCTGCAGTTGAGGGATTTTCCGAGGGCGCTAGAATATTCCGAACGTCTTGTATCTCTGAATCCCGACGACATTTCGAACACCGTACTAACGATCCAACTCCTCAACCGGTACGGGGACGTGCCGGGCTACCGTCGCGCCGTGTTTTATTGCAGCCGCGTTTTGGAGTATGTCGATCACACGCCGCAGACCGAGAAATCACCCCGCGTTTCCGTGGAGGAGTGGGAGCAGTCGAAAAAGAAGGATAAGTCTTCCCTGCTGCTGGTTCGAGGTGACCTGTATCAAAAGCTGAATGACAACGCCAATGCGCAGAAGGATTTTGAAGCGAGTTACGCGCTGATTCCAAACGCGGCGGCAGCGGAGCGCCTGGGTGCGCTCGCGGAGCGAAACAAGGACCTGAACGTAGCGATCCAAGAGTATGCGCGTGCTTTTGCGCTGACGGACAACACCACGGGCGCATCTTCGCGCGCGGAATTGCGAAAGAAGGTCGGTAACGTCTGGAGGCTGGCTCACGGATCGGAGGACGGTCTGGGCGACTATCTGCTGCGAACCTTTGATACGGTGACGGCGACGACGGCTCCCGCCAAGACAGCTCGCAACCAGGGCGCTAAAGAGCCATATGATTTTGTGCTCCGACGGGTGAGCGACGGCAGTGCGGTGCACTTGTCTGATGCGAAAGGCAAGATTGTGGTGCTCAGCTTCTGGGCGACGTGGTGCGGGCCGTGCCGGGAGCTGGAACCGTTCTTCGAAAGAGTAGCGGCGCGCTATTCAAGCAAGCCGGATATAGTTTTTTACGCCCTGAACTGCGACGATGACGAGTCGCTGGTCGCACCGTTTCTGGCCGAAGAGAAGCCCAAAACCCCGGCCCTGTTTGCGGATGGGCTGGAGCGGCTGCTGGCTGTCGATTCTTTTCCAACGACGGTGATTCTGGATCGAACGGGGAAGATTGCGTTCCGCGCGAGCGGATTTGACCCCGATGATTTTGAGAAGTCGTTGGGGGATGCGATCGATCGGGCGGCACGGCCGGTGAGCGAGGGTACGCCAGCGGCGGCGATTCGGCCGTAAGCGAAGTGGAGTGAAGGAACGCACACGCAAAACCGGCGTGCAGACACCCATAGAAAAACCCAAGAGCACAGGCCGGGTGAAGCCGCTGCACTCCTAGGAGGCTAGGGGGTTGCCGGACGGGCTTGGGGGAAGTGGTGGGCTACGTCGCGGGCGGCGAGGATAGTGTTGACGTGGATTTGGACAGTGTCTTCCACCCGGCGCGCGTAGCCGCCCGCAAGAGTTGTGACCACGGGGATTTTTCGCTTGCAGGCTTCTTCGAACACTCCTTTGTCCCGATCCTTTAAGCCGTCCATGGAAATGTCCAGGCCGCCTAGTTGATCTTCACGGTAAGGATCGGCGCCGCCGATATAAAAGATAATTTCTGGCTGGAAGGAATCGAGCGAGTGCCGGACGGCCGGCAGAAGTGCGTTCAGGTAATCCTCATCGCTAACACCGTCTTCCATATTGAGGTCCAGGCTGGAGGAGGGTTTGTGCGCAGGGTAGTTGTTGAGCTGGTGGATAGAGAGGGTGAAGACGGATGGGTCGTGCGAAAAGATGGCGGCGGTGCCATTGCCATGATGGACGTCCGTATCAATGACCATGACTTTTTGGACCGCGTCATCATGTTGCAGGCGACGGATGGCCACGGCGACGTCATGAATAGCGCAGAAGCCTTCCCCATGACCGGGATAGGCGTGATGGAAACCTCCACCGATGTTGCAGCCGAAGCCGTCGCGCAATGCCGCTTGCGCGGCAGCGATGGAGCCACCCGCCGCAAGCCAGAAGGCGTCGACCAGCTCCTCGGAATAAGGGACCTCGAGCTTCATTTCTTCACTGCGAGTCAGAGTGCCAGTTTTCAGTTTGTGGACCCAGTCCTTTGTGTGGACGCGGAGGATGTCCGTGTCGGAGGCAGGTTCGGGTTGGAGAAAATCGTGGTGCGAGGCGATGCCTTCGGCAAGGAGCTTTTGTGTAATGAGTTTGTATTTCTGCGCGGGAAAGACATGAGCGCCGATGTGGAGGTCGTAGGCGTCGTGGTAGATGAGTTTGAAGGGCAGCATTGGAGTTACCGAAGGTATTCTAAACCATGAAAGAGCGGACGGCCTCGGAAGGTTGTCTCTGCAAAGGCAAGAAAAACCAAGAAGCGATAAACCCGCAGCCCCACACGCAAAACCGGCGTGTGGGGCTCCCGAAGAGAAAGCAATAGCACAGGCTGAAGCCTGTACTACGTTAGTATTCGCGTTCGAGGATGAAGTCGGGGAGGGTGAGTAGGGCGCGGGCGTACTCGGCGTCGCCGCTGCCGTTGATACACTCTTTGGCGCGACGGACGTAATCGACGGCGAGGGTACGGGTGCGGTCGAGTGCGCCTGAATCCCGAACGAGCGCTACCAGCCTCTCCGGCTGAATGGATTGAAATTCCTTTTCTTCGAGGACACGGGCCACCATTTCGCGCGCTTCGCGGTGGCCATTTTCCATGGCGTAGATAAGTGGCAGAGTGACCTTGCCCTCTTTCAAATCGCTGAGAACCGGCTTGCCAAGTTGTTCGCTGGAGGCGGTGAAGTCCAGAAGATCGTCAACGAGCTGAAACGCCAAGCCCGCGTAAAGGCCATAATTGGCCAATGCTTCTTCGTGCTCCAGGTCGAATCCACCCAGAACCGCGCCCAACCGGGCGCAACCGCTAAAGAGGCAAGCGGTCTTGTGCGTGGCAAGTTTCAGCGCGTCCTCTTCGGTGACATCCATGCGACCAATTTTGGCGAGCTGAATGAGTTCCCCTTCGACCATTTTCTGGGTCAGGTCGATGAGAATGTCCAGAACGTGAAAATTGCGTTCTTCGAGGGCAATCTGGAAAGACTGCATGTAGAGCCAGTCACCGGCAAGGACGCTGCGATGATTGCCCCAACGGGTATTTGCGGAAGGGCGGCCACGGCGCGTGTCTGCGCTGTCGATTACGTCGTCGTGAATCAGCGTGGCGCTGTGAAGCAACTCGACAACAGCGGCGAGCTTGATGGCGCTGCGGCGGCTGACTTGCTCGCGGGCGGCGTAGCCGTGACAAAGCAGCAGCAACGCGGGGCGAAGCCGCTTCCCTCCCCCGCCGAGCAAATAACTGGTGATTTCAGAAACCGGCTGGTAGGCAGAGGCACTTTGCCGCGACAGCTCCTGTTCCACTTGGACCAGGTCTTCCCGGACAAGCTCAAAGATTTCTTTGACCGTCAGTAAAGCTATGACCGTCCTCCTAAACCCGCACACACCTACCGGAGTTCCACAGCCGGGGACGCACTCGGCTGGGCAAGATGGAAGAAACGCCGGAAATTCCCTGACGTCGCTGCCGCCGTTTCTTCGGTCCCTAAGTTTCTCACATTCGCAAGGGCCTTGGCCACCTCCGCCACATAGGCAGGCTCATTTCGCTTGCCGCGTACAGGCTGTGGCGCGAGGTACGGAGAGTCCGTCTCAATCAAAATGTTCTCGAGCGGCAAAGCTTTCGCCACGTCGCGAATGTTCTGCGCCTTCGGATAAGTCAAATTACCGGTAAAGGAGATGAAGAAGCCCAGGTCCAGGCCGCGGCGGGCATCGTCAAGGGTGCTTGTGAAGCAATGGAGGATTCCGCCGAGGCCGGTAGGCTTCCAGTGTTGCTCAATCATGGTGAGGCAGTCGGACCAGGCGTCGCGACAGTGGATGATGATGGGCAGTTTGGCGGCGCGCGCTAGCTCCATCTGTTCGCAGAAGACGCGCTGCTGGATGTCGCGTGGGGAGTGGTCATAGAAGTAGTCGAGTCCGACTTCACCCCAGGCGATGACTTTAGGATGCTTTGCGAGGCGAGCCAGGGTTTCGAGATGCGCGGGAGTGACCTCTTTGGCTTCGTGGGGATGGATGCCGACCGTTGTATAGATCCAGTCGTGGGCTTCGGCGTAAGGGATCGCGGCGTCGAGTTTCTCGGGACCGGGGCCGACACCGATGGCGAGAATGGTGTTTACACCGGCGGACTGGGCGCGCTGCAGCATGGCGTCACGGTCGTCGTCGAATTGGGGAAAGTCGATGTGGGCGTGAGAGTCGATGAGGTCCATGGCGTATGAGATTTGATGCCCGGGGCTGCGTAGCGGATAACAGCAATCGGATATCAGTAATCAGTAATCAGATATCCGAGAAGAGCGGCCCGCCTCGGAAGGCGGGCCTACAGAAACAAAGGCAAACGATACTATTTTAGCCGGGCGCCGACTTCGACGTCTTCGTGAAAACCGGCCAGGACGGGGCGGCCCTCGGGGCCGACGGAGGCGGCGACGATCATGCCGTTGGATTCGACACCGCGTAGCTTGCGCGGGGCGAGGTTAACTACCACGACGACCTTGCGGCCGATGAGCGCCTCGGGCTCGTAATACTGGGCGATGCCGGCGCAGATCTGGCGGATCTCCGAGCCAATGTCCACCGTGAGCTTGAGCAGCTTGTCGGCACCCACGATGCGTTCGGCGGTTTTCACTTGCCCGACACGCATTTCAACCTTGGCGAAGTCCTCGATGCCGATCTTCTCGGCGGGGCTGGCGGCGGGTGCCGAGGCGGCGCCCGCTGGCGGAGCACTGTGTGAAGAAGTGGCCGCTGCTCGAGCGGCTGTGGGATTCAGTTCTTCGTTTGCCATTGCTTCGATCCTCTCTATCGCTTCGGTTTTCTCTACACGCGGGAAGAGCGCCTGGAATTTGCCCAGGGTCGTGTCCGGCACCAACTGCTCCCAGTGGAGGCCATCCAGTTCGACCGTACCAATCGCATTCGACTGACCGAGAAGCCGCCAGACTTTTGTTGCGCTGTCTGGCAACACGGGATAAGCCAGAGCGGCTACGATCCGCAGAAGCTCGGCAGTGGTCCAGAGAATTGTGGCTTTGCGGGATTCTTCGTCATGGGAATTTCCGAGGGCCCAAGGCTGCTCGGTGGTCAGATATTTGTCCGCCGCGGCGATGACGCTCCAAATAGTCTCCAGGGCGCGGGCAAATTCGAACTGGTCGTAGCGCTCCAGAACTTCACCAATAGCGTTCTGCGCTTCTTTGGCCAAGACATCGTCCTGCGGCAGGCGCGCACCTGGCTTTGGGACTTTTCCAGCGAAATTCTTTTCGAGCATCGCAGCGGTGCGGCTGGCAAGGTTGCCGAGGCCGTTGGCGAGATCGCTGTTGTAGCGCGTAACGAGGGCGTCGTAGCTGAAATTGCCGTCCTGGCCAAAGACTATTTCTCGCAGCAGGAAATAGCGGAGGGCGTCCATGCCCAACATGTTGGCGATGGGACGCGGCAGGACAACGTTGCCTTTAGACTTGCTCATTTTGGCCGCGTCCATGAGGAACCAGCCGTGCGCCCACACCTGCTTCGGCAGCGGCAGCATAGCCGCCATCAGGAACGCCGGCCAATAAACGGTGTGGAAGCGGATGATGTCTTTTCCAACCAGATGCACGTCGGCAGGCCACATGCCGCGCTTTTCGTAATCCGGACCGCCGACAGCGCTTAGATAAGCATTGAGTGCATCGAACCAGACGTAGAAAACATGGGGTTCTTCGCCGGGGACGGGAATTCCCCAACGAACCGTAGTGCGCGTGATGCTGAGGTCTTTCAAGCCGCCTTCGACGAAACTAATGATTTCGTTCTTGCGGCTTTCGGGCTGAATAAAATTAGGAAATTTCTTGTAGAAATCGAGCAAGGGCTTCTGAAATGCCGAGAGTTTGAAGAAGTAATTTTCCTCCGTGACCGTTTCCAGCGGGCGATCGCAGTCAGGGCAAAGGTTCCCGGGTTTCGGTTCGTTCACGAAGGCGTTGTCGTAGACACAGTAAAGGCCGGTGTAATGACCCTTGTAGACGTAGCCATTTTCCTTGCAGAGGCGGAAGAGCCACTGGACCGTTCGCACATGGCGGAGGTCGGTAGTGCGAACAAATTCGTCGGCAGTAAGGCCGAGTTCGTCCCATAGGGCACGCCAGGCATCCGCCATCCGAGCCGCAAATTCGGATTCAGGAATGCCGGCATTTTTGGCGGCGCGCTCGACGTTCACGCCGTGCTCGTCGGTGCCGGTGGTCATCACTACGTCGTAGCCGCGCATTTTCTTGTAGCGGCGGAGCACATCGGCGACGACAGTCGTATAGGTATGACCAATGTGAGGAAGGCCGTTCGTGTAGTAGATCGGCGTGGTGATATAGAATTTTTCTTTGCGCTCGGGCATAAGGAAGTCTTTAGTTATAAGTAATAAGTTTTTGGTTACCCGCTATCGACATCCGGCTGCACCACAAATGGCCCCCAAGACCATCCCAGCGACAGCGCTACTGCTTGTGAAGTTCTTCGAAGCGGAGCATGGCCTGCTCCATGACCTCGCGAAGAGGGACGTTTTTCTCTTCTGCTAGTTTACGGCAATCTTCGAATTCCGGCGAAGCGTGCTGGACGCGGCCATCCTCCCGGGCGATTTTGATGCGGATTTCGCCAAAGCGGGTGGAGACGTTCACGAACTCGCGGGGTAGGGCGCGGCGCTCCACGAGATGGCTGCGCACGCCAAGGGTGGTGGTTTCGGCGAAGAGCATTTCTTGGAACTTGGCCTCGTCTTCGGGCTTGCAAAGGATGGTCACCTGCGTGCCCGGGCGGCTCTTTTTCATCTGGACCGGAGTGCCGTAGACGTCCAGTGCTCCAGCCGCGAGGGCCTTCTCAAGAAGGTAGCCGAAGATCTGAGGGTTCATGTCGTCGAGATTGGCTTCGAGAACACGAATGGTACCGCCATGGCTATCGATGGCCTGCTCGGCGACTTCACCGACCATGATGCGAAGAACATTGGGCTGAGTCTCGAGATCCACAGTGCCCGCCCCATAGCCAATGGCGGACACTATCATGGCCGGCTGAGGGCCGAAAGTTTCGCAGAGAGTGGAGACGATAGCGGCGCCGGTGGGTGTTACCAGCTCTTTTTGCACACCGTTCGAATACGTTGGTCTTCCCATCAGAAGGCGCGCGGTGGCGGGAGCAGGGACGGGCAATATCCCGTGAGCCATTTTTGCCGTGCCTCCGCCGACGTTCAGGGGCGAGCAGGCGAACTTTTCGAAACCGAGCTCCTCAAAACCGATGCAGGCACCCACGATGTCCACGATAGCATCGACAGCGCCGACTTCGTGGAAGTGGATTTTCTCTAGGGGGAGATCATGGACAGCGGCTTCGGCTTCTCCGAGTTTTGTGAAGATGGCACTGGCGCGCTGCTTCACGCGATGATCGAGATTGGATTTTCCCAAGATGCCCAGAATCGTGGTGAGGGAGCGGTGGGTGTGCGTGTCTTCGGTTTTCACACGCACGTAGGTGGCAGACATGCCGTTCTTCCAGACCTTTTCGCTGGAGATTTGCCAGCCAGGGACCTGGAGACCCTGCAGTTTCGCCCGCAGCACATCGAGTGGGCAGCCAGCGTCGACCAGAGCGCCGAGGGTCATGTCGCCGCTAATCCCGCTAAAGCAATCAAAATAGGCAGCTTTCATTCGGGTCTCGTGTGAAGGTGCTCCTTGATAGTATCGGCAGATGAGTGGGGCGTCAAACGGGGCATGCCAGTTTTGGGTTTAAGTTTTGAGTTCTGAGTTCTAAGTCTTAGGTCTTGAGTTTAAGGACGAGAGTTCGTTCGAGGCCGAAGCGCATGGTGGTTTCGGCGGGAACCTTTACAGCTTTGCCTCGGGTGAAGATTTGGGTCAGCAGACCCGCGCCCGCGCCCGCGGCTGCGCCGATTCCCGCTCCCTTGCCACCTCCGAAGATGGCGCCCATGAGCGCACCAAACCCGGCACCACCGGCACCGTATTCGAGCGTGCGCTTATTTTTGCCAACGCCTCGGCCGCTATTCAACTCCACGTCGCTTGTGTCCACGCGATATTCCTTTCCGCCGATGTCGACGGAGAAAAGATCGAGTGCCAATTCAGGGCTGTGAACTGCGCCGCCGGTGGTGATGTTTCTGACGACGAGCTTTGCGCGGGTTCCCTGGGGGATGGCGACGCCCCCATTGCTGTCGGGAACATCCTCGCTAACCGTGGCGGAGAAGAGTTGACCGGGAGACGAATTATCCGAGTCGATGTTCTCGTCGCTGCGCACGACGATTTCCGTGCCGTAAGGAATCACGCGTGCTACACCACTGCTGGCGGCGGGCGCGTCATTTTGCGTGAATACAACAGTCGCGACGTCGCGAAGCGGAAAGTTGTAATCGATTCCCTGCGCATCGCGGAAAGAGAGATATTCTGGTCCGTTGTATTGGCCGGAGTACATTTTGCCGTTGTGGAGCGTGACGATGTCCTGGGTCGAGGTGAAGACGAGGGACTGAACGTCACTGGCGGGAAATTTGTACTCGATTCCCTGCCCACCCGTGAAGGAGATGGGGGCGGCGCTCGCGCCGGTCACCTGGCCGGAATAGCTGGCGCCGCCACGCAGGACGACCCTGTCTGCGAAGGTGGGGGGCGCAGTTAGAGCGAACACCAGGAAAAGCAGGAGTACCGTCTTTTTCATCGTATCCTCTCTCGACCCGGAACTCCGCCTTTGGCGAGCAGCAGAGGAAGGCCCACCTTCGACTGCGCAGGAGCCAGAGTGTACACCACAGGATTTGACGGCGGCATGAATTTGGGTCTCCTCTGGGTACCAGTTAGATGCGTTTTGGCTCGAATTGATACTGGTATACTGGAAAATTCCGGATTCGAACACGAAGAGACAGAGGCACCGTGTATTTAAAGAGCAGGAATCGACTCCGCGAGGCGCTCGCTTCGCATATCCGCGCAACCTATGGCGTCGAGATCTCTATTGTGCTGGAGAGACCGCCCAAATTGGAGATGGGGGAGGCCGCGTCACCGGTGTGTTTCGAGCTGGCAAAACGATTGAAGAAAGCTCCGCGGATGATCGCGCAGGAGATTGCTACTTCGCTGCCGAAAATCAAAGGAATCGCAAGAGTGGAAGTGGCGGGCGGGGGCTACCTGAATGCGTTTTTCGATCGCGTGTCGCTGTGGAACGAGCTAGAGACTGAGCCAGAAGGAGAATGGCAGGGGAGGCTTGCCGAGCACAAGAAGGTGATTGTCGAGCATACCAGCATCAATCCGAACAAAGCAGCGCACATCGGACATTTGCGGAACGCTGTTCTAGGCGACACAATGGTGCGCCTGCTGCGACAGAGTGGGCACGAAGTCGTAGTTCAGAACTATATCGACAATACCGGCGTGCAGGTGGCGGACGTGGTGATCGCATTTCAGCAGATGGAGAAAAAGTCTCTGGCAGAAGTGAAAGAGCTGGCCGCGACGCCGCACTTTGACTATTTGTGCTGGGACCTGTACGCGAAAGCCACTCAATTCTTCGAAGAAGACAAGCAGCGGGCGACGAAACTGAGGGGCGACACGTTGAAGGCCATCGAGGTAGGGGAGGGCGAAACCGCAGAGATGGCCGCGATCATTGGAGACACGATCGTCGGCTATCACCTGCGGACCATGGCGCGTCTGGACATTTATTACGAACTGTTGGCGCGAGAGAGCGAGATTCTGCACCTACACTTTTGGGACGCGGCGTTTGTGAAGTTGAAGGCCAGCGGGGCGATCCAGTTTGCGACTTCGGGCAAGAATGCCGGCTGCTGGATCATGCCGTGGAATACCGAAGTAAAGGAAGTGCAGGAAGTGGAGGAAATAAAGGATGAGGACGAAGCTAGCACTGAATCCTCGTCAGCTTCTCGAGTAGAAGAGCAAGCAAAGATTATTGTGCGTTCGAATGGCACAGTGACCTACGTCGGCAAGGATATTGCGTACCAACTTTGGAAATTTGGGCTGCTGGGCAAGGATTTTCATTACGCGAAGTGGCCTAATCCTCCCGGTGGCAAAACCGTGTGGGCCACGACGACCGGGCCGAACGAGCCGGGTGCGCCGCATTTTGGAGGAGTCGACGTCGTTTATAACGTGATCGACGCGCGGCAGGCGTATTTACAGGATGTTGTTGCCGAGGGCGTTCGAGCGCTGGGGCACGCGAAAGAGGCGGAGAATTCCATCCACTTCGATTACGAGATTGTGGCGCTGACTCCTCGCTGCGCGGCGGAGATGGGTTATGACGTCACGGACGAAGAATCGAAATCGTATGTTGAGGTGAGCGGGCGCAAAGGGCACGGGGTGAAAGCGGACGATTTGATCACGCGGATGCTGCAGGCGGCGGAGGCTCGCGTCCTGCAGAAGCAAGCAGATATGCCGGTGGATGAGCTTGCGAGGACGGCGAATGCTCTGGCGGTTGGGGCGCTGCGATTCTTTTTGCTGAAATACACGCGCAACACAATCATTGCGTTTGATTTTGACGATGCGCTGAAGGCGGAAGGGGAGACTGGACCGTATTGCCAATATGCGGTGGTGCGGGCCCGGTCCATCTGGCGAAAGGGCGCAGAGCGAAATCCTGAGGTTGAATCCGAGGCTTCTATCAAGGACGTCGCTGCGGCATTGCGTTTGCTAAAGAGTGAGTACGTTGAAAAGATCCTTGATTCAGAGTCCGGAAGAGACTTCTGGGAGTTGATCTTGCTTGCGGGCTCGCTAGACTACTCTGTGGATGCTGCAATTGGGGCGCAGGAACCGGCCTTTGTGACCAAATATGCGTTCCAGTTGGCTCAGGCCTTCAATAATTTCTACCACAAGCACCACATTCTCTCTGAGCCCGAGGAACAGAAGCGGGCATTCCTGCTCGCGCTCACCGAACTGGTGGAGCGACGACTCGTTCAGTCCCTTAGGATGCTTGGCATTGAGACGCCGGAGAAGATGTGACTTAGTTTTGAGTTTTAAGTTCTAAGTCAGAAGCGAAACCCGAGGCCCACCCTCAAGAGCCCAGGGTGGGACACTCGAAGAAAAACCAAGAGAAAGGCACGAGGCCCATCGTGGCTCAGGGCAAGCAGAAGGCGGGCCCTATAAAAGCGAAGAAGGACGATCTGAAGTTCGGCCACTGCATAGGGAAGAACCGAAAGACTGGCATAAAATGCCAGCGCCACACAGAAGCAATAAGCAAGAAAAGAGAAATGGCTGGCCTGAAGGCCAGCCATCACACAGCCAAAACGTCAAGAGTGCTGGCGCGGAGCGCGTTATAAGGATGTGACTAGGTGGACTAGGGTGCGGAGGCCGACGCCGGTGGGGCCTTTGGCGAGCCAGGGCTTGGCGTCGTCATTCCAGGCAGTGCCGGCGATGTCGAGGTGAATCCACGGGGTGTCGCCCGCAAATTCGCGGATGAACCACGCGCCCGTGATCGAGCCGCCGCCCTTGCCGCTGCCAATGTTCTGGATGTCAGCGAAACTGCCCTTGATGAATTCGCGATACTCTTCGTCCATCGGAAGCTGCCACATCTTTTCTCCAGTTTCTTTCGCGCTGGCTAGAAGCTTGTCGGTCCAGGCCTGATCGGAGCCGAACACGCCGACGTTCACGTTCGCCAAGGCTACAACGATAGCACCGGTCAGAGTTGCGGCGTCAACGAGATGGGTGGCGCCGAGTTGCTTTGCGTAGTGGACAGCGTCCGCGAGGATCAAGCGGCCCTCGGCGTCGGTGTTGAGCACTTCGATTGTCTTGCCGGACATGGCGGTTTGAATGTCGCCGGGCTTTTGCGCGCGGCCCCCCGGCATGTTTTCGGTGGCGGGAACGACGCAGATGACCTTTACCTGCGGCTTCAACGCGGCGAGGGCGCGCATGGCACCGATCATGGTGGCACCACCAGCCATGTCGTACTTCATTTTTTCCATGCCGTCCGCGGGCTTGATGGAGATTCCACCTGTATCAAAGGTGACGGCTTTGCCGACCAAACCAACCACCGGGGCTCCGGGTTTTGGGTTTGCCGGGGTATAGGTGATGATGATCATGCGAGGCGGCTCGATGCTACCCTGGGCCACGCTCAACAAGGCGCCCATTTTCAGTTCGGCGATCTTCTTTTCGTCCAGGACTTCGACGGCCAAGCCTGCTTCCTTAGCCATGGCTTCGGCCTTTTCGGCCAAAATGCGGGGCGTCAGTTTGTTGGAAGGCTCGTTGACAAGGTCGCGCGCAAAATTCTGCGCGTCACCGATGATCCGGCCGCGGGCAATTCCCTTTTCGCCAGCGGACTTTTCCGCGTCGGAGTAGCCGGCAATGGTCGCGGCGTCAATGAATTTATCTTTCTTCTTGTCGGTTTTGTATTTGTCAGTCTCGAAATCGGCGGTGATAAAGCCTTCGGTGATCGCCTGGGCGGCGTCTTCGGTGGCTCCGTCTTCGCGGACTAGGAAGGTGAAAGTGTGGACGGAACGGCCTTTCAGGTAACGGAGGGCGACACCCGCAACTTTGCGCAGCGTGGAGGTGTTGAACTGGTCGCGCTTGCCTGCGCCAACGAGGAGCAAGCGTGCCGCTTTCAGTCCGGCAGGGACATGGACGATGGTGGTTTCGAGCGACTTGCCGGTCAGTTCCCCGCTTTTGTTCAGGCGGGCAAGCAGGCCGCCGGTGAGTTGATCGAGCTCGGCGGCGCGGCCCTGCGGACCGTCGTTATCGTCGAAAATATAGGTAACGAGCGCATCGGCTTCAACTGCGGTTAACGTCTTGTGTTCTAGAGTGATTTGCATGATGGATCTATCGCCTCCGGTTGCGATACATAGCTTGTTCCGCTTCCCTGCGAGCTTCCTTGGTGCGCTCGTCATGACGGCGGTCCCACGACTTCTTGCCCTGTGCCAAAGCGATTTCGACTTTGGCAATGCCGTCGCGGAAATAGATCCGCAGGGGGATGACGGTCAAACCTTTCGATTCCGTACGGCCCGAAAATTTGTGAATCTCGCGCTTATGAAGGAGCAGCTTGCGGTCGCCCAGGGGTTCGTGATTCCACGGCCCACCCGGCATGTATTGGGCGATATGCGCATTGACCAGAAAAGCTCCACTGGGTTTGAAATCGACAAAGGCATCGCGAATATTGGCTTTGCCTTCACGAAGGGCCTTCACTTCCGTCCCATGCAACACCAAGCCCGCCTCCAGCTTCTCAAGAATATGGTAGTTGTAGGAGGCGGCACGGTTCTGAGCGACAATCTGCTCACCCGGCTTTTTCGCTCCTTTGGCTTTCTCTGGTTTTTTGTGTGTCTTAACCACAATCTTTCATTTTACCCGATGACGCGTCTAAAGACAGTGAGGCCGAAAGGTGGTCTCGGGTGGTGCCCTGGTCCGCAGCCCTCAATCGGGGTCCGCGCAGAATTCGGTGTTAGGTTCAAATCATTGCAGGATTCAAGCGTCATGGTGAGGGGCATTGGGACATGAAACCATGGTCTGACAGGGGTGCGTATTGGGGGCTTGCTTGCCGGGCCGATAATCGCGATGCTAGACTCCAAGAGCAAGCAAAGACGGAGTTTGTCCCCAGGACTATAGCCGGAGTGTCTATGCGCGGTTGGAGTCGAGGTTTGATATGGATTGCTGTAGGACTGGCTCTTGCGGGCTGCCCCAAGAATGGCCATCAAGACTATAAAGCGGGAGATAAGGCCTACGATTTAAAGGATTACGACGCGGCCGTCGACTATTTCTCTAAAGCTCTTGCTGCCAACCCTCGTGACGCTTTCTACCGAATCAAGCTGAATGACGCGCGGTTTGAGGCCGGCCAACTGCATATCCATCAAGGCCAAAAACTGCGCGAAAAAGGGGATCTGCAGGGGGCCATTTCGGAGTTCCAGCGGGCCCAGGTCTTAGATCCCTCGAGCGTGGTCGCCGATCAGGAATTGAAGAGGACGCTCGACATGCTCGCCGAGCGGGTGCGCAGTACGGAACAGCAGGCTGAACAACCGCTCGTCGAGAGTGGGCAGCCAACCCTTGCTACCGAGCCTCCGGAACTGAAACCACTTTCCCGCGCACCCATTAACCTGAAGATGTCGAACGATTCGAAAATGGTCTTTGACACGATCGGGAAACTTGCTGGCTTGACGGTTATTTACGATCCTGATTTGCAGGCGCGGCGCATTTCCGTTGATTTAAATAACGTGACACTGGAGCAGGCACTGGACATCGTTTCCCTGGAGAGCAAGTCGTTCTGGAAACCGGTCACGGAGAACATCATCATGGTGATTCCGGACCAAACGCAAAAGCGCCGGGACTATGATGAAGAAGTGGTGCGCACTTTCTATCTGAGCAACGTGGCCATCGCTCAGGACCTTACGGAAATTACCACCGGGCTCCGACAACTGCTGGATCTGCACCGGATATCCCAGGTGAATTCACAAAACGCGATTATCGTGCGCGATACCCCGGACAAGCTGGCGCTAATCGATAAGATCATAAAGGATATCGACAAAGCGAAGCCCGAGGTCATCCTCCAGGTCGAAGTTCTTCAGGCAAGCACGGATAATTTGAAGAATTTGGGAATTTTGCCGCCGCAGAGCGTCAGTGCAACGATCAATCCGAATAGTTCGACCACCAGTAGTACCACCAATACGACGACTACGAACACGAACAACGGCCTCACGCTGAATCAGCTAACGCATTTGAACCAGAGTGATGTGGTTCTGACCATTCCCAGTGCCACCGCCAATTTCCTGCTAACAGACACCAGCACGAAGATCGTCCAGAACCCTGAGATTCGCTCCATTGATGGTCAGCAGGCCAAGCTGCGCATCGGCAACCGCGTTCCGGTAGCGACAGGCAGCTTCCAGGCGGGAGTCGGCGTCGGCACGGCCGCAGTGAACCCACTCGTCAACACGCAGTTCCAATACATCGATGTTGGCGTCAACGTGGATGTGACTCCTCACGTTCATCCGAATCGTGACGTAAGCATGAAGGTGGATATTGAGGTTTCGTCCGTGACTGGGCAGGCCACGATCGGCGGAATCCAGCAGCCTATCATCAGCCAACGCAAAATCACTCACGAGATCCGGTTGAAGGAAGGCGAAGTCAGCATACTCGCCGGTTTGATCGAGCGAATTGACACAAAGACGCTGAACGGTTGGCCATGGCTCGCAAATGTTCCGGTAATGAAATACCTTTTCTCGACGGAGAACCCAGAGCATCAGGACAACGAAGTTTTGATCGTTCTGATTCCGCGCATCGTGCGCATGCCGGAGTGGAGCAAGGAGAATCTTCGCGCTCTGTATTCGGGCACGGAGACTTTTCCATCGGTCCGCAAAGAACTTGATGTGAAGGCGCCGACTTCGAATCCCGCACCTTCTGCTATCCCGTCTGGAGTGGCTGCGCCCCCAAGTTCGCCGGCTCCGGGTAATGCGCAGGTTCCGGTCGTCACACCGGCAAGTGGTGCTCCGGTCCCCGCAGCAGGTGTAGCGCCTGCCCCAGAGCAGGTAAGTGGCCCGAGAATTCACTTTGAGCCCTCGAACATTACGCTTAGCCCCGGCCAGACTTCCACCGTGGGGATCGCGGTCGAGAACGTGTCTGACCTTTTCTCCATCCCGATGATGATTCAATACAATCCCGCGGTGATCAGCATTGAAGAAGCGCGGCACGGCAGCTTCCTTTCCGGCGGCACGCAGGAGATTGCGATTGTTCAGCGTGTCGATAAAGAGCATGGCCAGGCAATTATTTCCGCCACTCGGCAACCCAACACGCCTGGTGTCAGTGGGAGCGGCACGCTGCTTGGGATCGTGATCAAAGGCATTGCACCGGGATCGTCGAATTTGTCCATTGTGCAGGTGAACGCCAAGGACTCAGCGCAAAAGAGCATTCCGCTGGTGACCAGCGAAGCGACGGTGCGAGTGCAGTAGAGCGCTTCCCGTTGGAGGATCGGAACCGATGCGGCTCGTAAAGAAAAATCGGCGCCTCCCTTCTGAAGCGGGAATGACCCTGCTGGAACTGGTGATTTCCTGTGGCATTCTACTGATTCTTTCGACAGCGGCGCTGCCCATCGCGCGCTGGACGGCTTATCGCGAGCGTGAGAAAGAGTTGAGACGCGATTTGATCGAAATGCGCGAAGCCATCGATCGATACAAAGACCTGGCAGATCACGGACAGATCCGCGTGGACAATATGACCGGCGGCTATCCGCCGGATTTGGAGACCCTTGTGAAGGGCGTGCCGCTGGCTGGTGCCGCGGCCGGGGCTCAGGGAAAAAAGATTCGTTTCCTCCACAGAATTCCGATCGATCCCATGACGAAACAAGCGGATTGGGGCCTGCGCTCAGTAGAGGACGATCCGGATTCAATGGATTGGGGTGGGAAAGATGTGTTTGACGTTTACTCCCGTTCGACAGCGACCGCCATGGACGGGACGAAGTACTCGGATTGGTAAAGTGATAGTCACACGCAATTTTCTGCTTTCCCATTTCCGGTCCACGCGACCTGAACGCGCAGGCGGGCGGCCAGAGAGCGGATTCACCCTCATTGAATTGATGATCGTTATTGCCATTATTGTGATTCTTGTGGGCATGGCGGCCGGGATTTACACCAGAACGGTGCAGCATGCGCGGGAATCGGTCCTGAAAAAGGATCTGCAGACGATGCGCGAGGCGATTGATAACTACACACTGGACAAGCAGCAAGCTCCACAATCCTTGCAGGACCTTGTCGACGCGCATTACTTACGCCAAGTTCCCGTGGATCCGATTACGCAGCAGGCGGACTGGGTGCTTCATTACGGCGATGCGGTGGTGTCTCCCGACCAAACCAGCACAGGTGTGGACGACGTGCATTCAAATTCAGACCTGATGGGCAGCGACGGCACGCCTTATAACACCTGGTAATTCCCTTCTCCAATTACTGCAAAAAAAACAGAAGTGATGCGTGGGAGTGTGCCTTTGCAGAAATTTGACGGATGCTTCCCCGTCCGCTATAGTGAAAGTGCGGGGTGGAGCAGCCTGGTAGCTCGTCGGGCTCATAACCCGAAGGTCGTCAGTTCAAATCTGACCCCCGCAACCAATCTTACTGATTCACAAGGGCTTCCGAACCTCCAATAGGAAGCCCTTCTTCTTTTTGGGAAAGATTTGGGAAAGAAATCACTTTTCCCTTATCCGTTTCCGGCCAGCCCGTTCCGAATAGCTCACCTAATTTTTCCGCCGCCGCCCGCTCGTCTTGCGTGAACGTGTGCGTGTAAAGCTCCGTCACGCTTCCCGCGCTGTGGCCGATGCGCTGCTTGCGAATCTGCTGTTGGATTCCCAAGGAATCCATCGCAGTGACGTTCGTATGGCGGAAGGAATGAAGCCCCAGCGAAGCAGCACGCTTCTCGCTTCGCGTGGCCTGCTCGATGGTTCTATCCTTGCCAACAAACTTCGCAAGCAGTTTTGGGTCGAGCTTCGGAATCTCAAGGCGCTCTAATAAACCGTTCAGCTTGCGCCCGAGCACGTTGCTGGAATCCCAGTGCTTACCCGCCAAGAAACTGCCGGTAGTGCTGAGTTCCGAAGAAGTAGCTCGTTTGATCGAAGCGACTTCGCATCTCATGCATCGCACCGTGCTCATGCTGCTCTACGGCACAGGCATTCGCCGGACCGAAGCATCGCGGCTCCAAGTAAGCGACATCGACAGTCAACGCATGGTCCTGCACATTCGCCAGGGCAAGGGCCGTCGCGACCGCGAGGTTCCCTTAAGTCCCAAACTACTGGAAGTTCTACGCGCGTATTGGCGCTCGAAAAGACCAAAGGGTTTTCTATTTCCCAGCAGCACCGGCCATCGTGGTACGGAACAACCCATCTGCAGTAAGACCATTTGGAATATCTGCAAAGAGGCTGCCGTTCGTGCCGGCATCTCGAAAAGGATCGGCCCGCACACGCTGCGGCACAGTTTTGCTACCCACCACCTGGAAGCCGGGACCGATCTGCGAACCATTCAACTGCTTCTCGGCCATGCGGACCTGAAAGACACCACCGTCTATTTGCATCTCTCGCACCGCCACCTGCATGCGGCCAGCAGTCCACTGGAACGATTGGCGATTCCGCCCCACAACCAACCGTCGGAGCAGCAACCTCGGTGACCCGGCCACCCTGGGAGGTGGCCGACATCATCCGCATCGCCGGACGTCGCTTCTGGCAACGCTATCGAGCCTCCTTGACTTGGCCGCAAGTCAAAGTGCTCCTGGCCATTGCCCGTTGCCGCACTGCCGCGCTAGGCGGCCATCTCGATTACTGTACCCATTGCGGATATCGCACCGGCATCTCCTACAACTCCTGCAGAAACCGGCATTGTCCGAAATGCCAGACCAACGCACGCGAGAAGTGGCTCGCTAAACGTCAACAGGAGCTGCTGCCGGTGCACTATTTTCATCTCGTCTTCAGCGTGCCGCACACCTTGGTGCCCCTGATGTGGCAGAACAAAAAGATTCTGTTCGCTCTCTTGTTCGAGGCCTCTGCGGCCACTTTGCTGGAAGTAGCCGCCGATCCTAAACATCTCGGTGCGGAGATCGGCTTCTTCAGCATCCTGCATACCTGGGGACAGACCTTGCAACCTCATCCGCACATTCATTGCGTGGTACCCGGCGGAGGCCTGTCGCCCGATCACCAACGGTGGCTCTCCACAGCCATCAACTTCTTCTTGCCGGTCCTGGTCCTCAGCCCTGTCTTCTGCGGGAAATTTATAGCTGGATTACGCCGTGCTTTCCGCACCAAGCAGTTGGCTTTTCACGGAAAGTGCCGGCCGCTGGCCGACGGTAACACTTTCAGCGCCTTTCTAGACTCCTTGCGTGAACAAGATTGGGTCGTTTATGCCAAGCCACCATTCGGCGGACCCGAACACGTGCTGCACTATCTGGCCCGCTACACCCACCGCGTAGCTATCTCCAACCACCGCATTATCCAGGTCAACGAATCTCAAGTGCTCTTCCACTGGAAAGACTACGCCCACCACAGCAAACAACGCACCATGCCGCTAACCTGCGAAGAATTCCTGCACCGCTTCTTACAGCATGTCCTGCCGAAAGGTTTCCCACGCATTCGCTACTTTGGCTGGATGGCCAATCGCCGACGCAACAAACAGCTTTCGCTCTGTCGCGATCTTCTACCACCCTTGCCGCAGCCAACCTCTCCAGAGCCTGCACCCGCACTGTGGCGCTGCCCACGTTGCCACGCACCCATGGCGGTTCTGGAACGATTCACACCCACAGAGCTTCTCGATACTGAAGGGAGCCAGGAATACATCCTTGATAGTTCGTAGAACAGCGGTACCCCTGGCAATTTCCGCTGATCTTTGCACTCAGCTGCTGAAGCTGTGTCTCGACTTGCACGAAATCATCGTTGGAGACCCGCGACAGAGAAAATCCCTACGGAACCTCCACCGAGCTGGAGCGAACAGGCTCATCGATCCCGCCTCCACCTCCTTTCCCACTCGAAAAAACCGCATTGAAAATACATAATCGCCAACTCACCGCGCCAGCGGCTCACTCCAAACGGCTCTATCGAAAGTGCTCCAGAATGAGCCTTTGCCCCAATCTATCTTCATCAGCCGGAGCACTTCCGATAGAGAACTAGCGTTTACCAGGACCTGTCCCACCAGGGAGGGGTCTCCGGGCGGTTCTAGGGTTATAATTCCGCCACTTATGCCTCTTGCTTCAGGCACAAAGCTAGGACCGTTTGAAGTGGTGTCGCCGCTAGGCGCGGGCGGGATGGGGGAAGTGTATCGTGCGCGGGATACGCGACTGGGGCGGGATGTGGCCATCAAGATTCTGCCGAAAGAGTTGTCGGCGGACGCGGCTAGGAAGCAAAGGTTTGAGCGGGAAGCGAAAACCATCTCTGGATTGAATCACCCGAACATTTGCACGTTACACGACGTGGGTAGTCAAGATGGCGTGGACTATCTGGTGATGGAGTGCGTCGAGGGCGAGACGCTGGCGAAGCGGTTGGAGAAGGGGCCGCTGCCGCTGGAGCAGGTGCTGAAGTATGGGGCGCAGATCGCGGATGCGCTGGATAAGGCGCACCGGGCGGGGATCGTGCATCGGGATTTGAAGCCGGGAAACGTGATGCTGACGTCGAGCGGGGCGAAGCTGCTGGATTTTGGGCTGGCGCGGCCGGTTGCTCCTGCTGCGACGCTGGCGACACTAACGATGGCCGCTCCGGCGCAGACGCCGGTGACGCAGGAAGGCATGGTGGTTGGAACGTTCCAGTACATGTCGCCGGAGCAGGTGGAAGGGAAGGAGGTAGACGGGCGATCAGACATTTTCTCGCTGGGAGCGGTGCTATACGAGATGCTGACGGGGAAGAGAGCTTTTGAAGGAAAGAGCCAGTTGAGTGTAGCGAGCGCGATCCTGGAGAAAGAGCCTCCACCCATTAGCGCGGTGAAGCCGCTGCCGCCACCAGCTCTGGAGCATATCATCCGAAAATGCCTGGCAAAAACGCCGGATGACAGATGGCAGAGCGCGAGCGACATGGCGAGCGAGTTGAAATGGATACAAGAAAGCAGTAGCCAGGCGTTTGTTTCCCCCATCCTTGGCAGAAGAAGAAAAACGAAGGACATAGTGGCTTGGGTTATCGCTGGCCTAGCTATCGTTGCCATGGGCGTTATGCTTGCCCGGTGGCCAAACGAGAAACCTTCACAAGAGAGTAGACATTTTTCCGTGCCGCTGCCGTTTTCCGCGCACGACATGGTTTTGTCGCCAGACGGACGGACGCTCGCGGTGGTCGCTTATGGCGAATCGTCAGGAAAGAACACCATCTGGATTTACGAGGTAGGAACACAAGCGGCCAGAAGTCTCGCCGGGACCGAAGGCGTGACCTATCCGTTCTGGTCACCGGATGGACGGACTCTGGCATTCTTCGCCGACGAAAAACTGAAGAAGGTAGACCTCGCTGGCGGCCCGGTGCAGATCATTTGTGATGCGATTTCTGGCCGGGGCGGCACTTGGAACCGGGAAGGGGTGATTGTTTTTACGCCGGACGCATCGCTGGGACACGGGCTTTATCGAGTATCGGCTTCCGGCGGAGTCCCCGCGGTGATCAGCAAACCGGATGCGGCGCGTGGTGAACAAAGCCATCGGTGGCCGCAATTCCTTCCGGATGGCCGACATTTCTTGTATCTGGCCGCGAATTTTGCCGGAAGAAGAAAAGAGGTGGACGCCATTTTTGTGGGGAAGCTGGATTCCGACGAGAAACAGCTCGTCACGCAAGCAACCACGAACGCGGCCTACGTTGAGCCCGGATATTTGGTCTACTGCCGGGAGAAGACGCTCTTCGCACAGAGGTTCGACATGAAGCGCTTGGCGGTTGCAGGAGAACCGACGATCGTTTTGGCGGAAATTACGCAATTGCCCCAGGTTGCAAGAGCGCTCTTCGCCGCGACAAATAACGATTTGATCGTTGCGCAAACCGGCGGAGGGTTCGCTCTTTCACAACCGGCCTGGTTCAATCGCAAAGGGGAGGAACTCGGGACGATCAGAAAGCCCGATCTCTACGGCAATGTGTCTCTCGCGCCGAGCGGGAAGACAATGGCTGTCGATATTGCCGATGCGGATAGCTTGGTAGTGGACGTCTGGACACGTGAATTGCAACGCGACAGCGAAAAGAGATTCACGTTCGATCCGGCACAGCATACCGATGCAGTCTGGAGTCCCGATGAGTCGCAGTTGGTGTTCGCTTCGAACCAGCAAATCAAGGATGGTCCAGCTGGGGCCTTCAATCTATACGTGAAGAGCGCTGGTGGCGCTGAGGAAGCAGTAAGCATAGCGCAGGATGAAGTGAACAAAGTGCCGGCGGATTGGTCGAGGAACGGAAAATATATCCTGTACGTGCGAGGGATGGAGCTTTGGTACGTGGCGATGCCGCAGTTAAAGTCCAGTCTTTTCCTGAGAGGACCCTCCGCCTTGAAGAATGGGCAATTCTCGCCGGACGGAAGATGGGTGGCGTACACGTCCAATGAGACAGGAAAATGGGAAATCTATGTGACGTCATTTCCGGAAGCCCATGGCAAGTGGCAAGTCTCGGTCGGAGGAGGAGAGCAGCCAAGGTGGCGAGGCGACGGAAAAGAATTGTTCTACCTTTCGGGTGAGGGGAAGATGATGGCCGCTCCAGTGACGGTGGAGGGGAACTTCGATGCAGGGAAATCGGTGGCGTTGTTTCAGGCCACTCCACGGCAACCAGTTTCGTTCAACGACTATACAGCGTATGACGTGAGCAGAGACGGCCAGAAATTCTTGATTCTGACACAAGCAAAAAACCCAGACACGAAACCGATGACTGTGGTGCTGAACTGGGATGCGGAGTTGAAGAAGAAATGAGTTCGACAGCAAATCTTGACAACTGCCAGTTAAACTCCTGGTAAGTCCGCTGCTATGAAAAGACGGGGACCACTGTTGAAAGTAAGACACTTACGTCAGTCTGTTCTTTTCATGCTCGGTGGTGCGCCGAGGGCGCATGATTTCTTACCAGACAAGTTCCTGCTAGTACTTCGTGGTTCTTAACGCTTTCTGAAAGTCAGGAACACGACGGCGAGCACAAGAACAATCCAAAAGACGCCTGCTAATCTGATAGCACGGACGCCGGGCATCTTGACCCTACCAGTGTGAAACCAATTGTAGAAGCTAATGACGCTTGAAGGAAAGACGAGCCACCACAGCCCAAAGCCGACAACCAGCGCGAGACCTAGATAATCACTCAATTGCATGGTGGGGTCTATGAAAACACAGCACAAGTGTCATCGGCAACGCGGCCTTGTGTTCCAGACTCCCGAGAAGTCGGGAAGGTTCGTGCTAGTACCGTCGCCTCCCTACCGTGGACGATCTCAATTACCAACGTGCTTTTCCGGATCGAGCCTGGTCAAGGTGTATTTCTCCGATTCCTCCTTCCAAACTATTTCCAGGTCGATCGTTTTATCGTCGATGATTCTATAAACGACCCTCTCCACGTGATCCACATCCGCACTTTGCAAGTTTGTGATATCGAACATCTGAAACTCAAAGACCCCAGGTCGGGTATTCTCCCTCAGTCGCAACCGCGGCTGATTGCCAGCGTTGCAGAAGTGTGTCATCAACAGGCTTTTGCCGTCTCGATAGAACACAGATAGCTCCTTGCCAAACTGCTCCGTCACAATCGAGCCCTTGGAGCCGATCTCGTACGTCATCTCAATAGGAAGAGCCTTCTGCCCCGACCGAATCTCCCACTTTCCCTCGAATCCCTTGAATGTCTCGAAAGCAGTATCAGAACTTCCCAGTGCGGCGGAAGCGGCCAGCATCAGGAAAAGCAGAGAGCCAACTTTACGCAAGATCATCCGCAACTCCTTCTTCAGGCATTTGAGCAGAAATCTCCTTCCTGTTTCGAGCGGATCGACCGGCAACTCGGAAGTTGTGCCTGGTTTGTCAACCAGAAAGGTTGCTCATAGTACCTCTGGTATCCAGCATTCTATACTTGGGTCCAGAGTTTAGAGAATCGGGAGCGACAATATGTCCGACAGGAATAGAGGAAACCGCCTGGCCCTAGCACAAGAGCTGCGGCAACGAGGCGAGTCGGCCCGACGCACAAACCCTGCTACCGCCAGAAAATGCTATGAAGAAGCAGTGGAGCTGTTTCGTGGCACGGGGGAACCGCTCATGCTGGCTCATGTTGTTCGGCATCTCGGGGATGTCTATCTCGAGCAGGGCTGTCTAGAGTTGGCAGAGCCTTGTTATCACGAGGCGCGAGACCTTTATCGTAGTCAGGGAGACGGCACGTCTCTCGATTTGGCGAACGCGATTAGGAGTCTAGCGTTGCTTCGCTGGCAGCAATCGAAAGCTTTGTGGAACGAGGCGCAAGCTATTTACATCAAATTGAATGTCGCGTCGGGGAAAGACGAAAGCAAGGCTCGTATCGCTGCACTTTCAATGCCCTAGAATCTGAACGTGCGTTTTTCCGAAGAACTCACGCTAAACTCCTGATTTGTTTGAATGAATAGGTCAAGGGAGGAGCGCTTGGTGTAGAAAAACTGAACTCAGCTACGCGCTGATTCAGAACACCAAGGAGGCTCTCCCATGGAACCTATGTATTACATCGGGCTAGATGCACACCAGGATCAGTTATTGCGTGAAAGACAGCGGCGGCAAGATCTATGCAGAGGGATGCATTCCCGCCACCCGCCACGATCTGGACTGCTGGATGAAAAACTTGCTGCAGCCGTGGAGCGCGGCGATGGAACCCACGATGTTCTCTGGCTGGATCTACGATCATCTGAAGCCGCACGCCGCGGTGCTGAAAGTGGCTCATCCCTCGATGTTGCGGGCCATTGCCGCGGCGAAAAAGAAAACCGACCGCGTCGACGCCAACAAGATTTGCGACTGTCTGCGCTGTGATTCTCTGCCGGAGTGCTACATGGCGTCCACGGCGATTTGCGAGCGGCGCTGCACATTACGTTATCGCAACCTGCTGGTGCGGCAGATGGTGCAGATGAAGAACAAGATCGGGGTGCTGCTGATGGAAGCGGGCGTGAACTACAACAACAGAAGCTGCACAAGGCCGGCTATTTCCGCGAACTGCGGGCCAGCAGCCCGGACATCAACGAATCTGCGCTCGTTGTTGCGCCAGTGCCGCGAGATGGTGGTGCGGTTGGGGAAAATGGAAGCTGCTCTGACTCACTCCCTGCAGCAGGATGGCTTGCTGATGGAACGCGTGGAGCGATTGATGAGCATTCCTGCGGTGGGACCAATAAAACGAAGCGCGATGCCCAGCGCAGGCTGTGGGGTGTATGCTGTCTCTGGGACGAAAAGGCAAAATCGGAATCGTCAAGCATGGGAGCCGATCATGCGTAGTTTTAACTCGGGTCGGAGATCTAGCTGCCCCATGGGGATGCTACGCGCCCTTGTTCTGAGCGCTTCGACTTCCCTCACTGCGCAAAGCGGATCGCAGCCGCCACAATCGACCTCCACTCCGCCGCCCGCAACGCAATCGCAATCCCAGAGCACGCCTGCTTGCTCTGACGCTCCTCCCATCTTGAAACGAGGCAAACAGCAGGATCTGCCTCCCTGTCCTGACCCGCCGGTGGCCGCGTCGGCACCCGTGGATTCAACACGCACGCGTTCGCTGAGTTCCTCCGAAGCCCTGATCGAAAGGGCCAGAGAGGCGGCCTTCGAGTTTTCAGAAAAGCTTCCCAACTTCATTTGCCAGGAGGTCATGGCGCGGTATAGGCAGCGAGGCCGAGACGAAACGCCCCTGGACGTTGTTTCGGCTGAAATTATTTACGATCATGCCAAGGAAAGTTATCGCAACGTGAAGATCAATGACCGCCCCACGGACACGGGCCTGCAAGAAATCAGTGGATCCTGGTCCACTGGAGAATTTGCATCCATATTGCTGAGCCTTTTTTCCCCCGATACGAACGCCCGGTTCCGGCCCGGCGGCGCCTCTTCCATTTCGGGTTACGACGCCCAGGTTTACGACTTTCAAGTGCCAAGCGGAAATTCGCGCTGGACGGTGCACGTTGACTCTCAAACTCTGGTTCCGGCTTACGTAGGCTCGGTATGGGTGGATCCGAGCACCGCGCGCGTCTTGCGAATCGAGATGCAGGCCCGAAACATACCACCAGATTTTCCGATGGATACCATCGAATCGGCGGTCGATTATTCGTACGTGTCGATTGGTGCAACATCGTTTCTGCTTCCTGTCCATGCAGAGAGCTTGGGTTGTCCCCGAGGCGCCGGCGACTGCAGCCACAACATCATTGACTTCCGCAACTATCATGAATTCAGAGTCGACGTGAAGATTGGTAATGTGCAACGTCCCTGAAGCAACTGTCACGGCAGAGGTCGCGAGTTCGACGTCATCCCCGCCATTCGTTCCAAAAAACTCTACGAATCCGCTGCAACCGATGAAATCGCGCGATTGGTTGTTTGTGGCGTTCCCACCCAGGAAAGGGTAAGTACCGAGTATGCCGTCGTTCCCGGTGATTGCGATTAGCGCAGTCGCTGCATCTTCTATATCGCAAATCAAAGACGCAACGCTCGAGATCGGAAAGTAAGCATAGTAAAGGTTTCCCACGCTCGGGCCGATTACGTCTCCCATCGCAAAGGCAACTGTCTGGAGATGCGGGAAGCCGTGCGTATTCATCAATACTGATGTTAGATAACAGCAGATTTGGAGAGTGTTCCCGGTTGGGGAAGGGTGGAGGACATGGACGCACATCCTTCTGAGCATTTGCCAGCGATTACTTTTCTTCCACTTTTCAATCTGAATCTGTGCGACGTCGCACAGGCAACCTGTCATGGGAATGGCAATATGCCGCTTGCCGAGATTAGTGAGACGTTTTCAGGCGGTTTCCAGCCGGGACATCATTTTGGTAGGCCGATCCATCGGCACAGTGGCGGCAACCGAGATGACGAAAGAACACCCCGACGCCGGTGGACTGGTCCTGATAAGCCCGTTGACGAGCGTCAGCGATGTTGCTAGGAATAACTGGTTTCTAGTCCTATCCCGATTCTCCTGCGGGACAAACTGGAGAATCTGTCCAAAATCGGTTCAGTATACATTCCGCTATTCCTCACCGTCGGCACCACAGATCAGTTTACTTCACCAGCCATGGCGCGGGCCTTGTTCCAAAGACTGGGTATGGTTGAACAGGGCGTGGGCTTCATCTGCTGTTCGACGACGCCATTTGGGGTCGCGGCGGTCCCGATACCATTCACGCGCCAATGCCCAGCAGGTGGCAGGCGAGAGAATCGCTCCGCGTGGCAGATTCCAATTACGGCACCAGAGGTTCACCATCTCTTCCGACCGGAAGAGGAGCAT
>Ga0187772_10000165_pt1 | contig 27477 bp, 27 predicted proteins | sample 0116_SJ02_MP15_2_FD_133137 | JGI IMG/M metagenome (GOLD analysis project Ga0187772, IMG submission 133137) | Tropical peat soil microbial communities from peatlands in Department of Meta, Colombia - 0116_SJ02_MP15_20_MG | ecosystem: Environmental > Terrestrial > Soil > Wetlands > Peat | place... | reverse complement strand
TACCCAGGTGACCTGAATCCTTTCTTCTTGTCCAAATAGGGGCGTTGCGGACGGAATCCCAGTTTTGATAGGGCGTTGAAAACGAACTGCATAAGCCCTAGATCGGTGTTGTAGTAGGTGGCGTTTAGTGAAATCAGGAGCCTTGCAGCATGTATACTGACACTTCCCTCGGCATCGAACAAACCCGCTAGGTAGGCTCTGAGCAAGGAGGAATTCGATAGAAGCCAATCCGAAACTTCCGAGAAGGGAGCGAATAAGAAATCGAAACTGCTGTCGACTATTGTGTAAAGGTTCCACTCGTAGCTCTTCGTGTCCTTCTTGTACCTTGGATCTTGGTACACGTGCCCGTAAGGCTCGAACAATGAACGAAACAAGTTTGCCATGGCGGGATGTGTCGTGCTCGTCGACACCCTTACGACATCTCTCCATGGTTTCGAGACGGACAGGTCCCCGTGCCTAAGCCCCAACAAGTATGCTTTGTCTTCGGCAGTCCCGTTGAAGGGCCTCCTCTCGTACTTCCTCCTCTTCTCCCGAATCCCCTTGAGCCTGGCCTCCTCGAATGGCCTGCAGTCGATGCCCAGCTGCCTGTAGAGCCAGGAGGTGTAGCCGCTCGTCTTGTTCCCGATCAGTTTGGCCACGTCGTTGAGGGACATGCCCTTCTCGACGTGGAGGAAGAGGAGGAAGAGCCGAAGTTCCTCCTTCTTCGCCTCTTCCATGTATTTGATGCTGAACCCCTTTGTACGCATGAGGGCCAGGAGAGACTGATGGGCATCATCCAATTCCCCTTCACGAACCAGCAAGTGGGCCTTGGACGAGGAGCCCGAAGGAAATAGGCGTGATGGGACCAGGACATCCGCACGAGCTAGAAACCCATCCCATGCAGCGGACTTGTCTGGGCAACGGACTGGTCAGCAACCGTTTTATGGCGAAGGAATCGGGTGCCACAGAGAAATGGAAGAAGACGCGGACCTGAAGCTCCTGGAGCGCAGGAAGCTCGAGGAGTTGAGGAGGAGGATAAAGGCCGCCGCACCTGCTCCGCAGAAGGAGAAGACAGACAGGCAGGTTGTCGAGGCAAAGCTCTACGACAGGGGGGACGAAGTCCTCGAGGCAGCCTACTCCTTCTACCCCAGGGAGACGGAGGGGCTCGTCAAGGAACTCGCGACGATGATAAGGGAAGGAAGGCTCACGGAGAATATCGCTGGGGGGGAGCTTCTTTCGATCTTCAGGCAGCTTGGGCTGAGGTTCAGGCTCAAGACTTCAATCAGGGTCATGGACCAGGGGAAGCTGGTGGACCTGAGCGAGAAGCTGGGGAGGAAGAACAAGGAATGACGGCGGACAGGGAGCCAGTGGTCACCGAGAAGGTGTTGGAGGTCCCCAAGGCGTCAAACCCCGTGCTAGTCTGCGGCCTCCCGGGGAGCGGCTACGTGGGAAAGCTTGCGGCCGACCACCTCGTGAGCACCTTCAAGCTCAAGAAGGTCGCCGAGTACGCGAGCCCCACTTTCCCACCTCAGGTCAGCGTCAAGGAGGATGGGACCGTGGACCCGCCGAAGGGGGACCTGTTCTACGCGGCGGCAAAGAGGGGGAGGGGGCTCTTCGTGTTCACAGCTGACACCCAGCCGACGACGTCCGAGGGGGAGTACGAGCTTTCGGACGCGGTGGTGAAGTTCGCAAAGAAGTGCGGGGTGAAACAGGTGTACACCCTCGCAGCTTACATCACGGGCTCGTTTTCGAAGTCGCCGCGGGTGTACGGGACTGGCACCTCCAAGGAGATTGTGGGTCTGCTCGCAGACAACGGGGTCACACTGATGAAGGACGGCGGCATCAGCGGGATGAATGGCCTGCTGATTGGCATGGCGGCGCTAAGAGGGCTGGAGGGCGCCTGCCTCCTGGGGGAGACGTCGGGCTACGTGGTGGACGCCGGCGCCTCCAAGGCCGTGCTGGAACTCCTTTCGAAGATTTTGGACCTGCCCATAGACACGTCCAAGCTTGAGGAGAAGGCAGAGGAGACCAGGAAGGTGATCAGCCAGCTACAGGCGATGGCCGACCAGGCAAGGGAGACATCCCCTCAGCCGTCGCGCGAGCAGCGCCCCGGATACATAGGCTAGAAGGGGAAGAAGTTCGGGAACTTCACGTTAAACGCCGCGATCAGGACGAAGTCGAGGACGAGCAGGATGAGCCAGGCTATCACAACTATCCCGATGGCCCCGAGCCAGGACGTGTTGAACGCCGCCCTGAACACCGCCAGCCATGCGACGAGCCCGAGGATCAGGGCAAGGACATCGGCCGAGGGGCCTATGACCGCCCCTAGGAAGAAAGCGACAGCAAGGTAGACCACGTAGTAGACGACGACACCCCCCAGGGTCGCCCCCATCGCCTGGCCAAACCCCGCACCCCTCCCCTTGATCGCCCTCCCCGCAAAGTAGACCGGTATGGAGACGACCACCCAGAGGACGATGAGCCCAACCAGGAAGACCACGAGGGAAAGTGGGTCAGTGGGGAAGTTGAACGAGACCGTACATGGTCACCCCTTGATGTTTCCGATGGGCCTAAGGGCGACCACCTTCTTAGATATTCCCGCCCTGTCCATTGTTTCTACAACTTCGGAGATGTCCTTGTAGGCCATCCCTGCCTCTTCCGCCAGTCCGTCCATGGTGGCAGCCTTCACGTATATGCCGTGGTCGAGCATCTTCCGCTGCAGCTCCGCCCCCCTGACCTCCTTCTTAGCCGCCGTCCTTGACATAGTCCTGCCAGAGCCGTGGGCCGTTGATCCGAACGTCTCCTCCATCGCCTTCTCGGTCCCCACCAGGAGGTAGGACCCCGTCTCCATTGAGCCCCCGATTATGACAGGCTGGCCTATCTTTCTGTAGGGCGCGGGGACGTCGGGGTGGCCAGGACCGAAGCTCCGCGTTGCTCCCTTCCTGTGCACCAGAACCTTGGCCCTGGTTCCGTCGTAGGTGTGTGTTTCGACCTTTGCCACGTTGTGGCAGACATCGTAGATCAGGTGCATGTCGAGGGCTTCGGAGTCCCTGCGGAAGACCCTTGAGAAAGCGTCCCGCACCTGGTTGACGATAATCTGGCGGTTGACGAATGCGAAGTTGGCCGCGCAGACCATGGCGGAATAGTAGTCCTGACCGTCCTTCGAGCTGAAGGGGAGGCAGGCGAGGTCTCTGTCCCTCACCTCGATGCCAAACCTCCTCATCCCCGACTCGAAGTTGCGCAGGTAGTCGGTGCAGACCTGATGGCCGAAGCCCCTGCTGCCGCAGTGTATCATCACCATGACCTGGTCGTCGTGTACGATGCCGAACTCTTTGGCCATGTCTCTGTCGAAGTGCCTTTCGGGGTCGACCACCTGTATCTCGAGGTAATGGTTCCCCGAGCCGAGGGTCCCGAACTGGCTGACCCCACGGCTGATTGCCTGCCTGCTCACCTTGGAAATGTCTGCCCCCTTGATGAAGCCCCCTTCTTCCACGTGCTGGGGGTCGTCATCCCAGGCGAGGTCGTGCTCCGCGCACCACTTCACCCCCAGCGAAGTGATGTCTCCCATCTCGGACTGGGTGAAGTTCTGGGAGCCCTTGACCCCTACCCCGGCGGGGACGAGGTTGAAAATGAGGTCTACGAGCTCCCTTATCTTCGGTTTGACCTCAGAATAGCTTAGGTTGGTGCGAATGAGGCGCATTCCGCAATTTACATCGAATCCAACACCGCCCGGCGAAATGACACCTTTTTCGGTGTCAAATGCCGCAACACCCCCGATGGGGAAGCCATACCCCCAGTGGGCGTCTGCCATGGCGTAGGAGTAACGCACGATGCCAGGGAGGCAGGCGACGTTCGTGACCTGCTCTATCACCCCCGAATCCATGTTATCGAGCAGTTTCTTGGAGGCGTAGATCCGGGCTGGGACATTCATCCCCTTCTTGTAGGACGGGGGTATCTCCCAAGATACATCAGATACCTGCTTGATGGCGGGGTTGGCTGGCAAAGGGTTTCGACCCCTGGTTTCGGCTGCCTCGAATTTGCTTCTTTAAGCGTTTGGAATCATATGTCCAGGACGACGGTCGTCTTCCAGGTCTTCCGTTCATGCTTCACTCCGAAGAGATGCATGGTGACTGCCTTGACGTCGTTCCTGAGGCGGTGCCTCTCCCGGTCTATCTGCTCTCCCTTTGCGACGGCCTCCAGCGAAGTCCCCGCAGGTGAGACCCTGACCCTGAACTTGCCGAATAGCAGCGAGTCGACGTCCTTCATGACGATGAGCTCCGTCATGAAATCGTAGAGGAGGCGGTCCAGGTTCTCGGACCGCAGGGACAGCTTGCGTTCGGTGGTCGCCCGAAGGGTCTTCGGGTCGACCATGATGTCCGTGATCGCCAGTCCGCATGTTTCAAAAAGTCCGTCAACGCTGTTTGACTCAGCCTCGAATGCGATGTCTGCCAGGGCTACGTCGGGGAGGAACCGGTAGGGCATGGGTGGTACCTAGGTGCGACCTGGGATTATGCCGAGTTCCCTTCCGGCCGTCTCGAAGGCGCCTATGGCGAAGTCCAGGTCTTCCTTTGTGAGCGCGGCATTAATTATGGTCCTGATCCTTGCCTTCCCCTGGGCAACCATGGGGTACACGATGGGGAGCGCAAGGACGCCAATCTCGTAGAGCCTGGCGCTCAGCCGCTTGGCTTTCCCGCTCTCTCCCACCATCACCGGGGTGATGGGCGTGGTGCTCTTCCCTATGTCGAAGCCGAGGTCTGTCATTGCCTTCTTGAAATAGCGTGTGTTCTCCCAGAGCCTCTGGACGTGCTGGGGCTCCCGCTCAAGGACGTCCACGGCGGCTATGCACGCCGCCACCACGGCGGGGGGGTGCGACCCGCTGAGGGTCCATGTCCTCGACTTGTTGTAGGCGAAGTTGACTAGGTCCCTTGTGCCCGAGACGTGTCCCCCGACAACGCCGAAAGCCTTCGAGAAGGTTCCCATTTCCACCTGGACCCTCTCTCTCGGGAGCTTGAAGTGGGAGACTATGCCCCTCCCTCCGTCCCCCAGGACCCCCTCGCCGTGGGCGTCGTCCACGTACACCATGGCGCCGTGCTCGGCACCAAGGGAGGCGACCCTGTCGAGCGGGGCGATGTCTCCGTCCATGGAGAAGACCCCGTCTGTGATTATGAGCATCCTCCTGAACGGTGGAGAGCTTTTCTCAGCCTCGTCCAGAACTCTCGCCAGGTCTTCGACGTCCGCGTGCTTGTAGACCCTCCTCTCCGCCACGGAGAGGCGGACGCCGTCTATGATGCTCCCGTGGTTCAGCTCGTCGCTGACGATCACGTCCCCCTTTCCTGCGAGCTGGGGGATGAGCCCCGCGTTCGCCGCGAAACCGGTCTGGTAGACCAGAGAGGCTTCGGCCCCCTTGAAACTTGCGAGGCGGCGCTCCAGCTCCATGTGGAGGTCCATTGTTCCGGCAATCGGCCGGACCGATCCCGACCCAGCGCCGTGGGTGTCGACCGCCCGCTTGGCTGCTTCCTTCAGTTTCGGATGGTTGCTCAGACCCAGGTAGTTGTTAGAGCAGAACATCAGGACCTTCTTGCCGTCGACCATGCACCAGGGGGCGCTGGGGCCGCTCAGGACCCTGAGCTTCCAGTCGAGCTCCTGGCGGACGAGGTCATCGTACTCCTGTCTGAGGAAGGATGTTGGGTCTCTCATCTTTATCGGTGAACGGACCCTGCCGTGGAGTTAAACGTCTTTTCCCCACCTGCGAGTCTCCGGCGCAGCCTGGCGAGCATGTCTGCCACCATGCTCGGCATGTCGTATTTCTCTTTCCACCCCCAGTCTCCGCGGGCCGACGAATCGTCTATGGACCTGGGCCAGGAATCGGCTATGGCTTGGCGGTTGTCAGGCGAGTAGTACACCATGAACCCCGGGACATGCTTCGCAATCTCAGCGCCGAGCTCTCCCGCCGAGAAGCTGAATGCAGCGACGTTGTACCCCCTGTGCAACTTTACCCTTGCCGCGTCCGCCTCCATGATCTCTATTGCGGCGCGAAGGGCGTCGGGCATGTACATCATTGGAAGGACGGTACCTTCCCCCAGGAAGCAGGTGTAGCGGCCCGCCTGGACGGCGGAGTAGAATATCTCGACGGCGTAGTCCGTTGTGCCTCCTCCCGGCTTCGCCTCGCTGCTTATGAGCCCGGGATAACGGACGCTCCTGACATCGAGCCCGTGCTTGAGCCAGTAGTATTCGGAAAGGAGCTCCCCTGCAACCTTCGTCACCCCGTACATCGTCGTCGGGTTCAGTGCGGTTTCTTGCGGGGCCCTGACCTTTGGTGCGTCGGGACCGAAGACACCAATGGAGCTCGGCCAGAAGACCCTTTGGACCCCCTGGCGGACGGACGCGTCAAGGATGTTCTTGAGCCCGCCCATGTTTATGTCCCAGGCGAGGTCGGGATTGACCTCCCCGACCGCCGAAAGTATGGCCGCAAGGTGGTAGATCGTGTCTATCTTGTGTGCCCTGATCGCCCGTTCAACAGACGAAAGGTGCATGACATCCAACTGTTCGAGGACGCCCGGGACCACCTGGGAGCGTGTGACGGCCTTGTCGGTGGCGATTACGTTCCCATCGCCATGGGCCTTCCTCAGGGCGACGACGAGCTCGGAACCGATTTGCCCTGCAGCCCCCGTCACCAGGATCCTGGGCGACATGAGGGCCTGCCGCCGGGAATTGGAATAAAACGTTGATGTCCTAGGAAAGAATCTTCATCGTGATCGTCGAGACCACGCCGGGCTTCGATCTCAGGTTGTCCGCGATTATACTCTTGACGGTGGCGTCGTCGGGGCCCTCGACCATGACGAGCAGGTCGTAGAGGCCGTAAAGCTGGAAGACAGATTTGATTCCCGCCATCCCCCTTAGGGCGGTGATGCTCGCTTCTTCAGTGCCTGGGCTCAGATTAACCAGAACGATTGCTCTCTCCATGCCGGTGCGCATTCAACGGAGGGGCTGGGATTAAAGATTATGCTCTCTTTAGACTCCGCGCGACATACCTCTCTCCCGAAGGGGGGGCTGCTTGGTGTCTAAGTGCCCGCTTGGATGCCTGCTAGGTTGCTCTGCAGGGAAGGAGATCTGGGAGGAAGAGGGGAAGGCGGCCCGGCTAGGATAGTGTGCTGGCATGACTCGATCTCCTTTGTCTGTTTTCACGAGTTTAACGGGCGCTATTCATGGGTACCACGGTTTCGCCCTTTCCCACTCGTATGAGAACAGGTCATCTGCTCACTTCTTGAAGGAATCGTCTTCCCCGTAGAACGACTCGTAACTCATCTCTCCGTTGTTTCCGGGGATTGCCAGTAACGCTGCTTTCTCAGTCATTCGTGGTCGCTGTGGCATCACTAGTCCCGGCAATCCCGTTCATGCTCGAGCACGAAATAAGCGACTTCGCCTTCTTTGCAGCAGTCGGACCGATTCTAGTCAGCGCAATACTCAAGGTGATCAGATCGAGGGGAACCCAAATGCCAATGCTACCCAACAAACAGACGCGTTAGGCGGACTGCGAACGAAGAGAATTAGCTTGATAATCTAGGTCTCGACGCATCTCGTCCAAGCGGAGAATAAACGATTGGAAGTGGACATATTGTTGTCTTGGAGTGGTGGGAAGGACAGTGCTCTCGCGCTCCAAGAGCTAGTCAGGGCTCGGCAATACACGGTAAGGGCGCTCTTGACTACGGTAACAGAGGAATTTGATAGGATAAGCATGCACGGGGTCAGGCGTAGCCTGCTGAGCGCACAGGCATCCTCCCTGGGACTGCCAGTCGAGGAGGTCTGGATCCCCAAGAACTCCTCGAACGAGATCTATGAGACTCGGATGAGGGAAGTGCTGACGAGGTACAAGGACAGGGGCGTCGAACGAGTGGCGTTTGGGGATATCTTCCTTCAGGACATCCGCTCATACAGAGAGGAGAGGCTGGCCCAGATCGGGATGAGAGGTGTATTTCCGCTGTGGGAGAGAAATACGAGCAGACTGGCGAGGGAGTTTGTCGACTCCGGCTTCCGGGCGGTGGTCTGCTGCGTAGACCCGAGGAGGCTACCTGGGGAATTCTGCGGGAGAGAGTACGACTTGGCTTTTCTCGAGTCGATTCCAGCCTCCGTCGACCCGTGTGGCGAGAACGGCGAGTTCCACACTTTCGTCTACGCTGGACCCATCTTTAGCAACGAGATACCGATACTGAAGGGCGAAGTTGTCCTAAGGGATGGATTCTACTTCGCCGATGTGGTCCCAAGAGTTTGACTATCTTGCGCCTGACAGGGGGTGTAATCAAGACAGGGCAAGAAGCTAACTGGATGGAGCAGATGGTACTGGGTCCTTCGTCGCTGACCAAGCCTGGAAATTCCGAATCTACCGCAACATTTTCTGCTTCATCCACTGGGCGATGCAGAGCGCTGCTAAACGTCGCACCGGCATAGTGGTGCCAGCATCTAAAGCAAGCAGGACGACTTAAACACCGATTGGTGGAAGCGAACGACATGACGATACTCGTGAAGAGCCTCAAAGAAGCAGGGGCACTTCTGTCGGCTGTTGACAGTCGGCAAGTTAGGTCTGGACTAGTCGTGCTGGAACAGGGCAAGGAGGTCGGGAAACACGAAACTGGTAATGGAGAGGAACTGATTGTACTCCTAGAAGGGGCGGCAGAGTTGGTAGGTGACGGCGATACTAAGACCGTTCATGCTCCAGCAATGGTGCTCGTCCCCGCTCATACTGTACACAACATCAGAAACTCGTCGAAAGCTCCTCTTCGATATTTGTATGTCTACGTAATGGCTCTGGATGATTCGTGAACTGGCCAACCCCTGATTGACCCCCTTCCACACAGTCCTTAGGGTCAGACCAATCAGACGACCAAGCGGGTATTTTAGCACCTTCCAGTCCATGGGTGAGAGAGATCTCGCGGAATCTAAAGAGAGGATTAAAGATTATGCCGCCTGCTCAGGCACAGCCAGGCGGTTGAGTGCATTCGCAAGAGGCAGTAGCTCCTCCCTGCCGCTCTTCATGTCCCTGAGGGTCACCGACTGGGATTTCGCCTCCTTCTCCCCGATTACAAGGGCCCAGGCGGCGCCCAGGCGGCCGGCGTCCTCCATTTGCTTCGATAGCGCCTTCGGGGCCAGGGAAGCCTCGCAGGAGATACCCGCCTCTCTGAGCGTCTTCTGGACCCTGAGGGCGTAGGTGGAGGCGGACGTGCCTGCGACGGCGACGTAGGCTACGGGAGCTGGAAATCCTCCAGTTTCTCCGAGAGACATGGCGATGCGTTCTATCCCGCCCGCCGCGCCGGTGGCGGATAGGTCCGTCCTCCCGAAAATCCTAGGGAGTGCGTCGTACCTGCCCCCTCCGAAGAGGGAACCGAGCCTCGGGTTCTTTGTGTCAGCGCCCTCGAACACTATCCCGGTGTAGTAGTCTATCCCCCTGACGATGCTCATGTTGTACTCCACGTTCGTCAGCCCCCTTGAGTCGAGGTCGTCGGCCAGGGACCTCAGTTCGCTCACAGACTCGAGTTTTAGCTCGGACCCCTTCGCGAGGACCTCGTCCGGAGTCCCCCGCAGTCGGCCGAAGTCCAGCACCCCCTCCACCTGCTCCGCTTCGAAGCCCTTCGCAGCGTATTCGGAATGGAGCTCTGCAGAGGTCTTCTTCTCAACCTTGTCCAGGGCGCGCATCAATTCTACGGCCTTCTCCTGCTCCCCGATCCCCAGCCGCTTCCGGACGTAGTCCTCAACGACCCGCCTGTCGCCCACCTTCACGACGAAATCAGAGAGCCCAGACTTTCGCAGAATGGCGGCGCTTGCATCGATCACCTCGGCGTCCGCGCTCACCGACGGCGGCCCAAAGATCTCTAGGTCCCACTGGTGCGACCACCTGTAGCGCCCGTACTGCGGCTCGTCATAGCGCCAGATTCCGCCGCTGGCTGCTAGCTTCACGGGGAGCCTAAGGTCCTTGCGGGAGCACACGTAGCGGGTGATACCGACGGTCAGGTCGAAGCGCAGGCCAAGGTCCCTTCCTCCCTTGTCCTTGAACGAGTAGATCTCCTTGTCCACGTCCTCGCCGCTTTTCGCCCTAAGGGTGCTGAGGTGTTCGAGCGAGGCGGGCTCCATCACCCTGAAGTTGTAGAGCTTCGAGACCTCTTCGAAGGCCCTGCGGACCCGGTCCTGACGGGCGTAGCGCCCAGGCTCCACATCGTCGACGCCCCTGGGGAGAGACAGGTCCAATTCAGTCCGCCTTCTTCTTTAGGGAGGAGAGCTGGGCGAGCATGGCCGTAAGCTGCAGCTCAGGCTGGGAGCCCTGCACGAGCCGGAAATCGTACTCGGCGAGAATCGATATCGCCTTGGCCATGTCCGGGACCTTCAACGAACCGAGAGCTTCGTTGGCGAACCTCAGGAAATCCCGTTCCGGGATGCCGTACACCCTTGTGAGCTCGACCATCCCCGTCCTCGCCCCTTCGAAGTCGCCTGCTACAGCGGCTCCAATAATCTCGGCCACCCGCGCCTTGACGCTAGCGCCCGAGACCGACCTTACGGAGTCGGTGGTGAGCTCCCCCGAGGCCGAAGCCGCCTGCATCATGTTGATGGCCTGCCTCAGGTCCCCCTGGGTCGCCTCGAATATTTCGCCGAAGACCGCTTCACCGGAGTGCTTCAGCCTTTCCTTCCTGGCTATTGACTTCAGATGACCCACAACAGCCTCTTCGCCATAGCGCTGGAAACGGAAAATTGCGCACCGGCTCTGCAGGGGCTCGATTATCCCTGAGGAGTAGTTACAAATCAGTATGAATCGCGTGTGCTCGGAGTTCTCCTCCATAATCCTTCGAAGTGCTGTCTGCGCGTCGTTCGTTGTCTCGTCTGCTTCATCAAGCAGTACGAGTCGGAAAGGAACGCCCTCCGGACGATCAGTGTATCGCGCGAATATCTTTATCCTCTGCCTCACCGTTTCTATGCCCCGCTCATCGCTGGCGTTTAGCTCGAGAGTGTAGTCGCGCCAGTGGTCTCCCAGGATCTGTCTGGCAATTATCAGAGCGGTGGTGGTCTTGCCCGAGCCCGGAGGGCCGGCGAAGAGGAGATGTGGGAGCTGCTGCTTCTTCTGGAGTAGTGCCTCTAGCCTCTGCTTGACCACTTCTTGGTCCACTAGTTCGCCTAGAGACGTTGGCCTGTACTTCTCTACCCACATGAGATCTTCTAGCGGCAACCGCACGCCTCCTCGGTGATCGTTGGGTGCTGCAATTTCTGGACTGCGTCGACTGCCGTTCTTATTTATCCGTTGGTCGGTTGAAAATACGTCTAGGCGCTCGCGACCTTCATACCGAGGTACATGCGTGCCAGCTCCTGGTGGGACAGGAGCTCCTTCGCGGTGCCGGTGAAGGCGTTCTTCCCTCCGACGAGCAGGTATGCCTTGTCACCAACCTCAAGCGCCCTTCTGGCGTTCTGCTCGACAAGGACGATGGTCAGCCCCCTCTCCTTCCCCAGCTTCTGGATGGTCCTCAGGACCTCCGTGGCGTACTTCGGGGAGAGGTTGGCGGTGGGCTCGTCGAACATGATGACCTGGGGCTTTCGGAGCAGAGCCATGGTCATGGCAACCATCTGCCTTTCGCCTCCGCTGAGGTTCTGAACCTTTGACCGAAGATACGCGTTTAGTTGGGGGAAGATCTCCAGGGCGTCCTTCAATCGTGTATCGTATTCGGACTTCGAGACCATGTAGGCTGCCATCTTGAAGTTCTCGGTGACGCTGAGCTTCGTGAACACGCTATCTGTCTGGGGGAGGTAAGCGAGGCCGTGGCGGGCTATGATGTGGGGCGGGTGCCCGCTGAGCGTCTTCCCGTCCATGGTGATGGTCCCCTTGTAGAGGTTCGTCAGCCCTGCTACGCTCTTCAGCAGGGTGCTCTTGCCTGACCCGTTGGGACCGACAACAATCGTCAGCTCCCCGGGGGCCGCCTCGAGAGTGACGTCTGTGAGGATCTGTAACCTGCCGTACCCCGCAGAGACGCTGTCGACCTTTAGCACGGCTCAGGCACCAAGGTAGGCCTCTATGACCTTTGGGTCTGCCATCACGAGCTCGGGCTTGCCCGCCGCTACCACCTTCCCGAGCGCCATGGCTGTCACGGCGTCAACATAGCTGAGCGCGATCTCAAGCCTGTGCTCCACAATCAGAAAGGTCACCCCCAGCTCGTCCCGGAGCTTGAGGATGCGCCCGAATATCTCGTGCGCCAGTGTCGGGTTCACCCCCGATATGGGCTCGTCCAAGAGGACGACCTTTGCTTCGCTCATGAGCGCCCTGGCCAGTTCGAGTAGCTTCATCTGGCCCCCGCTAAGGGTGTTCGCCTGCCTGTCCCACATGCTGTCGAGGCCCAGTACCTGCAGAACTGAGTAGGCTCTCTCTGTCGCCTCGGTCTCCTGCTTCATCCAGGAGCCCTTGACCAGGGAGTGGGTAAACGACTCTCCAGGATTCCGCTTCGCTGCCACCAGAACGTTTTCTATTATCGTGAGTTTCGGAAACAAGGTGGGAATCTGGAAGGTCCGAGTTATCCCCATCTCGTACAGCTTGTAGGGGGGCATCCCCGTGATGTCCTTGCCTGCAAAGGTGACGGTCCCCGAGTCGCCCTTGTAGAATCCGCTGATGACGTTGATCAGTGTCGTCTTCCCTGAGCCGTTGGGACCAATCAGGATGTGTACCTCCTTCTCGTTGACGCCGAAGGTGACTCCGTCTAGGGCCTGAAGGCTCCCGAAGGACTTCCTCACTTCATTCGTCCGAAGTATTTCTGCCAAGTTGGACCACGAAAAAGAGGAGTGGGGGACTCCTTATCTTATGCGGGGGCGTTGCCAGTTGTCCAGGTTACTGTGTCAGTGGCGTAATCCCATGCTCCGGCCAGGATCCATTCCCAGGAGCTGGCCCCGTTAGAGACCACCTTCCAGACTTGGTATCCAGAACCTGCGAAGAGCGCTCTGTCGCCGGCTGCGTTCAGAGTCTCTGCGCCTGTCAGGCCGTAGAAGTTACCAGCCACAGATGGTAGTATTGATTGGATGCAGGTTCCCGAGTTCGTTCCGCAGGCGAGGATGGAAAGCGCCGCCAGCCAGACGTCATCATAGCCTTCGAAGTCGTAGAAGGCTCCACCGCCGAGGATGGCTGCGCGAGTTGAAGGCATCGTTGAAAGCCTGTTGTAGAATGCTATTGCCTTTGAGTTGTTCTCCAGCACGCCGAACAGGGTCGAATACACGCCGACCCCCTGTGCTATGCTGGCCACGCTGCTTGTCGAGTTCGAAAGGTCCGCGTTCTGGGCGATGCCGTCAGTCCCGAACCACGGGAGTGTGGTACCAAGCAAGTTCGGAGCCTCAGTCTTTGTCTGAGAAAGTATGCTACCGTACTCCTGGAAAGCGACGATGTAGATCGCCACATTCGCAGCGCCGACCTGGCTGGAGAGCGATGAATACTCGCTGCTCATTGTAGAAATGATTGAAGTGAAGTCGCTGGTGCTGGTGTCGTACTTCGTTGGCCCGCCGATGACGATGCTGGGGTCATCCAGCTTGAGCCAGGTTATTGTTGAGTTGGCGAGACCGTCGCCGTAGGTGTCGTCCCTGTTGACCACGATGACCGCCTTCGCTCCCGCCGACAGCAATTCCTTGGCGTCGGCCTGTCCCTGGGCCGCGTCGTCAGGCGCAGTCCTGAACAGGTAATCGTTCGGGATTGCTAGTGCGATGGAAGTCGAAGATGGGCTGATAAGAACGATGTGGTTGGTGTCCGCGTAGTTGAGGATGCCCGCAGCCGCGCCCGAGTTGAGCGGCCCGACGACAACTTGGATTCCTGAAGCGTACATCGCCGTTAGCTCTGAGAGAGCCGTTGGCGTGTCCAGCTTGTAGTCCTGGTTGTTGAGCGCGAAGGTTAGCTTGCAGCCAGCCGCCGACGTGTAGGCGTTGACGTCTGTTATTGCGAGCTGCTCGGCAGCATAGGTGCCCTTCCCCTGAGAAGAAAGACCTCCGCTCAGGTCGTTAAGGGCGCCGATGGTGACTGTCTGCCCGTTGCAGAGTCCAGATGCCGCCGAAGCGGCTGTGGTTACTGTTGAAGTGATGTAGGATGTTGATACACCGCCCGATACTGTGGCAGTGGTAGTGCCTGCCATGCCGACTGATGGTGCTATGAAAACTCCAATGCCTGCGCCGATTAGAAGTCCCACGATCAGTATTCCGATTAGTGATGCAGTAGATGCACCTCTCTTTTTCAACGGTGCGCGCATGTGAGGGGCGAAACTATTTTAACGCTTCCTAAGCGTTGAAGCGCGAGCCCATCATACATGGTACCTGAGTACCTGTTATCGGCGCTTGTCTACGCCTGCCTTTTCGCGATGATGGCAATGGGACTAACCCTCACTTACATGACGACGAAGGTACCTAACTTCGCTTTCGGCGACTTGGTCACCCTAGGAATTTACTCGTCCTACACCGCGGTGAAGGTGTTCAACCTGAACGCCTACGTTGGGAGCGGGCTGGGCTTCGTAATGGGGGCGCTGGTCTCCGCCGTAATGTATCTCCTCGTCCTCCGCCCTCTGGCTAGGAGAGGATCTTCGCTAGTCTCTCTGATGATAGCGACCTTCGGAGTGGACATCGGGTTCGTCGGAATCTATGAGATATACACGAACTACCTGCAGTACGACCTGGGCCACATCGATGCCCCCAACTTCTACGCCCTCCCCGACTTCAGCCTGGGGGGGTATGCGGGGGTCAATTTCGTTGCTCCTATCTCCGTCGCCGTAATCGTACTGAGCATTTACCTACTGTTCACCCGGACCAAGTTCGGGGTCGCCATGAGGGCGGCCGTGGAGAACCCGCCCCTAGCGAGGGTTCTGGGCATCAATGTCGACATGGTCGCCACGATCTCTTGGATGCTGGCCGGAGGTTTCGCAGGGTATGCCGGCGGCCTCTTGGTGCTTCTGCTTCCTGGCGGCACCGCCACCGGCTCGAACCTGATTGTCGAGATTTTCTCGTCGAGCGTCCTCGGCGGGCTGACCAGCATCTTCGGGGCATGCGTCGGGGGTTTGATCATTGGTGGGAGCGAGATCCTCGGCACCCTCGGGCTCGGGCTCGGCTTCGGGACGGTGGGGGCGATCGTCATCGCAGTCATCTTCCTTCTAGGTGGGATTGCCCTCGTCAGAAGGCCGAGGCTCAGGGTGAAGGTAGTGGGGGGGGTATTCGCCGCCTTCGGGCTCTGGATTCTGGTTGACATGGCGGCCGGATTCCCGGTGGATTTCGTCTCCTATGAGCTTGTCAACGGGTTCGGCCCGAACGTTACCCCGTTCCAGCAGGCAATCCCCTTGCTGATAATGGTCATAACGTTGATGGTGATTCCCCAGGGTATCTTTTCAATCAACGTGAGACGCCTACTCGGGAGGGAGAAGAAGTAGGACATGTCCGGGCTCCCACAGCTGATAATTTTCGGCATAAACTGGGTGAGCTTCGGAGTAGATTTCATCACCTTCTATGCGCTCTATCTTGCCATCAGCCTGAGCTTGAACCTAGAGTTCGGGTATACGGGGATTCCCAACTTTGGCAAGGTGCTCTTCATCGCAGGAGGCGCGGCCTTCGGGGGAGCCGTAGCGGGGAGGATGGCCGCCTACATCCTCAACGTGGGGGCGGGAGAGGACTTCATCACCTTCAACGCCAAGATAATCACCCAGGTCAATGGTGAACTCGTGAACGACCCGACCCTCGCGGTTGAACTTATAGCGGTGTCGCTGGCGGTCGCTGCGATAGTGGGGGGACTGCTCGGCTTCCTCGCATCCTACCCCGCACTTCGCCTTCGGGAGGATTATCTCGGGATGCTTCTTCTGGGATGTGCGCAGTTCTTCCAGGTCGTTCTGAGGACGTACACGCCCCTCATCGGAGGATCGCAACCAATCTTTGTACCCGACCCGTACTCCTACTTCTCCACGCTCGGGACGGGCTTCAGGGACCTCGTGGCTATGGTGGTCATGGTGGTCTTTGCAATCGCCGTCTACCTGTTCGTCGAGAGGGTGGTAAGGTCCCCCATGGGGAGGACCCTCAGAGCGGTTAGGGACAACGAGGATGCCTCAGCTGCCCTCGGGAAGGACAACGCAAAGATCAGGAGGAACGCCCTGATAGTGGCTGCGGCCCTCGCGGCGATGGCGGGCGCCCTCTACTCCTTCTACGTCGGATCGGTCGAATACGACACATGGACGAGGTTCGCCTGGACGTTCTGGCCGTTCCTCATAGTGATCATCGGCGGGGTGGGGAACAATTCCGGGGTGGCCCTGGGGGCGTTCTTCTTCACCCTGATATTCAGGGGGCTGCAGCAGATACAGCCGTACCTGCCAGCTTCCAACGTCTTCGACGTGAACTCAATCGCGGACCTGCTGTTCGCTTTCATGCTGCTGTTGATACTCTTCCTCAGGCCAGAGGGAATAATCAGAGAAAAGTCGTCACACACTCTGAAGAAAGGTGTACTGGATAAGATCGTGAAGTCGGGGACGACAGGAGAGGGGAAGGAGGGTTTCGCCTCTAAGATTACCTCTCGCTTCGCCAGGCGGCGCGAGGGGGGCGGCTCGGCGGGAGACGCTCAACCAGAATCCTCGAAATAAACCTGTAGACCTCTCAACGTTTATTATCGAGACGGGTTCGTTGGCCGGACGCTTTGTCAGAAGAGCAAATCGCCCTAAGGCAGATGCTCGAGTGGAGGGAGAGGGAGTACCTTCTCAGCACCACAAGGGCGAGGATGAGGTCGTCAGTGGAGAACCTCGACGTCGGGGATTTCCACATCGAGCGGCTCGGCGAGGGGGAGTCGGTCGACCTGCCGAGGTGGGTCGCCGACGAGTTGATTGCACAGGGTATGGCAGAGTCCTCCGAGACGCCCTTCGAGAACGAAATCTTCGGCGCGCTTGGCAAAGAGAAGATGATGGGTCCCCTTCAGCTTTCAGCGCTCCCCGCAGAATTCTACGTGAAGATGAGGAGGAGGCTGGCGGCGCTGACGGCGGCCGTTGCGGAGGGGAAATCGAGGAAGGAGGATTTGGAGAAGCTTAGGGCGGTCTGCTACGACCTCGTTGGAATCAGGCTCAGCAAGCTGCTTTCGCTGTCGAGCTCTTCGACGCCGGCGTCGTCTCTGGCCGAGAAGCTCACGCCTGAAGAGGCGTCGTTCTTCGCTCTCTCCCAGTCACTCTCAAGAGAATGGAAAGCGAGCCTCCTGGGAGGGGGAAAGTAGGTGGCCACCCTAGCGAGCGGGAAGCTCTCAGAGCAGTTTGAGGACTTCTTGAAGTCGGTGACCGATAGGAAAGGGAACCCGGTTTACAGGTCGAAGATTTCGCAACTCATTTCGAGCGAGGGAAAATCCCTTGTGGTCGACTTCGGGGATCTACTGAAGTACAACAGCGACCTGGCGAACAGGGTCCTCCTCGAGCCCGATTCTTCCCTGGGTTCGTTCAAGATCGCGGCGTTCGAGACGATGAGGAGCGAGAACGCCCTCTATGCCGACAGGGTGAAGCGCGAGCTCACGGTCAGGCTCCGGGGCCTCGCCGATCTAGTACCTTTGAGGAAGGTGGATACTTCATACATCGACCACATGATTGCCATTTCGGGAATGGTCGTGAGGACATCTGAGCTCAGGCCCATGATGACCGAGGCGGCCTGGCTCTGCCCCAGCGGTCATCTGACCTACGAGATGCAGGACGACTTGGCGCTGAAGCGCCCTCCGAAGTGCGAGCTCTGCGGGGAGGTGAGGAATTTCGAGCTGGACAGGCGGCATAGCCGGTTCATCGACTTCCAGGTCGTCAGGGTCCAGGAGCTCCCCGAAGAACTCCCTCCGGGTCAGCTCCCCCAGTTCTTCGACGTGAACGTCGAAGGGGACATTGTGAACACGGCTAGGCCCGGGGACAGGGTGGTCCTCACGGGTGTGGTGAGGGCCGTCCCAGACTACACACTCGGGCAGGTGAGGACAAGGCTGTTCAGGTCCCAGATAGACTGCAATCATGTGGAGGTCAGGGGGAAGGAGCCGGAGCAGGTCCAAATCAGCAAAGAGGACGAGGAGCTCATTAGGAAGATCGCTGCCTTTCCCGACGCGTACGAAAGACTCGTCAACTCGATTGCGCCAGTAATACTGGGGCACCAGGCAGAGAAGGAGGCGATACTCCTTCTCTTGACCGGGGGGAGCGCAACCGTACTGCCCGATGGCACAAAGCTCAGGGGAGACGTTAATACTTTATTCGTGGGCGACCCTGGAACTGGTAAAAGCGAACTGCTCAAGTTCGCCTCTCAGGTCGCTCCACGAGGGCTGTATGCATCTGGACGGGGCACGACAGCCGCTGGGCTTTCGGCGGCCGTCATTAGGGAAAAGAACGTGCTCATGTTGGAAGCAGGAGTCGTGGTTTTGGCCGATCTCGGGATCGCTGCGATCGACGAGTTCGAGAAGATGAAACCTGAAGACAGGACGGCACTCCATGAGATGATGGAACAGCAGACAGTGACCGTCGCGAAGGGAGGGATTTATGCGACGCTTAACGCGAGGACCGCCATACTGGCGGCGTGCAACCCGGTTCTTGGCAGGTACAACCCATTCCAGAACATCACGGAAAACATAGGGACGCTCCCGCTCCCTCTTCTGTCGCGTTTCGACCTCATCTTCGTCTTTAGGGACCAGCCGACGCCGGCAGAGGATGAGAGACTTGCGAGCCACATTCTTGCTGTCCATTCGAAGAGGACCTACGCCACCCCGCCCCCAATAGAATTCAGCCTCCTGAAGAAATACCTGACGTACGCGAAGCGTCAGACCCCTGAGCTGACGAAGGAGGCGATGGAGAGGCTGAAGGACTTCTACCTACAGCTCAGGAAGACGGGGGGAGCGGAAGACTCCATACCCCCAACCCCGAGGACCCTAGAGGCGCTAATCAGGCTCTCGACGGCGAGGGCAAAAGTGCTGCTGAAGGACTCGGTCACCGAGGAGGATGCCCTCGGGGCCATTGCCCTCATGAACAGGATGGTGGAGGACGTCCTTACCGACGCGACCACCAAGAAGACGGACTTTGGGATCCAGTTCGGGAAGCCGGCGGGCGAGACAAAGAACATGCGGGCCGCCCTGGAGATCCTGAAGAACCTGGAAGGGGCCGACAAGAAGCCTGTCGAGAGGAGGCAGTTCAAAGAGGAGCTTGTCAAAGCGAAGTTTTCAGACGAGGATGCGGAAAAAATGATTCGGACGATGTTTAGGGAGGGGATGGTTTACGAGTCAAAGCCGGGATTTCTCAGGCGCCTCGGCGGTTAGGCCGAGAGGGGCCGCCAGTTGAGACTAGAAGAAGCCGGCGTGCCCGAGGAACTGGTCCAGTTCTTCAGGGCCAAGGGGATTTCGGAACTCTATCCCCCCCAGGAGCAGGCCGTCAGGGCGGGTCTCCTCGACGGGAAGAGCCTGGTGGTGGCCAGCCCGACTGCCAGTGGGAAGACTTTGCTCGCATTGCTGACTGCATACAGAAAGGTGAAGGAACAGAGAAGGAAGGTGGTCTACCTGGCTCCTCTCAGGGCCCTGGCGTCAGAGAAGTACTCCGAGTTCTCCGAGATGACCCGCTTCGGCATCTACACTAACATCTCCACGGGCGACTACGATTCTAGTGGTGAGTCGCTCGGGAGGGCAGACGTGATAGTGCTGACAAACGAGAGGTTCGATTCCATCATGAGGCACAGAGTTTCCTGGTTGAATTCGGTGGGACTCTTCATCGCAGACGAGGTACACCTCGCGGGGAACGACAGCAGGGGCCCCACACTCGAGATGATACTCACGAAGGCGCTCCACCTTGGGCTCGACGCCCAGCTGCTTGCCCTTTCCGCCACCATAAGCAATGTAAGGACCCTTGCGGAATGGTTGCATGCCATACCTGTGGAACTCGACTGGCGTCCGGTACCTCTTCGGGAGGGGGTTTACGACTACAGCAGAATCCTATTCACAGACGGCGGAGAACGCCAGGTCCCCCGGTCCACATATGGTGCCCCCATAGACGTAGCCATGGACACTGTGAAGGAGGGAGGCCAGTCATTGATCTTCGCCAACACTAGGAGGAGAGCGGTGAGCCTGGCGACCAGGGCGGCAGAGCTAACCCAGAAGCAACTGGGCCCCGAGGAGAAGAAGGCTGCATCGGAGGCTTCGAGGCGCATCCTAACTTCGGGGGAGGAAACGAGCCTCAGCAGGCTGCTGGCGGAGGTGGTGGCGAAGGGGTCTGCTTTCCATCACGCGGGGCTTGAGGCAGAGCACAGAAGGATCGTCGAGGACTACTACAGGGCCAGGGCCCTGAAGCTTCTAGCTGCGACCCCCACATTGGCCGCAGGAATCAACCTCCCCGCGAGGAGGGTCGTGATAGCGGACATGACGCGATACGATGCGGAACATGGGGGGAACGCCGAGATTTCTGTCCTGGAGTACAGACAGATGGCTGGGAGGGCAGGGCGCCCGCAGTACGATGACCATGGAGAGACAGTAATGATTCCTCCCCCGTCTGCTCCTTCGGCAGACTTCCTAGAACACTACGCGAAGGAGCCCCCCGAACCCATCCAGTCGCGGCTCTCTGACGAGTCAGCAATGCGGTCCCACACCCTTGCCACCGTGGCGACTGGCACTGGGACATCGAAGGCAGACCTAGACAGCCTGTTCGGGAAAACGCTTCTCGCCATGCAGGTGGGGACCAAGGAGACAGGGAGGCTCACGGAGAAGGCCCTCGGATTCCTGCTGGGGGAGAGATTGCTCGAGTCGCACGGGAACCTGTTCTATGCCACCGAGTTCGGAAGGAAGGTCTCGATGCTTTACATCGACCCGGTGACAGGGGTCATGTTCAGGGACAGCGTGAGGCACGCCGAGCCAGGGAGGAACTACACGGCGGGTATCCTGCACCTGGTGGTCGCGTCTCCAGACTTTGAGCCCAAGTTCCCACTCAGAAGCAAGGACTACGACCAAGCTATGGCGTTCCTGGAGGAGCACTCAGCAGAGATGCTCGAGAGGCACACGTCGAAGAGCTTCGCCGATTACGACAGGGTCCTCCAGGACATGCGGAGCGTCATGGCGCTCCACGGCTGGATCGACGAGTGGAGGGAGGAGCAGCTTCTATCGAGGCTTGGGGTGGAGCCTGGAGACATGCACCGGGCGGTGGACAACGCCGATTGGCTGCTGCATTCTCTTGGCGAGCTGGCCAAGCTCTTCAGGATGCCAGATGTGGTCAGGCAGGCAGAGACGCTGAGGATGAGGGTGGCGAGCGGCGTGAGCGAAGAACTCGTCGAGCTCACCACCCTTCAGGGCGTGGGGCGGGTGAGGGCGAGAGCCCTCTACACTGCCGGCTTCAGGACCCTCGAGGACATCGAGGAAGCGCCGGCAGAGAGGCTGGCGCTTGTCGACAAGGTGGGGGCCGCAATCGCCAGGAAAATCAAGGAACAGGTGTCGAAACACTGAGCCCCTTCGCAGGGGACTTTGAGGCAGCTGCGGCAGAGGTCGCAAGCCTCCTCGAGCGCTCCGTTGCAAAGGCCGTGGAAGGACAGGAGAGGGTCGCGGTCGCTTTTTCGGGAGGGCTCGACAGCTCCGTCATAGCCAAGTGCGCAGCGAATCACACGGAAGTGGTTGCCTGCACGGCCTACGCCAGGCACTCCGGGGACGTCATCAGGGCACGGGAAGCAGCCAAGGCCATGGGACTCACGCAGGTTACTTGCGAGTTGACAAGGGACGACGTGGACGCCGCCCTCTCGGACCTGGACCTCCCCTTCCCGCCTTCCCTTATGGACAGGAGCCTCTGGTGCCTCTACATGATAGTCTCAAGGGTCGCACACGGTTCTGGGACGGGGGTCATGCTGCTCGGGCAGCTGGCGGACGAGCTTTTCGGGGGCTACGCGAAATACGCCGAGGCCCTGAAACTGCGAGGCGAAAAAGCGGCGGAATCGATGATGAGCAACGACCTTAGGGAGTATGAGTCAAGGGGGAGGGTACGCGATGTGGCGGCCTGCGGAGGCCTGGTGGAGCCCAGGTTCCCCTACGAGGCCAGGGAGCTTGGGGATTTCGCCAAGACCCTCCCGATCGCATTCAAGATTCGCGACGGAGAAAGGAAGGCGGTGCTAAGGAGGGCCGCTCTGGTCCTTGGGGTGCCGGAAAAGGTGGCGAAGGCCCCCAAGAAGGCCGCCCAGTACAGCTCTGGTGTCCAGAAGCTCGTGGCCAGTTCACGCTTTTAACGCCCCCTGCGGACGGCAGACCATGATTCCTTCGTCTCAGCCCAGGGGAAAGCTCGTAGGTTTCAAGCCGCTCCAAGAGAGGTTTAGCTACTACGCCTTGGACGACGGAACCGTCCTCGGCATCAAGCCGGCCGTGGTGAAGGTGTACAGGCTGCAGAACCCTGACAACAGCCCGGCGTTCTCGCCCGACGGGACGCCAGCCTACTTCTATCAGACACAGAACATAACTCAGGTGCTCACCCCGGACGAGTACAAGTCCATCAAGGCCGACGGCATCTCCGAATGAGCGGAGAGACCTACATCTCTTCGGAAGATTCGGCACTCCTGAGGAGTGCGCTCCAGGGGCTGTCAGGGGGGAGCTGCCTGGAGATAGGTGCAGGCAATTGCGGCAACCTCCTTGAGCTGAGGAAGAGGTTCGAACTGGTGGTGGGGACGGACCTACTGAGGCCGGCGACCTCCGACTGGAGGGGGAAGGGGATTGAACTTGTACTGACTGACGCGGCGTGTTGCCTGAGATCCCATTCATTCGACCTGGTGGCGTTCAATCCTCCCTATCTCGCGTTGGAAGTCTCCGGCGACCGGGCAGTGGAGGGGGGGAAGGGGCTTGAGGTCCCAAAGGCGTTCATGCGCGAGGCGCTTCGGACGGTGAAACCAACGGGAAAGATTGTCTTCGTCCTCAACGACGAAGCAGGCGTGGGTGAGTTCGAAGAGATGTGCTCCGAAAAGTCGTTCGCGCTGAGACGCTTGGCTACCCGCAGAGTGTTTTTCGAGGAGCTCGCGGTCTATTCCGCAGTAGCCTTGGAGTAGCGCCTCCGTTGACCGATTAGCCAAAGACACTTGGGCGCGCTAGGGCACGTCCACTGCGAGACGCCTACACCAGGTACCGGCATCTCCTGCGTAGTTGGTCTCCTGGCTCACCTTCACGGGCCTCCCCAGGCGCGCGCTCAGGGCGCCCTGGAAGAATCCCTCATGGAAGGCGCATTCGAACATATCCCCCGTCCCATCGAGCTGGCCGCACACGGTACAGTTCGAGATCTGAATTACAATCGGGTTGCGGCTCTCGACCGCTAGGGTGCCAATCTTGTACGTCTGCCAGACCCTGGCGAACTCGTCGAGCATCTGATCGAGGGAGAGGCTGGCTGTCTTGGCGGCTGCCTTTTTCCCCACCTGCTCCCCGAATTCGTGCATCACCTGTTTGGAGTCGAGATCCAAGTACCTTAGCAGAGGGACTATGCCGGGTGCGAAGTAGTCGGTCATCACAGAGAATTCGCGCCAGAAGGGCCCGTCCCTGCCCTCCGTTTCCACAGCCTTGGCCATGTTCGGATGAAGGGGCGGCAGTTGGTTAAGCGTCCTCCCTAAATTGTTAGGGGTGACGGGCGCCCGAACGCGATTTCCAAGTCTGAGAATCGTCTTCGCGCGTTATATACACGCCACTTACCCTAACCTGTTCAGATATGCTCCGACAGATTGCGCTCCAGGTGAGAACCGAGAACAGGTTGCAGGACGTGGCTAGACTTCACGGGACCAAGCTGAATATCGTCGACTGCAAGTCGTTCAACAAGACTGGAATGTCCCTTCTGATGGAGCTAAGGGGAAATGAGCAGGATGTCCGGGCGGCCACCACTGCCATCAGGCACCTCGACGGAGTAAGGCAGGTCATCGAAGGCGAGGGACCGGGGGACGCCATGCCCCTGCTCGTCGTGCTTGACAGGCCCTCCATATGCCGCGCGTCAAGTGACGTCGCGATCGTCTGCCTCGACTGCCCTCTCAATTCCGAGGTCCAGCCTGCATCCTGGAGGTTCATCGCACGAAAGACAAGCGACTTCAGGCAGGTGTTGACCAGGCTCTCGAAGGAGGGCATCGAGACTCGGATTGAGGACGTCGCCCCGCTCGAGCGCAAAGCAACACTGACGGGAAGGCAGAAGGAGATAATGGCCACGGCCGTAGCCCAAGGGTACTTCGAATTCCCCAGGAAAATCAGCCTTACTGGGCTGAGCGAGCTCGTCGGAGTCAAGCCATCGACCCTGAGCGAGATACTTCGCAGCGCCGAGCGCAGGATAATGGCGAACGCACTCGGTGTTCCGTTCCAGGAAGAGTAGTCCAGCCTCCCTCACCTGGCAAGCGTCTCTAGCCTATCCCCTGAGTAAGCCAAGAGCAGCGGCCCATCGCTCAATGCGTCTGCGGACACGTCGGGCAACCCACGAACTTGGAGCCGTAGGGGCATTCCCGCGGATTGTCTTCAGTCCACCTACGCTGTCATCACGAAGTAAGCGGATTTCAACTGTTCCACTCCCCCGAGTTTCCTTAGGGCCCCTTCCAGCTGCAAGATGTCCCCGTATTTACCGCGCACCGTTGTTATGTCGAGGCAGTTGTCCTTGTCGAGGTGCAGGTGAGTAGAAGAGGCAATGACGGAGGTGTAATTATGTCCGATTTCTGTAATATCGTGGTCGATTCCTCGTTTGGAATGGTCATACAGCAGGAGAATCCCGCCAACAACCACGGTCTCTGGGTTCGTGCTCAACTCGTGGTCCCCTATTGTGCGCCTGATCGCATTCTGCAGCGCCTTCGACCGTTCCTCATACCCCATCAGGCGCCAGACACCATCAAACTCTTTCAGCAGCCCTGGCTGAACAGAGAAGCTGACTCTAGAGACCCTCTCATGGCGGCTACTTTTTGCCAAGTGCAATCACAGCGACGGAAAAGGCTTAGACTAATCAGTATTACTGAAGCGACGCTCTTTCGTATCCAGTATTACTATGTGAGATAGTGGTGATACTTTATAGCGAACCACATAAGTCCGCCAGCTCAGTTGTCAGAATCCGCCACTCGATTCGGGACCCCGAACCTCGCTGTCTCTGGCGCGGAGAAGGCCAGGATAGGCACGGTCTATGGCGCCATTGCCGCGGTCACCGTCCTGTCGATGACCGCTGCCACAATCCTTGGTCACTTGTCCCCGGTCCTTAACGGGTTGGGAATCGTGGCCTACGTCCTTGGGCTGCGACACGGTGTCGACGCTGACCACATAGCTGCCATCGACAACACCACCAGGAAGCTGATGCAACAAGGCAAACCGAGGTTCACCGTGGGAACCTGGTTCTCCCTGGGCCACTCGACCATAGTCGTCGGTCTGATTGCCGTCATAGTCTTCGTTACCAGAAGCGTCATAGGGCAAATCCCGGCGCTCCAGAACATGGGGGACGTCGTCGGCACCCTCGTCTCCGGTGCGTTCCTGTTCATTATAGGCTTCATCAACCTGTTGATCGTCTTCGGCGTTTACCGCCTCTTCAAGCAGGCGAGGTCGGGGACGATGAAGGAAGAGGAGCTCGAGGAGTACATGCAAAAACGCGGGTTCCTGAATCGGCTGTTCCGGCCGCTGTTCAAGTTCGTGAACGACGCATGGCAGATCTATCCGATAGGAGTCCTTTTCGGCCTGGGCTTCGACACTGCGACCGAGGTCGCGCTGATCGCCATAAGTGTGGGCGTGGGTGTCTCGTCGACAGTCCCGCTCTGGCAGATACTTGTGCTGCCGCTTTTGTTCACGTGCGGGATGGTCCTGACCGACACCACCGATGGTGTCACCATGAGGCTTGCCTACGGCTGGGCGTTCCTGACACCCCTGAAGAAAATCTACTACAATCTGACTGTGACAGTGATGTCAGTGCTGGTGGCATTCGTAATCGGTGGGATAGAGCTGGTCCAAGTACTAGGCATGGAGTTCAACCTAAGTTCCGGATTCTGGAACTGGCTGGAGAACCTCGACTTTGAGACGATGGGGTTCGCGATAGTCGCCATCTTTGTGATGACATGGGCATCTGCCTACGGTGTCTGGAGGTACAAGAAGTATGACCAGAATCCATCAGCGCTCATTCGCCCCATCGAAGGGCCATAGGACGAAGGGGCTGAAGGACGTGCTGGTCAACCATCTGACAGATTCTCTTGCGAGGAGTGCGAGTCCAAAGGCGGGCCCGGAGGGATTCACCCCTGAGTAGGTTCTATTCCAGCCCAATTTGTCAGGGCTGGATGGCCTCACACACATCCTGGGTAAGTTTACCGTCTTCTGTAGTAGTCCCCCAGCCTTTAGATCCTGCACTTTCTGGCAACTATGAATTCCTCTGCTCTCGTCGATTCTGTTAACGCTGTTGCACCTAACTTAGACGGCGGAATCGACTGAAGGAAAGCTATCTACGCGACGCGTGCACTTTTGTGTGTTGTCTCATGACCTTCTACGAGGAGCCGGTCCAGAACCGGTGTCGGTAGCCTATCGACGTTTTCAATCATGAGCCCAGATGGCTCGACTTCGCCCTATCCGCCGCCACAGTTAGGGGAACGGTCCCTCCCGACCATTGGATTTCGTTCCGCCATCAGCTGGCACTTGAATCGGCACTGAGTTTCTCGACCCAGACCAGGAGCCCCTCAACCCTCGTAACCCTCACCTTCAATCCTAGTGCGATGGGGCTCTCGCTCTTTGCAGACCAGAGCTCCGAGCGGATTCTCACGATTCCCTTCGCGTCCTTGCCGACCTCCTCGACAACCACCCCGGGCTCGCCGGTCAGGTCCCACTTTGCAGTGAAAGGGCGTATTTCCTCTGTGATCTTTGCGAAGAACATTGCAATCCCCCCAATAAGAATGATGGCCCCTACGATCTGAATGCCAGCTCGGCCGGCCGCAATCCCGTCGACGAACAGGGCCGTCCCGACTACAATGAACCCCGCAACCATTTCGATACCCCCTGGTCCCCACCGCCGCCGGTCAAACGCGGGGATGTTTTCTGACATAGAAAGAGGATGTGACCCGAGGTGTTTGATATGGGTTCGCCTTCGAAACGACGAGAAGTCAGTCCCAACATCATCGAAGAAAGGGGGTCCTAATGCGCCAAGTCTCCCAAGAACAAGAGTTATAGTCAGAAGCTGCAGACACTTGTTGCAGGCGAAGTGGAACGATGAGCCTCCTTGAGCCGCTAGCCTTCCAGATTACGACTGGCGCTATCATCGACTACGTCATCTACGCCATAGTGGCGATCATAGCAATAGCACTAGTCTTCGCCACCATCAAGGTGGTTCGAGAGTACGAAAGGCTCGTCGTCTTCAGGCTCGGGAGGCTGATAGGAGCAGGGGGACCGGGAATCGTGTTCATCATCCCGATCGTAAACCGTTTCGTGAAGATAGACCTCAGGGAGCGGTACCTGGAGGTCCCCCACCAGACCTGCATCACAAAGGACAACGCGCCAGTCGACATAGACTTCCTGATCTACAACAAAGTAACAGATGCCGCCCAGAGCGTCGTTCAAGTTCAGAACTTCGAGGG
>Ga0187772_10000164_pt1 | contig 27484 bp, 29 predicted proteins | sample 0116_SJ02_MP15_2_FD_133137 | JGI IMG/M metagenome (GOLD analysis project Ga0187772, IMG submission 133137) | Tropical peat soil microbial communities from peatlands in Department of Meta, Colombia - 0116_SJ02_MP15_20_MG | ecosystem: Environmental > Terrestrial > Soil > Wetlands > Peat | place... | reverse complement strand
CTCGAGGAGCCGTTCGTCCTGCGGAGCGTCCTCGAGACCCCCGTCCCCGCCGCGAGACAGCTCGCGGCGCTCGGCGAGCTCGTCCGGATGACGCAGCTGACGGCCTACGGACAACTGCTCGACCTCCACAACGGGACGCTCCCGCCGTCGGAGGTCGCCGAGGACGACGTCCTCGAGGTCCACCGGCTGAAATCCGCGGTCTACACCGTCGTCGCGCCGCTCCGGATCGGAGCGTTCCTTGCGGGGGCGAAGGGTCCGTCGCTGACCGACCTCGAGGCGATCGCGACCGACCTCGGCGTCGCCTTCCAGCTCCGCGACGACATCCTCGGGGCCGGGTTCGACGCCGCGCAGATCGGCAAGAGCGCGAACGACCTGGTCGAGGGGAAGCGCACCCTCCTGGTCGTCCGGGCGTGGCGCGATGGCTCGAACGCCGAGCGCGCGGCGATCGAGGGGGTCCTGGGCAACCCCCGAGCGACCGCCGCCGAGGTCGAGGTCGCCCGCGCCGCGCTCCGCTCGAGTGGCTCGCTCGCCTACTCGGAGCGGCGGATCTCCGCCCTCACCGCCCGGGCGCTCGGCCGCCTCCGACGCAGCCGGCAGATCCCGGCGGCGAGGAAGCCGCTCCTGACCGAGGTCGCGGACCGCCTGACGCGCCGAAGTTCGTAGGCGCTCAGCCGTCCGTCTCGTCCGAGCCTTCGGGCTGGACGCCGGCCGCCTGGAGCTGCTGGGAGAGGTCCTGCTGCATCGTCGTGTAGCGCTCCTTGAGGTGGCTCTCCTGGCGCTCGACCGCCTTCTGGCGGACCTCGAGCGTCTCCTTCTCCTCGCCGAGCAGGTCCTCCACCTCCTTGCGGGACTTCGCCTTCACCAGCAGGCCACCGACCGGGCGGTAGACCGTCGCCTCCTCGGGGACCTTCTTCAGCTCCTCGAGGGTGTGCGCGATCTCGCGCAGGCGCAGCTCGAGCTGAAGCCGCTGCTGCTGGACCGCGCCGAGCTCCTGCTGGAGCCGCTGGAACTGCTTGAGGTCGTTCTGCAGCTTCGCCGGAAGCGCCACGGGGCCGCTCACCGGGTGCGGGAGATAAGCGCTTCGCCGGCGGCGCCAGGCCCGGGCGCTCCGGGCGCGCCTACCGCGGCCCCGACCGTGGCGAGCGAGAGGGCGACCCAGCCGAGGTAGGTGTTGAGCGCGGCCCGCATCGCCCCGGCGTCCGACGCCTCCATCCGGAGCTCGACGACCGCTCCACGCCTACGGACCGTCGTCCGGGCCCGGGGGACCTCCCGGGCGGCCTCGGGTGAGAGCGCCTGCTCGAGCCACCGGGCCAGCTCGGCACGGCCGGTCTCGAGACGTACGGTCGCCGTCCACGGAGGACGTCGACGGCTCAATGATCGAGCTCCCGGTCGACGACGGCGAGGATCCGGTCGGTCTTCTCCGCCGCTGCGCGGACGTAGCTCTGCGGGTCGAGGACGGACGCGAGCTCCCCCGCCGGCAGGAGCTTCGCGATCGTCGGGTCGGCCTGCGCCTTCGCGAGCAGCGAGGTGTCGGCGGCGTGGCCCCGGGTCAGCCGACGGAGCAGCTCGTGGGCCTCGCCCCGCGGCAGCCCTTTCGCGGTGAGGGCGAGCATCAGGTTCTCGGTCATCGCCATCCCTCCCCCGGCGGCGACCGCGCTCGCCATCTGGCCCGGGTCGACCTCGAGCCCGCCGAAGACGTCGGCGAGCTTCCGCAGGATGTCGTCCGTGAGGACCACGGCGTGGGGGAGGACGATCCGCTCGTTCGCGGAGTTCGACAGGTCCCGTTCGTGCCACTGGACCATGTTCTCGAGCGGCGGGCCGGCGAGCGCGCGGACGAGCCGGGCGAGGCTCGTGACGTTCTCGCTCTGCATCGGGTTGCGCTTCTGGGCCATCGTCGAGCTGCCGACCTGGTGCTCCTCGTCGAACGGCTCCGCGACCTCGGCGATCTCGGTCCGTTGCAGGTTGCGCACCTCGGTCGCGAGCCGCTCGGCCGTCCCGGCGACCAGGGCGAGGAAGTTCGTCAGCTCGGCGAGCCGGTCGCGGCCGACGATCTGCGTCGGCGCCTCGTCCGGCGTGAGCTCGAGGCGGCGCATCGCGCCCTCCTCGACCTCGGCCGCCTTCTCCCCGAACCCCGCCCCCGTCCCGACGGCGCCGGCGAGCTTGCCGACCAGGAGCCGGACCTGGAGCTCGGCGAGCCGGCGGCGGTGGCGGCCGACCTCCGCCGCCGCGACCGCCATCTTGTAGCCGAACGACAGCGGCACCCCGTGCTGGCCGTGGGTCCTTCCGACGGTCGGCGTGGCCCGGTGGCGGCGCGCGAGGTCGGCGAGGACCCGGCCGAGCCGAACGAGGTCGCCGTCGAGGATGCTGACGCATTCCTTGAGCTCGAGCGCGAGCGCGGTGTCGGTGATGTCGGCGCTCGTCGCCCCGTAGTGGACCCACCGGCCGGCCGGCCCGGCGGCCTCCGCGAGCGCCCGCGTGATCGCCATGACGTCGTGCCGCGTCACCCGCTCGATCTCGTCGACCTTCTCGAGGCGGACCGAGTCCAGGCTCGCCGCCCGGTCGATCGCCTCGGCATCCTCGGTCGGGATCATCCCGACCTCCGCTTCGGCGAGCGCCAGCGCCGCCTCGACGCGGAGCGCCCGCCGGAGACGCGCGCTGCGCGAGAAGATCGCCCGGACCTCGTCGCGCCCGTAGCGGAACTCGAGCGGGCAGAACAGCGACGAACCGTCGTCCGTCACAGCCGGGGAGCCGGGGGCGCCTATTTATCCCTGCCCTGGGCCGCGGCTTGACCTCGTGCGTACCTGGCGCACGGGCCGCTCGCCGACACGCGGGGCGACCGCGGGGCGGCATCGTGGGGAGGCCCGGGTCGCTGGCCTGGGGCCGTCCGATAGACGGTTGGGTTGCGAGGCGCTAGCACGCGGCCCCGGCGGAGCTGCCGCTCCCCCGACCTCTTCTTGAAGGGGCGGTCCGATGGCGGGACCGTCGATGACGGGGCTCCTCATCGCCCTCGGCGGCAACGCCCTCCAGCGCGCCGGTGGGGACGGCTCGTGGCCGGAGGCCCGGCTCCAGATGGCGAAGGTCGCCCCGGTCCTCGTGGAGGTCGCCCGGACCACCTCGCCGCTCGTCCTGAGCCACGGGAACGGACCGCAGGTCGGCGTCCTCCTCCGCCAGAACGAGCTCGGGGCAGCCGAGGTACCGTCGCGCCCACTGGACGTCCTGGGCGCGGAGACCCAGGGCCAGATCGGCTACCTGATCCAGACGGAGCTGACCCGGGCCCTCGAGGCCGCGCGGCTCCCTCGCTCCGTCGTGACGGTCATCAGTCGTACGGAGGTCCGAGGCAACGACCCGGCGTTCCGCCACCCGACCAAGCCGGTCGGACGGTTCTACACCGAGGCCGAGGCCCGGATCCTGAAGAAAAGCTACGGCTGGGTGATGGTCGACGACGTCGCCCGAGGAGGGTGGCGCCGGTTGGTCCCGTCGCCCCGGCCCGTCCGCTGGCTCGAAGGGAGCGCGGTCCGGCACGTGCTCGAGGCCGAGGCCGGCGCCCGATGGATCCCGATCGTCGCCGGCGGCGGAGGGATCCCGGTCGTCCGGCGCAGGAACGGCTCCTACGAGGGGGTCGAGGCCGTGATCGACAAGGACCTCGGGGCGGCGCTCGTCGCGAACGAGCTCGGGCTCGACAGCCTCGCGGTCGTGACCGACGTCCCGGGCGCTGCGGTCAACTTCGGTCGGACCGGTGAGCGGTGGCTTGGCGAGGTCGGGCGGGACGAGCTCGGCCGGCTCCTGAAGGACGGCGAGTTCGCGGAGGGGAGCATGGGCCCGAAGGTGGAGGCCGGGCTGCAGTTCCTGCGCGCGGGCGGCCGTCGGTTCCTCATCACCGACGTGCCGTCGCTGCCCCGCGCGCTCCGAGGCGAAGCCGGCACGCGCGTGCGCTAGGCGGTCCCCCTCCGGCGCCGGCGCAGCCAACGGTCGACGCCGGAACCGTACTGGAGAGCCCGCTTCGGCCGCCCGGAGATCGCCTCCGGCGCCCCGCGATGTCGGGCCCAACGACGGAAGTACGGTTTGGTCTGCGACGCCGGGAGCCGTCGGTCGATCGGCACAGCGGAGACGGCGTCCAGGAACGGCGGGTCGAGGTACGGCGCGGCGATGTCGCGGCGCCACAGGGTCGAGACCCTGAGCGTCGTGGGCCAGTCGTCCTCCACGAGGGTCGCGAGGTCCGCTTCGGATCGCCGAGCCGCTTCCTCCGCGGACAACCCCCGGTAGTGCGCGTAGCCCAGGAACAGCTCGTCGGCGCCCTGACCGCAGAGGAGGCGCCCGTCGGGAGCGAACGCCACCGCCGCGGCGAAGGCAACGAAGATCCCCCGCCGAGGGCCGGGGACGTGGAGGAGCGTAGGCCCTACCGCACGCTCGACCTCCACGAGGTCCGCGTCGCTCAGAGGCCGACCCTCCCAGGGAAGGCCGAGGAGCGGAGCGGTCTCCCTCGCGCGAGCCAGGTCGTCCGAGCCCTCGACCCCCACGGTGAACAGCGAGGTGCGAGGACGGAGGCGCAGCTCCCAGGCCAAGAGACCGGAGTCGATCCCTCCGGAGAAGAGGACGACGGTCGGTCCCGGTCGGTCGAGGTGGGGTCGGAGCGCGGCGTCGATCGCCCCGTCGAGCCGGTCCCACCCCGGCTCTCCGACCCGGGGATCTTCCTGGTCCGGTTCGCTACCGAGCACGCCGGCGTTAAGGGTCACCGCGTCTCCTAACACCGATGGTCCCTTCCCCCGGGCGAGCGCGAGTCCTGCCAGGGCTCCGCCGGGCGTTGTTCGTGGACCGCGACGGCACGCTCAACCCGGACCTGCACTACCTGAAGGACGCCGAGCGCCTCGAGCTGTTCCGGGGCGTCGGCCAGGCCCTTCGGCTCGTCCGCGAGCACGGCGAGCTCGTGGTCTGCGTCACGAACCAGTCCGGGATCGAGCGGGGGTTCTACACCCCGGAGGACGTCGAGCGGATCCACCGTCGGCTCAACGAGCTCCTCGGACGGTCCGGCGCCGCGGTCGACGCCTTCTACTACTGCCCTCACGCCCCCGAGCGTGGATGCGCCTGTCGCAAGCCCGGGACCGAGCTGTTCGAGCGGGCGGCAACCGACCTGGCCATCGACCTGGCGGCGTCCGCGTTCGTCGGCGACCGCTGGGTCGACGTCGAGGCCGGCCGGAGGCTGGGGCTGTTCACGGCCCTCGTTCGGACCCCAGGCCATGAGGCGGAGGTGGACCGGGAGCTCGAGCGGGCCCACGCGGTCGCGGACCTCGCCGCCGATTCGTTCCGGGGGGCCGTCGTGCGTCTCCTCGCCCGCGGCTGACGACCCCGGCCCCCGAGAAGCCTTATCCAGACCCCTGGCTCCGCCCCCGCGGGTCCCGCGTGCTCGGAGCCTGGGCGTCGGCCGTCGGGATTGCCGTGACCGTCGCCCTGGCCGTCGCGGCGACGGTCGGCCGGGCGCTGACCCCGCTCGCATCGGCCGTCGCCGCGGCGTTCGGGATCGTCATCGTGGTCCTGGTTGGCTTCGGCTTCCTGCTCCTCCTCGTCGTCTTCGTGGTGGTCAGCTCGTTCGCGACCCGCTACCGCTTCGCCGACAAGGCGGCCCGCCACGTCCAGGAGGGCCGGCGGGGGGAGCGGGGCGTCCCCAACGTCGTCGCCCATATCGTCCTGCCGACCGCGATCGCCCTCGCGACCGGCCTCGGCTGGATCTCGGTCCGGGCCGCGGCGGTCCTGTTCGCCTGCGCCCTCGCCTTCGCGAGCTCGGACACCCTCGCGAGCGAGCTCGGCGTGCTCCTGGGACGCGCCGTGAGCGTCCTATCGTTCCGGCCCGTCCTCGCGGGGACCAACGGCGGGATCTCGTCCGTCGGGGAGGCGTTCGCCGTCGTCGGGTCGGTCGGCACGGCGCTGGTCGGGCTCGGCCTGTTCGCGGTCTTCGGCGACCCGGTCGGACCGGCGGCCGTCTTCCTGCTCGTCGTCGGGGTCGCCGGCTTCGTCGCCTGCCAGGTCGACTCCGTCCTCGGAGCGACCTTAGAGAGCCGGGGGCTGGTGACGAAGGGCGGCACGAACTTTTTGGGCATGCTCTCCGCGCTCGGGATCGGGATCGGCCTTGCCGCCCTGCTCGGCGCGTCACTATGAGCCGCCGGCGGAGCGGAGGCAGCGTCGTCCTGCTCTCCGGCGGGATGGACTCCGCGACGTGCCTCGCCCTCGCCGGTCGGGACGCCCCGCCGGTCCACGCGTTGACGTTCTCGTACGGCCAGCGCCACGCGCGGGAGCTCCGCTCGGCGCGTGCCCTCGCCCGGCGGTACGGCGTCGTGGCGCACCGGATCGTGCAGCTGCCCCTCGCGAGCCTGGTCCGATCCTCGTTGACCGAGCGGGACGCGCCGCTCCCCCGACGGCCGGCCGTTCCCGGGACGATCCCGAGCACCTACGTGCCGGCCCGGAACACCGTCCTCCTCGCGCTCGCCCTCGGCTACGCCGAGAGCCATGGGCTCGACCGGATCTACTTCGGGGCCAACGCGGTCGACTACTCAGGCTACCCGGACTGTCGGCCCGTGTTCGTCCGCGCGTTCAACGCGCTCGCCCGACGGGCCGTCCGATCGCCCCACGAGGGCGGGGGGACGATCCGGGTCCTCGCGCCGCTCCTGTCGCGGTCCAAGGCGGAGATCGTGCGCCTCGGCGCCCGCCTCGGCGTCCCTTGGGAGCTCACCTGGAGCTGCTACGCCGGCGGCGCCGCCCCCTGCGGTCGGTGCGACGCCTGCCGGCTCCGGGCGCGGGGGTTCCGCGCCGCGGGGGTGCCCGACCCGAGCGTCCGGTCCGCTAGCTCGCGGGCGCGCTGACCGGCGGCACCGTCGACGTACAGGCCGAGCAGCGCTTCGCCGCGATCGGGATCGTCGAGAGGCACTCCGGGCACTCCCGCGTCGTCGGCGGGCCCTTCGGAACCTTTGCCGCCTGCCGGTCGACCCACCGCTGGTACGGGAGCGCGATCGCGAAGAAGACGACCACCGCGATCGTGACGAACGAGATCACCGCGTTGAGGAAGGCGCCCTGCTGGAAGGTGCTGTGGTGCACGGTGTAGGTCCAGCTGGAGAAGTTGAAGTGCCCCGCGACGCCGATCAGCGGCGTGAAGAGGTCGGCGACCAGCGCGGTCACCAACGCGGAGAACGCCGCGCCCATGACGAAGGCGATCGCCAACTGCACGAGGTTCCCCCGCTCGATGAACTTCTTGAAGTCCTCCCGTATCGACGCCATCGTTTCCCTCTCGGCGGGCAAGCCGGCTGCCCTATTTCGACCTTCCCACGACCTCCGGAAGACGATCGGGTCGGCACCCCGTGCCCGGGGTGCCGCTCACATCGTCTCGAGGGCGACGACCCCGAGCAGGCCGAGCGCGTTGCCGAGGGTCTGGCGGACGGCCGCGACCAGCGCGATCCGGCTGGTGCGCTCCGGTCCGGAAGAGAGGACCGGTACCGCGTGGTAGAACCGGTTGAACTGGTCCGCCAGCTCGTGGGCGTAGCCCGCGAGCGTGTGGACGTGCGCGGAGCGCGCGGCGTAGGCGACGGTCCGGGGCCACCGGGAGACGACGCGGACGAGGGCGAGCTCCTCGGGGTCCAGGAGGCGCTCCGCCTCGAACGGGTACGGGCCACGGTCGCGCTCGCCCTTGCGGAGGACGCTGGACGCCCGGGCGTAGGCGTACTGGACGAACGGGCCGCTCCGACCCTCGAACGACAGCGCCTCCTCCCAGCGGAACTTCACCGGCTTATCCGGCGCCACCCGCAGGACGTGGAAACGGACCGCGCCGGTGGCGACCGCCTCCGCGATCGACTCGACCTGCTCCGGCCCTACGTCCGAGCGCCGCTGGAGGACCTCCCGGCGCGCCCGCTCCCGGGCCTCGTCCAGAAGGTCGTCGAGCCAGACCGCCGAGCCGCCCCGGGTCGACATCCGTCCGCCCTCCGGCGCGGTGATGTCCTGATAGAGGACGAACGACGGCCGCCGCGTCTCGCCGATCTCGGCGAGGAACGCCTCCAGGGTCCGGGCGTGCAGGCGGTGGTCCTGGCCAAGGACGTCGACGACCCGGCCGAAGCGGGCGAGCTTCGCGAGGTGATAGGCCACGTCGCGGGTGACGTAGAGGCTCGTGCCGTCCCCGCGCTGGAAGATGACCCGGTCCGACTCCTTCGGCAGGCCGTAGCTGCGCGCGTCGATCGCCCAGGCGCCGTTCTCCTCCTGGACCGCGTGGGGAGAGCCCCGCAATCGTTCGAGCACCCGTCCGACCGATCCGTCACGGACGAACTGCGACTCCCAGACGAACTCGTCGAACGAGATCCCGAGTCGACCGAGGGAGGCGAGCATCCCGTCGAGGATCTCTCTCGCGAGGGCCGCGTGCTCGGGCGGGGGATCGCCGGACTCGATCTGCCGGACGAGCGAGGCGACCTGCTCGGCCGCCTCCGGGTGCTGCTTGAGGTAGGCGCTGAACGCCGGGTAGGGCCGGCCGCGCTGATGGTCCGGCTTCGTCCCCGGCGGCGGGGGCGACTCTACCGTCGCCTGCACCGGCTCGGGCCAGGCCGAGACCGGCCGGCTCCACAGCCAGGTGATCATCGCCGATTGCCGGCCCATGTCGTCGACGTAGTACTGCGTCGTCACCGGCACGCCCGAGGCGCGCACCGCGCGGGCGAGGGTGTCCCCGATGATCGCGTTGCGGACGCGCCCGATGTGGAACGGCCCGGTCGGGTTGGCGCTCGTGTGCTCGACGCAGACCGCCGCCCCGCCGGTCGCGCCGTGCCCGTAGCGCGGGCCGCGGTCCAGGGCCAGCGAGAGCGTCGCCCGGACGAGCTCGTGCGGGTCGACGCCGAGGTTGACGTAGGCCCCCTCGCTCGCGACCGTCGGGAGCGCGGCCCCTCGGGGGAACCCCGCGGCGAGCGCTGCGGCGAGCTCCTCCGGGGACCGCCCGGCGGAGGCCGCCGTCCGGTGGACCGGGAAGGCGAGGTCGCGCCCGGCGAGCGCCTTCACCTCGAGCTGGCCCTCGAGCGCCGCCGGCTCAAGCGTCAACCCGAGGGTGCGGCCGGAGGTGACGAGCCCCTCGACCGCCGCGGCGACCCACGCCGTCCACGGGTCGGTCGGCTCGGACGACGCGGAGCCCGACGTCGCTACCTCGGCCACGGCTCGCAGGCGCTTTACGGTGGGTTCCGTCTTTAGCTTTGACGATGCCCACCCTGCTCCTCGTCCGCTACGGAGAGCTCGCCCTCAAGTCGCCACCGGTCCGGCGGGAGTTCGAGTCGGCGCTCCGGCGCAACATCGTCCAGCAGTTCGTCCGCGAGGGCCTCGAGCTGCGGCTGCGGTCGGACCGCGGGCACCTCTACGCCGAGGTCGGGGACGCGGAGCGCGGCGTCCGGCTGTTGCGCCGGGTCTTTGGCGTCACCTCGGTCAGCGTCGTGCACGAGGTGCCGACCGAGCGGGCGGCGATCCGGGCCCTCCTCCTCGAGCTCGCCGCGCCCCGGCTCGTCCCGGGCGCGACGTTCGCCGTGCGGGCCCGGCGGACCGGCTCGCATCCGTTCACGAGCCAGGAGCTCGCGCGGGACCTCGGCTCGGACGTCCTCGAGGCGTTCGCCGACCGCGGCCTGCGCGTCGACCTGACCGCTCCGCAGGTGGAGCTGTTCGTGGAGGTCCGCGGGCCGCGGACGTACCTCTACTTCGACCGCCACCCCGGGCCCGGCGGGCTCCCGCTCGGGGTCGCCGGCCGGCTCGTCGCGCTGGTCGACGGCGAGCGGGGCGCGCTCGGGGCCTACCTGATGATGAAGCGGGGATGCCGGGTCTCACTGGCCGTTCCTCCCGCCGGCGAGCCGCTCGTCCGGAACGTGCTCCTTCGGTTCGACCCGGCCGCGGCGCTCACCCCGCTCGACGACGAACCGCCGGCCTGGCCCGGGGCGCTGGGGGCGCTGGTGGAGGGAGCCCACGCGGACGGGGTCGTCCTTCCACTTCGCGTCGAGGAGTACCCTGGCGCGCGCGCGACCTGGGGCGAGACCGTCGTCTTCTCTCCGACCGTCGGCCTCTTGGACGAGGAGGTGAGCTCCCGCTGGCGGCAGGCCTCGGAGCTCGCCCACGGACCGGACCCGGGAGCGTCGAGCTGACCACCCGCGGTCTCCCCGGGCGGCCCGGGATCCGGCCCTCGCGTCGGCAGGGTTAAGAAGGGGGCCCGGGTGCGACCGCCCCGAAGGGAGCTCCATGCCGATGTACCGGGTCGTCGGTTCGTTCCTCGCGCGGCGGGGCTACTGGCAGCCGTTCTCCAAGGAGCACGACGCGCCAACCCCCGAGGTCGCCCGGGAGTGGGCCTACTCCGAGATCGGCGGCTGCCACGGCGTCAAGCGGCATCTCATCCGCATCGAGTCGGTCGGCCCGGCGTCGAGCTCATGAGCACCCCGGCCGCGCCGAGCCCCGAGCGGCAGGTCGAGGAGGACCTCGTCCGCCTCGATACCTACCGGAACCAGCTCAGCGGCCTCGTCCAGCAACGGCAGCTCCTCTTGGCGTCGCGACAGGACCACACGCGTGCCCGCGAGAGCCTCGAAGGGATCGACCGGGCCGACGCCGCGACGGAGTACCTCCTCCCGCTCGGGGGCGAAGCGTACGTCCGCGGGAAGGTCGACCGTACGGCCCCGGTCCTCCTCGGGGTCGGCGCCGGGGTCGTCGTGGAGATGGACCGGGGCAAGGTCAGCGAGCTGCTCGCCGAGCGGCTCGGGCGCCTCGACCAGGCGGTGCGCGAGCTGGAAGGACAGATCACCACGCTCGACGAGAGGATCCAGTTGGTCTCCCGCCGGCTCGAGACCGCCTCCCGCTCGGCGGACGCGGGCGGCGATGTGGGCGGCGCTCAAGGCTAGGCTTCGACGCCGCGACGCCGAGGACGCGGCGTCCGCCCCGGAGGCCCAGCCGCCCCCTTCGGGTAAGCACCCTCCCGCGCCATCTCCGTCCTCCGCGCCGGCCGGCGGGGCGCGACCGACCGGGCCCGCCCCCTCGTCCGACGTCTTCGCCGAAGGGATCTTCGGCCAGAAGGTCGGGGAGGAGAAGCTGGACGACCTCCTGGATACGCTGGAGATCGGCCTGCTCGAGTCGGACGTCGCGCTCCCGGTCGTCGAGCGCCTGCGGCGCGACCTTCGGAAGGAGTTCGCCGGCCGCAAGCTCCGACGCGGGCTGGACGCCGAGGAGGTGATCCGCGCCGCCCTCGAGCGGAGCGTCCGCGTGATCCTCGCCCAGCCCCCCCTCGACCTCGCCGCGAGGATCAAGACGCACCCGAGCAAACCCTTCGTCATCCTCTTCGTCGGGGTCAACGGGACCGGCAAGACGACGACCGTCGCGAAGATGGCGGTCTGGCTCCGTGGCGCCGGCTTCTCGGTCGTCCTCGCCGCGGGCGACACCTACCGGGCGGGCGCGATCGAGCAGCTCCTCGTCCACGGAGAGCGGCTCGGGGTCCGCGTCGTCCGACAGCAGGAGGGGAGCGACCCCGCCGCCGTCGGCTTCGACGCGATCGAGCACGCGAAGGCGAAGTCGATCGATGTCGTCCTGGTCGACACCGCCGGCCGCCAGCACACGAACGAGAACCTGATCGAGGAGGCCAAGAAGATCCGCCGCGTCACCTCCCCCGCGCTGACGCTGTTCGTCGGGGACGCCCTCGCCGGCAACGACGTCGTCACCCAGGCACGGATGTTCGACGAGATCGTCGGGATCGACGGCCTCGTGCTCACCAAGCTGGACGCCGACGTGAAGGGCGGAGCGGCGCTCAGCGCGACGTTCGTGACGAAGAAGCCGATCGTCTTCGTCGGGACCGGCCAAGGGTACTCGGACCTTCGGCCGTTCGACCCGGAGTGGATGGTCCGGCGCCTGTTCGCGGAGGGGGCGGCGGTCTGACCGCGCGGATCGACGTCGTCCTCGTCCGCCCCAAGGAGGACGGGAACGTCGGGGCGGTCGCCCGGCTCGCGCGGAACTTCGGGGCGGACCGCCTCGTCCTGGTGGCGCCCCGGGCGCGCGTCGGCTCCGTCGCCCGACGCCGCGCGATGGGCGGCCTCGCCCTCCTCGCCTCCGCGTCCCGCGCCCCGACGTTCGAGCAGGCCGTCGAGGACGCCGGGCTCGTCGTCGGGACGACCGACCTCTCGCTCGGCCGGTCGAGCTCGTACCTCCGTCGGTCGGTCAGCCCGGAGCGGCTCGGGGAGATCGTCCGGAGCTCGGTCGGCACGGTCGCCCTCGTCTTCGGCCCGGAGGACAACGGCCTCTCCCGGACCGAGCTCGGCCGCTGCGACCTCCTGGTCCACGTCCCGGCCCGGCGCGAGTTCCCGACCCTCAACCTCTCCCACGCCGTCGCGGTCGTCCTCTACGCGGTACACCGGGCCCATGGCCCCGTCGACCCGGAGTCGACCCCGGCCCCGGAGGAGATCGAGCTGAACGGGCGCGAGAAGGAGCTGTTCCTCGAGCGGCTGGGCGAGCTCGCCGCCCGAAGCGCTTATCCGATGCACAAACGTCGGGGACTCGTCCTCCAGTTCCGCCGCCTCCTTGGCCGGGCGACCCCTACCGAGGCGGAGTACCGGATGATGCTCGGGCTCCTCGCGAGCGTCGGGCGGGCGTTGGACCGCGGGGACCGCCATGAACGAAGGCAACGGTGACTGGCTGAGGGTCCGCGGGATCGGCCGCGAGCGGTTCGCCGGCTACCTTGGAGACTACCTCGCGACGCTCGGCTACGCGGTCCAGCGGGACGAGCTGACCGAGCGGAACGAGAGCCGGCTCACCGGTCGCCTCGAACGTCCCAACCCCGCCGTCCCCTCCGCGGCGTCCGCCCTCGCCTTCCGGTTCTACCCGACCAGCGGGGGCGCCGCCGTCGTCTGGGAGGCGCCGGGGGAGATGCCGGCCCCCGAGCGGGGACGGATGGACCGCCTGGTGCGGGAGATCGCCTCCCACCTCGAGCGGGCGATCTCGACGGAGAGCCACGCGACCGCGAAGGTGATCCGGCCGTCCGCTCCGCGCCTGCCGTGGGATGCGGCGCCGCCGAACGGCGGGGCGGACGGTCCCGCTCCCGGCGCCTGAGGCGGCCGTCAGGCGCAGGTATTATAATCACGACCCGGGTCGAGCGCGCGCTCCCGATGACGAGATCGATGTACCGCTACGTCGGCCGGTCGTTCCGGGCGACGCTCGGCGACGAGGGCGCGGCGCTCCGCCACGAGCGCCTGCTGACCTGGCGGCGGGAGCACACCGTCACCCGTCTCGAGCGCCCGACGCGGATCGACCGCGCCCGGGCGGTCGGCTACCGCGCGAAGGGCGGCTACGTCGTCGTCCGCGTGCGGGTCCGCCGGGGCGGCCAGCGGAAGCGGGCGATCATCGCGGGCCGCCGGCCGAAGCACAAGGGGATCCTGCGGATGACGCTCGCGAAGAGCCTGCGCCGGATCGCCGAGGAGCGCGCGCAGAAGCACTACCCCAACCTCGAGGTCCTGAACTCGTACTGGGTCGGCGAGGACGGCCAGCAGAAGTTCTTCGAGGTGATCCTCGTCGATCCGGTCCACCCGGAGATCGTCTCGGACCCGAAGATCAGCTGGATCGTCAATCCCCCGCAGAAGGGCCGCGCCTACCGTGGCCTCACGAGCGCCGGCATCGAGGGCCGGGGGCTGCGCTGGAAAGGGACGGGCGCCGAGAGGTTCCGGCCGTCCCGGGCCCGCAACCGACGCCCGACGCGGCGGACCCAGACGAAGGTCATCCCGTAGGGGCGTCGTCCGCCCCTTCGGTCAACCGCTCGAGCGGCTCGCCCCGTCGGTCCGCCTGGCGGCGGGCCCAACCGAACAGGCCCTCGACGTGCGTCAGCTCGCCGCGGAGGATCCTCGCGAACCGCCGACGGTAGTCGAGGTCGAGCCGCACCCGCTCGGCGGTGAGGAAATCCCGGAGCCGCCGCGCGAGGTGACCGCCCTCGGTGTCCCAGTCGGTGAGCACGATCACCTTCCGCCGCGAGGCGACGAGGCCGCTCGCGGTGGCGGAGATCGGGCGGCCCCGATGGACGACGACGACCGGTCCGGTCCATCCGAGCCGCTCGACCGAGCGTCGGTCCCGCTCCCCCTCGACGACGAGCACCGTCCTGGGGCCGTCCTGCTCGCGGAGGAGCTTCCCCCAGAGCTCGACGAACTCCTCGAACGGCTCGAGCGCCGCGGGGGCTCCGACACCGCGCACGGGTCCAGGGGCCGGCCCGCACGGGCCGTCGGGGGCCCGACGCCGCGCAACTCCTATAGTCCTAGCGGTCCGTCCCCGTCCCCCCATGGCGGACCTGTTCTCCCAGCTGCTCGAGTGGCGCCGCGCGGAGGCGAACGCGCGGGTCCTGGCCAAGATCGGGCCGGAGTTCTACTCGGGCACGACGCGGTACCTCGCCGAGCTGCGGAGGTCCTACGAGGCCGACCTGCGCGAGAACCCTTCCGGCCGCAAGGGGGAGATCTCGCGCCAGACGTACCTGCGGGCGAGCCAGGTCGCCCGCGACATCCTCGAGGCTCGCGCCCAGAAGCTCCTCTCCGCGGCGTTCCAGGCGAGCGTCGGGGGTCCCCGGGACCTTCCCAACTCGCTCGCCGAGGAGCGGGCGCTGTCCGACCAGCTGCTCAACGCGCTCCTCGAGTTCCGTCGCACGTCCGCGCCCTACCTCGAGCCGCCACCGGCCGTCGCGTCGGGCCCCACCTCCCCGACCGCGCCCTCGGCGGGGGCGCCGCCGACGCCCTCCCCGAGCGGCCCCCGGCCCCGTCCGGTCGCCGGGCCGGCTCCGCCGGCCGCGAGCCCGTCCCTGACCTACGTCCGGATCGTCCGCACGACCCGCCCGCTCCAGCTCGGGAGCGAGACCGTCGACCTCCGGGAGGACGACGTCCTCTCCCTCCCGGTGGAAGCCGGCCGCCTCCTGGTCGACGCGAAGGTCGCCGAGCCGCTCACGACGGTCCCCCCGGGGAAGCCGCGCTGACCGACCGGAGCCGACCGGCGCTGACGGGCGGCGCGAGCTCCAGGACACGGAAGCTCTCGAAGCCGAAAATGACGTTCTTCGCGGCGAGGCGGAGCCGGACCTCTTCCTCGCTGGTCGCGCACGCCCGCAAGGCCTGCTCGAGCTCGCGGGAGAACCCCCACGCCTCCAGCGCGGCGGCCTGCGAGCGGTAGGAGATCTCGGCCATCCCCGCGGCCGCGGCCGACGCGCGGACCGTCGTGAAGTCCACGAACGCCGAGAGGTCGACCTCACCGGGCGCATCGGTCGGCGAGCCGACGGGCCGGTGGGCACGGACCGCGGCGAGGGTGCCGCGAGGGTGGGCGAGCCGGAGGGCCCGCACGTCGTCCCCGTAATCGATCACGACGAGGAGCCCGTTCACGAGGTGGTCGGCGACCTCGCGCACGACGGCGCTCGCCCCAGGAGCTTGCTCGACGAGCCACCCGGCGTCGTCCGCCCCGAGGGGCGGCTCGGTCGCGGGCGGGAGAGCCGTGGTCGGGAGGCGGTCGGCCGGGACGAGGTGCCCGTCCGCAATCCGGAAGCCGAGCTCGCGCCAGCCGCTCCCGCCCCAGAGGAAGCGGCGGACCGGCAGCGAGTCCAGGAGCTCGTGGGCGACCACTACTCCCTGGACCGGACCGAGTTCGGCGAGGGAGGCGGCCGACCGCGCCGATCCTCCGGACTCCCGCGCGGGCGCGGCGACCGCGTTGAGCGACTCGGCCCGCCGCGCAGCCGCGCGGTCGACGACGACGACCTCCAGGTCAGCCGCGCGGCGCCCCAGCGCCCGGACGGTCGACGCGGCGAGGGTGCCGTCCCCGCTCCCGAGGTCGACGAGGCAGAACGGGCGCGGGGACCTCAGCGCGGCGCGGACCTCGGCGACCCGCGCCGCGAGCGTGCGCGCGAAGATCGGGAACCGGCCCGCCGTGTAGTAGTCCCCGGTAGGGCCGAGCGGCGACCGCCGCCGGGCGTAGTAGCCGACCTCGGGGTCGTAGAGCGCGACCTCCATGAACCGGTCGAACGGGACGAAGCCGTCCGGCTCGCACCGCCGCCGGAGCCGATCGACGAACTCGGGCGAGGCGGCGGTCGGTGCCGGTGGGCCGGTGGAGCGCCCCACGCGACGGGAGGCCCCCGCGCTCAACCGATGTAGCCGAGGTCTTCCCGGGGGGTCCCGGGCGCGGAGGAGCCCGACTCGCCCCCGCGCTGCTCGACCTCGTGGATCCGCTGCGCGATCTTGTCGATCTCGCGCGCCTTCTCCTCGAGGGCCGTGAGGTCGAGGTCGACCTTCAGCACGCGGGAGAGCACCTTCAGGACCGCCCCGGCGCTGTGGGGGTCGACGAAGTATCCGCTCGTCTCGCCCATCAGGCAGACGCCCTCCATGCCGAAGAGGCGGCCGAGCCCGAGGAACAGCCCGCTCGCCCCGATCAGCCCCCCGCCGGGATCGTTGCGGGAGAAGACGACGCCGAACTTCTTCATCGTCTCGACGAGCGCGGGCGAGGTGGCGGCGCCGAGGACCTTCGGTTCCTCGACGACCCGGCCCTGCGCGAAGCCGGCGAGCGTGAACACCTGCTTGACGCCGAGCTGGGCGCAGTAGTCGAGGACCCGCTCGGTGATCTCGTACTGGCCCTCCGGGCTGATCCCCTGGTAGTCCCCGCCGAGGATGAGGAGGTCGTGCGGCGAGCTCGCCGGACCCTTCCAGTAGGCGAGGTCGTTGGAGACGAGCCGGACGATCCCGCTCTCGCTGACGTAGACCTGCGGGGGGAAGAACTTCGAGTAGATCGTCGCAAGCGGCTTCGCCCCGAGCTGGTCCCGGAGGTAGTCGGCGGCGAGCTTCCCGACGTTCCCGACCCCGGGGAGCCCTTCGACGAGGATCGGCTGACGGAGCTCGACCTTCTCGAGCGTTCGGAGGAGCACGTCCTGCACGGTCGCCGCCGCTCGAAGGCCGGACCGGGGCGATAAAGGTTCGGTGACCGCCGGGTAGGCTTCTAACCGGAGCTCTCGGCCCCGTCCCCGAACTCCCAGCCGGCCTCACCGAGGCGGAGCGGGAGCACGCGCGCGAGGTCGGGGCGGTGCCCGACCTTCGCCACGACGAGGGAATGGCGGAACCGGTCCCCGTCCGGCTCGGCGTGGAGCCGCAGGACCAGGTCGGCGAGGTCGACCAGGAGCTCCCCGACCATCGCCCCCTCGGTCCTCAGCGTGTGGGCCGCCACCAGCGCCTGTCCGCCGACCGTACGGCAGCAGTGGCGGACCTCGCGGACGACCTTCATCACGTCCTTCGCGCCGAGGACCTCGAAGAAGAAGTCGAGGGAGTCGATGACGAGCCGGAACGGCGCGTCGATCCCGGCGAGGTCCGAGAGCATCCGGTCGGCGAGCCGGTACGGCTCGGGGGCCCGGTCGGAACCGAGGTCCGCGACCAGCTCCTCGACCGCGAGCCCGCGCTCGCGGACCCGGGCGACGTTCAGCCCGCGGACCAGGACCTTCTCGTAGTACTCGTCGGCGAGGTTGACGATCGTCAGGGTCTCCGGGTCGGTCCCGCAGTCCCGGAGGGCGCGCTTGAGGTCCTCGGTCCGCTCGTACGTCGTGTAGTAGAGCACCGGGATGTCGCCCACGGCCGCCCGAGCGAACTGTCGCGCGAGGATCGGCGCGCCGGTCGGGGTCCCGCCTTCGAGGAGCGCGAGGTAGCCGGGGGGGAGCGCGTTCACGAGCGGCCGGTCGAACTCCGGCACCCCGAGGACGGAGGTCGCGTCGGACATCGTTACGTCCCGAGGCGGGCGACCTCGATCGACTCGTCGACGACCAGGTTCAGCAACTGCTCGACGCTCGCGGCCTGCTCGTCGCCGGTCTCGAGGACGACGGTCAGGGCCTGTCGGCTCTTCAGGTTGTTGAGCAGGATGTGCAGGAACTCGCTGAGCAGCTCCGGCGGGTTGTGGATCGCGAGCGAGTTCACGCTGTCGATCACGACGACGGAGCGGGGGTGGGGGAAGCGCCGGAGGAGGTACTCGATCCGCAGCATGATCTGCTCGAGCGCTCGCGGGCTCTCGACGTAGGTGGCGTTGGGGAGGGCGTCCTGGAACCGCATCATGAGGTGGCTGATCGCGTCGACGAACGAGATCCGGTCGGCCGGGACGTCGAGCGCCTGCGCGAGCGACCAGACGAACGACGCCGGGCTCGTCACCGCGACGTAGATCGTGTGGACGTCCGGCTCCGAGCCGAGGTCGCGGAGGGTGGCGTTCAGGAACGCGAAGTAGTGGTCGGCGTACTCGCGCGCGTCGAGCTTGAGCGCGATCGCGCTCCCCGCGGGCAGGGAACGCAGCCGCTCGCCGATGTCGGCCTGGGGCACGGCCTACTCCTCGACCGCGCGCCCGCCCTTCAAGTGGGGCGCGAGGAGGATCCCGATCGGGGTGAGCTCGAGGACGTAGAGGGCGCGCGAGTGCGGGGTCCCCCGCATCTTGACGACCTGGAGGACCCGCAGGATGTCGCCGAGGCGGTGGGTGCTACGGAGCAGGATGATCCCGTCGACGATCGCCTCCTCGACGCTCCGCGTCGAGTGGCGCAGGGGTTCGGGGGAGATCTCGGAGACGACGAGCGAGGTGCAGTCGGCGTCGGCGAGGATCTCCCCGAGACGGAGGAGGAAGTCCCGGAGCTGCTCGTCGCGGGGGATCCGGTAGCCGAGCGACGTGATGCTGTCCATGACCAGGCGGCGGGCCCCGAGGGTCCGGACGAGGTCGCGGATCGTGCGCAGGAGGAGGTCGAGGTCCTCGTGGGAGAGCTCGTCCCGGTCGAACCCGAGCTTGGCCATGATCGGCGGGAGGTCGACGAGCACGAGGGAGCCGTCCTCGATCAGGCCGGTCCGGAAGAACTCGAACGGCGCGAGGTTCTGGACGAGCTTGGCGGTCGCCTCCGTGACCGAGAGGAACAGCGAGCGCTCGCCGCGCTCCGCGCCGTGGACGAGGAACTCGAGCGCGAGCGTCGTCTTGCCCGTTCCCACGCTCCCCGCGACCAGGACCATGTTCCCGCGGGGGATCCCTCCGGAGAGGATCGCGTCCAGTGCCTCGATGCCCGTCTGGCATCGCTCGGTGCGGATCGCCACCCCGTCCACGGCGGACGGGCCCCCGGGAGGGGTCGGCGTCGCCGGTGGAGAAACATCCATCGATAGAACGAGCCGTTACCTCGCTAAAGGGATTGTGGGGAATCGGCAGCGGCCGGCGGAGCGGGGATGGCTCGGCCGGAGAGGACGGCCGCGAGCTTCGCCGGGTCGAGCCGCCATCGCGGACCCGCGTCGGACCGCCCCCGGTCGACGATCGCCCCGCACCGCCCCAGCTCCCCGCCGAGCGCTCTCAGCTCGGCGTCCCGGGCGACGCCGCGGAGCCGCAGGTCCTGAAGGTCGACCTCGAGCAGCTCCCCGGGGGCGAGCCGCCCGACTCGGGAGGCGAGCTCGGACCACAGGGCGCTCACGGGGACTCCGGAGGCGGTGGCCGAGCTCGGCTCGGGGGGCCGGTACCCGCCTAGGGTCCCGGGGTCCCTCGGGGTCGTGGGCCCGGGGATCCGGGCAGATCGGACCCAGCGCACCGATTCCCCCTTGCCAAGAAGGACGGCCGCCTCGCCGCGGGCGAGGCCGAGGAGCCCCGCGGCGCTGACGCCGTGCGCGACCCTTTCGAGCTCGCGCGCCTCAGACGGCGAGCCTCGAAAGATCACCAGGTCGGCGACGTTCGTCCGCACGGCCTCCTGCACCTCCTCCGAGAGCGAGGCGAGGCTCTGCGTCGCGACCCCGACGTGGACGTTGCGACGGCGGGCGAGCCGGAGCATCTCGGCGAGGCCTTCGTGCCCGAACCACTGGGCCTCGTCCAGGAGAACGAACGTCTTCTCAAGGCGGTCCCGCGAGAGCAGCGCCGACCAGACGAGCGCCAGGTACGCGGCCAGGAGGTACCTCGCCGTTGACTCGCCGACCGCCGACGCCGAGCCCGAGACGAGGACGATCCGTCGCCCCTGAACGAGGTCGCCGAAGGAGACGGACGGCTCGCGCGCGCAGAGCATCTGGGCCAGGGTGGGATTCCGCACGACCTCGAAGAGCAAGCGGCGGGCCCCTTCGGCGTCGTCCGGCCGGCTCTGGATCCGGGCGGTGAGCTCCCGGCCGTCCGGGGCCGCCTCGGGGGGCAGCACGGTGCGACCGGCGCCCGCGCTCGCGAGCAGGGCATGCGCGTCCTCCAACGTCCCTCCGGGAACGAACGCCGCGGCGCGCACCGCGCGGGCGAGCATCTCTTCGAGCCGGGGCCCCCAGTAGGAGCTATCGGCGTACCGGCCCGCCCGCACCCGGCGGAGGGCGTGCACGAGGTCCTCGAGCTCGCGCCCGGCCCGGATCGGGTCGGTCCGAAGCGCGTTCGCGATCCCCGCTAGCGCGTTCGCCCCGACGTTCGGCGCCCCCGGCGCGATCCAGAGGACCTCCCGTCCGGAGGCTTCCAGCTCCTCACGGATCGTCGCCGCGGTCTCTCCGAGCGGATCGAGCACGATGACGCCGCCGAGCCGGGCCGCCCGGACCGCGACGGCGGTCAGCAGCGTGCTCTTCCCCATCCCGGTCTCCCCCAGCGTCGCGAAGTGCCGGCCCTGACCGGACTCGACCGGCAACCGGACCGTCGAACCGCCCCACGTCCGTCCCACGGGGATCCCGTCGGGCGGGTCGATCGCCGAGTAGAGGTCGGACCCCACGGACCCCCCGGACGGGAACAAGCAGGGGAGCTCGGCCTCCGTGAGCAGGCTCCCGAACGGGGCCCGCCGACCGAAGGAGGTCTTGCGGAGCGTCATCGGCCGGCCGTCGAGCGCCGTCCATGCGGCGCGGATCGCCGCGAGCGTCGACCCCGGCGCTTCGCTCGCGGAGACCGGCGCCCAGCTCACGTCGATCGCCGCGCGCCAGAGGAGACCCGGCTCCGTGGGGGACGGAGCCGAGGGCGCGCTGGTCGCGATGCGGGCGGGCCGGCCAAGAGGCATCGGGGCGCGCGACGTCGGCCGCAGAGCGTCGAGGAACCGGAGCGCGGGGCGCGGCGCCGGCCGGAGCGCAATGTCGACGCTGGCGCCCCGGCTGCCCGTCCGGAGGGCGGCCTGGACCGATTCCAGGAGCCGGCCGAGCTCGAGCGAGGGACCGACACGCTCCCCAGGGAGGCCTCGGCGGCGTCCGACCCATCGGTTCCCGCCCGGCGGGCGTCGACCCGGGGAGACGCGGCGCCACTCTCCGGGGTCGTAGGCCGGCAGCAGGACGCGGTCGGCCCACCGCTCCGAGATCGCATCGTCTACGGACAACCGGAGGGCACTCTCCGGTCCGCCGTCGCAGCCGAGACGGATCCGCGCTCCCGCCCCGTGCCCGGCCCGAAGCGCCGCCTCCACCGCCGCTCGCCGCCGGAGAGGCTCGTCCCGGTGAGCGGGGGTCCGGCCCTGGGGGCGGTAGGCCCAGACGGCCCGCGGAGCACCGTTCCCGAACCCCGGGTCGGTCGCCACAGCGGACCGAGCGGGTGCGCGGGCTATCGACGGCTCGGCCCCAGCGGAGGCTGAACCGTGCCAGCGCTCGGCAGACTCAAGTACACCGGGGGCCCCGGCGGCGTTCGGGTCGATGCCTTCGCTCGAGGAGCAGATCACCGCCGTCGAGGAGGAGATCCGCGACACCGCGTACAACAAAGCGACCCAGCTCCACATCGGCCGGCTCAAAGCGAAGCTCGCGGTGCTCCGGCTGGAGCGCGAGACCCGCGCGAAAGGGAAGGGAGGGGGCGTCGGATACGGCGTTCGCAAGAGCGGCCACGCGACGGTCGGCCTGGTCGGTTATCCGTCGGTCGGCAAGTCGACGCTCCTGAACCGGCTGACGGCGGCCGAGAGCGAGACCGCCGCCTACGACTTCACGACCGTCTCGATCATCCCGGGGATGCTCCGATGGGGCGGCGCGTCGATCCAGATTCTCGACATGCCCGGGCTCGTACCGGGCGCGGCCCGAGGGCGGGGACGGGGACGCGAGGTCCTGTCGGTGGTGCGGTCGGTCGACCTCGTCCTCTTCCTGATCGACCCGGACCATCGTGACCTTCGGGCCCTGATGCGGGAGCTCGAGGGGGCGGGCGTGCGGATCAACGAACGACCGCCCCGGGTCGTCGTGCAGCACGGAGAGCGTGGCGGTCTCACCGTCTCGAGCACCGTCCGTCTGACCCACCTCGCCGGAGGCATGGCGCTCCCCATCGCCCGGGAGTTCGGCCTGCACAACGGCTCGATCGTCTTCCGCGAGGACGCGACCTCCGACCAACTGATCGACGTCCTCGCGGGCAACCGCGTGTACGTCACCGCCCTCCTTGCCGTCAACAAGGCCGACCTCCTGTCGGCCGAGGACCGCGCGCGGTTCGTCCGAGAGTGCCGGCCGTTCGAGCCGATCTTCGTCTCCGCGAAGGAAGGCCTGGGGCTCGAGCCGCTCGTCGAGCGCATCGGCCACGCACTCCGGTTCATCCGGGTCTACCTGAAGCCCCCCGGCCGCCCCCCCGACCGGGAGGAGCCCGTGATCCTCCGCCAGGGCGACCGCATCGCCGAGCTCCTCCGCCGGCTCCCGGGCGAGCTCGACCGGTCGTTCAAGGCGGCGCAGGTCTGGGGTCGAAGCGCTCGGTTCCCGGGCCAAACGGTAGGTCGAGAGCATCCGCTCGCGGACGAGGACGTCGTGACGGTCCTCATCGCCCGGGGCTCGAGCCGGCCCGCGGGCTAGGGCCGGCCGGGGCTCTTGGTAGAGGAGCCTCGGGCCCGCCTTCCCCCGGGAAGCGCCGTTGGACCCGCCGGGACCCGAGCCGTCCCGCCTACTGGCGGACTTTATCGGGGGTAAGGGTATTGCACGCCGCAGGCGGTCCTATGCAGAGACCCTCGATGGTTCGGGGGGCGGCGCTGAGCATCGCGGCGATCGCGCTGGTCGCGTTGATGGTGGGGAGCGGGCTTTCGCTGCCCGCAGGACGGGTCCCCTCTCTCGGATCAGCGACGGGACGGTCGATCGCGGCGTTCGAGCCGGCCTCATCGCCCAGGCCCGATACGTCCTTCGCTCCACGCCCCGTTCTCGGGCTCCTTTCCGAGCTCAACGGGCTCGTCGGGGCCAACAACGTGACGATCGCGCTGAACTTCACCGTCCCCTCCGGCGTGTGGGACGTTGTCTACGTCTGGGGGCTGAGCGGAGGTCTGGGCACGTTCCAGCCACCGGTCCTCCCGAGCGGGCTCACCCTCGTGGAGTACCTAGGGTCGGCCGGGATGGCGCTCGGCAACCTGAGCGCGGGGACCTACGCCACGAGCCTCACCTACCCTGGGTGGACGAACACCTTCAGCATCGCGGTCTACGGGATCTTCAACGGCTCGGGGGCGACCTTCCAATTCGCCAACACGTCGGTGTCGAACCCCCACCCGGGTATCGCGCCGGACACGGCCAGCGTGGCGCTGCCCGCCCACGCGACGGAGTACCTCGGGATCGTGGGGACGGGCGGATTTCAGATCGGTGCCTGGTCGATGACGATCGAGGACGTGGAGGCCCCGGCGTGGACCATGCCGGGCTATACGGACATCATCGGAGCGCAGCTGAACGACACCTTCTCGGAGACGAGCTACGCCGCGGGGATGGCCGTCGTGGGCATGGGGATCTACCCCGGCGGGGCCCTATCCCCGGCGCCGATGCCGATCCTGCTCGCGGGGTTCAGCCGGACCGCTGGAGGGAACGGCCTCTCCTTCCCGCTCAACTTCACCGTCCCATCCGGGGTCCAGCAGGTGCTCTACGTCTGGGCGCTCGCGGGCGGCCTCGGGACCTACCAATCCCCGACCCTTCCGAGCGGACTCAAGGTCGTCGAGATGCTCGGCGGAACGGGGATGGCGTACGGCAACCTGAGCACCGGTACGTACGCCACGACCCTCTCGTATCCCGGCTGGACGAACACCGTCGACCTCGCCGTCTATGGGATCCTGGGCGGCGCGAACGCGGACTACGTCCAGTTCGGGGCGAACTCCGCGTCGAACCCGAACCCGTACAACGCGTCGTTCACGGTCAACCTGACGATGCCGGCGGGCTCGCCCGTCTACATCGGGGTCGCGGCGACGGGCGGACACTCGATCCTCAACTGGACGATGCCGGCCGTGGACGAGATGACGGAGGCGTGGGAGATGCCCGGTTACGCCCAGGTGATCGGGCGCCAAGCCGCTCCTGTCCTCTCGGCGACGAGCGAGGCCGGGGGCATGGCGGTCCTCGGGATGGGGATCTACTCGTACCCCGCCAACATCACGTTCCAGGAGAACGGCCTCAAGCCCGGCGCGAAATGGACGGTCGTGTTCAACGGAACGACGCAGACCACCACCGCCACCTCGGTCACCTTCCGGGCCGCGCTCGGGTCGAACCCGTACCTGATCGTCGGGCCGAAGGACTACCAGGTGAGCAGTATCGCCCCCATCGGCACGGTCGTCGTCCCGCCGGGCAACTCCACGAAGTCGGTCGGGTTCGTGCGGGGCCCGACGCTCACGTTCGGGTTCACCGAGAAGGGGCTGCCGCCGGGCTCGACCTGGTGCATGGTGGTCGGTGGGCTGGCCGGCTGCTCGAACTCCACGTCGTTGAAGGTCGCGAACCTCACGTCCGCGACGTACCCGTACCGGGTCGCCTCCCCCACCGTCGGCCAGACGATCACCGCGAGGGTCGGGAAAACGGTGGAGCCGACCTCCGGAGCGTACGCGCTCACCAAGAGCACGACGATGGCGCTGACGTTCACCTACCTCTACAACCTGACGTTCAACGAGACCGGGCTCGGCTCCGGCACCTGGTCGATCACGGTGAAGGGGATCCTCCGCTCGGCCCCCGCCGGGGCGTCGATCGTCTTCCGGTTCCCCAACGGCACGTACGCCTACAAGGTCGGCAAGGAGCCGGGCTACGCCAGCCTCGGTTCCCCGACGAAGGGGATCGTCAACGGTGGCCCGGGCCTGGTCAACGTGACGTTCGCGCTGAGGGTCTGATCAGGTCCGTCGGTACCGCGGGGGTCGCCCTGACCTCCCCGGTCCTCTCCCGGGCGGGCGGGGAAGAGGCCGCCGTCCGGCAGCGGCCCGGGGCTGGCCCCCGGTCCCACCGATCAGGTAGTGCGAACGATAGAACGGGTCGAGCCGGACGGAGGGGGCGAGGTCGAGCTCGGCCGAGAGCATCTCCTCGGAGGCGTGGAGGTGGGCCGGCGCGCCGAGCGCACGGCCCATGCTCGAGGTCTTGAGGGCGACGACGACCATCCCTGCCCGGTCGCGGAGGAAGACCCTCGCGTTCGCGACGACCAGGGCGACCTGGTCGGGTTGGGCGACGTCCGCGTAGATCCCGTCGACGAGGGGGACCCGGTCGGCGTATCCGATCGGGTCCCGCGCGTCCCCGAGGACCGGGAGGAGGTTCGGCCAGCGTTCCGCCACGCTCAGGAGCCGTGCGAACGGCCGGAGGCTGCGCTCCACGGCGTACAGGCGGCCCTCCGGCCCCAGCAGGTCGGCGACGTGCGACGCCGTCGTCCCGCTCGCGGCACCGAGGTAGAGCCAGCGCTCCGCCGAGGCGGGGACCGGCCCGCTCCACCCCCGAACGATCCCCGAGGCGAGCTTGGAGCGCACCGGCTCGAAGGCGCGGTAGCTCCGCGCCCCGAACGCCGCCCACCGCTCCCCGTACACCGGCGGGGGAGACCCGACCGTTTCGGTCCAGAGCTCGAGCCGATCGCCCCGGGTCCTTGAACGGAGCCGGGGCGAACCGGGGCTCGACTCGAACGGCGCGGCCGTCCTCATCGGCCCCTCCGCAGGAGGCGCTCGCGCCGCAGTTCCCTCCGGCGCACGAGCGTGGACGCGAGGTCCCGGTGCGTAAGGACGTCGGCCCGGGCCGCGATCGCGGCCAGCGCGGCGAGGCTCCGCGCGTACGCGGCCCGACGGCCGTCCGGGACGGCGTCGACCGTGTCGGCGAGATAGATCGCTCCGTACCTGGGCCCTCGCTCCGGGCTCGGGCGACGTCGCGTGCCGAGCAGCTGGAGCCGCGACGCCGACATCCGGGCGAGAGGGCCGAACCCCCCGGCCGCGGCCGCCAGGCGAGCCGCCGTGCGGGGACCGAGGAGCGCGCTGAGGTTGGGGAGGCTGCGCCGCGCCTCGGCCTCCAGCAGCCGGTCGAGCTCGGCGTGGTGCTCGGTGAGCCGCTCCCGCACCTGCCTCCACCTCCGCTCGAGCTCGGGGAGGACGGTGCCGGAGGGGGCGACGAACGCCTCCGCGGCCCGCTCCTCCCTCCCCTCGGAGCGGCCGAACCGTTGCTCCTCCCGCGCGAGGCTGACGAGGACCTCCTCCGGCGAGCGGAGCGCGGCGTCCAGGTCGGCGCGGGCGCGGGCGAGGATCGCGGCGCGCTCGGCCGTCGGCTCCGGTGCCGGGAGGACGCCGAGCGCGGCGTGCCAGGCGGCCGGGTCCGCAGGGCGGACCGGGCGCGCGAGGCGCTCGGCGACCGTCGGGAGGAGGTCCCGGCCGCAAACGACGATCGGCGCGGCGGGGTCGGCATCCCTCAGCGCGTCGAGGGCGGCCGGAGGGAGCCCGACCCGGTTCGTGGGTCCGCCGGTCCCGCTCCTCGCGAGCTCGAAACGGCGGGGCGGCGCGTCGGGGGAGAGGACGTAGACCGAGCCCCCGCGCGCGACGACCAGCGTCGCGGGCACCGCCTAGAACTCCTGGAGCGACTTCTGGTAGCGGTGGTGCTCCTCGGGAACCTCGACCGGGTACCGGCCGGTGAGGCAGCCGAGGCAGAGCTGCTCGCCGGGGAGGCCGATCGACTGCACGAGGCCCGGGATCGAGAGGTAGTGTACCGAATCCGCCCCGATGACCGACGCGACCTCGGCGTCCGAGCGGTCGTGGGCGACCAGCTCCTTGCGTTCCTTCATGTCAATGCCGAAGTAGCACGGCGCCCGGATCGGCGGGCAGCCGACCCGCACGTCGACCTGCGTCGCGCCGGCGGTCCGCACCATCGCCACGATCTCGCGCAGCGTCGTCCCGCGGACGATCGAATCGTCGACGAGGACGACGCGCTTGCCCTTGAGCAGCCCCGGCACCGGGTGGAGCTTCACCCGGACCTCGAACTCGCGGCGCCGCTGGTCGGGGAGGATGAACGTCCGCTCGACGAACCGGTTCTTGATCAGCCCCTCGGCGTAGGGGATCGCCGAGACCCGCGAGAAGCCGAGCGCCTGCGGGCGGGCCGAGTCCGGCACCGGCACGACCAGGTCGGAGCTCGCCGGGGCCTCGTGGGCGAGCCGCTCCCCGATCCGGTACCGTACGTCGTAGACCGGCCGCCCCTCGGCGATCGAGTCGGGGCGGGAGAAGTAGACCCACTCGAACATGCAGTGCGCCCGCTCGCCGTTGGTCGGGATCGACGTCGACCGGATCGCCTGGCCCCGCTCGAGGACGACGACCTCGCCGGGCTCGAGGTCCCGGATCGCCCGGCCCCCCATCAGTTCGATCGCGACCGACTCGCTCGCGACCGCGGCGCCCCCGTCGACGGTCCCGAGG
>Ga0187772_10000163_pt1 | contig 27648 bp, 29 predicted proteins | sample 0116_SJ02_MP15_2_FD_133137 | JGI IMG/M metagenome (GOLD analysis project Ga0187772, IMG submission 133137) | Tropical peat soil microbial communities from peatlands in Department of Meta, Colombia - 0116_SJ02_MP15_20_MG | ecosystem: Environmental > Terrestrial > Soil > Wetlands > Peat | place... | reverse complement strand
GGTTGGCGTGGTGTTGTCGCCCCAATTGATCGTCGCCGATGTCGCGCCGGTACAAGACGTGGGGCTATCGACCGGGCCCGAGAACGGCACCGTCGCCTGCGCCGTGATCGTGTTGTTGTCCGCCCAGACCGCCGGCGCCGCGACCAGCATCACGACCGTGGCCGCCACCAGAACTGCGGTCCCGACCATCGACCCGACGAACCGCCGCAGCGCGCGGCCGCTTTGCCCCCTCATTCCGTCTCCCCGGTAGTAACTAGATTCTCTGAATCAAAGAACCTATAAGAAAGCTAAAAGTTGCGCAAGCGCGGTTTCAGGCGATTCCCGTCATCCCGAGACTGGTGAATGAGCCCGGCGTCACGTCGAGCGCCTTGACCGCCAGGTCGGCGAATAGCATGGCCGGCTCGAGGTCATTCTGGCTGTAAGAGCGCCCATCGCGGCGATCGAGGATCGCCAGCGCTCCGATCGGTCGCATGGCGCGCATAAGTGGGACGACCAGTTGGGTGTAAGGCACGTACCCGGTCCCCGCCGCGATCCTGGCCGCGAAGCGTGGGTCGGTGTGGCAGTCGGGCACCGCCTCGGCAGAGCCTGTGTGCACGACCTGGCCGGCGATGCCCGCGCCCGGGGGTAGTCGCACGCCGACGATCTCACGCGCGCCGGCGCCCCAGGCCGACTGGTAGACGAGTTCGCCGGTGGTCTCGTCGACCAGGGCGATCGACGCGGCAGCGGCGCCGAACACCCCCGCGGCGGTGTGCACGACCGCCTCGAGCAGGCTGCGCGAAGCGTCCGGGTTGTCGATCGAGACCGCGAGCGAGATTCCGGTCTCGGTCCGCAGCGGCGCGCCGAGAGCCTTGGCGAACGCGGCGACTGACGCGACCCGGCGCTCCGGGATCATTTCGAGACCGGCCTCGATCGTCCGCTCGAGCTCGGGGGTGACATCCGGGACGAGGCTCGACAACTTCGTGGGATCGGCGTATACGGGCGTCCGGCCGGCGATCAGCGTCCACAGGGTGGCGGCGACCCCGAACACGTCGGTGCGGGGCGAAACGCGGCCCCCGGCGAACACCTCTGGAGCCATGAACCGAGGGGTGCCGATGCCGACCGTTCCCAGGGCCTCGGCGTCATCGAGCAGGCGGGCGATACCGAAGTCGACGACCACGATGCCCTCCTCGCTGAGGATCAAGTTCTGCGGCTTGATGTCCCGATGGACGATCTGCTGGTCGTGTACGTACTGAAGCGCTTCGCAGGTCTGCCGCACGTACTCGATCGCCTGCTCGACCGGAAGTCCCGGCTGTCCGCGCTGCTTGAGCAGCGCGCCAAGATCGATCCCGCGGACCAGATTCATCACCAGGTACTGGCCGCTCGGCGCTGAGAAGTGGTCGACGATGCGCACCACGCGTGGGTGCTGAAGGCTCGAGAGCAGCCGTGCCTCGGCCTCGAAGCGCTGGTCGTGGTGAGGGTTGGTCGACTGTTTGAGCGCGACCTCCTGACCGCCGTCGACCTGAATCGCCCGGTAGACGGCGCCCATCGCGCCGGCGGAGATTGGCTCGACTACGTGGTAGCGGCCGCCCAGCGTTCGGCCCAGCACCTGTGAAGCGGTTCGGGGCTCAGGGTCAGTGACCCGTTTGAGCATACCGACCTGCGCACCGCTGTCCTGCCCCATTTCGTACAACCCCCATGGAAAGGTTGACTAGCCCGCGGCCACAGTGTAGCCCAGCCCTGAGAGCGTCCGCAAGCTCTGGCTGAGCCCGGCCGAGGCGGCGCTGATCGCCTGGCCGGCGTGGGCGTAAGCGGCGGCGGAGCCAGACTGCGCGGAGGTGGCCGCTCGCGAGTACGCCGCCGCGAGCTGGGTGAGGGCGCCGACGATGGCGGCTTGGGCGTCGCGCGCCATGGGTGAGACGGTGGCGCCGCTCAGACTCTGGGCGGCCGCCGAGTAAGCGTGCGAGACCTGGCGGGCGGCGGCGGCTTGCGCTCCCGGAGTGCTTGCAGTTCGTAGCGCGGCCAGCGGACCACTGGAAGCGGCGCGGAGGCGATCGAAGGTCGCCGTCAGCTGACGACCGTAGGCCGGGCTCGGACCGAGCGGGTCGGCCGTCGCCCCGAGCAGTCGCAGCGTCGCCGCGACCTGGCCGCATTGCGTCTGAAAGCTGTCGGCCGCGGCGCTCGCGGACCAGCAGACGATGGTTGCCACGCCCGCGGACATCGGGACGGCGTACACCGTCGCCGTTCCCGTCAGACCGCGAACCTGAAGACCGCTGTAGCGGTAGGCCTCGACGCTGCCGAGCTGGGTCGGCTCCGGCGACGGCAAGGCATTCGCCAACCGGGCCCGGAACGACGGCGCCAGCAGCGTTGGTCCTGCGGCGGCGGCGACCTCGCCGGCACTCAGGCCGGCGCCGCCCGGGCTGCGGCCGAGCACGAGCGGGTTGGCGAAGGTGATCCCCGGCACCGCCGGCAGCGCAGCACCGACCTGCCAGCCGGACGGGTAGCGAAGCTGCAACGGACCGACCGTGGCGGAGTTGGCGAAGTCATGCGAGCTGCTGCCGCCGCCGCCCGAGTGCCCGACGAGGAAGCCGGCCACGATCGCCACCACGGCGAGCGCTGCCAGGCCCGCGCCTACGAGACCCCGTCTTGTGGGGGCCGTCGGCGACTTGGCCGACGGTGGCGGCGCCTGCACTCCGTCCCCGGCCACCGCCGGCGGAGGCGACGCCGCCTGGCCGGGCTTGGTCGCGACGGCGGCCGCAGGGGCCGGCACGGGGTCGGTGACCGTGGTTTCCGCGGGCGCTGCGGCAGACGCGATCGTCGCGACGGCGCCAGGAGCACGGATCGGCTCGCCCCGGTCGTACCCCTCCGGCCCGCTCAGCCGAGTGACCTGTCCGCCGGGCATTCCGTGCGGGGCCGAGGCCAGCGCTTGAACCGCCTGCCTGATCAGCTCACCCGCCGAGGCGGGTCGCTCGGCGGGATCCCTCGCCATCCCCGTCGCGATCACCGCATCGATCGCCTCTGGCAGATCTGGGCGCCGCTCGGTCACACGCGGTCGCGGCTGGACCATGTGGGCGTGCAGAACGGCGGCCTCGCTCGGGCGAGGGAACGGCACCTCTCCGGTCAGGCACTCGTACAACACGGCGCTCAGCGCGTAGCAGTCGCTGGCTGCGGTGGCGGGCTCACCCTGGATCTGCTCCGGCGCGACGTAGTCAATCGTCCCGACGAACTGGCCGGTTCCGGTCAGGCGACCGGCCTCGTCAGGAGCCTTGATCAGGCCGAAGTCGGCCAGGTATACGCGATCGCCGTGCTCGATCAGGATGTTCTGCGGCTTGATGTCCCGGTGGATCAACCCGGCTGCATGCGCCGCGTCGAGCGCTTGGGCGACCTGGGCGAGGATCCGGAGGGTGCGGCGAGGATCGAGCTCGCCGTCGACGATCATGTCCTTCAAGGTGGGACCGTTGATCAGTCGCATCGCGATGAACAGGCCCTGCTCGGTCTGGCCGGCCTCGTACACCGGGACGATGTGCTGATGGTCGAGTGCGGCCTGAAGCTGACCCTCCCGCTGGAAGCGGGCGCGGAACCCCGGGTCGTCGCCGAACTCGGAGGCCAGCACCTTGACAGCGACCTCCCGGTTCAGGGACAGCTGAGTGGCCCGGTAGACGACTCCCATCCCCCCTTTACCGAGCACGCCGTCGATGCGGTACCCGGCGACGATCGTCCCCGTGTCTAGCAAAGCGCGAGGTCAGCCGCCGACGATGCCGCCCGTACTACCGCCGGCCCCGCCCGAGCCCGAACCCGAGCCACCCCCGGACCCCGAGTTCGACGCGGGCGGGGAGCTCGAGGCGGGCGGGGAGCTCGTTGCGGGCGGCGGGCTCGATACTGGCGGCGAGCTCGACGCGGGCGGGGAGCTGGACGCCGGCGGCGGGCCCGAGCTCGAGGAGCTGGACGCGGCCGAGCTGTGGCTCGCGCTGGCGGGTGGCTTCGGCTTCGGCTGGGAGCGCAGCGCGGGCAGCGCCGAGGCAGCCGGCGGCGCGGTCACCGCCACCGGCGATGAGTGCAGCTGCAGTGAGACGGGGCTGGGCGCGCTGCTGCTAGTGCCGCCGGCCTTGCCGACCAGGAGCGCGGCGACGAACAGGAGTGCGAGCAGGATCGCCAGCAGGCCGGCGCGGGCGGGTCCGGGCAGGGTCAGTGGCATGTCGTCCTCGGCTTGTTCGAGCCCGGCTCGGTGCAGAAGGTCTGCTTGCTGAAGTTGCCGGGAAGGATGCTGTACTGAATCAGAGCGCCGATCGAATGGGGGGCGGTGATGTGGATCAGGAGCTTCGAGCCGGACGGCATCCGGACACCGCTAACGCTGGGGAATTGGATGGTGTCCGAGCCGAACTTCGGAACGGTCGTGGACACCGTGCGGCAGAGTCCGCTGCAGCTGACCGAGATCTTGACCCCCCGTGCCGTGGTCACGGACAGGGAGGACAGTTGGAGTCCATTCGTGAGCGTTGCCGCCTTGAGGAACGTGGTTGCGCTCAGCCGCCGGGGAGGCGTCTTGAAGTAGTCGAACAGGACATGGATCGGTCCCGGGTTGCTGACCGCCCCGACCTGGATCGTGTAGGACGCGCCCTTATTGACCGAGGCGATCAGCTGCCCGGACCCCAGGCTCGAGACCGAACACTGGGCGGTGCCGAGGTTGGGCTCCAGCGACTGCGGGTTGTACTGAAAGAGCGTGATGACATTCTGGAACAGCGCCTGGGTGCGGATGCTGACCAGCCCCTTGGCGTTCGGATAGAAGTCGTACCAGATGGTGTTGCCGTAGCTCGTGCCGTTGCACGCCGTGGGCTCGGCACCCCCCGATGGACAGCTGGTCATCCCACAGGGGCTGAAGATGTTGCTCTGGACGGTCGCGGTGGCCAGGTTCTCGGCGTCCTCGAGCGTGTCGGTGCTGTTCAAAGGCTTGCCCGGGGAGTTGAGGTTCAACGAGCACAGGTAGCTGTCGTTGATCGGGTTTGACCCCGAGCAGAAACTCGTGCTGCCGCTCGCGCCGCCGGCGAGGCACAACGCAAAAATCCCGATTATCGCCCCCGAGGCGATCCACCGGCCGATCTTTCTTTGCAAGACCGAATCTCCTATCCTCAGTGAATCGACCAGCATCATACTTCGATCTCCGGCACCTGCAACCGGGGCGCGAGGCGACGGGCTTGCGCCGGCGGACAACTCGATGAGAGCATGAGCCAGTGATGAACGATCCTCGTGTCGGGACGCAGATCGACGGTTACAGCATCGACGCCTTGCTGGGAGAAGGTGGGATGGGCAAGGTCTACAGCGCCACCGGACCCGACGGTGGGCGGGTGGCGCTCAAGCTGGTCAAGGACGACTACGCCCGGGACGAGACGTTCAGGCGCCGGTTCTCACGCGAGGCGCGGATCGCCCAGGCGGTCAAGCATCCCAACGTGGTGCCGGTAGTGGCGACCGGCGAGTTCGAAGGGGTGCCCTACATGGCCCAGCGGTTCATCGACGGTCGGTCGCTCGACGAGCAGCTCAAGCAGGAAGGGCCACTCGACCTGGATACGGCGCTGCGCGTCTGCGCCGACGTGGCTGCCGGGCTGGAGGCGCTGTGGCAGCCGGAATGGTGCACCGCGACGTCAAGCCCGCGAACATCCTGATCGACACCGACGGGCAGGGATACATCACCGACTTCGGGCTTGCCAAGGACACGCAAGGCAGTCTTCTGACCCTGCCCGGGCAGGCGCTCGGGTCGATGGACTACATGGCTCCCGAACAGATCCGCGGCGAGACGGTCACCGCGGCCACCGACATCTACGCGCTCGGCTGCGTGATGTACGAGGCGCTGTGCGGGAAGCCGCCGTTCGCCGAGGCTCAAGGGATGCGCATCCTGTGGGCCCATCTCCAGGACCAACCCTCGGATCCGTCCACCATCCGTCCCGACCTTCCCCCGGACTTCGGACGCACCCTCCTGGTGGCGATGGCGAAGGATCCCGAACAGCGGCCCGCGAGCGCGGGTGAATACGCCCGCATGCTCGCTGCGGCGGCGGGCCGGCCGCCGTCGGCCAGCCGCGCCTCGAGCTGAGTCGCCGTGGGCGGTCGGCTCACGGGTTGATCGGCGTCGCCTTGGGCGGCGCCTTAGCGCCAGGCGACGGAGTACACGGTGTGCTCGCCGAGCATTCCCTTGAAGTGGTACTCGCCGTGCAGCTCGAACTCGAAGCTGGGATCGGTCTCCGTGTACTGCTTGAGGTTCGAGGAGACGAGGATCTCCCCGCCCCGCGCCTGGCCGGCGATGCGGCTGGCCAGCACCACGTTTCGGCCCAGCAGCTGCTCGGGGTTGCCGATCACGAAGCCCGAGTGCAGCCCGGCCCTGACCTGGATCGCCGGCGCGCCGGCCTCGCCGGCCGGCCCGGTGAAGGTCCGTTGCAGCTCGACCGCCGCGTGCAGGCCACCATGGGCGCTGTTGAACGAAGCGAGGAATCCATCGTGCTCGAATCTCACGACCTGTCCGTCGTGGCGGCGGACCAGCTGCTCGACCAGCAGCCGGTGGTCGGCCAGCAGTCGCTCCCAACGTTCGGGACCGAGCTGCTCCGCCACGATGCCCGCGTCGGCGATGTCGCTCAGCATCAGGGTGACCGCGCCGTCGGGCGAGCTGACCTTCCCGAGTGTCGGGATCACCGGCTCGAGCGCCGAGGCGATCACGTCGATCGAGGTGAGCTGGATTTGGGGTTCCATTGCGAGCTTCCTCACGCCTCGGCGGTCAGGGCGCCAGTGACAGGCGGCGAGCATACCTTGACACGTGTCGGCCCCCTCCAGCAGAATCGCTCGCGGGATGATGGGGGCTTCTGATCACGCGTTTCACGCGGCCTCCGATCATGGGATCCGGATCAGTGCCTTCCCGCCGATCGGGGACTATGCGTTCTTGTCCGACTGCGAAACGGCGGCGCTGGTCGCGCCGAGTGGCAACGTCGAGTGGATGTGCCTGCCGCGGATGGACTCGCCGAGCGTGTTCGGGGCGATCCTCGACCGAGACGCGGGCACCTTCCGGGTCGCTCCCTCCGATGTGAGCGTCCCCGCCGGCCGGCGCTACATACCAGGCACGATGGTGCTCGAGACCAGCTGGGAGACCCGTATGGGTTGGGTGATCGTGCGTGACGCGCTCAGCATCGGGCCCTGGCACCATCAGGACGAGCGCTCGCGCAGCCACCGGCGCTCGCCGACCGACCACGACGCGGATCATGTCCTGCTGCGGTTGGTCGAGTGCGTCCAGGGCTCGGCCGAGATCAAGCTCGAGTGCGAGCCGGCGTTCGACTACGGCGGCCTGGCCGCCGACTGGGCCTACACCGGGCCGGGTTATCACGAGGCGGTGGCCTCGTCGGAGGGGATCGACGTGCGGCTTCGCCTGGTGACCGATCTGCGGCTCGGCTTCGAAGGTCCGCGGGCGCGGGCACGCACGACGCTGCGCGAAGGCGACCGCGTGTTCGCGGCGCTTGGCTGGTCGAGTCATCCGCTGCCCGCCGACTACGAGGAGGCGGCCGCGTGGCTGGCTCGGACCGGCCGCTTCTGGCAGGAGTGGCTCAAGCACGGCACCTTCCCGGACCATCCCTGGCGCTCGCATCTGCAGCGCAGCGCGCTGACCCTCAAGGGTCTCACCTACGCTCCCTCGGGGGCAATGGTCGCGGCCGCCACCACTTCGCTGCCCGAAGCCCCGCGAGGGGATCGGAACTGGGACTACCGCTACAGCTGGGTGCGCGACTCGACATTCATGCTGTGGGCGCTGTACACGCTCGGCTTCGACGAGGAGGCCAACGACTTCTTCTTCTTCATCGCCGACATGGCCGAGGCCGAGGAGGGCCAGCTGCAGATCATGTACGGCATCGGCGGCGAGAGCCGACTCGAGGAGCAGGAGCTCGAGCATCTGTCTGGCTACGACCAATCGCGGCCGGTCCGGATCGGCAACGGCGCCTACAACCAGGATCAGCACGACGTGTGGGGCGCGGTGCTCGATTCGATCTACCTACACACCCGGTCGCGTGACCAGCTGCCCGACCGGCTGTGGCCGATCATCAAGCGGCAGGTGGAGAAGGCACTGGAGCGCTGGCGCGAGCCGGATCGCGGGATCTGGGAGGTGCGCGGCGACCCCAAGCACTTCACATCGTCGAAGATGATGTGCTGGGTTGCCGCGGACCGGGGCGCGCGCCTGGCTCAGATCCGTGCCGACGAGGCCATCGCGGAGCGCTGGCAGGCGGCCGCGGACGAAATCCACGCCGACATCTGCGCCCACGGCGTCGACGAGCGCGGCGTGTTCGTGCAGCATTACGACACCACCGCGCTCGACGCCTCCCTGCTGCTGATGCCGCTGGTGCGGTTTTTGCCGCCTGACGATCCGAGGGTTCGCGCCACCGTGCTGGCGATCGCCGACGAGTTGACCGAGAACGGCCTGGTCCTGCGCTACCGCGTCGATCAAACCGATGACGGCTTCGCCAGCGAGGAGGGGACCTTCACGATCTGCTCGTTCTGGCTGGTTTCGGCGCTGGCCGAGATCGGCGAGATCAGCCGGGCTCGCGGCCTGTGCGAGAAGCTGCTGTCGTTCGCCAGCCCGCTGCTTCTGTACGCCGAGGAGATAGACGCCGCCACGGGTCGACACCTGGGTAACTTCCCGCAGGCGTTCACCCACCTGGCGTTGATCAACGCGGTCGTGCACATCATCCGCGCCGAGCAGCAACTCGAGCTGCAAGCGCTGGCGCGCGAGCCGGAACTCGATCGTCTGAGCGCCGGCGGCGGATAGTGGGATTGGGATTGGGATTGGACGGCGGCGCCTGACGCTCAGCCGTGGGCCTGAACCGCGGTGATCGCCACCGTGTTGACGATGTCGGGCACCGTGCAGCCGCGCGACAGGTCGTTCACCGGCTTGCGCAGCCCCTGGAGCACGGGACCGATCGCGATCGCGCCGGTCGAGCGCTGAACCGCCTTGTAGGCGACGTTGCCGGTGTCGAGGTCGGGGAAGATGAACACGGTCGCGCGCCCGGCCACCTCGCTGCCGGGCAGCTTGAGCTCCGCCACGTCCGTGTCGACCGCGGCGTCGTACTGAATCGGCCCCTCCACCTTCAGCTCGGGGCGGCGCTCGCGCACCAGTTCGGTCGCGCTGCGAACCACGTCGACCTGTTCGCCGCGGCCCGAGGTGCCGGTCGAGTAGGACAGCATCGCGATCCGCACCTCGACCCCGAGGCGCGTCGCGGTCTCGGCCGAGCTGATCGCGATGTCGGCGAGCTGCCCGGCGTCGGGCTGAGGGTTGACGGCGCAGTCGCCGTAGACCAGCACCCGGTCGGCCAGGCACATGAAGAACACGCTCGAGACCACCGACACGCCCGGAGCCGACCGGATGATCTCGAACGCCGGACGGATTGTCGCCGCCGTGGTGTGCGCCGCACCCGAGACCATCCCGTGCGCGGCTCCGGTCTGGACCATCAGCGTGCCGAAGTAGCTCGGGTCGGTGACCGCGTCCAACGCCAGCTCGGGGGTGACCCCCTTGTGCTTGCGCAGCTCGTGGTAGAGCTCGGCGAACTCGGCGCGCAGGGGCGAGTCCAGCGGATCGATGATCTGCGCGCGGTCGATGACCAGCCCCTGGGTGGCCGCGCGGGTGCGCACGTCCTCGGGAGCGCCGAGGATCGTGAGGTCGACCACCTCGCGGCGCAAGAGAATCTCGGCCGCGCGCAAGATCCGATCGTCCTCGCCCTCCGGCAGCACGATGTGGCGGCGGGCGGCTTTGGCGCGCTCGAGCAGCTCGTACTGGAACATCAGCGGCGTCCGGGTGGTCGGGCGCGGCAGGGCGATCCGCTCGGCCAGCTCGCGGGGGTCGACCCCGGCTTCGAACACGGCGAGTGCGGTGGCGATCTTCGGCTCGTCGTCGGCGGTGATGATCGGGTTGATCGCATGCACCGCGGTGGCCGTCGGATAGGTGCGCGACGGCACGTGCAGCACGGCGAAGGGTGCCTCGCTGAGCAGCGCGCGGATCGGCTCGGCCGGCTCGTAGGACCCGGTCAGGAGGATGCCGGCGACGGCCGGGAGGGCCGGGAACCGGCTGGCGACCAGGCTGGCCAGGAGGATGTCGGCGCGGTCGCCGGGAACGATCACGAGCGTGTCGCTCACCAGGTCGGCGATGAAGTGCTCGACGCTCATCGCGGCCACGCGCACGTCGCTCACCTCGCGGTGGAGCTGGTCGGGGCCGCCCACCAGCACCTCCGCGCCGAGCTCATTGGCCACCTGCGCGATGGTCGGCAGCCCGAGTGCCGGGTTCTCGGGGAGTACGTACAACGGCTGGCCCGGGTCGTACACCACCGAGTGGTTGCGCATGTCCGCCATCAGCCCGTCGGGCACGCGACTGGCGATCACGCCAAACAGCGAGCAACCCTTCCGGGTAAGGGAAGCCCGGGCGATCCGAACCGCCGAGGCGATCCCCGAGACCGAGGAGCCCTTGATCACGACCAGCACCGGGCAACCGAGCTGGTTGGCGAGGGTGACGTTGAGCTCGAAGTCGAGCGCCGGGAGCAGGCCGGCGAAGTCGGTGCCCTCGCACACGATCACGTCGAAGCGCGGCTCGAGCCGCTTGTAAGCCTCGAACACGCGCTGCTCGAGCTCGTCGTGCCGGCCGGCGGCGATCATCGCGTGCGCCTCGTCGGCGGACAACGCGTGCATCTCCTCGTACGTCGCCTCGAGCCCGAAGCGGCGGCGGATCAACTCGAGCTGGGGATCGGGTTGCGCACCGTCGGGGACGATCGGGCGAAAGAAGCCCGCGCGCCGGGCCCGGCCGGCGAGCGTCTGCATGAGCCCGAGCGCGACGATCGACTTGCCGCTTGCCGGCTCCATCGCGGTGATGTAAAGGTTGTGCACCACGCCCCGGGCGCATCTTGGTGGTAGCGGCGGGGCGCCGTCAAGCTATCCGGTCGGATCGCACCCGGCCGAAGGGGGTGAACTATGAACGTCATCGCCACGCTGATCGAACGCAACGAGGTCCACGCCACCGGCTTCGACGGGGGCTCGCTCCCGGCGCCGCCGACGCTGAAGATCGCGATCGTGACCTGTATGGATGCCCGTCTGGATCCGGCCCGCGCGCTGGGCCTCGTGCCCGGCGATGCCCACGTCATCCGGAATGCGGGCGGGATCGTGACCGACGACGTGATCCGCTCGCTTTCGATTTCTCAGCACAAGCTCGGGACCGAGGCGATCATGGTGGTGCAGCACACCGACTGCGGCCTCCTAACCTTCACCGACGAGGATTTCGAGCGCGCGCGCGAACAGTCGACGGGTTTGCGTCCGGCCTGGTCGGCGGGGACATTCGAGGACCTCGAGACCAGCGTGCGGGACTCGCTCCGCGCGATCCGTGAGAGCCCGTTCGTGCCCCGCACGGACAACCTGCGCGGGTTCGTCTACGAGGTGGAAGACGGCGGCCTGCGGGAGGTCACGTGAGCGCGACGGGTTGAGGGCCAGATGCGAGTCAGCCGGCAAACCGGATAGCGTGCCCCACGGAGATGCGACCGTGGGTCGAGGTGTTCGCTGTGTTCATCGTGTCGCACTTGGTCGGCGACTACATGCTGCAGACGGACTGGCAGGCGAGGCACAAGCATGGCGCCCTGCGCGGGACCGCCGAGATGCGGCGGGCGCTGGTCTCGCACGTCACCACATATACGCTGGCGTTCGTGCCCGCGCTCGTGTGGCTGTGGCCGGGCCTCCACGCCGGCGTATTCGGGATTGCGGCCCTGATCTTCTTTCCGCACCTGATTCAGGACGACGGTGAGCTGCTGGCTGCCTATTCGCGGATCGTCAAGAAGGCCGACCTCAAGACGAACCTGTCGCTGGCCGCCGCGCTCGATCAGTCCTTTCACATCCTGGTGCTGTTTGGAATCGCGCTGTTGGCCGGCACCTGAGTTTGACTACGCCAGGGACCGTCGTATACGCTCGCCGCGTCAGCAAGACGACCCGGGGGTTGCCATGACTTCAGACTCTGCTCAAGCACCGGCTGCCGAGCCGCAGGTCCGCTCTGTCGACGACGTCGCCGCCGACACCCGCCGCGGAGGTGATGTCCGCACCCTGCTCAGTCCGAAGTCAGTGGGCTGCACGTCGGGGTTCATGGGCGTCGCGACGATCGGGCCGGGCGACCGGATCAGCGAGCACTATCACCCATATTCCGAGGAGTTCATCTACGTGGTCAGCGGCGCGCTCGACGCGCAGCTCGACGGCAAGTCACACCGCGTCGGTGCGCGACACGGGCTGATGATCCCGATCAATGTCCGTCACCGGCTCGTGAACGATGGCGCTGAAGAGGCGTTCATCGTCTTCCACCTGGGGCCGCTCGCGCCACGGCCCGATCTCGGACACGTCGATACCGAATAGGCCACGGCCGGGGGCTAGGGGGTAACCGATTGCGCAGGACGGCGATCACCGGCATCGGCGTCGTCGCGCCCGGCGGGCTGACGCGCGAGAGCTTCTGGGAGCTGATCACCTCCGGCCGTACGGCGACGCGCCGGATCAGCGCCTTTGACGCCAGCGGCTTTCGCTCCCAGATCGCGGCCGAGGCGGACTTCGACCCGCTGGCGGCGGGGCTGAGCGAACACGAGCGAATCCGCCAGGATCGCTACGTGCAGTTCGCGACCGTGGCGGCGATCGAGGCCACGACCGATTCCGGGCTTGACCTCGAGACGATCGATGGCGACCGGTTGGGCGTGGCCCTCGGATCGGCCGTCGGCGGCACCGTGCTGCTCGAGAATGGCTACGTGGCGGTTTCCAACCGCGGGCAGGATTGGCTAGTCGACCCCGACTACGCGCCGCCCTTCCTGTACCAAGCGTTGATACCGAGCTCGCTGGCAAGCGAGATCGCGGTCAAGTTCAAGGCGCACGGGCCGGCGGTCGTGATTTCCACCGGCTGCACTTCGGGCATCGACGCGATCGGCTACGGCCACCAGATGATCCAGGACGGCGAGGCGGACCTCGTGATCTCGGGCGCGTCGGAATCGCCGATCTCCCCGATCTCGATGGCGTGCTTCGACCCGATCAAGGCAACCTCGCAGCGCAACGACGATCCCGCCCACGCCTCGCGCCCGTTCGACCGCGACCGCGATGGATTCGTGATGGGCGAGGGCTGCGCGATCCTGGTGCTCGAGGAATTCGAGGCGGCGCGGGCGCGCGGGGCGCACATCTACTGCGAGGTGGTGGGCTACGGGACCCGCGGCAACGCCTACCACATGACCGGGCTGCGCCCGGACGCGCTGGAGATGAGCGAGGCGATCCTCGACGCGCTGCGCCAGTCGCGGCTGCAGCCGGAGGACATCGACTACGTCAACGCGCACGGCTCGGGCACCAAGCAGAACGACCGCCACGAGACCAATGCCTACAAGAACACGCTCGGCGAGCACGCCTACAAGGTCCCGATCAGCTCGATCAAGTCGATGATCGGCCACTCGCTGGGCGCAATCGGCTCGATTGAGATGGCGGCGTGCGCGCTCGCGATCGATCGCGGCGTGGTGCCGCCGACGGCCAACTGGGAGAACCCAGACCCCGAGTGCGATCTCGACTACACGCCGAACGAGGCCCGGCGCAAGTCGGTGCGCGCGGTGCTCTCGACCGGCAGCGGCTTCGGCGGCTTCCAGTCGGCGATGATCCTCAGCCTTCCGGAGGAGCTGCGCGAGGTTGGGATATGAGCTACACGATGACGCCGGACCCAAGCCGTCGCGCGGTGATCACCGGCATCGGCGTGGTCGCCCCGAACGGCGTCGGCAATGAGAACTGGTGGCGGGCGACCACCGCGGGCACGAGCGGCATCGGGCCGATAACGCGCTTCGACGCCGCTGGGTATCCCACCCGCCTCGCCGGCGAGGTCGCCGAGTTCAACGTCGACGACTGGATCGAGCGCCGCTTGCAGGTGCAGACCGACCGCTGGACCCACATGGCGCTGGCCGCGACGCAGATGGCGTTCGCCGACGCCAGCTTCGACCCGGCTGAGTTCGACGAGTGGTCGACGAGCGCCATCACGGCCAGTTCGTCCGGCGGCAACGAGTTCGGACAGAAGGAGATTCAGGCGCTCTGGGGCAAGGGACCCAAGTTTGTGGGCGCTTACCAGTCGATCGCCTGGTTCTACGCGGCCACGACCGGCCAGATCTCGATCAAGCACGGCCTCAAGGGCCCCTGCGGCGTGGTGATCGCCGAGGGCGCCGGCGGACTAGAGGCGCTGCAGCACGCGCGCCGCACGATCAGGCGCGGCGTCGACAGCGTCGTCAGCGGCGGCCTCGAGGCGCCGATCGGACCGTACGCCCTCGCCTGCCAGGGCGGCAACGGCTACCTGAGCACCGCGAGCGACCCGGCTGAGGCCTACCTGCCGTTCGACCGGCGAGCGCGCGGCTACGTTCCCGGCGAGGGCGGCGCGATCGTGCTGGTCGAGAGCGACGCTCGCGCCGAGCAGCGCGGCGCGCGCGTTTACGCCGAGATTGCCGGCTACGGCGCGACCCACGACGGCCACCACTGGGGCGAGCCGGGGCCGGACGCCCGCCAATATGCGCGCGCGATGACCGTGGCGCTCGCCGACGCGGGCGTCGATGCCGAGGCCGTGGACGCGGTATTCGCCGATGGCTTTGGGGTGCCTGAGTTCGACACGCTGGAGGTTGCCGCGATCAAGGAGGCACTCGGCGACCGAGCGCGGACAGTGCCGGTAACGGTGCCGAAGACGATGGTCGGCAGGCTGTACGCCGGCGGTGCTCCGCTCGACGTCGCAGCGGCAGTGCTGGCGATGCGTGACGGCGTGATCCCGCCGACGATCAACCTCGACCAGCCGGCCGACGGCACTGACATGGAGTTCGTGACCGCACCGCGAGAGGCCCAGCTTCAGACCGTGCTCGTCCTGGCACGCGGGTACGGTGGCTTCAACGCGGCGCTGGTACTGAGCCGGACGTCGCAGGAGTGACTTGCTCGACGGTCTGCTCGCCTCAGCGCTTTCCGAGCGTCCGCGTCGTGCCGCAGTTGCCCACGGCGACATCACGCTGACGTTCGCGGAGCTCTTGTCGGCCGCCGACCGGCTCGCGCGCGGGGTCTCGCTCGAGCCGGGGGAACGGGTGGTGGTGGTGGCCCCCAACGTACCCGCGCTGCTGGTGGGGATGTGCGCGGCGTGGCGAGTGGGTGCCGTGGCCGTTCCGCTGAGCGCCCGCCTACGGCGCTTTGAGCTGGCCCGCGCGCTCGGCGACGCCCAGCCCTCGGTCGTGATCTCGGTGCCATCGCACGGCGGCTTCGAACTCGCCCAAGCGCTCGAGGAGCTCAGCGCCGAGACGCCGACCCTCCGCGCCCGCGCCGTCGTCGATGACCGGGGGGAGATGGTTCATGGCTCGGAGTTGCGCGCCCAGCAGCGCCCCGACCCCTCGCCTGAGGATGTTGCCGCGATCCTCTACACCTCAGGCACCACCGGCGAGCCCAAAGGCGCGCTCGTGCCCCACCGGCTCGCCGCCGCCGAGGCCCGCAACCTGGCGGAGCTTCTGGGGCCGGACGCCGAGGCTCCCTACGGGCTCGTGCCACCCGCCTCGCACGCCTTCGGTCTGGGCTGTGTGCTCGCTGGCCTCGCGGCCGGCGCGATGGCCGTGCTGGTCGACTCGACGACCTCGATCGACCCGGTCCGGCGCGCGATCGACGACCACGGTCTGCCGATTCTGCATGGCACGCCGCCTCTGTTCGCACGGCTGCTGCGCGCGGGCGCAGCACCGGCGCTTCGCGGAGGCTTCGTGGCCGGCTCCTGGTGCCCACCCGACCTGCTGGAAGCGCTCGACGAGAGCGGCGCGCGCATTCTCAACCTGTACGGCATGACGGAGATTGGCGCGGCTATCTCCTGCCGTCCCAACGACCCCCCGGAGGTTCGATACCGCACTGTCGGACGCGCTCTGCCGGGCTACCAGGCGCGGGTCGACGCGCAGCAGGGCGAGCAGGGCGAGATCCAGGTTCGCAGCGACTACCTGCCATCGGGGTACCAATCCCGCCCGTGGCGCAGCGAGGAGCTGGCCGAGGGAGCCTGGTTCAGGACCGGTGATCTCGGTGAGCTCCATCCCGACGGCAACCTCGTGATCGCCGGCCGCGCCAAGGAGGTCATTCACGTAGGCGGCTTCAACGTCTTCCCTGGGGAGGTAGAGGCGTTTCTGGCCACCCACCCCGCGATCGCTCACGCGGCGGTGATCGGGGTCCCGCATTCCGTCCTGGGCGAGGCTCCGCAGGCATTCGTTGTACCGGTCCACGGCGAGACGCTCGAGCCGCGTGAGGTGATCAGCTTCGCCCGCGCCGGCGTCGCGGGCTACAAGGTCCCGTACACCGTACGGGTCGTGCAAGAACTTCCGCTGCTGCCGTCCGGCAAGACTGACCGGAGAGCGCTCGCACTCCAGATCGCTCCCGAGGAGGTCGTGCGCTGAACCCCGAGGTCGAGATGCTCGCCCGCGCTCCGATGTTCGCCGGTCTCACTGCCGAGGAGCTCGAGGCCGTCGCGCAGCGGGCCCGCTCGAAAGCGTTTGCGCCTGGCAAGGAGCTCTGCCGGGCGGGCCAGGCGGGTGAGAGCTGCTGGGTGATCACGGCCGGCCTCGTCGACGTGTACGGCGCGGGGGACAGCGTGGCGGCGGGGGAGATCGTGGCGCGCCGGCGCAAGGGCTCGACCGTGGGCGAGGCAGCGGTCATCCTCTCCGAGCCGCATGCGGAGACGGTGATCGCGAGCATCCCGACGTCGACGCTCGAGCTGCGGGCCGAGGACGTACACGGGCTGATCGAACGCTTTCCGGCGATCACGCTGAACGTGCTGCGGACCCTCCGTGGCCACCTGACCCACGCGCGCGAGCGGGCGCGAGTGGACGCTCAGCAAGGCGAAACGGTGGCGCTGGTCTTCGGCCCCTCGCTTCGGGGGATCGCCGGGCCGGTGATTGCAGCGGCGCGGAGCGCGACTCCCCGCCCGGTGAGCTCGCTGACCCGCGACTTCTCGTTCGCCGGTGCGGTGACGGCCGCCGGAGATCTGGCGTCCAGCCACGCCACCGTGCTGCTCCCGACTGAGCTGGACGCGCAGACCGTCGCCACCTTGAGGCGCGAGGCGGACCGCGTGGTGGCGCTGCTGGCCACGGCCAACGAGGTTGCGGAGCTGGATGGGCTCGAGGCGAGCGACCGGCCTTCGGTCGAGCTCGTGCTGGTCGGCCAGGAGGCCGCCAGGGCCGCACGCGGCCTCGCCTCTGCGGACGCGGTTCGGGTGCTACGAACGTTCGAACCGGAGCGTGGCCTTCGCCTCGGGAGCGCCGATCTCGGGTGGGTCGGCCGTCATCTGACCCGCGCCAAACTGGGACTCGCGCTCGGAGCCGGCGGCGCCAAGGGCTACGCCCACGTTGGCGTGCTTGGAGTCCTCGAGGACGCGGGGTACGTGGTCGACTGCGTGGCCGGCAGCAGCATCGGCGCGATCGTCGGCAGCTATCACGCACTCGGCTCGTCGGCCGCCGAGATCGACCGCACTCTCCGCACGGCATTCGACGCCGAGAGCGTGGCGGAGATCTTCAAGATCAACCTCGCGGGGCGGGCGACCGGACTCGAGCTGATGACCCGGCTGATGCGCGAGACGACCGGAGATCAGACGTTTGCGGACACCAAGATCCCGCTCACGATCATGTCGGTCGATCTCGTTCGCAGGGCTCCCGCACCGCTACGCGAGGGGGTCCTGTGGGAGGCGCTTCTAGCGGCCACGGCGCTCGCGGGGATGTTCCCGCCGTTTGAGCGGGATGGGCAGCGCCTCGTCGACGGGTTGGCGCTGGTGCCGGTGCCGACCGAAGCGGTCGTCGAGGACGGCGCCGACGTGACCGTGGCCGTCAACCTGATGAGCCCCCATACGCTTCCGCGCTGGCCCGGCGGGCCCGTTCCCGAGCCGCCTCCCGAACGTCGGCGACGGGGCGTCCTGGATGACCTGCTCGAGGTGATGGACCTGAGTCAGCTCGCGCAGAGCACCCGTCACGCCGAGCTTGCCGACGTGCCGATCTCGCCCCTCTTCGGGCCGGGCGAGTGGCGCGACTTTCATCTTGCGGACCAGTTCATGGCGGCCGGCCGAGCCGAGGCGGAACGAGCGCTTCCGATGCTGCGGTCGCTGGTGCTGCCCACAAGTGATCAATCCCCAGAGAAAGGAGACGGCGTTGAACGATCAGACGCACTTCGGCTTTGAGGACCTTAAGCGGATCCTCGTGGACCGGGTCGGCTTGCCCGAGGAGGACGTCAAGGACGACCCCAGCCTCAGTTTCGACGAGATGGGCCTCGACTCGCTCGCATTCGTCGAGGTCCAGCTCGCGATGGAGCAGGAGTACGGGATCGCTGTGACCGACGAGGACGGCGAGAACATCCAGACGGTGGGCGAGGCGATCGAGTTCGCCAACCGGCGGCTCGCGGAGCAGGCGTGAGCGATGGCTGCCCACACCGACAACTCTGTGCAGATCGATGCCCCACTCGGTTTCGTATGGGAGCGGATGATGGACATCGAGGGCTGGCCAACCCTGTTCAGCGAATACGCCAAGGCTGAGGTGGTCGAGCGTGACGGCGACCGGATCGTGTTCCGACTGACCACGCACCCCGATCCCGACTACGACGGTCAGGTATGGAGCTGGACGTCCGAGCGGATCGCCGATCCGAGCAGCCACAGCTCGAAGTCGCGCCGGATCGAGACTGGCCCATTCGAGTACATGAACATCGAGTGGTACTTCGAAGAGGCGGGTGACAGCACGCGCATGCGCTGGGTGCAGGACTTCTCGATGAAGCCCACGGCGCCGGCCAACGACGAGCAGGCCGAGCAGTACATGAACAAGAACACCAAGGAGCAGATGCGGGTGATCAAGGAGCGGCTCGAGGCGCAGACGCCGGGAGGCTCGGCATGAGCGTGAAGCGGGGCGTGATCGTCGCGCGCATCAAGCCCGGCGCGGAGGAGGAGGTCGCCCGGATCTTCGCCGAGTCCGACGAGACCGAGCTACCGCGGATCACCGGAGTCAGGCACCGTAGCCTGTTCGTGCTCGAGGACATCTACATCCACCTGGTGGAGACAGACGATGAGTTCGAGCAGGCAGTCGATAAGGTGCGAGACCACGACCTGTTTAAGGACATCAGCCGCAAGCTCGACCCCTACATCACCCCGTATAACCCGGAGACCTGGCGATCCCCCAAGGACGCCACCGCAAAGGAGTTCTACAGCTGGGATGCGCAGGACTGAGTCATGACCGGGCTGGCGTTTGTATTCCCCGGCCAGGGGTCGCAGAAAGTGGGGATGGGTGCGGAGTTGCGGCAGGACCGCCCGGAGCTGTTCGACCGTTACACGGGGCTCGCGGAGGAGGTGTCCGGACTACCGATAGGCAAGCTCTGCCTGGAAGGGCCGATCGAGGAGCTGACGCGGACCGATGTCGCCCAGCCGGCGCTGTACGCGTTATCTCTGGCGGTCGCGACGGCCGCCGGTGAAGCGGGCCTTGCGCCGGACTACGTGGCCGGCCACAGCCTTGGCGAGTACTCCGCCGCGGCCTATTCGGGGGCGATGTCGCTCGCTGACGGGATGCGGATCGTGAGTGAGCGCGGTCGGTTGATGGCGGCGATCCAATCCGAGCGGCCGGGGGCGATGGCGGCGATCATCGGCCTCTCGACCGACGAGGTGGAGCGACTCTGCCAGCAGGCCGGCGAGGCGGGTGTCGTGAGCGTCGCCAATCTCAACTCCCCTACGCAGACCGTCGCTTCCGGGGAGGAGGCGGGGGTGATGCGACTGCTTGAGCTCGCGCAGGAGGCGGGAGCGAAGCGGGCGCTCCGCCTGCAGGTGGGCGCAGCCTTCCACAGCGAGCTGATGGTCCCGGTGCACGAGCGGCTCAAGCAGACGATCGACCAGGTTACGTTCTCCGATCCGCAGATGCCGCTCGTCGGTATCGCCTCGGCCGAGGTTTTGCGGTCGGGTGAGGAGATCCGTGAGGCGCTGCTGGCTCAGATCATCAGTCCCGTTCGCTGGGTGGAGGTCGTGCAACGGCTGGCGCAGTCCGGGTGCAGCTCGTTTCTTGAGGTCGGTCCTGGGCGCGTCCTGATCGGGCTGATCCGTCAGATCGAGCCTGACCTCGCGGTCACGGCCGCAGATAGCGTGCAGAAGCTCGACGAGTTCGCGGCGGCTCGGTCATGAGTGTTCGCATGGTGGTGGATGTCCGGGTTAAGCCCGGGGCGCGGGAGGAGCTGGTCCGGACATACCACGATCTCGCGCAGGTGGCATCACGCCAGCCGGGGTTGATCGAACATCAGCTGTGCGAGTCGCTCGACGATCCTGATCGCTGGCTCGTGGTCAGCGAATGGGAGACCATCGAAGCGTCGACATCCTGGGATCGATCCGACGATCACCGGCGGCTCCTGGCCCCAATGCGGGCATGCTTCGAGCAGGCGAGCCGGAGCGCATTTGAGATCAGAGACGGGATCGATCGCCGTGGGGCGCGCCCAGGAGCTGTCCCGTCATGAGAATTTCCCGAGTCGCTCGGCGCCGAGGATAGGATCGCAGCCGGTGGTCCGTGCAACCCTCTACATGAAGGTGAAGGACGGGCGTGGGGACGAGTTTGAACGCGAGTGGCGCGCGATTGCAGACAAGGTACGAACGGTCCCGGGCAACGTGAGACAGGCGCTCGCGCGTGATCCCGAGGACCCTGACAGCTTTGTGGTCACTAGTGACTGGAGGACCAGGGAGGAGTTCAGCACGTTTGAGCGCAGTCCCGAACAGGACGAACTCACCGCGCCGTTGCGTGATCTGCGGGCATCGGCGCGCATGACGGTGCACGAGCTGGTTGTCGACATCGAAGGAGAGACAAGCTGATGGCTGCGCGCGTGATGGTGTTTGCGAAGATCGATCGGGGCAACGAGGAAGCCTTCGAAGCCGCCTATGCTCAAGTCACGGCGAATGTCAAGGGTACGCCCGGTCACATCGCGGACGAGTTGCTGCGGCGCAGTGAGCCGCCCGACGATCCGGCCGGTCCCAGTTCATACATTCTGCTCAGCGAGTGGGAGAGCAAAGATGCGTTCCTCGCCTGGGAGAACGCTCCGGCGCACACGGAGAAGCGAAATCCAATGACTCCGTACTGGTCAGGCAAGGTGGAGCGGGTGATCTTCGACGTGGCTCACACCATCAAGGCGGGCGGGTGAGCCCGACGACTGAGACGGAGGGGGGAACGTGAGGATCGGGGTCTTGGGCGCCGCGGGCGGGACTGGGCGGCAGGTCGTCCAGCAGGCGCTGGACAGGGGCTGGGAGGTCGCTGCACTGGCCCGGCGGCCGGACGCGCTGACCATCACAAACGAGCGTCTGTCAGTCACCCAGGGGGACGCACGGGAACCGTCGGGGGCAGCGTCCGTAGTCAAGGGTTGCGATGCCGTCATCTCCGTCATCGGTCTCCGGAAGGGCGTCGACACGTCGCTCTCTGACGCCACCACGACGATCTGCGCCGCGATGAAGGAGGCCGGGGTCCGGCGACTGGTAGTGATGAGCGTTCTCGGCATCCGCGACAGCGCGGATAAAGCAGGCATCTTCGGGCGGGTGATCATCCCGCTGTTCATGAAGAAGGCGGTCTCGGACCGAGTCCGGGTGGAGGAGGTGGTCGAAGCGAGCGGACTCGACTACACGTTGGTGCGCGCGGCGCGACTGGTCGACGGCGGCCCGACCGGGAAGTACTCGGCTGGGCCTGACGCGAGGGCGAACGCGACCTCAAAGGTCACGCGCGGCGATGTTGCCCACTGCCTCCTAGATCAGGCGGAGGCGCAGGGCGAGCACAGCCGAGCCATCGGTGTCGTCGGCTGACCGCACGAGGTCGTAGGGGTGACAAATGCGTAAGCAGAGATCTGAGGAATACAACGGGTACCGAGAGGCCGGCATCAGGCTGACGGCGCCGCAGCCCCGTGCGATCGCGGAGCAGCGATCCGAGCAGGCCGGACCGCTGATTCGCGCGGTCCACGAGTTCGACAAGGCTCATCTGGTGATGCTGGCGGAAGAGTCGCTCGTCCCGCGCGACGCGGCGGTGGCGATGCTCGCGACCCTGGTCGAGACGGAGGAGACAGACGTCGAGGCGGCCCGCGCGAAAGCCGGGGGTGGCGTGCATTCAGCTGAGCAGCTACTGATCCGCCGCCACGGCGAGGAGGTCGGGGGCTGGCTGGCGCTCGGGCGGAGCTCGAACGATCTCGGGGCGCTCTGCACTCGCATGATCCAACGCGATGCGCTCGCGGCGATGATGGGGGCGCTGAACAGGCTTCGCCGGGCGATCCTCTCACTCGCCGGGCAGCACCTCGCGTCGGTGATGCCGGGGTACGCGTACGGGCGACATGGCCAACCGGTGACGCTCGGCCACCAGTTCGCAGCCTGGGCCGCGGTCTTCGAGCGAGACTTCGAGCGCGCAGCTCAGGCCTACCGGCGCATCAATACCAGCCCAGCGGGTGCTGCCGTGATGACCGGTTCCGACTTCCCGGTCAACCGTCACCGCGTCGCGGAGTTGCTGGGCTTCGATCATCCGATTCGCAACACGTTCGATGCGGTGATGAGTCGCGACACGGTCCTCGACAGTTTCAGCGTGATGACGATCCTCAACGGTGACGTGGCCCGGCTCGCCAGTGACATCCTGCTGTTCAGCACACACGAGTACGCGCTGGCCGATGTTCCCGATGAGTTCTGCGGGACCAGCAGCATCATGAGCCAGATCCGGAATCCGGGCATCCTCAGGCTCGCCAACGGCGTCAGCGCCGCTTCTCTGGGTGGTTTCGTCACCGCGGTGATGGCGGAGAAGGCCACGACCGGTGAGAGTCTCGTCGAGCGGAGCTACGCGCTTGAAGCGCTGGACAGACTTCACGCGGAAACGCTCCGCGATCTGCGCGTGATGCAGGAGTTGCTGCCGCGGATGCGGTGGGATATCGGCCGGATGGCGACTCAGGCCGGGCGCTACTGGGCACAGGCGACCGACGTTGCAGGCGCGCTCGTCCGGGAGAAGGGACTGCCGTGGCGGTCTGCGCACCAGATTGTCGGGATCCTGGTCCGATACTGCGACGAGCGCGGTCTCGCGCCGAGCGAGGTGACGACGCAACTCGTTGACGAAGCCGCCGTGGAGTACTTCGACGAGCCGGTCGGGCTCAGCGAACAGGCGCTCGCGCATGCGCTCGACCCACGCCACTTCGTCGAGGCGCGCACCGCCGTCTACGGAGGTCCCGCGCCGGAGGATGTTCAGCTCCAGATCGAGGAGCTCACCACAACACTTGAGCGAGACGAGTCCCTCCACACTTCCGCTGCTGGGCAGCTGCAGGCCGCCGCCGCGCAGCTACGCGAAGCGATCAGCGGCCTGCTCGAGTCCACCAAGTCGCCGGTCCCGCCGCATGTCTAGCCATCCGATCCCATCGGCGACGTGGTAACTCGGCTCGGACACGTGAAGCTTCGGGTCCGGGACGTGGACGCCTCCGTCGAGTTCCTGCACGACACGCTCGGGCTTCGTGAAGTCGAGCGCGTCGACGGCTGCGCCTATCTGAGCTGCAACCAACGCCATCACGAGCTGATACTCGCTCACGGTGAGCGGATCGGCTACGAGCACGTTGGCCTCGAGGTCCCGGACGCCGCGGCGCTGGACGAGACCCTCGGCAACGTTGAGCGCGCTGGCGGCAAGCGCCTGGAGTCGATCGACCGGGAGCCGGGCATTGCCGGCGCGGCGCTGGTTGAGGGACCCGGCGGCCATCGCTTCAAGCTGTTCCACGGGATGGCCACCGACCAGGACCCCTCCCCAGCTCCCGGAGCTGCAGGGGTTCGTGCCGAGCGCTGCGAGCACGTGTCCCTGGACGTGCACCGTCTCGCGCCGATGGCGAAGTTCCTCCGGGAGGGCCTGGGCTTCCAGTTCTCCGATCAGATCGGTAACAACGGGATGTGGTTTCGCTGCGAGGAGATCCACCATGGCGTCGCGCTCGTGCGCACGCCGTCCATTGGCCTGGCGCATTACGCCTTTGCGCTGCCGAGCTTCGACGATTTCAAGCGTATCGGTGACTACATCCATGGGCTCGGCCGGCGGTTCGAGTATGGGCCCGGCCGACACGGACCCGGCAACAACCTTTTCATCTACTTCTTTGATCCCGCGGGTGTAATGGTCGAGTGCTGCTCGGAGATGGCGCTGGTTGGTCCGGGCCATCCGTATCAGCCCAGAAAGTGGAAGCTTCGACCTCGAAACGTGAGCCTTTGGGGAGGATTACCGACTCGCCGCTTCCTGACCGCGAACGCACCGGTGATTACGGGTTGACACACCGCCCCACCTCATTCCGAGTCTTGCGGAGCGCGATCGTTTTCGCATAGGGTTGGCACGTGACCGTTGAGGAGAACAAGGGGCTGATCCGGTACCTGATCGAGAAGGGGCTAAACGAGAACAACCCGGATGTCGCCGACGGGAACTTCACCGACGACTACGTAGCCCACATTCCCGGAATGCCACCAGGAGGGCCCACGGGAGCCGAGGCGTTCAAGCAGGTGATACGCCTGTGGCGAGGGGCGTTTTCGGACTGGCACATGACGATCGAACAGTTGGTTGCTGAGGGGGATTTCGTCGCGAATCGATTTACGACGACTGGCACGCACGACGCCCCGCTGTTCGGCATTCCCCCGACCGGGAAACGGATGGAGGTGCATAGCCAGGAGCTCCACCGTGTCTCGGATGGCAAGGTCGCGGAGTCATGGATCGTCGACGACGTTCCCGGGATTCTGGTCCAGCTGGGCGTTCTTCAAATGCCGCGACCCGGTACAGGACCACCGAGCTAGGCGAAGGAGGGGCCGGATGTCTACCCATTTCGCGCTGATGTGGACAGTGCGACCAGGGACTGAGGAAGAGGTCGCGAAGCTGTTCGAGACCTACGGCCGTCCCGACCACGAGATCAAAGACGAGGAGGGAAACGTCAAGGGGAAGCTGCTCGCCACGACGATCTTCATGAAGGGCAACGTCGTCGTTCGGGCGATTGAGTTCGAAGGCTCGATCATCGACGTCGCTCCGCACATGGGCCGGCAGCCGGCGATTCGAGAGCTCGAGGAAAAGCTCGATGCGTTCATCGAGAAGCCCCGCGACATGTCCACACCCGAGGGTGCCCGCGCTTTCTTCGTCGAGTCCGCGATGCGGACTGTGGTCTCGCGCCGGTGGGACGATTGAGCTCGATCGGCCCCCCGGGAGGTGGCCCCCCGCGAGACGGGCCGCCGGGAGCCGGGGGCGGACCTCCCCGGCCGGGGGGAGCTCCCGTTGAGCCTCGGCCCAAGCCCGATATGCCTCCGTTCGACAGCTTCTTTCGGCTCGACGGGAAGACGGTGCTCGTCGTCGGTGGCTACGGCGGAATCGGGGAGCTGACATCGAAGTTGCTCGCGCATCACGGGGCCGTGGTGGCGATCGGCGGTCGCGCCCTCGAAAAGGCCGATGCGCTCGCGGAGCAGATCACCGGGCGGGGCGGTACAGCACTCGGCGTTGAGATCGATCTCGCCGACCGGCGGGGCATCCGGTCATCGGTGGACCGCGCGCTCGATCGCCTCGGGACGTTGGACATGGTCGTCAACCTTGCCGCCATCGAGATCGAGAACAGGGCGGAGGATCTCGCCGAAGACGAATGGACGAGGGTCATCGACGTCGACCTCTCGGGCGCCTTCTGGCTCTCGCAGGCCGCGGCGCAGCGAATGATCGAGCGTGGCCGCGGCGGACGGATCATCCACTTCTCATCGACTCGCAGCGTCGCCGGCGGCAAGCGTGGCTTCGCCGCTTATGCGGCGGCGAAGGGCGGCCTCAACAACCTCATCAGGCAGCTGGCTACCGAATGGGGTCAATACGGGATCACGGTCAACGGCGTCGCCCCGGGCTTTGTCCCCACGGATCTCACCCAGGAGAAGGCGATGAACCCGGGCTTCCGGCAGTTCATGATTGGCCGAATCCCGCTGGGGCGCTTCGGCACCCCCTGGGAGCTATCCGGAGCGGTCCTCTACCTGGCCTCTCCCGCGGCGAGCTTTGTGACCGGCCAGATCCTGTTCGTGGACGGTGGCGTGACGGCTAGCTCGTAGGAGGCACCATGGTTAGACCGCGAATTGCGTTCATCGGGCTCGGGATGATGGGGAATGGCATGGCGTGCCGGCTTGCCGATCAGGGTTTTCCGCTGAGCGTGTTCAACCGCACACGCGAGAAGGCCTCCGAGGTTGAGAAGCTCGGAGCCCGGATTACTGACTCGCCGGCGGACGCGGCACAGACGGCCGATGTCCTCATGGTCAGCCTGGCCGACCAGAATGTCGTCAGCTCGCTGCTCTGGGGGGATGACGGGGCGATGGTCACGCTCCCGGAAGGCGGGTACGTGGTCGACATGAGCACCGTCCCTCCCGACTACGCGCGCACTGAGGCCGCTCGCGTGGCCGAGAGCGGCGGTCACCGGCTGGATGCGTGTGTCCTGGGTAACCCATTCCACGCTCGATCGGGCGAGTTGCGCGTCATGGTGGGCGGTGAGGAGACGGACGCGGCAGCGCTGCAGCCGATCTTCGAGACGATCGGAAAGGAGGTCGCCTACATGGGGCCCGCGGGAATGGGCGCAACCATGAAGCTCGTGCTCAACATGCTCATGGGCGTACAGATGCCCGCTCTCGCCGAGGCACTGGTTCTCGGTGAGGCCGCCGGCCTTCCGCGCGAGAAGATGCTTCAGATGATCAGCGGGTGCGGATACAGCTCGCCGGTGATGGACTTCCGCTGCCAGATAATCGGCCAGCGCAACTTCGATTTCGCCGCCTTCAAGCTCGGCCTAATGCGGAAGGACATGATGCTGACGCTCGAGGAGGCTCACAAGCTCGGTGTTCCCATGCCGGTGACCGATGCGTCCTACTCGTCGCTCACTGCCGCGCGCTCGCTGGGCCTGGGTGACAAGGACGTTGGGGCGATCGTCGCCTATCAGGAACGGGTGAGTGGGATCTCCGGCTACGACTGGCCGGGCACATGAAATGCCCGGAATCGTCGACGTCCACGGGCACATCACCCATCCAGATCTGTTTAAGCGCTTCCCCATGCCGCCTTCGCTGCTGGACATAGAGGGGATGCTCGACCGCAAATCTGCGCTCGGCATAGAGACGACCGTAGTCGGAAGTCCGGTGGGGTTCGGGACGATGATGCCGGTCCCGGGGCTCGACAACTACGCCCAGCCGCTGGATCGGCTCGCCTCGTTCCACGACTGGCTGGCATCGGAGGTCGAGAAGCATCGTCCGCGCCTGGCGGCATACGTGTATCTCAACCCGCTGGGCGGCGAGACGGAGCTCGAGCAGGCCGCGCGGACCGCGCGGGAGGGTCCGTTCGTGGGGCTGATCGTCAACACGAGCGTCAACGGCCGGTACCTGGACGCGCCGGAGGCCGACGACTTCTTCGCGATGGCCGACGAGCTCGGGATGCCGATTCTCCTGCACCCACCCGCCGAGCCTGTCGGCAGCTCTAGCGCGGGCGACTTCAGGCTCGTCGAGCAGGTCGGTCGCTTCCTCGACGTGACGATGTGTCTCGCCACGCTGGCGTTCTCGGGACGTCTCGAACAGCACCCCGACCTGCGGTTGATCGGTGCGACCGCAGGCGGGGCGATCGGTCTTCTCGGTTCGCGGCTCGATTCGGCATACGCACCCCAGCACTATGGCGGCGGCGGACCTCCAGGCGG
>Ga0187772_10000162_pt1 | contig 27673 bp, 23 predicted proteins | sample 0116_SJ02_MP15_2_FD_133137 | JGI IMG/M metagenome (GOLD analysis project Ga0187772, IMG submission 133137) | Tropical peat soil microbial communities from peatlands in Department of Meta, Colombia - 0116_SJ02_MP15_20_MG | ecosystem: Environmental > Terrestrial > Soil > Wetlands > Peat | place... | reverse complement strand
GAATCCATTCCAATCTGCGTGGGCAAGTCGAACGCAACGGACAAGCCGGTCGTTCCATTGGCAAGCAAATACTTGTAGCGCTTGTTCGATTCCTCGGCGTCACCCATGCCCGCGTACTGCCGCATCGTCCACAGACGACCGCGGTACATCGTGGCCTGCACGCCGCGGGTAAACGGGTATTCTCCCGGATATCCGACCTCATGTTCGTAGGTCGAATGCTTCAGATCGGCCGGCGTGTAGAGCGGGTTTACCGGAATGTGCGAGGAAGTCTCAATTTCGCGCGCCGGCTCAGAGGCAAGACTGTTGGTCGTCTTTTCGCTCGTCTTTTGCGTCACCCCGGACCTCCGAGATCACAAGTCATGGACGAGATGCAGAATCATTGCCGCTGCGTTTTTCGCTTCGCTCTCAAGAACGAGCTCAGGCCAAACCAGGCGAACGCCACGGTAAAGCAGAGGGCTACTGCCAGCCGGGATGCGGGTGCCTGCCCAGCCTTATGTTTCACATACTCCCGAACCAGAGCCACGGCGCCGAACGCCGCGATCGTCAGAAACAGAGTGCCGGTGACTTCCAGCCACAACTGATTCGCGGCATGGCCGAAGGATCGAGCTGTAGTCCGCACCCCGCTCCAGACCGCGTTGAGGGTTCGGCTGCGTCCCGCTTGCTCTCCTGCAACCCGAGCGGCAACCCCTAACTTCCGCAAAGTAGAGACCTTGGCCACACTCTCGATTTTAACAGCCTTCGGCGCTACAATGACCCAGCGGCCGGGGAGGTGCACCGATGCCGCTCGATCCGCATCTAAAATTTGTGGCACCCGCAGATCGAAGGAGAATCCGTGGATCCGCAACTCAAACAATTGATGAAAGAACTAGGCGACGCCATCAACGAATCGCTGTCTGATTCCGAGCAGATTTCTGAGGTCGTCTCCCGCATCAAAGAGGGCGGATATGATATTTTCCTCGTTCTCGAGGCTACAATCGGCGTCAGCAAGCAGGGCGAAAAGTCCTCTGACAAGACCTCGTTGGTCACAACTCTCTCCACCAACCCCGAGTTCAAGGTCAGTGATCAAGACCTGAAATTCCTGAAATCCCTCCGCATCAAGATCGACGAAGAGAAAAAGTGAAAGAACTCATTACACTGGCCTTGTTTGGAGATCTGCCACCCTCCCCGTACGTCATTGCAAAATAGATAGATAGAGCGAGCCGAGGCTTTCATCGCAGACTGAGGAAGGTCCCCCTCAGGATTACGGTGCTCCCCGTATTGCCGTCCGGGTCACATATCCGCGATAACTAAGCGACAGAGTTGTATTCATGTAGGGACCCGCCCCGCCGCTCCTAGAGCTGGTATCTACGCAGAGTTCTCCAGCGTCCGGAGGCCGCGAATGAGCGTGAGTTCTGTGCTGGGTTCTAGCGCTAGTGTGCCAAGCGAGGAAATCTCTTTCTCAAAGCAGTTTCCTCGCGCAAGGGGCCAGTGCTCTCCGAATGCCCGAAAGAAGCAGAAGGGGCGAAAACAAGATCCAGGCCCAATTCCAATAAGCACCCCCGTTCTTCTACTGGCTATCCTTCTAGCCATAGTCCTGGGAATGATGGGCGGCTGCCAGGGCCTTCCTGTCAATGTTGCGAACTGCCCCATCGTGCCAACTCCCCCTGCGAATTTGACCGTCATCCCCCCAGCACAGGAGCCTCCGCCGAAAGCGCTATGTGGATTCCCGCTCCAGGTCTCGGCTCCGGCGAGTGGCGCTAGCGTCACATCGCCGGTACCTCTTTCCGCGTTGGCTTCCGCACCCGATCCCATTTACTACCTGCGTGTCTACGTCGACGGCTTCGCGGTGCTGTATTCGTTCTCGCCGACGGTCAATCAATTCCTCTGGATGGCCGATGGACCGCACCAGGTCGAAGTTGTTGCCGAAGATGTCGCCGGCTACATTGCAACCAACACGTTCGAGTTGACCGTCACCGGGCAGCGCCCGGGATCGACCGCATCCAGAACCTTCCCAACTGGCTCTCGTGTTCCGCAGTTATCATCGCGGGAAGCACCTGCGCCGCGGGGCTCGGCAACGCCGTATCAACTCTGACTCACCATCAATCCCAGCCTTCGATGGATGGCTCATCGACGCGCTTCACGCTCTCCGGTAAGACCCCTACTCGAACGAGCTCTATTGGATTCCTCTGGGCGGCGGAAACAACGTCAGCCATTTCACGTTCGATCTCTGGTTCTATATCGACAATGGAGACGCGCCGCAAGCTTTGGAGTTCGACGTCAATCAGGCTTTTGGTGGGACTCGCTGGACATGGGGCTCGGAGTGCGACTTCGATCAAACACATGCCTGGAATATCTGGGATCCCCTGAATGAGGTGTGGAGGCCCACCAGCGTTCCCTGCAACCACTTCCCGTCAAACACCTGGATTCACCTGATCTGGATGCTGGAGCGGGTCGGCAACCAGGTGCATTACGTCAGCCTTGATGTGGCGGATACGAAATACGATGTCGATACCTATTACACAGCGCAGCCCGAGTGGTATCAGGAAGAAATCGACATTGCCTTCCAGATGGACGGCAATTACGAGCAGCAGCCCTACAAAGTCTGGTTGGATGAGGTCACGCTGAACGGCAGCTGAAACGCCGTTGGCAAGCAATCCTCACAGCCAGAACAGTGGCGCCAGTCCGGCAGCCGCCAGGGCGATCAGCAGCGACAGGCTCTGTAAGCCGGTCTTGCGGTCGGCAAGAGTGTACGAGTAAATGCCTTTGATCAGATTGTTGCTGGCGGCGGCAATCGCGACTGCCGTAGCCGCGACCTTCAGGGGAGTAAGCGTGCCTGCGGCTTGCGTCATGCCCATGATGAAGGGATCCACATCCGTGACTCCCATGATGGCGGCGAGCAGGTTGACGCCGGCGCGGCCGAGATATGTCACCGCCAGTTGCGTCGCCACCAGCATAGCCAGAAAGAAAAGCGCGAAAAGAAATGCCGCCATCAGTTCAAGCGGATTGCTCGGCTCGAACTCCCGCTTGATTTGCGAAGAGACTTCGTCCGGCCTGCGAGACCAAAACCATCCTCCGATGATCGCGGCGGCAGCCAGGGCGAGGAATGGCGGCGCCAGGATCGCTCCCAGGCTACGGTTGAACAATGTCAGCAAAGCAACGAGGCGGAGATACATCACTCCCGATGCGATCAGGATTCCGCCGGCGAATAGATGCGGGCGCTGCTCCCGCGCAGCTCGCCGCGACATCGCGACCGTCGCCACGGTGGACGAATACGCTCCTCCGAGAAATGCCGCTAGCACGACCCCGCCGCGCTCCTTGGTCACTTTCTGCAGTACATAGCTCCCGTACGAGACGGTGCTGACCGCTACTACCACCAGCCAGGTCTTGAACGGATTGAGGTGAAAGCGTCCGAACTGCTCATTGGGCAGGATGGGCAGAATGACTGCGCTGACCAGCAGGAACTTGGCGAACGTGAGAATCTCTTGTGGCGCAGCGCGGTTCGCCAGGCTCTCCAGAAGCACCTTAAGTTCGAGCAGCAGCAGGCTCGCCACGCAAAGCGTAGTGGCAATCCAGAAGTGGTCGTAGTAGACGAGGGCGCCTACCAGGTAGGTGGTCAGGCCCGACATTTCCGACGTGACGCCCCCCGCCGTTCCGACTTGTGCCAGCTTGTGCCAGTAAGAAAGCAGCAGGAATCCCCCGATTACCAGGAAACCCAGTGTGACGGGGAGCAACTGAGCACCTGAGATCAGAGCGATGGAGTAGCCGATTAGCCCGATCAGCGGAAACGTACGCACACCGCCGAAGGAGTACGATCCAGCGGCAGTCTTATGTTCCTCGCGCTCCAGTCCGATAAGGAACGACAGGAAGAGAACGAGAACAATCTTTACGGCTTCCAGCGGCAGCCAGCGGTAGAGTTCCACGCGACGGTTCGGGCTCCTTGACGCAGCAGTATAGACCGTCAGGCAAAAATCGCGAGCGTGGAGAATCTGATTCCCCGTTGGGCAAGATCAGACGGCGGGCTCGACCCGGTGTATAAGGCAGGACGTTTGGCGCCCAGCAAAGCAAAAACCCCGCGCCGGCGGCGAGGGGCTCTGCTTGGGGGAGGGACTCGGGCGAGGCGCCCATAGGTCCCTTTAGGTTTTAGCAGGCGGAGATCTTAGCCGCCCGCAACGAACTTACTTCGGCTGCTGTTGCTGATCTGCTGTGGTGGCCGGCGCTCCAGTATTGGCGGAGAGCTGTTCCAGATCGTTCTTCAGCAGGCTGATTTCCACGCGACCGCCGATCGTGCGCTTGTTCTTGGCGGTTTCATCGGTAGTCGTCGGCGTAGGCGCGTTGCCCATCCCAACGAGGTAGATGCGGTAGACCGGAATGTCATGGGTCAGCACCAGGTAGCGTACGACCGACTCAGCCATCTTCTGCGAAGTGGTGATTGCGGCCTGTCCCTTGCCGGACGAGAAGCCCTGCACTTCGAAGATATAGCCGTGTTGTCCCTTCACGCCGGTGGCCATCTGGTCAAGAGCGTCTTTCGCGCTCTTGCTCAGCATGGTCTCGCCGGGGCGGAAGCGGATTTCGGTTTCGTTCGAGGCCTTGTACTGGTCGATGTTGCTGACCACGGTCTCGACGTTCTGCACTCGCGTCGTCACCTGCTGCGCACTCTGCTGCGCGGCAGTGGCTTTGTTGCCTGCGTCGACAGCGTGCTGGTCTGCCTGGTCCGCCTTGTCGGAGGCCAGCTTGATCCCGGCCTGGGCGCGCTGGTCGGTGTCCTTAATCGACTTGGTGTTGGCAGAAGTCAGTTCGTCGAGCTCGTTGACGCGATCGCGGATGGGCTCGGTCTGACGCTTCACATAGGTCTTGCGGGCGAAGGGATTGACCCGTCCCCAGAAGCCCTCGCGAGATGGCGGCGCCAACGGCGCCTTGCCGGTCGCGTTGCCGGTATCAGTCGAGCTCGCCTGCGCCGGCTGCGAAGCTGCAGGCTGACTTTGATCTTGTGAGGTGGACGAGGTGGTCTGCGCGAGGCCCGGCACTGCGAGAACGGCAGCCAGCGGCAGGGCTAAGAGAATGCGGCTGTTCATAGATAACTTCCTCCAGAAGTTGGGAGAGCGTTTGGCTCTACTCCAGCACGCCCGAAGCGTGTCTGAATTTGATTGCGTCCCCTTGACTGATGAAAGGCAAGCTGTTTCGCTGTGCCGGCCGGCGTCGACGCTACGCCTGGCCCTTGAAACCCAAGGCGCGGGTTACGATAGCGCCGTTGCTTCTTACTACAGGTTAGATGCCAAAACCCGCGCTACCGTAGACGAGCTAAATGTTTGATAATCAAAGACATTTTATCGCCGTTTAGGGCCGGAGGATAGTCCGGGCAAGGTAATTTTGGCAAACCTGATATAAAAACTGCGTGTAATTGGGTCTTCCGGGGGGGGTGACTTTGGGAACTAGGCAATGGAATTGCATATCGTCCCCGACACATTTAGTCGTCAGCCTGGTAGCGTTGCTGGGATTCGTGATGACGTTCTGTGGATCGGGTTTAGGCAACGATGCCGAGTCGGCGGACATCAGCAAGGCCGTCGTGGGTACGGCATCGGCGCACGTTCCTGCCGACCGACTGCAGGAGTATTCCAACCTGGCAGTGACGTGGATGCAGCAGTATCTGCGCATCGACACAACGAACCCTCCCGGAAACGAGATGAAGGCGGTTGCGTTCTACAAGAAGATTTTCGATCAGGAGGGCATTGAGAATCGCGCCTTCGAGTACACGCCCGGGCGTGGCGATTTGTGGGCGCGGATTCCGCATACCACCGATGTGGGAAAGCCGCCGATCGTGCTGCTCAACCACATGGACGTCGTCACCAGCGACGCAACGCACTGGAAGGTGCCACCGTTCAGTGGTGAGATCAGGGATGGCTACATCTGGGGACGCGGTGCTCAGGACATGAAAGATGAGGGGCTGGCGCAGCTGGTCACGTTGGTCATGCTGAAACGCGAAAAAATTTCGCTCGATCGCGATGTGATTTTTCTCGCAGTGTCGGACGAAGAGGCAGAGGGAACGGGAACAGATTGGTTCATCGCGCATCAGCGGGACCTCCTGGAAAACGCCGGGTTCCTGATCAACGAGGGCGGCGAAAATCTGTTTGAGGACGGCAAGGTGAAGTATGTGGGCGTCGATGTGGGCGAGAAGACCACCTACTGGCTGCACGTTGTGGCGCACGGTCGCCCGGGACACGGGTCGCGGCCCAATCCGGATTCGGCGCCGGACCGGCTGGTGCACGCTCTCAATCGCATTATTGCCTATCAGACGCCTTTGCGAGTCCTGCCTGTGGTGGAGCAATTCCTGCGTGATATGGCACCGTACGAGCCGCCAGACCAGGCGGCCTATTACCGCAACGTGCGCAAGGCGATCGCCGACAAGAAGTTTCAGGCCGAAGTCGCGCAGGACGACTCGCTGAATTTTCTGCTCCGCGACACGATTTCGCTCACCATGATAGGAGGGTCGGAGCAGACAAATGTGATTCCTGCGGAAGCGTGGGCGAATCTCGATGTTCGAATTCTTCCCGGAGGCGATCCGAGGGGGCTGCTGGAGGGGCTGCGCCGGGTGGTCGATGATCCAAACGTGACCATCGAACCGCTCAATGCGGAGTTTCGCGTAGCCAACTACTCGCCCACCAACAATGTCCTGTTTGACGCGATACGCGGTGTAGCTGCCCAGTATTTTCCCGGAAGCCCCGTTGTACCGCACATTACCAGCGGCTACACGGAGAATCAGCGCTACCGGCCTCTGGGAATGATTGCCTACGGATTTTGTCCCTACACCGCGACGGATGAAGAAGGGAACACTGAGCACGGCAATGACGAGCGGATTCGCGTCGACGAAGTGCGGCGCGGGCCGCGGATTCTGTTCGATGTGGTCGCGAAAGTGGCGACAGAATAAGAAATATCTTTCATGGCGCGGCGCGACGCGTCATTTCGAAGAACCAACTTATGATCTTTCGGCAGAGGTCAACGATTCCCGCCGCCATCATTGGTTTTTTCTGGTTCTGCTGCCTTTCACCAGCGGGTGAGCGCCCTACCGCGGCCGAAGAGTTCGCCAGGCTGCAACAAGAAGCCCACGCCGCACGCGTTTCCGCGGATACGCAGGCTCGTCTGCAGGCCGTTTTGAAGATTGTGAAATTGCTGAACAACGCTCCCGATGCCGTCGAGGCTTCTGCCCAAGCTTATGTCGATGCCGGAGACAAAGAACATGCTTTGGTGGCGCTGCAAGAATTCGCTGCACTCGGGCAAGCCGACGACAGCCTGCTTTCGGGCGAAGACAAGAAATTTGTGGCCCTCAAGTCCGAGCCTCGGTATCAGGCGATCCTGAAAAGCTTCTCCGAGAATAAGACGCCCATATCACAGGCGGAAATCACCTTCGAACTGGCCGATCCCGGCCTAGTCGCGGAAGACATCGATTATGATCCGGCCTCGAAAACGTTCCTGATCACGAGCGTCCTCGAAAAGAAGATTATCCGTGTCGCGCTAGATGGCAAAGCAAACGATTTCGCATCTGCCCCCAGCCACTGGCCAATGCTCGCGGTCAAAATCGACACCGGCCGCAAGCTGGTGTGGGCAACCGAAGTGGCTATGGATGGCTTCACCGCGGCTCCGAAGGCCGACTGGGGACGATCGGCGCTGCTCTGCTTTGACCTCAACAACGGGACACTGCGCCAACGCGTCGAGGGACCTGCGCATACGGCATTGGGAGATATGGTGCTCTCGCCGGAAGGAGACCCGATTGTCAGCGATGGGGATGGTGGAGGTGTCTATCGATTGAACAAAGGCCAGTTGGTGCGAATCGACGAAGGCGATTTCATCTCGCCGCAAACACCCGCGATGCATCCGGATGGCAAACAAATCTTCGTGCCCGACTATGCCCGCGGCGTCGGAGTCTTTGATCTCACCAATCAACATGTGACTTGGCTTGATCAGCCAAAACACGCCCTCAACGGGATTGATGGTCTTTACTACGCGGGCGGCTGGTTGATCGCGACGCAGAACGGAACATCACCCGAGCGCGTGATTCGCTTCCAACTCGGCTCTGACCTGCACAGCCTCGTTTCGGAAGAGATCATCGAGCGATCTACCGCAACTCTGGGCGATCCGACCCACGGCGTCGTCGTTGGCGACTCGTTCTATTACATCGCCAATTCCGGGTGGAGCGGACTCGATGACCACGGCGACCTCAAGGCTGGATCGAAACTGACGCCGGCGCGAATCATGCGTTTCCGCCTGCGCTAATTTTCGATTTTGCGGGATCGGGCGACGGCAGCGCTTCAGCTCTGCGATTCAAGCGTTCGAATGGCTAGCCTCAGCGACTGAGGAATTGTCCAGCGACCCGTCACGCAAATCCTCTCTATCCGCCGCAGTATTTTTCATATTGCTCGACGATAAAATTGTCGGTCATCCCGGCAATGTAGTCGCAAACGACCCGCGGCAGTGACTCCACTTCTTCCTTGGCTTTTTCCTGATAGTGGTGCGGCAGGCTTTCTGGGTGAGCCATCCAGAAGACGAATAGCTCGCCGACAATGCGCTCGGCATCGTCTTTCTCGCCGGCGAGCACGGGGCTGTAATAGAGATTCTCGTACAGGAAATCCTTGCTTTGCTGGCGCTCAGCGTCCACAACCGGGCTGAAAGCGGCCAGGCGTTCGGCATGGTTGCGGACGTCCTCCAGATTCTGAATTCCAGCTGCGCTGAGGCGATTCTGTGTGTTCTTGATCAAGTCGTCGACGAACCGATTGAGCACGCGCTTCAAGGCTTCGTTGAATTTCAGCTTGTCGGGCGCCTCGGGATAAACCAGCGCAACTTCCCGATAGAAACGCTCGAAAACGGGCACGCCCTCGCGGATCTGATCGAGCGTCAGCAGATGAGCTTCATAACCGTCGTCGAGGTCGGCGGTGTTATAGGCGATCTCATCCGTCAGGTCGATCAGCTGGGCTTCGAGCGGAGGACGCTGGTCAAGAAGATATTCCACCAGCTCCGGGTGATCCTTCGCATCGTAATCGCGGGAATGCTTGATGATGCCTTCGCGAACCTCGAACGTGAGATTCAAGCCGCGGAAGGCAGCGTACCGCTGCTCGAAGTCCTCCACGATGCGTAACGCGTGAAGATTGTGATCGAACGAGAGACCGTGCTCGCGCATGGCGGCGTCGAGAGCCTTTTCGCCGGCATGGCCGAACGGAGGGTGGCCGATATCATGCACCAGGGCAAGGGCCTCGGCGAGATCGACGTTGAGCGCGAGCGCTCCCGCAATGGTGCGGGAAATCTGCGACACTTCGAGGGTGTGAGTCAGGCGGTTGCGGAAGTGATCGCTGAGGCGGCGGGTGAAAACCTGGGTTTTCGCTTCCAGCCGCCGAAAGGCACGGGCATGGATCACTCGGTCGCGATCGCGCTGAAAATCGTTGCGATAGGGATGCTGCGGCTCAATGAAGCGGCGTCCGCGGGAGCGCTCGACGTGCACCGCGTAGGCGGACAGCATGAGAAAAGCATAGCAGACTCAACTGGGGATCGTGGCCTGGTCAATCGCGGGTAGCCTTCGGGAAATCCTTCTCTCGCCGAGAAACCGCCGCGTTCGGGACGATGCCGCGGCACTCAACGTAGTGTCAGTTTCATTTCGTTGCTGGCTTCAAATCCCAAGGTTTCGTAGAGATGGCGCCCCTGCTCGCTGGCATGCAAGCAGACGCGGGCCAAGCCCTCCGCCCTGCACCAGGCAAGGATCGCCTGCATGAGTTGCCGGGCGATGCCGCGACGGCGATATTCCGGATAAACATACACGTTGATGATCGTAGCGCGGCGGCACTCCAGATCGTAAGGATGCGCCGGCCAGGGAGAGATCAGCACAGCGCCTCCGCCGGCGATGCGTTCTGCATCGCAGGCCAGCCAGGCGCGAAACGAGCCCTCCGACATGGCACTTGCCAAGAAATCGGATGATAGGGGGATCATCGCGTCGAGGGCCTTGGCATCGGTAATGCCCATGTCCTCATACATGCCGCGGCGATGGCGGACGATTTCCGGGATGTCGGCTAGCGTGGCGTCGCGGAGAGTGATGACCCGCGTAGCATCGGAGGCCATGCAGCGAGTCTAGCAAAGTGAAAGTTAGATACGCTGGGAGCGAGATAGACCTAGCGCCTGCGGCTGCCCGCTATTCTTTGTTGCCTTCTTCTTTGGCCAGCTTGACCTTGGCGGCGTCGAGTTTCTGCTGCACTTTGGCATAGGCCTCGCCATCCTGTTCGGTCGGGACGGTTTTGCTCCACTCCTCGACGGAGCGTTCCCAGTGAGCCGCGGCCAGCTTCAGACGGCCGGTCTTCTGGTACAGATCCCCCAGGTGCTCCTGCACGGTGGGATCGGAGCCCATGTGCACGGCAGCTTTGGTGAGATTTTCTTCCGCCAGATCATACTTTCCCAGCTTGTAGTAGACCCAGCCCAGCGAGTCGAGATAAGCGCCGTTAGTGGGCTCAAACGCAACTGCCTGCTTGATGTAGTCCAGCGACTCTTCCAGCTTCACCCCGCGATCCGCGTTCATGTAGCCAAGATAGTTGAGCGTGGCGGCCAGTTGAGGATCGGTGGGTGGAATGGCGGAGAGAATTTTCTTGAAGTCCGCTTCGGCGTCGTCGTATTTCTTTTGCCGATTGTAAGCATCTCCCAGAAGGAACCAGGCGTACGCCTTATCATCGGTCTTGGAAGACATCTGCTCGGCCTTATCGAGAGCTTCCTCGGCCTCTTTCCAGCGTTTGGCGCGCGTGTACATGATACCCAGCCGCAGGTAGACTTCGCGATCATCCGGGCTGCCATTGAGCATCGAACGAACGTCGGCAATACTCTTGTCCACTTCGCCGGTGTCGGCCAGCTGCGCGTCCAGCACCATGCGCAGGTCGCGATCGTTCGGCATCTTCTCGGTAGCTTCCTTGGCCACAGCAGTCGCCTGCGGCCACTGCTTGGCGTCGCGATAGGTGTCGATGATTTCCTGATATCCGCTACGCGCGTTGTCATCGCCGAGCGTCAGCATTCTGCGGAAGGTGTCGACCGCGGCGGTGTAGTTCTCCTCCTCGCGGTAGATCATTCCCAGCCGCTCGATGAAAATCGCGCGGTTGTTGCGGTCCGCCTGGCTGTAACTGTTGTCGGGCTTCTCCGTTTTTTTCAGCAGATCCTGCAGGATCTTGACCGCGTCGTCATAGCGCCCCTCCGCCTGATACACGGCAGCCATGTTGTAGGCGACATCCATCGAATCGGGAACCATGGAGTCGGCCTTCTTGAGATTCTCGATGGCGAGGTCGTACTTGCCCTGACGGCGGTAGATCTGCGCAATGCTCAAGTAAGTTTGCGCGTCTTCGGGATTCGCGTCAGCGATCACCTTATATTGCTGGAGCGCGGCGTCGACCTGTCCATCGTTCAACAGGTTCTCCGCCAGGCCGCGAATCGCGTCGAGATTGTCGCGATCGAGAACAACTGCGTGCTGATACGCGTCAATGGCATCCTTGTACTCTTTGCGCTGCTCATAAGCCGCGCCCAGCGCGGAATAGAGCTTGGCCGAACGGCCCGCGTCCGGGACGGCCTTGAGCACCTGGAGCGCGTGGCTGGTATCACCCTCATCGGTGTAGAGCATCGCGAGGGTCGTGACAGCTTCTTCCGAACTCGGGTCGAGCTTGATAGCCGTCTTCAGCTCACTTTCGGCTTTCTGCAAGTCGTTGTTCAGGCGATACAAGCGGCCGAGCAAAAGGTGATCGTCTACGCTGTCGGGTTCGATTTGCACGATCTGCTCGTATTGCTCGATGGCCAGCTTCAAAACGTTCTCCGAAGTGGCTCCGCCCGGCATATCGCCCAAAGAGCGAAGATAGATCCGGCCCAGCAGCTTATGCGCCTCCAGGTTCTTGGGATCACGCTTGAGAATGTCCTGCGCTTCGAGAACGGCATCGCGGATGCGGCCGGTCTTGACATAGAGTTCCGCCAGGCTCGAGTTCAGAAACTCCGAGGAAGGATCGGCATCGATGGCAGCGCGGTATTCCTGAATGGCCTTGTTCGCGAGGTCGCTGCGCCCATACACGGTCACCTGTTCTTCGTACATGTGAGCAAGGGCGTAGTGGTAATACGACACGGCCCGATCGACCTTGTGCTGCGACGCGGCGGCGTCAGGATGCTGCTGCACCGCGGCATTGGAGTCGACCGGCTCGGATTGCGGTGTGCTGGTTTGACCGGAAGTCGTTTGACCAGCGGCAGCCGCTGCGGCTACCCCCATCAAGAACACAAAACAGCAAATTCGGTTCATGCTCACCTGACCGCGCTGCAAGCGCGTTCCCGAAGCCTCAGCTACTTTGGATGCACTGCCGCCGGAGGAAGGGTGCCTTTATTCTACCCGGTTTGCTCGATACGGGGAATATACGTATCGGGAGGCGGCGCACCGTGCTCATCCCGGAAGTACAGGGACAATCGGGTACGGCGAGAGACATGTTTTCAATTCTGAATCTTGGATCTTGCTCTGCAACTGGCTCCTGCTGCCGGGAAGACGCATTTGCGTAAAGAACTGTAGACTCTCGACTCCATACCGCCCATTGGAGGCCTTCCCCACGAGAAACCCTCGCCTCCAGATCGACGCTGGGCCTTAATCCTCGAACACCGATCAGTGGCGGAAGTGGCGCACTCCAGTAAAGATCATGGCAAGCCCCAGTCGATCGGCGGCAGCGATCACTTCCGGATCGCGCTGCGAGCCGCCGGGTTGGATGACGGCTGTCGCGCCAACCTTTGCGATTTCCTCCACTCCGTCAGGGAACGGAAAAAATGCGTCGGAGGCAGCTACGGTCCCTTTCAACGGAAGCTGCGCCTTCATGGCCCCGATCTTGGCGGCATCGACGCGCGACATCTGGCCCGCTCCGACGCCAACCGTCTGCCCGTCGCGGGCGAAGACGATGGCATTCGACTTCACATGCTTGCAGACCTTCCACGCAAATAGCAGCGCGCGCATTTCATCTGGAGTAGGCGCCCGCTGGGTAACGACTTTCAGCTCTGAATTCTCGAGCGAGCCCATGTCCGCTTCTTGCACGAGCATGCCCCCGGATATGTTCTTGAGAACCCACTTTTGATCGGCAGCCTTGACTTCGACAAGCCGAAGATTTTTCTTGGAGGCGAACTTCACTTTGGCGGCTTCGTCGAACGCGGGCGCGGCGATCACTTCGAGAAAGAGCTTATGCATTTCCTCGGCTGCGTCGGCGTCTACGGAACGATTGACTCCAATCACGCCGCCGAAAGCCGAAACCGGATCGCATTCGAGCGCCCGCTTGTAGGCCTCGGCGAGTGTTTTTCCGATGGCCGTGCCGCAGGGATTGGTGTGTTTGATGATCGCGCAAACGGGTTCGTCGAACTCCTGGGCGACGTCCCACGCGGACTGCAGATCGACGATGTTGTTATACGAAAGCTCCTTGCCCTGAATCTGCCGCGCATTGGCAACGCCAGCGCCGGAGCCATCCGAGTACATCGCGGCTTTCTGGTGGGGATTTTCGCCATAGCGAAGATCAGCCAGTTTGCGGAAAGAAAGACGGAGATTCTGCGGGAATGCGCCGCCTTCGGGCTGCAGTTGAAATTCGTCGTTGACCCGTTCGAGCGTCGAAGAGATCGCGGAATCGTATGCGGCTGTTGTGGCGAATGCTTTCTGCGCCAGGTGCCACTTTGTGGCAAGCGAGAGTCCGCCGCATTCCCGCTCTAGTTCGGCAGCGATCGATTCGTAGTCGGCCGGCGACGTCACGACAGCGACGTCGTGAAAATTCTTCGCCGCCGAGCGGATCATCGAAGGTCCGCCGATATCGATATTCTCGATCAGCTCTTCGAAGTTCGCGCCCGGCTTGGCCGCAGTTTTTTCGAACGCGTAGAGATTGACAACGACCATGTCAATGCGCTGGATGCCGTGTTCCTTGACCGCCGCAACATGTCCGGGATCTTCCCGCCGATGCAGGATTCCGCCGTGAACTTTGGGATGCAGGGTTTTGACCCGGCCGTCGAGCATTTCGGGGAAGCCGGTCAGCTCGGAAATGTCTTTGACGGCGATACCGGAATCCCGCAGCAGCTTGGCCGTCCCTCCAGTAGAAATGAGCTCGACATTGAGCGCGCCAAGTTTGCGGGCAAAATCGACCAGTCCGGATTTATCGGTAACCGAGAGAATGGCGCGGCGAACTTTGTGGTCGCTGGACATGAGATCCCTTAGGTGTGAATTGTTTGTCACGGATTTACGCGGATGGCCACGCATCGAAAATCAATTCGCAGAGCCAGAACGAAGCTGTTGCGGAACCGTGACCGGAAATTTTATCAGTAATGAGCGGGGGCGGTTGCCCCACTGATCTGAGAGTGAAGCTGTGACGGCGATGAGATGAGTGACGTCAGCGAAGACCGCGGACGAACAACCGCTTTTTATACTTTTGCTTTGGCTTTCAGCTTGACGTGGCCGTTGGCGAGTTCGACGGAATACTCCACGCTTTCGCAGTGATACTGCTTGCGGATTTCGTCTGTCTTCTTCTTCACAAACGTCGTGAACGAGTCGATGCCGCCGCTCACGGATTCTCCCGCTTTCTTCTTGGCGGCCACCAGCGTGTTGTAAAGGCGTTCGACCTGCTCGTGCTCGGCCTGATCGACGCTATGCAGCGTGAAGTGCGGAGATGACGGGCCCTTGCTGGCAGCCGCCACTGCCGCCGCAGCTTGGCTCACACCGTACACCGGGTGATGCTGCGGCTTGAGCTCTTCTTCGGTGGTGCGAACTCCCTGCACCGAGAGCAGAGCGTCCTGCGGCCGGCGGTAGCCTTCTTCGCGGATACGCGATTTCTTGCGCCAGAGATCGCTGTAGATCGCATAGCGCTGCGCCATTTCGTTGTAGCGAAAGCGTTGGGAGAAATTCAACCGGCCCCCGTCGGAGAACTTCCGCAACATCGCAAGCACCTTCCACTCGATGTCGGTCGGCGGTTTCTTGGTGGGGTTGCTGAAAAAGATTTCGTACTCGATCTTCAGCCGGCGCAACTGGGTATCGAGTACATTCAGTTCCTCGTCAGTGGTCACGGGCGTCTCCCATGCACAGTTTAGTGACGGGAGAACCGCACGACGAGGTACCTAGCGGTCACGGAAGGACATAGCACGAAAGTAAGCGAGCACCCGGCTTCAGAGCCGCGCGCAAAAACGGACCTCTGATGGAAGTTGGAGGACTACTTGCCCGCGTTCGACGCCATCTTTTTGACCATGGCAAGAACGAGCTTGCGGTCGCTATCGTTCAGGTTGGTCGCGTAACGGCGTATCTGGCTGAGAAATCGGACTTCGTCGTCGGAGAGTTGCGGCAATCCTTTCGAGCCGTTGCTGTGACCCGGCTCAGCAAAGAATTGCGATAAAGGGAGCTCCATCGCCCCGGCGATTTTCGACAGCGTGTCGAGCGAGGGAATCGTATGACCGTTCTCCACGCGGGAAAGGTAGCAGCGCAGCAGGCCGGTGCGTTTCTCGATATCGCCCTGGGACATGCCTTTCTGCAGCCGGTAGTTGCGGATGGTCTCGCCGATATTCATTGTTGGGAGCATTGCAGGATGGAGAATGGTAACCAGATCGCTATTATCTGGCAAGAGGAAATTCGTGCCATATGGGGAACGATCGTGCCATATCATCCTGCCCGGATTGGCGACCTCGAACGATCCGCATCGATACGCGAAGCTTATACACTGTCTAAGAAAAGAGTGCAGATACTTTCGTAAGCCGAGCGGTAGCGGTTATGACCGCCAGAATCCAAGGCGCCCTTTATTTTTTCAGGTTGGTCGCGAAGAAATCGACGGTTCGCTTCCAGGCATCGGCCGTATCTTCGGGACGATAGCCGGATTTGTTGTTAGGATTTTCAAAAGCGTGTCCGGCGTCGTCATAGATCTTGACGTCGATCGTCTTGCCAAGCTGTTTCATCGCCTGGTCGAACTTGTGCACGTCGTCGGGAGTGATGCCGCGATCCTGTGCGCCGAACAGACCGAGAATGGGCGCGTTGATTTTCTTGAGCGCCTCGGGATCGGTCGCCAGGTGGCCGTAGTTGATGACGTCGGCGGCGAGCGTTGGTTCCTGTAGAGCGACGTCGAGCGAATAGCCTCCGCCCATGCACCATCCGATGGCTCCGATACGATCTTTTTTCACATTCGGCTGTGAAGCCAGGTAGTCGAAGGCTGCTTTCAGGTCGCGCTTGGCCCGGTCCTCGGGAACGCCCCGCATGATTTCGTGCGCTTCGTCCGAGGTCGCGGCCACCTTGCCGCGATAGAGATCAATAGCAAGCGCAACGTAGCCCTGATCCGAAAGCTTGGACGCCTGCTCTTTCACCCAGTCGTTCAACCCCCACCATTCGTGAATGACAATGACCGCCGGAAACGGGCCATTGCCCGGTGGCGTGTAGAGCACGCCCTGCACGGTTTCGTCGCCGCTCTTGTAAGAAACGGTCTTGCCGTCGGCGGCGAAACTAGCGATAGCGAGAAGAAGAACGATCCCAACCGCACAAAGTGTTTTCATAATTTTCCATTCTCGTGAAGGTATTGACACAAGATGATGATCCCGAAAAGGAAATCGAGCGTGAGCCCAAAATGCCCTATCCCAAAAAGCGAACGCCACCACATCCCGATGGCCAGAAATCCCACGTCGATCAGAAGCCAAACTAGGAAAAGAAGAAAGAGCGCTTTACTGGTGTTCACAAGATTAGCTCCATGTACAGCGCTCCCACCATGGGATTCTCGCAGTACGCAGCGATCTCGCGGAAGCCGATCCTGCGGTACATCGCGACCGCATCTTTCATGACCGGCTCTACCGTATCGAGGCGCATGCGCTGATAGCCGGTCTGCCGGGCTTCGCCGATGATTCGGTCCGCCAGCACTCGGCCCAGTCCCTTGCCGCGAAACGCTGGCCGCAAGTACAGGCGCTTCATTTCGCAGATGCCCTCTTCGAGCTTGTGAAGTGCAACGCAGCCCGCTGCTTGGCCGTCATACTCTGCAAGCAGCAACCGGCCATCGGGCGGAGCGTAATCTCCCGGCAGATTCGCGAGTTCCCTGTCGAAATTCTGGAAGCACAGGCTGAAACCGAGCGATTGCGCATACTCCAGAAAAAGTTCGCGAACCTGCGCAATCTGCGCTAAAGATTCAGCTTGAAGGAAGAAAGGACCTTTTGCCACGGAGGACGCAGGGGGCGCAGACGGAATCTCGGGTTTCTGGCTTTCGGTTGCCATTGATTCTCTGAGACCTCTGCGACGAAGGCTCATCCCATCAGCATGCCGCCGTTTACATTCAACACGTGACCCGTGATGTAGGCCGAATCGTCAGAAGCCAGAAAAGCGACTGCTGCGGCAACATCTTCCGCCGTTCCAACCCGTCCCAGCGGAATCTGCTTCACCGCGTTTTGCTTGAATTCGTCGCTCAGCGTGGCGGTCATAGCGGTTTCGATGAACCCCGGCGCGACGGCGTTACAAGTAATATTGCGCGAACCGACCTCGCGTGCAATCGCCATCGTGAGGCCGATTAATCCCGCCTTGGAGGCCGCATAGTTCGCTTGCCCTGCCTGACCGGTCTGGGCGAAGACGCTCGAGACGTTGATGATCCGTCCCCAGCGCTGCTTGAGCATCGATCCGATCACCTGTTGAATGCAGAGATACGCCGAGGTGAGGTTGGTTTGGAGCACGGCATCCCAGTCGGCGCGTTTCATGCGCATGACAAGCTGGTCGCGGGTGATGCCGGCATTGTTTATAAGAATGTCGATCTTCCCGAAATGCGCGATCGCTGCTTTGACGGTTGACTTAATCTGTTCTTCATCAGAAACATCGAGCGCGAAGGCGACGGCGCTGCCACCAGCGGCGGTGATCTCGGCGACCAGTTCATTCAGCTTTTCCTGACTGCGTGCCGCGACGGCGACCGCTGCCCCGTCCTTGGCAAGCCGAAGGGCGCAGGCACGCCCAATGCCTTGCGAGGCGCCGGTGACGAAGGCGACGCGTCCAGAAAGAGACATGAGATTTCTCCCGAATGGACAATAAATGAACTCTGGATGCCCGCGTCTCGCTGAATTTGCGGGACGTAGGACTCTTGGAACGCCGAATTATACGCGGCAATGCCTTGCAAAAAAATGCTGTGACGAATCGCATTGCGCATTCACTGCGCTGCCGATTACCATTCCCACACTCCTATGGCACAGACTGCAACCAACGATGTGATCCCGATGCCTGAATCTTCCAACAAGAATTCCACCCCGGTGGTGCCGATTTCGAGCGCACCCGGACACCGATCCACGCAGCGGGCATCCTCTGCGGAGGGCACTCCGTCGCCGGGGACGACCGAGAATGCCCCCGCCACGCAAGGCGAGCCTTCTACCGAAGTGTTCGCCGTATTTGGCGTCGAGCCCGAAATCCAGGCCTACGCGATGGCCAAGTATTCCCGCTCGGCTTTGTCGATGAAAGAATCTCTGCGTGAAATCAGCTCGCAAAAGGCCGAAAAGTTTCTCAACACCTTTTATTTCCAATACGGACATCGCTCGATCGCTGATCTCGCCCACATTGCCCTGGCGATCGAGCGACTATCGATTCTGGCCGCCATCGAACTCGCCGACGAGCAGCGCTGGGACGGCCAGGAACGGTCCACGCGCTATCAGGATTTCAAAAAGAGCGGCTACTTCACGCCCGATTTCGGCTCCGACGACAAAGCCCGCCAAACCTATCGCGAGACGCTCGATTTTCTCTTCGCCGAGTACGAGGCGCTTTCTGCGCACATGGCCGAGTACCTGATCAGCATCACGCCGAAGCCTGCCGACATGAAGCAGGAAGCGTACGAGCGCACGCTGAAAGCGCGCGCTTTCGACATCACCCGCTATCTGCTGCCGCTGGCCACGAATACTTCGCTTGGCGAGATCGTCAATGCACGCACTCTCGAAACGCAGGTGGCGCATTTGCTGTCGCATACGCACAAAGAAGTGCGGCAACTGGGCGAATCGTTGAAGAAAGCCGCAACCGGCGCCGCCTACAACGTAAATTCCGAATCTCTGCAGAATCTGGTTTCCGAAATCCGCGCGGTGAGTCCGGAACTGGCCGCCCGTGCCGAGCAGGAACTGCTGCGCGAAGTAAAGGTCGCGCCCACGCTGGTCAAGTATGCCGATCCGAATTCCTACGAGATCGAAACCCGGCGCGAGCTGCGGCAGGCCGCCCGCGAGTTGATGGCCGACGAGCCCATCGCGCCCTCAAAAGCCATCGTCGACCTGCTCGACGAGGAGCCGCTGGAAGTCGAGATCGCCACGACCCTGCTCTATGAGCATTGTCACCATTCCTACCGCCAGATTCGCCAAGCGGTGCAGGTCGCCGGCGAACGGCACCGGCGGGAGATTATCGACCTCGGCCTGCGGCATCGCGGCAAACATGACGAAATGCTGCGCGGTTTCCGCGCCGGGCAGCAGTTCCGCTTCGACATCCTCATGGACACCGGCGGCTTCCGCGACATGCACCGGCATCGACGCTGTATCCAGGTCATGCAGGGATTCTCCACGCAGCACGGCTACGAGATGCTGCTCGACCTGGAAGATGCAGGCGTGCGCGGCCGATTTGAAGCAGCGATGCGCCGTGCACAGACTACCGTTGAGAACTTAGCCGGACGCCGAGAGCCGGAATCCGAGGAGAACTCGCAATACGCCATCCCGCTGGCCTTCCGCAAGCGCGCATTGTTTAAGATGGATTTCGCCGAGGTGGTCTACATCTCCGAGTTGCGCACGGGTCCCGCTGGGCATGTTTCCTACCGCAACGTCGCGTACGCCATGTATGAGGCCGTTGCCCGGAAGTATCCGGCGCTGGCCAAGTATTTCCGCGTCCACGACGTGACGGCGCCGGTGGATCTGCTACAGAGGTAGGGACTGAGTTAATACTTGTCATTCTGAGCGAGCGAAGAATCTATGCAGTCCGGTGCCACCCTGCCCATTTCGGAACCTTTTCCACCGTTATCCTCATGATTCGCCTTTTCTTCGCTTTCATTTATCTGTATAATCCGGCCAGACTTAGAAAGCACTAATTCTCGCAATCCGAGACGGAGCACTCTTCCAAGGAGCCACCATGGCCGACGAACGGGGCAAGGCAATTGATCTGGCTGTTTCACAAATCGAAAAGCAGTTCGGCAAAGGCTCGATCATGCGGCTGGGATCGAAAGAGGCGATCGTCCCCATCTCGGTGATCTCGACCGGATCGATCTCTTTCGATTCTGCCCTGGGCGTCGGCGGCTTCCCCCGCGGCCGCGTCGTCGAAGTCTTCGGGCCGGAATCTTCGGGCAAAACGACCATCACCCTGCAGGTCATCGCGGAAGCGCAGAAGGCAGGCGGCATGGCGGCCTTTGTCGACGCAGAGCACGCGCTCGATCCCGGTTACGCCAAGAAGCTCGGCGTGGACGTGGACAATCTGCTGGTTTCACAGCCGGACTACGGCGAGCAGGCTCTGGAAATCACGGAAGCTCTCGTCCGCTCGAACGCCATCGATGTGCTGGTCGTCGACTCCGTCGCGGCGCTGGTTCCCAAGGCCGAACTCGACGGCGAAATGGGGGACAGTCACGTCGGATTGCAGGCCCGGTTGATGTCGCAGGCGCTGCGCAAATTGACGGGCACAGTTTCGAAGTCGCGCACTTGCCTGATCTTCATCAACCAGATTCGCGAAAAAATCGGGGTGATGTTCGGCAACCCGGAAACGACGACCGGAGGCCGCGCGCTGAAATTCTATTCATCCGTTCGCATCGATATTCGCCGCATCGCCGCGATTAAAGAAGGCGAGATCGTCACCGGCTCGCGCACACGAGTGAAGGTCGTAAAGAACAAAGTCGCCGCGCCCTTCCGCGAGGCAGAGTTCGACATCCTTTATGGCGAGGGCATTTCGCGTGAGGGCGACCTGCTCGATCTGGCGGCGAACAACAACATCGTCGAGAAATCCGGCTCGTGGTACAGCTACAAAGGAGAGCGTATCGGCCAGGGACGCGAAAATGCCCGCCAGTTCCTGAAAGACAACAAGGACGTCATGGCCAAGCTCGACACCGAAGTGCGCAAGGCGATCGGGCTGACCGGAGTTCCGGCCCCGGCAGCTGCTCCAGCCGCATCCGGAGCCAAAGTCGCGACCATGCCGGAGACGGTGAAGGCGCCGATTGTGGCAGCCCGGCGATAGCGGTCTGTTTCGATGACCGCTATCGCGTGCCCGGCTACACCCCGGGTGCCGCGTATAATTGAGTTTGTGCCGGGACAATGCTGGTGAAAATCCGGCCGCCAACCTGAACGACTTGGTTGGGCCGTCGTCTAACTTCCTAAGACATCCCGGTTTGCCATGCCGAAGCGGCCACTACCGCCGCAAAGTGCAATTGCCATTCCCACTCCCGCCCGCATAAAATCTCCTATTGCTCTACGATCGCGCATCGTAGCCGATGCGGCTTGCTGTGAGGACGATTGAACAAAGGCATCGCCATTTATCCTGGTTCGTTCGATCCCCCGACCAACGGGCACCTCGACCTGATTCAGCGGGGCAGCAAGATTTTCGAGGAGTTGGTGGTGGCGATCCTGCGGAACTCGGAGAAGAGCCCCATGTTCAGCGTGGCGGAGCGGCTGGAAATGCTTCGGCAGCTGACGGCCGATCTCGGCAACGTCCGCATCGATACGTTTGACGGGCTGATGGTCGAATACGCAAAATCAATTGAGGCGACCTGTGTTCTGCGCGGCATCCGCGCGGTGAGCGATTACGAATACGAACTGCAGATGGCGCTCATGAACCGCAAGATCGAGCCCACGCTCGAAACCGTATTCATGATGCCAGCAGACAAATACTCCTACGTCAGCTCGCGGCTGGTGCGGGAAGTGGCGCAGGCCGGTGGGCCGGTGAAGGGCCTTGTCCCGGAAGTCGTCGAGCAAAAGCTGCGCGAGAAGCTCGATCCCGCGTACAAGTTGCAGCAGGAAAATGTGATCGAAGTCCCGAGAAGGAAAAAGAGAAAAGCATGACCACGGCTACGACCGAAGACCTCAAACTTACCGCTCGCATTAACCGCATCGAACCGTCGGCCACGATGGCGGTGGTGGCCGAAGCCGATAAGCTGCGCTCACAGGGAATCGACGTGGTCGATTTCGGTGCAGGCGAGCCGCATTTTTCGACGCCGCAGCACATCAAAGACGCGGCTATCGCTGCCATCCAGGGAAACTTCACCAAATATACGGCGGTCGCCGGTACCGCAGAATTGCGTGACGCCATCGCACACCGCCACAACGTCGACTTCGATTCCGACTATCGCCGCGAAGAAGTGATCGCCTCGACCGGCGGCAAGCACGCGCTCTTCAACGCGATTCAGGTTCTCGTGGATCACGGCGACGAAGTGATTCTTCCGGTGCCGTACTGGGTTTCGTTCAAAGACATCGTCCGCTATGCCGGCGGCGAATGCGTTTTGCTCCAAGCCGACCAGGCGCAGGGGTTCCGCGTCACCGCCGAGATGGTCGCGCGACTCATCACCTCGCGGACCAAGGCGATCATTCTCAATTCGCCGTCGAACCCGTCGGGTGCGGTCATGAGTGCAGACGACATGACCGAAGTGATCCGTCTGGCTCACCAGCGCGGCATTTGGGTGCTGTCCGACGAGTGCTACGTCTACTTGAATTACACCGCAAAGAATTTCTCGGTCGGCGCGCTGCGCGAGTATAAGGAACGGTTTGTCGTCCTCGGTTCGCTCTCGAAAACCTACGCCATGACTGGCTGGCGTTTGGGATACGCTTTGGCTCCCACCGCGGTGACGAGTGCCATGGCCAAGCTGCAGAGCCAATCGACCTCCAATCCGACGTCAATTGTGCAGAAAGCTGCTGTCGCAGCTTTGAAGGGGCCACAGGAATGCGTCGAGCAGATGCGGCACGAATACATCCACCTTCGGGATCACGTAGTGAAGGGCCTGCGCTCGATCTCCGGGGTGACCTGCACGCTACCGGAAGGCGCGTTTTACGCCTATCCGAATATCTCTTCGTTCCTCGGACGCAGCGGACTGAAATCCGCTTCCGACGTGGCCGGACGGCTTTTGCGCGAGGCGCACGTAGCCACCGTACCGGGGGAGGGATTTGGCACCGGCGAGCACATCCGCGTGTCCTATGCGACCTCGAAGGCGGAACTAGATCGTGGCCTCGAACGCATGCGGAAGTTTCTTGGCTCGCTATAAGCGAGTTTTGGCATCTTAACTTTCCCCAATCATGGGGTTCGGCAGCGGCCGTTCGGTTTGCGAGCGGTCTTTTTTTTGCCGCACAGTCTATGGGAAGTTTGTATCCATTGTTGATGGCTCCGGCTTTCGATCCTCGTCCTTGGGGAACGTGCGATTTATCGCCGATCTACCCCAATCACAAATTTGAAAAGAAGATCGGCGAGGCATGGCTTACGGGTGACGAGTGCAAAGTGTCCAACGGACCGCTTGCCGGAAGGACCTTGGCGCAATTGAGTGAGCAATTTGGGCGCGAATTAGTCGGCGAATCGGCGCGCGATTCGAAGCGCTTCCCGCTGCTGCTCAAATTTCTCTTTCCTCATGAAAAGCTTTCCGTTCAGGTCCATCCCGATGATGAGCAGGCCGTCCGCGTTGGCCAGCCGTGGGGTAAGACCGAGTGTTGGTACGTCGCTCATGCCAGGCCGGGATCGCAGATCGCCCTTGGGCTGAAGCCGGGCGTATCGGCAGGGCAGCTGGAAGCGTCGATCCATCAGAATCGCGCGGAGGAACTGCTCAACTGGATCGACGTCTACACGGGCGACATGATTTACGTCGCCGGAGGCACTGTGCACACGCTAGGGCCGGGGTCGGTTATCGTGGAAATCCAGCAGCAATCGGACACAACCTATCGTTTATACGACTACGGCCGCCCCCGCGAATTGCATCTCAAAGACGGAATCGCTGCGGTGCGAGAAAAAGCGCATTCGGGAAAAGTGGTTCGTCCGGCGCCAGCGCAGTTGCCGGGGAGCAGGAACCGGCAGTCCGAACTGGTCGCAGCGCCTTACTTTGTCGTTGATATGTTTGAGGCAAAAGAGCCTTTGAAGCTCGTCACACACGACGATTCGAGAAAAACTTCGGCCCAGATTCTGGTGGCGACAGAAGGCTGCGGGGTGGTTGAGGCCACTAGAGCGGATGCGGTTACGATCGCCAAGGGAGATGCGGTTGTGCTTCCGGCTTCCGTTGGCAGTTTCAGCGTGCGCCCACAGTGGACTTTGGAGTTTCTGCGGGCTTATGTGCCAGGGAAAACGCTACCCGAACCGGAGACGAGGCTGTGAGTGTTGCCTGATGCGTGTGAATTCGTGAAAATCCGTGGCAAAGAACTCTAATTTTTATCCTGTCATTCTCGCCGGCGGGCGCGGCACGCGCTTCTGGCCCCTCAGCCGCAAGAAGCGAGCCAAGCAATTGCTGGCACTCGACGGCAAGCGGACCATGATTCAGCAAACCGTCGCGCGCTTGTCGCCGCTCGCCCCGATCGGGCGATTCTGGATCATCAGCAATCAAGACTTGCGGCCCGCAATTCTGAAACAGCTCCCCAAGCTGCCGAAAATGCAGATTCTGGCCGAGCCCGTGGGACGCAACACCGCCCCTGCGATCGGCCTGGCGGCATTTATGCTGCTGCGCGAGGAGCCCGATGCCGTGATCGGAATGTTTCCCTCCGACCACGTGATCGCCGACGAGCAGTGCTATTGCGAAGCCTTAAAGCGGGGGATTGAAATCGCAGCAGCTGGCGCCAACATTGTCGTCCTCGGCATCCGGCCCACGCGAGCCGAAACGGGTTACGGATACATCGAAGCTGGCGCAACTCATGGCGAGGCGCTTCGCGTGCGCCGTTTCACCGAAAAGCCGAATGCGAGTCGCGCCGCGGAGTTCGTGGCGTCCGGCAATTATTTCTGGAATAGCGGGATGTTCCTTTGGAGCGCTCGCACTCTGGCCGACGCACTGCGGGAACATCTGCCGAAAACAGCTGTGGTTCTCGAGAAGATCGCAGCGGCGTTTGGCACTCGAAAATTTGAAGCTGTTTTTCGCAAGCTCTATCCCCAGTGCGAGAATATCAGCATCGATTACGCCGTACTGGAGCCGCGTTCTCGAAAAGGCGAAGAGGCCGGCAGGATATTCTGTCTGCCTGCTGACTTTGGCTGGAACGACCTGGGCTCGTGGACCGCACTGCACGAACATCACACGGCGATGAGTCATCCTCCGGACGGCAATCTGGTCACCGGGTCCGGCATGTTCCTGCTGAATGCGCGCGACAACTACGTTCATGCTCCCGGGAAATTTGTGGCTGCGGTGGGTGTAAGTGATCTAGTGGTCGTGGAGACCGAAGATTCATTGTTGATCACAACCCGGCAGCAGGCACAGGATGTCGGCAAAGTCGTCAAGTATCTGGATGAGAAAAAGTTGCACAAGTTGGTCTAGAAAAGCGAGCGGCTCTTGGCCGAGACTGCTTTCCGGAACGCATTTCTGAGAGATGGCGCAAGAAATCAAATTCGGAACTGACGGCTGGCGCGGCGTCATTGCCGATGACTTTACTTTCGACAATGTGCGGCGTGTAGCCGCAGCGATCGCCTCCTACGTGCTGAAGTATGAGAACGCTCGGCAGGGTGTGTTCATCGGCTACGACACCCGCTTCGCTTCGAACAGCGCGGCGAAACTTGTGGCAGAGGTCATTTCGGCCGCGGGTATCCCGGTGAAGCTTGCGAATGATTACACTCCAACTCCGGCCGTTTCTTATGCGGTCCGGCAGCATGGGGCGGCTGGCGGAGTAATGGTCACCTCCAGCCACAATCCCTGGAACTGGAATGGCGTGAAGTTCAAGGCCAAGTTCGGGGGATCGGCCACACCCGCCATTATGCAGAAGATCGAGGAGGAACTCGCTACTGGGCAGACTCCCAAGGGTGACAAGGCCGCAATCGAAGAAGTCGATCTCAAGCCGCCTTACATTGCCGCCGTGTGCGCTTTTGCCGACATGGATCTGATCGCCAAAACAAAGTTCAAGTTTGCCATCGATTCCATGCATGGCTCCGGGCGTGGCGTGCTGGCAGGAATTCTTGCCTCCCGCGGCGTCCAGCACATTGCCATCCGGCAAGACGTCAATCCTCTTTTCCCGGGAATCAATCCCGAACCGATCGAGCCTCATATCGCGCTCCTGCAGCAGACGGTGTTACGCGAGAAATGCGATGCAGGTTTGGCGACCGATGGAGATGCTGATCGCATCGGAGCTGTCGCCGAAGATGGCAGCTTTGTCGACTCGCACAAAATTATTTGCGTCCTGCTGCGCTGGCTGCTGGAACGAAAAAAATGGACGGGCGATGTCGTCCGCGCCTTCAACACCACCCGTATGATCGACCGCATCGCCGCAAAGCATGGCCGCAAGCTGCACGAAACCTCGATTGGATTCAAGTACGTCGCCGATCTGATGATGGACCACGAAATCCTCATCGGCGGCGAGGAGTCGGGAGGTATCGGTTATTCGCGCTTCCTTCCCGAGCGTGACGGCGTCCTGAACTGCCTGCTTTTGGCAAACGCTATGGCCGACGAGGGCAAACCTCTCGGACAACTGGTAGCCGATCTACAGCGCGACTTCGGGCCGCATTATTACGGGCGGCGCGATCTGCACATTCCCGATGACATGAAGCGCAATGCAATTCAACGCGCACGAGCCGAGGAAACGCGGAGCCTGGGCCGCTATCGCGTGCAGCGCAAAGAACATCTGGACGGAGTGAAGTTTTTCCTAGACGCGCCGAAGAATGGCAATGGCGCCGAGCCGTGGGTTCTGTTTCGCGCCTCTGGCACGGAACCGCTTTTGCGGCTTTACGCCGAGGCCGCATCGCCCGACTTGGTGAGCGAACTGCTCAGCGCCGGCGAAGACTGCGTGCGAAATGCGCGGTAGCAAGAGAGTCACATAGGCTCGAAATCAGCTTCTTTCCAGCCCCTCGGCAATGCGATACTGCTGAGAACGCATCCTATAAGGCATGGCTGAACGTCCACTTTCCGTTCCGGCTGATTCGCCGGAGGCCCGGCGCTACAACCGCATCAAGCGGTGGCTGGGAATCACCGATTTCGCGGTCGGATTCGTATTTCTCGTTGTCTTGCTGGTAACCGGTTGGTCGGGGTGGTTGCGCGATCTGGCGTACCGCATGGGATTCCAGAATTACACTCTGTCAGTTTTCATGTACACGCTGCTGCTGCTTTTGATCAGCAAAGCGCTGGGCATCGGCCTTGACTATTACGGTTTCCGCCTGGAACGTCGGTTCAAGCTTTCCACCCAGAGATTTCGCTCGTGGTTTTCCGACGAGGTCAAAGCCTTCCTCGTCGGCCTGGTGCTGGGTACGATCGTCGTGGAGTTGCTGTACTTCACCATACGCCAATGGCCGCAGCATTGGTGGATGCTGGCCTGGGCACTGTTCATGGTGCTGTTCGTGATCCTTGCCCAGTTGGCGCCGGTCGTGCTTTTCCCGATCTTCTACAAGTTCGAACCGCTGGAGAATGAAGACCTGCGTCGGCGTTTGGTGGTGCTGAGTGAGCGAGCGGGCACGCGAGTGCGTGGCGTGTATCGCTGGCGCCTCTCGGAAAAGAGCAAGAAGGCGAACGCTGCATTGACCGGTCTGGGAGCAACCCGCCGCATCATTCTTGCCGACACTCTGCTCGACAACTACAGTGCGGAGGAAATCGAAGCGGTGCTCGCGCATGAGCTCGGCCAT
>Ga0187772_10000159_pt1 | contig 27926 bp, 19 predicted proteins | sample 0116_SJ02_MP15_2_FD_133137 | JGI IMG/M metagenome (GOLD analysis project Ga0187772, IMG submission 133137) | Tropical peat soil microbial communities from peatlands in Department of Meta, Colombia - 0116_SJ02_MP15_20_MG | ecosystem: Environmental > Terrestrial > Soil > Wetlands > Peat | place... | reverse complement strand
GAACCAATCGTGGGTGCCACCACAGGTGCTACTACACCGCCCAAGGAATATTTTCCAATAATCAGAGAGATTTGTGATAAGTACGATATGAAATTCATTGCTGACGAAGTTCAATGTGGAATGGGAAGAACTGGTAAATGGTTCGCGATTGAACATTGGAATGTTTCACCTGATATAATTACAACCGCAAAGGGACTCGCCGGCGGCTACACCCCTCTGGGGGCTGTAATAGTTCGAGATTCCATAGTTGAACAGTTCATCAAGAGCAAGTCGAACATTGTGGGAGGACATACATCCTGCGCTAACCCACTCTCCTCAGCTGTCGGATTAGCAGTCGTAAGGTACGTCGAAGAGAATAATCTGGTTGAGAAATGTTCGGAGATAGGGAAATCTCTAATGAAGCGTTTAAGCGAACTCCAGGAGAAACATCCGATCATTGGCGATGTTAGAGGCATGGGACTCATGATTGGAATTGAATTTGTAAAGGACAAGAAGACGAAGGAACCGTTTCCGTCAGAGGCGAAGATCGCTGCGACGGTTACGAACGAAGCCATGGAAAGAGGAGTAATAGTCTACCCTGGAACGGGAACCGCGGATGGTATCCTAGGCGATCACGTACTTCTGACGCCACCATTCATTATAACCGAGGAACATGTTGACGAGATCACTTCGACCCTGGATGAATCCATAAGGGTAGTCGAGAATCAGCATCATATCACATAGCCAGTCACTTGTCTCCGGTCATTCAGAAATAAATGCGCAAGAATTCTTAGAGAACTTCAGGGATTCTCTGAAGACGTTCCTTTTCGATTCAGTCAGTTCTGTAGCGAACCGTCCGCAGGGCTCGCCAAAGTAGGCTTTGAGTTTTCAGGTTCACTTGTATTGTCTTAGGGCCGCGTTATCTTCGTCAAAAAGCTGCTGCAACTGTGCGAGTACTGCCTTACGGGTTGCCTGTTCATCCAATCCTTGAATCTTGAACTCACCAACAACTTCCACCTTCGTCTTCTCTCCCATCGGCGTGTAAGTGTGAGTATGTTTAGTTCCAGTCATAGGGCCTGACGTAAATTCCATGTCGAAACCTTTCGGCGGGTTAAAGGTGAACTTGGCTGTCTGCTTGAACGCCTTCCCGTCGGGGCTCATCCCATCCATCTCTACAACCATTAGTTTTCCAGACCGTTCAAGGACCTTGGAGAATTTCACTGCTCGGTGCTCGTGGTTAGCGTTGTCGTCTTGAAGAAATCGCCATATTTTATCGATCGATGCGTCGAATACGCCTTCATCTTTGAGATATACCAATGCTGATCACGATACAATGCCTTATGTCATGCATTTAACCGCTTCTCACAACTCGTGGAAATTATGGTAACTGCGAGCTACGATTCTTCACTGTTCGAGAAAATAGTACAATACACCTAACTCCTTCTGTTTCTCATCGAAGATGATTGCGTCATGTACTAAACTGTAGGTTAAATGGTGGTGTACAACAATTGCATGCTGAGAACCATGACAGATGTGAATAAAGGCAACTACCTGATCGCACTTGCCATCATCGCTCTCGTCATAGTAAACGTCTTCGCAATCATGCGGCCACTCATGATCGCCAGGGGTCCAGAAAATCCGAACCAGAGAACTATTACCGTTAATGGTACTGGAACTGTGGAAACAGCGCCTGATGAGGCCTTACTCAACTTGGCAGTGAACACTCAAGCTCTAACTGCGGATCAAGCAGCAACAGAAAATGCTAACATAATGAGTCAGGTAATACAAGCCATACTAGGCTTAAGTTCTCTTAACCCAGTCATTACGAAGGATAACATAACCACCACTGATTACAGCTTAACACCCGTCTACTCGCAGGCGAATAACTGTCTGACCGCGCTTCCTCAACAGTCATTCACCTGTACAACTACAACTCAACAACTCGTCGGATACGCGGTTCGCAACGCGGTACAAGTGGCGGTCAAGGACACGATGTCGATAGGCAAAGTGTTGGATACAGCTACTCAGAATGGAGTCAACGAGGTTGGCGGAATCACATTCACCTTCACGGACGGCACCTATGCAACCTTACAAAATGAAGCTCTCCGGAAGGCAGTTCAAGATGCGTCAAACCAAGCTCAGACCATGGCAACTGCTCTCGGAGAGCAAATAACGGGAGTCGTATCCGTCACCCCGTCGTACGTATATCAACCATCCGTCTACGCCAAGATGAGCGCGGCCAGCAGTGAAACACCGATTCAGACTGGAACCTTACAGGTAACCGTGAACGTGCAAGTCGTCTACGAAATCTCCCCATAGACTACTACCTCTAACCTATTGTACGCTATTCTGCTGAGATCATCAAAAGGATCGTGTACAAACTCCGACCTATTGAATAGTGAAAGAACCCAACTCGCGAACCTGTGGTTCAGCACGTTGGTAATTGTGGCGGCGACGTATCAGAGGAGGAAGGATATCAGATATCCCGTAAGCATGAGGATTGCGGTGTACGTGAATATTTTGATGTTCGAGGACATAGCGGGCATGAGTCCGTAAGGGTTTCCCAGGTTCCCGCTAATTAGCCGCCTCTCATTAACGCATAATGGCAATGTGAACAGGGCGATCAGGATCGTTACTGGGAAGATTCGAGTCGCCGCACCTACAATTATTATCCCGTACACGACTGTCATTGTCATTTCGTATCCTCTAACGATCGCATTCTCTTTGATTCGCGCAACGAATGTTGTCTTGCCTGCCTCATCATCCCATGTTCGGTCGGGAATCTCGTTCACGTACAGAATCAACATTACAAGGAGTCCAAGCGGAATGGATGCAAGTACCGCTTCTATGCTGAAGGATTGAGTCTGCACGTAATAGGAACCTAAGACAAGTAATGGACCAAAGCCTATCGCAACTGCCAATTCCCCTAACCCTCGGTAGGCAAGCTTCAAGGGTGGCGCAGTGTAACCCCAACTGACCAGGAATCCGACGAGTCCTATTACGAGGATTGGTAACCCCCGAGTGAACGTCAAGTAGAGTCCGATGAGCGTACCAGCCAAGTATGTTGAAGATGAGAGGGATAGGATCATTCTGCTTGGAAGCAAACCGTACTGTATGACCCTAGAACCTCCACTGAAAGGTGTAGGCGTCGTGTTGATGTCATCCGCCCCAAGTAGAGAGTCATAGTAATCGTTCGCCGTATTAGCTCCAAGATGTATCAGTAAAGCTCCACTCAAAGTAAGCGCTAGTAAAATCCAATCGAAATGTCCCACACGATAAGCGACTACGCCTCCGATTAAGACTGGAAGTAAGGTTGCTATTACGAATGGAAGCCTGAATGTCCTCATGATTAGCCAGGGTGTGGAAAGCCACGGTTTCTCATTCAACTCATCTAGGTATCGTCGAGCTCTAGTAACTTTCATTTCGGAATATTGAAAGAACGGGACCTCTTTCTCATCCCACACGTAACTCTTCGCGGGTTTCAAACGATAACCATCCACAGCGTCCGTGAGTTTGCCCCATAACACAATGTACCGTCTGTCAGTGTAACCTCCTACGGGGAGAGGTACGATATGGTTGAAGGTTAGTGAGATTTCTCTGCCCTCAATCTTGGAAAGAGTTCGTGGCTTCGCGATCTTCACGATCTCGTTCTCTTGATCAATCTCGACGCTTACCGGGATCGAGAATGGGTATCCATCATCATCTATGAATGAGAGTGAAACTTCGGAGTATAATGCTGCATTCGCTAGGACACTCTTTCTAACCAACTACGAGACCTCGAAGGTTTTTGGCAGGTCATCTGTGTCTCCGTTTGGCCAAAGGTACAGTTTCGTAGGGGCGATTTCGATTATGGATCTCTCCCAGAACAGTGGGAGCGCATACCGCATCTTCACAAAATTATCAATGTACGGCTCCTTCTTCCTCCAAAGCGGGAGCAGTCTCTCCCAACCGTGATGCACGTCCTCTTCACCAACCTTAGCTCTCCCTTTGACAAGCACAGTTCGGTATGGGGAGACTCGTATTCCTTCCCTGTTCGAAAAGAGTGTTGCCACTTTCGGGTTCCTCTTAATGTGATCAAGTTTCTTACTGAACAGAACGCTTGAAGTCAAGTAGAGTCTGCTCTCTTCAGGATCATAGAGAGGAAGCAGAGGATGTGTTATCGGTCGACCAGTGGGAGATACAACCGTAAACTCGCAGATCAACGCATTCTCGAGTGTCTCTACAATCTGAGGATCAGACTCGGCGATGCTTCCCATGACGAAGATATGACACGTGTTATAATTAAAGTGGGGTTACTCCTCCTATCCGTTCCACTATGCCTTGCCCGGCGAGAGTAATTTGGTCGTGTGCTGAAATATGAGTCATGTCCACGTATCATGAAGTGGCAATATACTATGACTGGTTGGGAAGTGCCGTTCTTGACTGCTTTAGCAATTGGAGCTATAGCATCAACACTTCTCAGAATGTGGCTGTACAGAAGGACTCGAAAGAGGGGCAATATCTAACGAGTCTAATTTAATGGGATTGTTGCGTTACAGATTGTCACATACCGGAACAAAGAGGGTACTTTCCATGTTCAAGCACCGTTTCCGTTATTGCCCGCAGGACCTGAGTATATCGAATAGATTTAACGTTCCCAAGATCTTCTGTTATTCCGATCGCAAAATGGTCACCGGGCGATGCACGCCTTAAGATCTTAAGAGTCTCCTTCTTCACTCGATCTAGTTCCGTGTTCATGGAGAACGATGCAGGAAAACTTGTCCATAGCACTTTATTCTTCCACTCCTTCATTGCCTCATCTATTTCCAAGTCACCTACCGGAGGAGGAGTAAACGCTTCTATCACATCAATGTCCGTCTGCCCAATCAGTTTAGTGAGACACTTGAGTTTCCCGTCAAAATGAACTCCTAGAACTTTTTCCTTCTTGTGGAGGATCTGCGCTATCTCCTCGTAGAATGGCATACAATAGTTTTCGAACAGTATCGGATTTGTAACTGTCCCAGTCATGTTTTCTCCCATTATACACACATCAGCTGACGAATCCGATACTAACTTGTACAGTTCCAACTCTTTTTTCCGGAGTGTTTCGTAGAGATCGTCGAATTGCTTCTTATTGTTGCGGCAGTCAATAGCGAATCTCTGGAGCCCCATCAGGTCAAGGAGCATTGTTTGAAGAGGGGAGCGGGGTGTTCCAAGCACGACGATACCATCCTCTCCCATCACTTCTTGGCTTTTCTGGAAGTCTTCATCGTTTAGGAAATACTCCGTTTCATCGACAATGGATTTCACAATTTCATAATCGCTGGAGTTTTTGATCACCCATTCAGTGGGCCATTCGAGTTGGCTGTAGTTCCATTTGTATTTCTCTACTAACGTCCCCGTCGGAGTCCTGTAGAGTCTTTCAACGTTCTGTTTCTGTTTAGCGACGGCAGCAAGTCGGTCATCCATGTAGAAGCACGCAATGTTTTGAGCAGTTTCAACCCTTACATTGGGAGTTCTCAAACCGTAAACGGAAGCTCCTATTTCCACCAATGAGAGTCCGAGGTTTCGGAGATTTCGCTCTGCGTAGCCTCTTGGAAGCAAGTTCGTGTAGACGGAGATTGGTATACTGTCAGGGATCTCTCCGTGCAGTACAGCCGTAATTCTCTCTCTCGGGTTCATGAGCTCTCGATTCTCGGTAACTTCCCTATCAACTGCGCAGGTGCGAAGACATTGGATTGGCGTGTTGGAATCTTATGACGTAAGAAATGGATGGTGGCCAATTTGACAATCTTATATCTGCAGTGGATCTATGAGTGCTTGAAGAGCAAACCTGCAGCTTGCAGAATGTCTTCATGCGATCTGGCGATTTCGCTTTTCTTCGCGGTGTCGAGATTAACGAACGCGAGTTCGATCCATGCAAACGGTTTGGAAATTCTATCCTCGGACATTTTTCCCTTGAATATGAACTCAATGTCCCAGTGGCGTGGTAGGTTCTGAAATCTCTTTGGGGTGTAGGTTTCGGACACGACGGTTGGTGCGCTTAATGCGATATCTAACTCTAGCTGCTCTCTGAGGATTCTCTTAGCTGCTTCCTGCGGTGATTCGTACACTAAAAGATGTGATGACGGCAGCATCCACCCTTTGCTGTGGACTTCAACTCTTGAAGAATCCAGGGCTCCGATGTCGTCCCAAGGGGCTTTCGTGTTAAGGTGCCCCATTAGCACACTGTTCGGATTGCGTTCATCGATAATGACTAGGAAAGCAGACAAACAGAGTCCCCCTTCAGGCGGCTCAGGCATGCCGAAAGAGCTCGTCTCGACTTGCTTGTTAAAACGACAAAACTTCCTATCAGTCACCATTCATATCCATTCCATGCGCCAGATTTCTCGGGATACGGTTATTCATTCTTGCTCCGAACTGTTTTCCGTGCAGATACCCACGTAATCGTTCAAACTTGCCGGCATACTGAATTATCCTGGCTTTATGGTTCCGTCTGGGTTAACGGACTTGACGTTCTCGATGCCGTCGAAGACTGTAGCTGTGAGCCGGGTTTCGATCGTCTCGTTTCCACGTAATTTTTTAATGGTGCCTCTTTTCAACTGCTCAGCGGCGCCGGGGTAGCCGGTGCAGGGTTCCAACGCGATGCAGTAGGCTTTGCCGAACCATGGGTGGTCCGGAATCCGATAACTCTGCCAGAACCAAATGTGCTCGAAGATTGAAGAGTCCCATCTTAACGCGAAGCCTAACTTTAGTTTCTGATTGATCACTGTATACCAAGGTTCTTTGAAGTCCGTGATGAAGACGGTCTCATCCCCGACTATTTCGTTGCTTGGGATTGTACTCAGGTCGACTGGTTTGCCAGCTTTATCCTCGACATGCGGCCACTTGTAATTTGTTTCAGCCTTAAGGCGGCCCCAAGGTTCAGGCTTATCGATTACAACCTTTTCCGCCGGGACAGTAACCCTTGTGCCTGGAGCAATTAGTGGACTGCCGAGGGCGGGATGCTGAAGCCAACAATATTCTAGGGTTTGGCTGCTAGTGTTCACTACTTTCTCACGTATTCGAACTGCTGCTGAATTGTCATATAGCGTGAGCCATTTCTCCACGCGGAATGGATATCGGGGAATGGTCGCTGTGAGTTTAGCCGTAACTTCTGAAGCTGATTCATTCTCGAGTGTTGCGTCCCACGAGAGCAGTGACGTTTCACCGTGCATTCCCCATTCACCGAATCTGTGTTTGATGGTCTCGTTTCCCGCGAATGGAAGAATGTCTTGCCATCCTCCACCGTAGTACTCCATGAATTCTCCATCGGATCTGCTTGAAGTTCCGGTAAGACTACCAAGTTTCCGGTACCCTGTCGGCGCGTGGAATAGGACGTCCACGTCCAAGGGTTTGTAGAGTAGCTCGATTATGTCTGATCCCTTATCTAGCAGTGAAACAAGTCGCAGCTGTCGGTTTTCCATCACCAATGTTCGCATTCCGCGGTAGTTCCAGTCAAGAGTTGCCCTGCATCCTACCATTCAAACATCGGTCTGTTTGGTGCTACCCCGCCTATTTTGTTGTTACGCAAAGCCAAAGTCTTGTCGAACTTTGGAAGCGGTTGACGGAATTGACGGTTAATCAGTTCTTTTTTCCGGCTAGGACAGAAGTCACGCGAAAGGCAAACCGGTCGCTTTAGTAGGGTTCGGCATAGGGCGAGATGGCCCACATTGGGGTACCCATGCAAATCGTTCTCTGGAACGGGTAGGGCGGGAACGGCTGGGTCTGAGGCCAGTTAGGGTAGACGTATCCATACACTTGGTAAGCTCCTGGAGTTAGGGTTTCAGGCAGATTCCACACTACATACGTTTGTCCTGTTGTTATATAGAGATCTACGCAAGTTGAATCGTTCGAGATTTGACCGATAACTGTCACTGGGGGTCCTTCATTGCAGAGGAATGGATTGAAAGGGTACCCGCAGTATTGCTGGTTGAACCAAATCGGTGGTGGTCCAACAGGAGCGGTCGTAGCTGACCCTACCGTAACAGTCGACATCACAGTCATTACTGCGCTGGAAGTGAAGCTTACGCTGACGGTAGCAACCTGCATCTGCGTAACGTAATTTGTGTTGGTGATCGTGGTGGGACCTCGGATAGCCAATCCAATTGTGGCAATTCCCATAATGGCGAGCGCTATCATTGCAAGGTAGAAGACAGTTCTCGGCAATACAACCTGATTACCCTTTGAGGAACCACGGTCCCCACGAGCTGACGTGCCACAGATCTGGCAGAAGGCTGCAGCATCAGGTAGCTCCGCACCACAACTATGACAGATCTTCATGACATCTTCACATTAACGATACATTTCTCTAGATTTGAGTCTTCCTTGAGAGATGAGCGTGCATGCAGAGGGTCCGCCAACTCTATTACCATTATAACCTGACTCGTTGTTTAAGCGAAGTTTCCTTAAGCCAGAACTCTCCACATCAAAGTGATTTGGGATGAAGTTCAACACAACTAACCCTGCTACGGGGAAACTACTTGACGAGTATGATACTGCCACTCCCGAGCAGGTCAAAGACTGTATTCGAAACGCAAGGACAGGTTTCGAAAAATGGCGAAGAGTATCATGTTCTGAACGCGCGAAGTTCCTCGCGAGGCTAGGTAAGATTCTGAGAGAGCGAAAGCATGAGTTCGCGATTGTCATGACAAATGAGATGGGCAAGATCATTCGTGAATCGGAGGCTGAAGTGGCTAAATGCGCGTGGGCCTTCGAGTTTTACGCTGAAAACGCTGAAAAATTCCTTTCACCCGAACCTGTCCAGACAGATGCGGATAAGAGTTATGTTGTGTTCGACTCGTTCGGCGTCGTAGCCGCTATAATGCCATGGAACTTTCCGATGTGGCAACTCAGCAGGTTTGCGGCGCCAGCATTATGCGTTGGAAATACGATAGTGTTCAAACCTGCGAGTGCGACTCCTCAAAGCGGGATTAACATGGAGATAGCATTTGATGAAGCAGGTTTTCCAGCAGGCTGCTTCAAAACCGTACTCGGCGACTCACGAATCGCTGACCAATTGATCGACGACCCGGGAACAGATGCTGTCACTTTCACGGGCAGCGTTAGCGTTGGCATGAAGGTGGCAGAGCGCGCTGGAAGGAATTTGAAGAAATCTGTCCTCGAACTTGGGGGAAGCGACCCCTTCATCGTCCTAGGCGATGCTGATATCGAAGCAGCAGCGACAGGAGGAGTATTAGGCCGATTCATTAACTGTGGACAAAGCTGCATAGCAGCTAAGAGATTCATCATCGTGAAATCCGTCGCCGAACGATTCACGGAACAGTTCGTAGACAAAGTCAAAAAGCTGAAGGTTGGCGATCCACTAAAACCGGACACCGACATCGGTCCTATGGTGCAGGAAAAAGCCCTCAAAGAAGTGGAGTCACAAGTGAAAGCTTCCATGCAGATGGGAGCAAAAGTACAGACGGGAGGCGAAAGAATTGACCGGCCCGGCTTCTTCTTTCCTCCAACCGTGTTAACTAATGTGACTACAGGGATGCCAGTCATGAAAGAGGAAGTGTTCGGACCGGTTGCACCAATCTACATTGCTGAAGATGCTGACGAAGCAGTCATGGTAGCGAACTCATCCCCTTTCGGATTAGGCGCATCAATCTGGACCCAGAACCGCGAAGAGGCGGAGAGATATTGCCGAGAGATCCAAAGCGGAATCGTAACCGTCAACAACATCGTAATATCCGACCCGAGAGTTCCGTTCGGGGGAGTCAAGAAAAGCGGATTTGGGCGAGAACTTGGACGTTACGGGCCTCTGGAATTTGCCAACGTGAAAACAATTAGAGTGTACTAGGAAGGGAAGATTTGAGGTACAGATTTGACTGCTTTACATAGCTATTTCCAAAATGAGCTCCACTTGTCGTCAGCTCAGAGTCAATGAATCATGCCAGAGCTTCCTGAAATCAAAAACCTCTCGAAGCAAATGACTAGGCAACTCAGAGGTAAACGAATTGCCGACGTTCGCGTAACTCAACCTAAATGTCTTAACCTGCCTGTTAAGAGATTTCGAAGAGTCATTGGTAAGAGAGTTAATGAGACATCTGCTAGAGGAAAATGGCTCTTCACAAACCTTCACCCAGACACCCTCCTCCTAAATTTGGGGATGGGTGGAGACCTAATCTACCACAAGAACGAAGCCTCGATCCCACAGAAGTATCAGCTCCGAATCAGCTTCAAAGACGAGAGCGCACTAACTGCCTCATTTTTCTGGTTCGGGTACATTCATCTAGTATTCGAGAAGGAGCTGCCTAAGCATAAGATGACTAGCAATCTGGGGATTTCAGCTCTAGATAAGGAACTTACCGTTGAAAGGTTCACCTCTTTACTCTCCGGTAGGCGCGGAGCTATCAAGAGTTTCCTGTTGGATCAGAGGAACCTCTCCGGAATCGGAAACGTGTACGTTCAGGACCCATTGTTCAAAGCTAAGATTCATCCTCTTCGCCTCATCCAAACCCTCACCCCGCGTGAGATTCAAGCTCTTCATCAGAGTATACGGGAAGTTCTGAATGAAAGCCTAAGACTAGGTGGCTTAAGGTATGAGAGAAATCTCTATGGGCGAAACGGAAGCTATGGGCCTGAGAATTTCCTGGTCGCCTATAAGACAGGCAAACCCTGCCCGGAATGTAGAACTCGCATAGCGAAGGTTAGAACAGGCAGTACAGCAAGTTACATCTGTCCGAATTGCCAGAAACTCTAGGTTGAAGACAATTAGTGTATCCTAATTCGTTAAGTCTTCGTTGCGTGCAGTTTCTCGCTCATTATGCCAGCAAGTTTTTCCTTCATTAGTTGAAGTTCCGTGTTTGCGATTCGTTCCTGCCAGTCGGCGAATGTTCCTATTTTAAGAAGGCTCTCAACGAGGCGAATGCTGTTCACTAAGTGGCCATCAATATTCCCATTCTCGTATCCAGCGCCCGTAAACAATCTACTCTGCCTTGCGGACCAGTCGCCCGGCTGGTCAGCACCAGGAATGAATTCGGATAGGTAATCCATGAAGGTTGATCGGTCCACGAGCGCTCCTATCTTGTTGACTGAACGATTCTTTTGCCATAACCATTCGTCAACGCCAAAGAGCGGCATATCATAATTATTTGCGCAAAGTGCTGTCAAGTTTCCAAGCGCAAAACATGTTAAAGGTATGTCGTAGCTCTGGGCGATTCGATCTAGCAACTTTAATCCTTCCAATGATACGAACCCGTACACTATCCATTTTCGAATCCGGGACCCAACTTTCTCACAATGATGCAGTACGCGTTCAATGCTAATTACTGCAGATCGGCTGCTAGCTACAGTATCCTGCATCATCAGGACTATGTTACTGTTTTCCTGCAAATTAGAGAAATCTTCGTAGACGACTTCCAGTTGCTTCTGAATAATCCCGTCGTGGTCACGGTATGAAGTGTGAGTGTAGCGCGGCCGAATGAAAACTGTTCTGAACGAGTCAGGGATCAACTTCTCAGCTGCATTATGAAGTTGATATCCTGGTGCTGCCCGAAGAATTTGCTCAAAGAGAACTCCATCCATTTTCGTATCAACTTCAGTGAGTTCTAAGATTGCTTTGAGAGTGAGTTCGGCGCTCTCCAACATCAATCTCTCGAGTTCTGCTCCCACAACATGTGGATGACAAGCGATCCTCCGAATAGGCGGAGTATCAATAACATAAGCATCCAATGACGAATATGCGACTTTGAAGATTCTAGCGTTATTCAGCAGCCGCGTCTTCAATTTGACGGGTACAGTTGCGTCGACATTGACCCCGTATTCTTGGATGAGTGAGTCTCCAACACTCGCTTCCACCTGTATCTCTGCCATTTGAGACAACAGGGACCTGGTTTCAGCAAACACTTACTGAAATAGCTTACCTTGTCTCATCAGAACAAAGAACAACATGCACATTGATACTCCGCTGCCGTGGTGGATGTCATCGTTGCGCAGAGTGGTTTGTGCGTCATCAATTTCTTAAACATATAACAAAATTGAAATATCAACGAAAAAGACGGGTGTTAGATTGTTTTGCGGCTAACGAAACTTCTTGGGTTCCTAGTCATAGTACTACTCGCCGGATCCACGTTAGGCGCCTGCTATGGGCTAAGTGCGCAGGACTCTATCTCAAGGCTTCATCCACTTCTCATTAGTTATCTTAACAATCAGAAAACTTCGAGTCTCCATACTAGTGGGGATTCAATCTACGTTTTCGTCACTCTCAAGCCAGGGTATGGAGTGTCATCTATTCTTGACGGTATGACTAACGGGTATCCAGTCGGTCGGCCAAACAGCCCGCTCTTCGTGTACGGGGAAGTGCAGCGGAGCGGACTTCTTTCTCTCGCGGCACGACAGGGAGTATCATACGTTTATCCTGATGTGCCGATAGGTTTCGACAGAATGAAGCCTGATGCCGACGTTTACGCAAACGGGCTTGCAACTGACATGTACAGAGTCAGACAGATTATCGGCGCGGACCAGGTCAATCAACTTGGGGTGACCGGGAAAAATGTCACGATCGCCATCGTAGACACGGGTACCGACTTTGGGATCCCTGATCTCCAACAGGCCGTAGCCAGAAATAACCTAGGCCAAGCGATTTCATTCGATCCTGACGGACAGGGATTCGTAATAACCAGCTTGGTTGTGCATCGGGTTGGTAACCTTCTGCAAACCAAGAACCTTACCGTCAACGTCTGGAACGCCGCCACCTACGTTAATACTAGCACTGCAGTTCCAGCCGTGCAATCTGTAACGCTGCACTATGATTACGGTGCGCCTCAGGTCGTATCAAAATCCGGAAACTACCACTTCGGTATTCTCCGAGAAAGTATTCAAGACGTCGTGTCAGGCGACACAGTCACAGTCAACTTTCCCCTGGTCGTTGTGGACTCCACGATTCCGAACGTTTACGATACTGTCGTAGTAGACATGTCGACTGCATACTACAATTTCCTTAAACAGTACGGGGCGAAATTGAACGGCGACGCTTCACAATCACTGGGGGTTGGCCTCAAATGGCCGAATCCTGATCCTTCCTGGAATGATCACAGCTTCGCAGATGAAATACCGCATAAAGTTGGCGGAACTGACATAATCACATTCGACGCTAATTCTGATGGAGTTCCAGCCTTCAGTGCTGGTATGCTAGGCTTCGGAATAGATCTGAGCGGGATGACTGGCCACTACTTTTCTCTTCTCCCTCCTATAGATCCGAACGGCAACTTCGTTAACGTTTTCTTCGATTTCGAAAGTCACGGAACTAGTACTGCATCCAACGCCGCCTCACGTGGTGTCATTAAACGTGACCTCTACCAAAACGGTACTTTGATCTCTCTTCCGGGCATAGCTCCCGACGCGAAGATTATGGGAGTGAAAGCTCTCTGGCTCGGCGAAGTAACCTTTGGATGGTACTATGCGGCGGGGTTTGATTGGAATCCTATAGACTTCTCTTTCAAGTACACCGGGAACCACCGCGCTGACATAATCAGCAACAGCTGGGGAGATTCCGACCCCATATGGGATCTTAGTTCAACATTCGGGATGGATTACATGAGTCAACTCGCGGACGAATTCAGCCTTCCGCACTACCTTGACCCGTCTTACCCAGGAACTGTGATGGTGATGGCGGCAGGTAACGGAGGTTTCGGTTACGGAACAACTACCTCGCCTGCGGCCTCAACTCTCGCAATCACCGTAGGCGCTTCAACTAGTTACGCGTACCGAGCTCAGCCGCATCTAACATTGAAGGATGAAGCGGCAGGAAGTTACGATGAGGTCGTACCGTGGAGTGCGCGGGGCCCAACCTCTATAGGCGAACCCAAACCAGACGTAGTGGATGTAGGCGCTTTCGGCTTTGCAGATCAATCCTCCATCACAGGCTACGGCAATGGCACGAAAGCTTACGACGTCTTCGGAGGAACAAGTATGGCGACACCGGTGACCGCAGGTGCAATTGCACTGCTACTTCAGGAGTATCGAGATACGCATGGTGGAGAAACGCCCAGACCTGACCTGGTAAAATCGATTCTTGCCAGTACCGCACATGACTTGGACTATGACCCTCTCACCCAGGGTTCAGGCCGCGTCGACATTTACCAAGCAGTTGCAGCTTCCGCTGAAGGAAACGATCCACGGTTTCCAGCAAGATTCTTCCTAGAATCTACGGCCACATGGAATTCAACCCGCAAGATCATTGCAAACTCTTGGGAAGAGAATTATCAACTCGCGATTCCGGACGAGGATATGGCGGCAGCGAACTGGTTTGCAGGAATTGTAAGTCCAGGGAGCTCCGCATCAACCTCGTTCAATTTATACCATGCCGTCAACCCTCAGGCGGAATCATACGTTTTCCAATTGATCGGATCAAGATCGTATCAAAACTCCACTGCAGGTAAAGTGACGTGGATGACGCTTCCCAAGAGCGATATCCCAGAAGGAACGGACCTGATGAAAGTTACATTAATCTTACATTTCACAGATTTCGCGAACGTCACAACGTTCGACGTTAAGAACTTCTTGGTTGCGCAACTATACAATTTGAATAGTGACGGCTCACTTTCAAGAATCACTAATGGTGCACCTGAAAGCACAACATCTGAACTTGTAGTCAGCAAACCCTTAGACAAGTTTCCCGGAACCATCAGAGTACGACTGCTTCTAACTCAAGGAAACGGAACTATACCCTTTGAATTAGTCGTGCGATACTATGGGAAAACTTCCTGGACCTGGATTACCAACCTGAACACTAAAGGACAAACCTTGACCGCGACCCTGCAAGTTCCAAACTCCACGTCTCCAGGCGTATACGCCGGGTTCATTAGAGTAAAGGATGGGGGATCGGAGAGTGTTATCCCCGTCTCTGTTATGGTTCCAATTCTAGTGGCCGGCAAATATCAGGAAACCACTCTGGGATCTCCATATGAAAATTACGCGGTTTATGGCGCATTCGACTGGAGCTGGCGGTATGAGTCGGGGGACTGGCGCACATACGCCCTGATGATTCCAGAGGGAGTTCAGAAGATTAGCATTAACGTTGGCTGGCTGGATTCGAGGACGGACATCCAAGTTCACTTGACTGATCCCTTAGGATATTTGCTTGCTTCCTCCGAGTATCCCAAGACAAGTTACGTTGGTAGTGGTAAGTTCAATTGGAGCACGAGTACGAACGGGCCTCGCGAGGTTCTTTTCGCTAGCGGCCTAGCGCCTGGCCTCTACCTGATAGTGCTTCACAACACTCTCTTCGGAGCGTCTTCCTTTGCTGTCTACCCAGAATCTTTCACGCTAGATGTAGGTTTCTCTTGAGGCTCCGGAATTGAAGAAGAGTTACCCATTAGCAACAGGACTACTCCTAATCGTACTGGTCTCAGCGTTAACCATCATGTGGTTGAGTCCCCTCCAAGCCCCCGATAGCGTCATCCTACGCCCATACAATTCCCTTCCTGATGCCGTCCAAGGTATTTTGGATGGCCAAGTGGAAATGTTGCCCATTGACAAAATCAGCCTTGAAGCTCTCAAACCCCTTGAGAACAGCACGCAAATCAAACTGGTTAGCATTCCAAGTTACGATTTTACTTATATCGGACTCAACTTGAGAAATTCGCCATTGAACGATCTCAAATTCCGAAAAGCAATGCTTCTCGCGTTTAATCGACCGAAAATGCTGAATGAAAGCGTAGGAAGCTTCGGCACAAGTCTCAGTCCAGGTCTCTTTTCCTCCGCTTACTCAACCATCGGGTGGCCAACTGTGAATGATCAGTATGGCTATGACCCTGCTAAGGCTAAGCTACTACTAGATAGCGAAGGTTTCAACGAAACTAACTCCACGTACAGAATTGATCCTTCAACGAATCAGACTCTACGGTTGATAACAATCATAAGTCGATTAACGCAACCGCAAGAAGTAGCTGCAGCAGCCTCATTCGCAGAGGACATGCAGAGTATCGGTCTACCCATCGTAAGCCTTCCAATGTCCAATATCGATTTCAACGAAGCCCTGAGAACTTACACGTTCGACATCTTCATCGATTCGCAACCCGCCAACTCTGCTCCAACATGGCTTTACACCCTTTTCGACAGCAAGAACAATGTCTTCCCGGTTGCACTCTCAACTAACTTGGTCGGGTACAGCAATTCAACTTTTGATGGGTATGCGACTCAGCTATTGACCTCGAATAGTCCGGAGGAAATACGAACTGCGGCAGAGAAGTGTCAAGAGATCTTGGCCGCAGATCTACCGGCATTTCCATTGTTTTCTGAAAACTTGCTGATCGCCGTAAACCCGCAACTGCCCGTCAACCAGGTTATAGGAAGTGTTAGCGAAACCGTCCGCAGCACAGTCATTAACATCCTGAAAAACTCAAGCTTTTCCCCGCCTTTGCGTATAGGGGTCACTTCAGACTTTGACAATTTGGATCCTACGGTGTCGTCGAATCAAGCTGATTGGATTGCGCTTAGTCTGCTAACGGAACCATTAGTTTCAACAGACCAACTGGGAGGTTTGAAACCCTCTCTCGCCCAAGCTTGGACTGTTAGCGATGACGGGACGGGGATTACTATGGTCATTCGACAGAACGCAACTTTCTACAATGGCCAGAGTATCACGGTGGATGACGTTGTAGGAACCCTGAACTGGTTGACTAAGAATACGAAACCGTCGTCGCCAATTTACCCGACAGTGATGGAGATCAAGAACGTTGATACTCTCGACCAGAAGACATTCAGAATAGCACTGAACCAGCCCGATAGGTTTGCGGTAAATGCATTCACAAACCTCTTCGCGTTGCCCGCCAGCAGATTATCAAGCAACGCTTCGGAATCGGATTCTGTTGTCAGTCAACTACTAGTTTCATCCGGCCCATTAATCCTCCATGAATTCACGCAAACTAATGGAGTGTTAATGCAACTGAACAGCGTGTACTTCGGTGGACCTCCTAAGAACTTCGAAAACATCAACGTGTTTCAAGGCGACACAGTACTGAACGTTCAATTGTTCTCTGGTAGTCTCGTTACGGTCTCTTCACAACCCTTGATCCTAGAAGCACAACCTGTGGCGAACGCGACCTATAGCGTCTGCATTTACGATCAAAATGGCCTCACAACGGGATGTGCTGCTGGAAATTACGTGAATGATGGCACCTATTCGGCAGTTTTTCCTATCGATGCGCGATTTCACGAAGGAACTTACTGGGTTGAGAGTGCAGCGTACGGTAATTTGCCAAATGGCACTTTCATTATTCTCGAGGAAAGAACAATGACCGTGCGTGCTTTTCCTCTAATTCCCTTGATTATTTGCGCACTACTATTACTTGGAGTATGCGTGGTGGTAGGCAGACGGGCGATTAAGCACAAGCACGTACGCGCGAGAAGGGTTGTAAGGAGACCACGCCGCGCGAGAAAGGTACGAAGGTCGCGTCAAAGTCCGCGATCAGCAAAACGGTGAATTACGCCGCCCTTAAAATAAGGGACGGTCCCTCTGGAGCTACGAGAATCCGTTCTTCTTTGACGACGTTGCAGGAGTTCAAAGCTTCTTCAACGGTGGATGCATAGTGCATGTGCATACGCTCAATTTCAGTTTTCAATTCTCGTCTAGTAACAAACCAGATCTGGTTCTTGAGGAGTATGCGGCAAAGGATTTGCACTTCCCACTGGTCGCGTACTGTAATATCCGCCGACTGTAATTTCGCATATATCTCGCTGGGGCTTCCAGCTAGCAGTAACTCTTTGAATGCTCCGTGGGAAATTCCATCAGCACATTCACCCACCATAATTATCCGTGACGCGTCATGAGTAATTTGTTCGGGGACGGCTATCCCTTTCACACACTGATAGAGATTCCTATCAAGCGGATATCCTCCGTTGCTTGTAATCACAACGTCTGGGCGCTTCTTCACCAATATTCTCGAATGTTGGATCACTTTCCTCGCGGCCCTGTTGAATGATTCTAATGCGTGACCGGCAGTCACGTGTGCTATCCTCTTTTGCGAGTCAAGGATGAGGTTCAGTGCAAAGATTTTCTTCTTAAGTAATATCAATGCCGCGTTAGCGTCTGCTCTAATCGGATTGTCAAGATTACCGTATCGGGATTTTGAGTTGTCTATGTTTTGCCAACTGTGATTAGTCAGAACTGTTCTGGTGCCCGCCACTCCGGGAAGGATTGCTTTACTCCCTCCGGTGAATCCGGCGAAGAAATGGGGTTCCACTGTACTCTCGATGATTACAAGATCGCTCTCGACGACGGACCTATTCAGATAGAGGGGGGAACCAGAAGGCAGGGTTCCTTTGAAAACTAATTCGTCTTCATCATCGCTGTCGTGAATAGCTACTTGTAGTTCCTCGGTTAGTTTTCTACCGAACCTCTCCTTTACGTCGTCAATTGTTTCGTCCCTGTGGAGTCCGGTCGCAATGAGCACTGTCACTTCGCTCTTCATTCTGCATGCCTTGAGCTCGTTCAGTATAGCGGGTAGGGTGATCTTTGATGGGACTCCACGTGTCTTATCGCAAGTTACGATGACAGCCTTCTGAGAGTGGCGGGCAAGTTCGCTCAACCTTGGTGAATCTAATGGTTTTCGCAGTGCGTTTGCGACTAACGTGTGAGGGCTTGTTACTTGCCACTGTTTCGATTCAACGCGCTTTACTGTGGATTGGGTGATGATTGTGGAAAGTTGTGAATGTCCGTAGGGTAATTGAACACGCATCTGATAACACGTCCAGTTAGATGGGCCAGGGGGTTGTTTGATGGATCAGTTGTGGTTCGTCGTCATCTCAGTCTTTGCTGAACCAGTGCCGTTCCTTTTTTCTCTTCCGCAACTGGTATAGTGTATCCTAGTCCTAGTTCCTTTAGTTTCTGGGGGGTCGGAATGCCAGTTTCTTCATCCCAGTTTCTCAGGTGGTAGTAATCGTCAAGCATCTCCTTCAAGTAAATCACGTGTCCTTTGGCTCGGCCCGGTGATGGAGATTTCTCTACGAGTAGTCTTTTCGGTTGCGTGTCGTCTCTTCTGGTGATGCCTTCTCTGACGTTGAACATTCTTTGCAGGTTTGCAATTCTCTCTCCGATTGTTTTCAGCTTAGGGGCGTCTAAGTCGAATCCTGTTATGAGGGATAGTCCTGTTGCGATTCTGTCCCAGTATAGGGCTGGTGGGAAGAATGTTCCGAACTTGCAGATGCCGATTGAATCGATAACTGTACCGAAGTTCTCACCGTCGACGACGACCATTGCTTTGTACTTTGTTTGTATGCCGTCCACAATTTCGGGAAGATACTGCTCTCCATAACGTTGCACGGCCTCGGTAGGATATCCCATTTCGTCAATCGTTGGGAAGCCTTTCAGATGGTCTGCACCGCGACTTGACGTTGCCTGTGCTAGTCCCATTGATTGTTGAGATCTACCATCTTGTGATGGGATTTCTTGGCCTTTAATGTGCATCGCGTAGTATTCAGAGCCTTTTCCGATTTTTTCGGCTGCTCTCTTTACGCCTTCAGCTAGAATCTCTCCAAGTCCCTTTCGAGAGGCGATTATGTGTATCATCTCGATCATAGTATCAGGGTTTCCCCACTTAAGGTCAATTTCAGTGTCGTTCTTGGTGAGTATTCCCTTCTCGTAGAGTTCCATGGCAAAGGCTATGCATTCTCCTGTCGAGATGGTGTCCAGTCCGTAGTCGTCGCACAGACGGTCACCTTCGATGATAGATGGCAGATCTCGGTTCCATACTCTGGATCCTAATGCGTTGATTGATTCGTACTCTATTACTGCGTTTGTGCTGCCAGCGTGCTTTCCTTCTTTGACCTGCACTATGTGATGGCAGCCAATTGGACAGGAGGCACAGGCTATTCTTCGCACAAAGTGTTTCTCAAGGAGTTCTTCTGCGCTAATGTCATCGATGAACTCGAAGTGGCCTTGTTGGAAGTTCTTTGTTGGGAATCTGCCAACTTTGCTCATTGGTACTACTAATTGTGCGGTGCCGTATTTTGAGAGGCCAGGGGTGAAAGGGTTGCTTAGCACGTCCTGTCGGGCTTTTAAAGCGTCTTTGACGAAGTCTGCGTTATGTGCAACGGTGGTTCGAGTATTGCCTTGGGCGGCAATGGCTTTCAACCGCATAAACCCCATTAAAGCACCCATGCCGGATCTGGCCGCTGCGCAACCATGAGTCATGACCGCTGCATATCTGACTAGGTTTTCTCCGGCTTGACCGATGCAAGCTGACTGTAGTTGCGGATCTCCTATCTCTTCTCTGAGGATTTTCTCAGTGTCTTCCGTGCCGTGATTCCAAAGTTGCTTAGCGTCACAGAGCTCTGACGCACCGTCATGCAGCCACAAGTATACAGGCTTGGGTGATCTTCCCTGGAATACGATTGCATCGAATCCGGCTTGTTTCAGTTTGGGTGCGAAGTGTCCTCCGGAATTTGCATCTCCGTAAATCCCTGTAAGCGGTGACTTACCGATGACTTCGAATCGGCCTGCCGTTGGATAGATTGTTCCAGTGAACGGGCCGATCGCGAAGATCAGTCGGTTGTCTCCGGAGAATGGTTCTACGTTGGGGCCAACCTCGTCCCATAGGATCTTGGTTCCGAATCCGCTTCCGCCTAGATAGTTGTAGGCCATTTCCTTATCTAACTCCTGAGGGACAATTTTACCAGTGGAAAGGTTCACTCTCAGAATCTTGCCTGCGTAGCCCGGGATTGATGCCATTATGGAGCTCTTCTTTGGTAAGTAAAATGTTGATTCAGAGGGGGCTTATTTGCAGCTACTATTATTCTCAGAGTTGGAACACAGATGGTGCCAAGAGCCCACTTCAGTGGCTGTCTGGCTTATGGGAATATGGTTTCGCCAGTCTGGTCATTGGTACGAAGACCGGGTGCTTTCGCAGGCAGAGCTAGAGAGAATTCTGCTGATTTTAGAAGTTGGATAAACTGTTGTACGCTTTCCTTTTCCTCGTGGGTTTTTGGTATTAGGAAGTCGTAATGTTCGTTATCCGTTTTGATGAAGTCGAGTTCTCCAGCAACGGATCGAATGCCGAATCCTACGTCAGCGCGGTGGTTCCTGACTGCAGCTGCGACAGCGGAATGCGATTTTGTCTCATGCGTATACCCCTGAATTTGAATCGTCAGTTCTGAGAGACTGGCTTTCGATGAGCGGGATAACTCGGCTAGATACTTGTCAATTAAGAGTCTTGTTCCGGATCCTCGGTTGCGGTTAATGAACGTCACATCTTTTCTGAGTAAATCTTCGAATCCTTTAATGCCCTTAGGATTTCCGCGTTGTACGATTAAGCCTTGTTCGCGATCGTAACCTCGAACTAGAATGGTTGAGTTCTCTACGCCATAGGTTGGCATGTATGAGACGTTGTATTCTCCATTCTCATCAACAAGGTGTACGCCCGACACGTCGGCTTCGCCGCGTTTCGCGGCGTGGAATCCGCCTACTGAGCCGACGTTAATGGTTCTTCCCAAGAAGCTTGAATCATGGTCGTGCAGAAGGGCGAATATTATGTCCACTCCTATGCAATGGCTTCCGATCACTACGAGTGAGGGAGGAATCAGGTTTTTCCCGAAGAGTTCGACGTTGATTTGTTCGCCTTCTTCCAGGAATTCTTGAGTTTCCGGAAGATCAGCGAAGCCGTCTGCTAAGGAGAATGAGCTGACAGCTCCTGACCCGCTTTGCATCGGGTAAGCGGAAAAGCTTCCGTCAGGTTTTGAGATGAGTTGAACTGGGAGAAGTTCTCTTCTTCCACGTGCCTTGAAGAATTTCATTGGGACATTTGCTCGGATGGTTGTCGCCTTGGTGTCGGTCATTTGAGCTAGTTGTCTTATTGCGGGGGCGACTAGGATGTGAAATATCATGAGCGCTGACGTAGGATACCCGGGCAAACCGAAGATGGGCTTGTTGCCGGCTAGTCCGATAACCACTGGTTTGCCGGGTTTCAGGGAAAGTCCATGAACTATGATGCCGGGTTCGCCTAGTTCCTCTACGACTTTGTAGATGATGTCTCCTGGACCTGATGATGTGCTGCCTGACGTGATTACGATATCCGCTTCTTCAATCGCAGATCGGAGTCGCTCCTTTATGACAGTGTAATTGTCGGGTAGGATGCCGTAGAATTGTGGGATTCCTCTGCACTCCCTCACACCAGCGGCGATTGTTGGGCCGTTTATGTCGTAGAGTTTGGCGAACTTGAGTGTCTCGCCTGATTTTATGAGTTCATTTCCGCTAGAGAAGATGGCGACTCGGGGTTTTGAGAAAACCTGGACCTTGTCGACACCTGCGGCGGCGAGTAAGCCTACCTCGCGTGGTCCAATTACTTGGGACTTACGCAGGAGTAGCTCACCAGTCATTATGTCGCTTCCGGCTGCGGTTACGTTTTCGCCAACGGATACTGGTTTGAAGACCTGCACATTGTTCTCGATTCTTTTCGTGAACTCGACCATGACTACTGCGTTGGCTCCAATCGGGATTGGGGCGCCCGTTGCGATTTCAACGCTTTCTGTTCTGGTGATTTTGCGTGGCGAGGAATCGCCTGCTTCAACGTTTTCAATCACCTTCAACTGAATCGGGTGCTGTTCATCAGCGTTGAAGATGTCCTCAGCATTGACTGCGAACCCGTCCATTGAAGCGCGGTCGAACCCGGGCACGTCTACGTTCGAAGAAACGTCAACCGCGAGTACTCTTCCCAAGGATTCGGTAAGTGGAATCTCTTCCGAATGAACTTCCATTTTCCATAAGTTTCGAAGTGCAAGAATGCCTTCTTCGAGGCTCTGTAATTGGCGGAATACTTTTCGGTTGTTCAACTTGAGTTCTCCTTAGGGCGGAAAAGTTCCACATCTACTATTGCTCCTTCCTCATATCCCTCCACGTTTTCTGGCACAATGATGAGGCCGTTTGCCTGAACAAGGCTGCTAAGAATTCCTGCGCCCGAAGTTCTGACAGGCTCAGCAATTAAGCCGTCCTTGTCGCTGGTAACCTTTACACGAACGTAGGTTCGTGATCCGAGGATCCCAGGGATTCGCCGGTTTAATTTCACTCTCACTGTTGGCGGGGGCAGAAAACGAGTCCGAAGTAGATGAGCGATCAGTGGATGCACGAATTCTATGAACGCGAGATAGGCCGAGACAGGGTAGCCGGGGAGTGATATGATCGGTTTGCCGTTTATCACGGCTAATCCTGTTGGCATGGATGGTCGCATGGCAACTCCGTGCACTAGCATGCCGGGCTGGCCAAGTGCGTCTATTACTTTAGGGACTATGTCCGCTGGCCCAACTGATGTTCCGGCTGTCACAAGGACGACGTCAGCCACCTGAAGGCCCTTTAGAAGTTTCGTACGAATAGCCTCATAATCATCAATTACAATGCCTAAATCTATAGGCGTGCATCCCAAGTTTTGGCAGGCTGCGATTAGCATTGGTCGGTTTACGTCAACGATTTTTCCTATCGGGCTAGAATGGTCCTGTAATTCGCTTCCAGAGGAGATCACTGCCACTCGCGGTTTTTTAACGACGGTCACTCGTCGTGCTCCAAGACCTGTTAGCATTCCTATGTCCTGCGGAAGAATGATTGTCCCGCTTCTGAGAACAACTGTGCTCTTCGACACGTCTTCCCCGAGGCGAGATACGTTCTCTCCAGGCCGGACCTCTGAAAAGATTTCAATCGTCGTGTCGTTCAATCGCTTAGTATATTCGACCATAACAACCGCGTTCGAGCCTGCTGGTAACTGAGCGCCGGTCACGATCGAAGCACACTGATTCTTTCCCACTTCCATTCTAGGGGTGTCTTCAATGTGCAGTTCACTTACCAATCGTAGAGTGATTGGTGTGGAGGCTGACGCACTGTATGTATCTTCAGCTTTAACCGCAAAACCATCCATCGCTGACCTGTCAAACGGTGGCACGTCAACATTTGAGATGACGTTTGCGGCGAGAATTCTTCCCAGGGACGTATCAACAGCTGCCTCTTCTTCTTCGAGTCTGACGGAGAGGTTCTGAAGTAGTGTCTGAATTGCTTCATGAGTTGGCGTCAGGTGTTTAAAGCCGGCTCCGCGTGCCTCATGCTTATCATGCGATGTTGACTTCATGGGAGTGTTCCTATTACAGATCTCACCTCGATTCTATTAGAGCTTCAGAATCAAACTTCCTATCCTCTATAGGAAGCCGAGCCTTGCAGCAATGGTCTCAGTGTTTCTCTGTCCTAAGGCGACGTCACATATGACGCTCAGGCCCAGCACGGCTCCGGCTGCTATGTCGATTCCTGATGTGTGACCGCGTGGAATCAGTGCCTCGAGTGCTGTCACAGTATCGTCTTGCTTATTTGACATCGAGTGAATCACGCGCAACAATTGGTCGTCGACTTGCAGATGTTGCGCGTAGTCTACTAGCTTGGCGCTGATCCAGTTCGTTTTTGCCACCAGCTGCTCGAATTCAAGGTGGATTGGTTTGCGAGCAATAGTTTGTGAGAGTGAATTGTAAATGACTAGGAATCCGATCAGAAAGTCGTCACCTGATGGTGTGAAGCCTTGGCCCAGTCCGATGATCTTCCCCGCTGCTGCTGCAAAATCGGTCTGGATCTCCTTGTTTCTGAGAGATAGTAGTCCATGCTTGACAAAATCGTCGATCGAATCGTGCACGATAAACTGATTTCGGTCTAAACTGCTTCCAGTATTTTCGATTACGTTAAGGATTGCTGAGAGAAGTATCGAAGCTTGCATTAATTTCCAGTAGTAGGGATTCTTATCAACGAGAATTTTCTTCTGATTTTCAGAGACACTTGTAATCTCAATTGAGAGGTTTGAATTGTGTAGTCGTCGGTCATGGAGGTATAGCGGTTCGAGCGGTTTGACTATGTCGGTGAAGTTCCCGGAATACGCGACGTTGACGGTTATTGGTGAACGAAGTGAACGACTAGAAATGAATAGCAGTTGATCATTTCGCGTTTTCACATAAAATGAATTCGGAAATGTCGCTATAATCTGACCAACACTTGACTCTTCGTTCAAGTTGAGTGCTTGTGCTGCGAGTAGTCCAATTTGGTTTGCATGCAGAGTTAGCAACGAGATTGCTCTCAGATGCGATATCGTTGAGCGTAGTCTTTGAGCGCGACTTTGAAGAGTTCGATCGGGAATGTCACTAGTCCTGCCCCGATTTGGCCTACTCCAGGATTCTTGTGAGCGATTCCAGTGTTGATTGTGGGCGTGATTCCTGTCCTTACAACTTTGCGTATGTCGATGCCTGTGGGTGTTCCTTGTGAATCTAGGAATGGAATAAGGAAGTTGCTGTTCTTGGTCTGGGTAATCTCATACATTTTTTGAGTGTTTTCTATCGCGTATGCGACTGAACCGCCAACCCAGGATACGATACTTGGCGCTGCTGCCATTGCAAAGCCCCCGAACCCTGCGGTCTCTGTAATTGCGCTGTCTCCAATGTCAGGATTTGCGTCCTTCTCAGAGTAGCCTGGAAACCATACGCCTTTTGGTACGGGTGCAGGTGCCACAAACCATTCTTGATCTAGACCGCTTACCCAGATAGCCGCGTCTGTTCCATTTCTAGTGAGCGCAGTCACGACTGTGCTGTACTTGATGTTATGTGCAGCAAGAGTCATCGCTTTCGCGGCGGCCATTACCAAGTTCAGTGCTGTGAAATTGTTCTGATTGATGAATTCGTATGATTCGGTTAATGACGCTTTATCGATATTTGTACACAACATGTACGGTGTTATTTCTCGGAGTAATAGAGACGTCGCAGCGTTCAGGCGATTGTGACATTCGTCACCCATCGTAAGCGCTTGCGCGATAATAGGCTTGAGCGCTACTCCCGTCTTTTTCTTTTTAACCTCGCTTATTGTGGCTTCAAGAGTTTGAGAAAGGGTGTCCCGTATCCAGATTAACTTATGAATTACTTCAGGAGAATACGCGCCGTATCGGAGAACTTTGCCCAGTCCTTCGTTCAGGTTCGAGAAGGTGTTGACATCAAACTTCTGATCGCGAAGAATAAGGACAGGCATATTTGGCGAGATTATTCCAGCCATCGGTGCGACACAGGAGTGAAGATGGTTTGGTTCAAGGTTTATTTTTCCAGATTGCGCGATTTTCCGAGCTTCGTCTTCATCTGTAGCCCAACCCTCGTACATAATGGCGCCGATGACTGCTCCTTTCATGGGGCCACTCATGCGTGGCCATTCGATCGGAGGTCCGGCGTGAAGGAGCATGAAGTCTTTCATGTTAGGAATTGTCTTACGCGCAATCCCGACTCCCTCCCAGACAGGATCTGATTCCATCATTCTTTGAACGGCTCGTTGATTAGCGAGTTCAATCTGCTCTTTGATGGAACTGGACAACTAACTCACTGACCGATTGAATTGTACAACGTATAATTCGATTTTGGCTTAGCTCTATGAATGAGTCCTGAGACCCGTTTTAATATCGCAACCCAACTTCAAGAACAATACTACTACTCGCCCGTGATTTCGCTTGGCTATCGTCAGAAATCTAGTGAAGACGAACTATTATAGAGATTCGCTTCAACTTCTTCATCTTTCCGAGGAAGCCAAGAAGATTGAAGGAGTGAAAGATGCCGCGGTTGTGATGGCTACATCAACAAACAAGGAAATTCTCAGCAAACTCAAACTATTAGCCGGTGAAGGTCAAAGCGCCTCGTCCAGTGATCTGATCATAGCTGTATTGGGTGATTCGGAATCTGCAATTGATCATGGAATTCACCTAATAGAAGCCTCACTCACTCAACCTCCCACACAGTCTAAAGGTTACTTTCACACTGTCGAAGCAGCGTTACAGTCGATGCCCGACGCAAATTTGGCAGTAGTTTCTATACCTGGCGAGCATGCTAGACGAATTGTCACTGTGTTACTCGAGAAAGGACTCAACGTACATCTCTTCAGCGACCACGTATCTCAAGAGGACGAGTTTGAGCTGAAAAAATTCGCTAAATCGAAGGGACTGATGGTTATGGGGCCGGGGGCTGGGACATCGATCATTGCAGGGAAGGCGATTGCATTTTCCAATGTCGTTAGGAAGGGAAACGTCGGGATTGTTGCGGCTGCCGGGACCGGTTTGCAGGAGGTAACCGTCCTCGTGAATGAAAGCGGCCTAGGGATCTCACAGGCATTGGGAACAGGCGGAGGAGACGTTAGGGACCTGATCGGAGGAATCACTACGCTGCAGGCAATCGAGGCTTTGGAGAGAGATGCTTCGACCGGTATTATTGTCATAGTATCTAAGCCTCCTGACGAGCTGGTGAAGAAGAAAATCCTCGACTATGTTGCTCAATCTACATCTAAACCGGTCGTTACATGTTTCCTTGGCGAAGAGTGGTCTCCGAACACAATTGTTAACGGGACACGAATCTCATCAACTAGAACTCTTCATGCTGCAGCTCTGGAAACCTTGAAACGCGCGTCTCCTCCGGCTAACTTTGACTCAATTTCAATGTCGCCCAACGAACTGTTCGCGATCGCCGATAAAATCAGGAAGGAAGTGAAGGGAAGACAAAGGTACGTGAGAGGATTGTATACTGGAGGAACTCTCGCCTATGAGGCACTTGTAATCTTAAGCCAATTAATTGGCAGCGTCTACTCGAATGCCCCCTTGAATTCTAGCTTCAAGCTACCGAGTTCTTCCGAGAGCCTCAAGGATTCAGTTCTAGATCTTGGCGAGGAGGAGTTTACTCTTGGAAGAGCTCATCCTATGATCGATCCGACGGTCCGGCAATTGCGACTAATTGAGGAAGCCAGAGATCCAGAAGTTGCAGTCGTAATAATGGACATTATGTTAGGATATGGATCGCACCCTGACCCCGCAGGCGCCATGTGTGATTCAATCTCCAAGGCACAAATGATCGCTAAGAACGATAACCGTTTACTTCCAATATTGGCGCACGTATGTGGGACCGATCACGATCCGCAACGTAGATCGGATCAGATAGAAAGACTGCAAAAG